>Ga0265316_10001520_pt1 | contig 24843 bp, 19 predicted proteins | sample 4522metaG_FD_202092 | JGI IMG/M metagenome (GOLD analysis project Ga0265316, IMG submission 202092) | Rhizosphere microbial communities from Carex aquatilis grown in University of Washington, Seatle, WA, United States - 4-5-22 metaG | ecosystem: Host-associated > Plants > Roots > Rhizosphere >... | reverse complement strand
AATCAGCTCGTAAGGTGCCTGGTGCTCTTTGGCGGCGGCGTAAAGCTCCTGCTCGCTCAGCACGGTCAGCGCCCGCATCTCCCGAATAATCTGCCGCATATGCTGGACGGCGTGGACCACGTCGCCGGTTCCCGCCTCGCCCTTGGTGCGGATCATGGCCGCGCCCTCGGCGATGCGCCGGAGGGCCTCGCCCAGGTTGCGAGCGCCGCAGACAAAGGGAGTGGTGAAGGCGTGCTTGTCGATGTGATGCGCCTCGTCGGCGGGGGTCAGAACCTCGCTCTCATCGATGAAGTCAACGCCTAACTCCTGAAGAATCTGCGCCTCGACGAAGTGGCCGATGCGGGCCTTGGCCATAACCGGGATGGAGACCGTCTGGATGATCTGTTTGATCAGGCTGGGCTTGGCCATGCGCGCTACGCCGCCCTCGGCGCGAATCATCGCCGGGACGCGTTCCAGGGCCATTACCGAGGTGGCGCCGGCCTCTTCGGCGATGCGGGCCTGCTCCACGTTCATCACGTCCATGATGACGCCGCCCTTGAGCATCTCCGCCAAACCCACCTTCAGGCGCAGACTGGTTCCCGTTGTGTTTCTGCTTTCTTTTTTTTCCGGCATCGTCTTCGACCTCGGCTTAGTGCGGCTTGCGACCGGTTGGGACCGGTAAAACCGCGCATTTCTATCCTCTTTTTAGTGTAGCAGCGATGTTGCTGGAGGATAAGGCAGTTCGCCTGCACACCGATTGCCGGACTCTCGCCGATTCTTTGAGACAACTTATCGCATTTCCTCTGCCTCGGCTCTTCCCGTGCTTCTATTTCCATGCCCTGCTTCCGTGCGCACCCACGCAAAGCGCTCGCTTGAGCCGGTTCCACCCTTGGCTGGCGGTCGCAGCCGCCGGGGAGATTCCTCCGGAGATTCGCCTGCTTCCGGCAAGAACGGTGCGTTGAACCCTAAGGACGGAGCCCAACAAGTTTGAGTTCTGCGAAGGGAAGAGCGATAGGCATGGAGACACAACGTACTCTGGGACACCGGGGCAGGGCAGTGGCGGCCCAACAAACTACTGGCGGGAAGAACGAAGACACCAAATCTCAAGCGCCTTGCCGATTCTTTGAAAAAACTCATCTACATCCCTCTCACAACGGCCATTTGTGTGCTGTATTGCTCACTTTCATGTGTGCAATTTTGACCAGTTTGGCGCACTAACAAGCAAGCGCCGAATGGAGCCGCGCTGCCCTAGCGGGTTTTTTGCACCCGCAGAAGAGATTTCAGAGGAGATTCGCTAGTACCCGGCGGGGACGGCGCGCTGAATTTCTGGGGCAGCACAGAAGAAGGACTCGGATTCGGTGAAGGAAAGAGCAATCGGCATGGAAACGCAAGGGACATTGAGAAGCGGGACCAGTCAGCGCATGGTTGCGGCTGGGGTCGGTTATCCACCCGTCGCTGTCGCGAGTTCTGCGCTCTCCGCCGAGCAGGAGCGGGTACTGCTTGATCATCTTCCCATGGTGCGCTTTCTCGCTCGTCGCATTCACGAGCGGCTTCCCCAGCATGTAGAGATTGAGGATATGATCTCGGCCGGAGTATTGGGGCTCCTGGATGCCTTCGCCAAGTTCGATCCGAAGAAGAAGGTGCAGTTCCGCAGCTACGCGCAGTTCCGCATCCGGGGCGCGATTCTCGACAGCCTGCGAACGCTGGATTGGGGTCCGCGAGAGTTGCGCCGCAAGGGGCGCGCGATTGAGGAGGCCGTCCGGGTGGTCACGGCCAGGCTGGGACACACGCCCGGGGAGGCTGAGGTCGCGGCAGAGATGGGTCTGCAGCTCAACGAGTATCAGCAGTTACTGGGCGATCTCAAGGGGCTGGAGATCGGCGCCCTGAATATGGAGCGCAACGAGGATTCGGGTGAGGAGGAGCTGGCATACGTACCCGGCCGGCCCGAGGATGACCCCCTCTTCTGCTGCCTGAGAGGCGAGCTTGAAGATCGGCTCAGCGTGGCCATTGCCCGCCTGCCCGACCGCGAGCGGCTAGTGATGACTCTCTACTATTACGAGGAGATGACCATGCGCGAGATCGGGCTGGCGCTGGGAGTGGTGGAGTCGCGTGTCTCGCAGGTGCATTCCTCCGCCGTGGTACACCTTCGGGTGGCTCTGAAAGATCTGGCGGCGCGCGGAGCCTTTCAGAGGACTCCCCCGCGCAAGCCGCCTGCCCAGGTGCTGCTGCATGTGCGGAACTTGAAGGAAGTCAACGCCTGAGGCCCCGGAAAGGGCGTTGAGCGAGCAGGAAAGCTACCCCATCACCAACCGGTCGCGCAGGTCCCTCTCCTCCGGTAACTAAACTGGCGCCTTCCAGTAACCGGAAAACCCGCACGTTAATACCGTCATGAAAATTCTCTAATGACTACAGTGATAAATCGAGATGCCGATAAGCTTAGCAATGAGCAATGTGCCTGGACGCTCGCACAGTCATGAAGGATTGAGACCGCGCTTGGTAGTGTCCTCAGCGGCCCCGGTTGCCACGGAGCAACTGAAGAGTGGAGCCTCGGCTAGCGCGTGCGCTCCGGGTAGCGGACGGGGAACCTTGCTCGGCTCCTGGGGCGAAGTAGCGATGATGGCTGCAGAAGCCGGTGTGCGACCGGAGAAGGTCGCGGTTGTGCGGGCGTCGCTGGCCGCAGGAAACTACCAAGTACCTGCATCGGCGGTAGCGTCCAGGGTTCTGGAGTACATGCTGGTTCGATGAAAGACGCAGCTATGCACCGATAGCGACCTCCAGAACGTGTGCTGCCCGCCTGAACAGGCGCTGTCAAAATCCAGCACTGAAGCCTGCTGTAGTATGTCAACGCGTTCCGGCGGGTAAAGCGGAGCGATTGGGCGGATTTATAGGTTTCGCTGCGCCCCTACGGGGCGCAATGCTTTATGGACTGCTTTCCCAGGATTGCGCTGCGCTCCATCCTGCCACCCCACAGACGAAGACCTGTCCGTAGGGACCCCGACCCTGGGCTATTCTCACCCAATCCCTACGGGAGTGGCGGACGAAAGACGAAAAGCTGAAGAGTTGTGAAATCCCAGGTCTCAGAATCGGGACTTTGGGCACCAGGCTCTAGGGCATCTTACTAGTTGATCGTCTGCGTTTTGAGCTGGCTAACAAACTCATACACCTCATTTGGCGTATGAACCACAAAACTGTCGGCGTGAGTGGGGTCATTATCAGCTGCAACTCCGCGAAGAGCTTGCAGCAGATTTACTTCAACCGCAGCGAGCTTCTGTGCTCCTAGTTCTGGCTTCACCTGTAGAACCGCTTCCACAACTCGCGAAGCGTCCAATTTACTCATGAAGAATCTAATTGGTCTTCGGCCAGGATAGCGATCGTCTGGGATTATGAGGTATTTTCCATTCTTCCCTTGAATCACCCAAGCCTTATACTCCTCAGAAAATTCCTCAAGAATCACATCGAGTGACAATGGCTGGATCATATGATCTCCCTCTTTGTGTCCATCTCGTTACTGTTTCCCTCAATTCTGGCCTTTGAGAAACAATTCCTTAAGTGCAATTTCACTGCAACAGCGTCGGCTCGTCGTGGTTACCGTTGCCGTTCAGCTCATCCGGAGGAATAATGACCGCCGCGGCCACCTTGTCGTCCGGCTCCAGGGTCAGCAGGCGCACGCCCTGCGTGGCGCGGCCCGCGGAGCGGATGGTCTTGGTGTCGATACGGATGATCTTGCCGAACTGGCTGATGACCATCAGCTCCGAGCCGTCGTCCACCAGCTGAATGCCGCTGACGCAGCCGATGCGCGGGGTGACATTCATATTCCGGACGCCCTTGCCGCCGCGGGTCTGCAGGCGGTACTCCTCCACGTCGGTGCGCTTGCCGAAGCCGTTTTCAGTGACCGCAAGAATGCGGTACTCGCCCGGCTCGTGCTCCTTGGGCGTAATAGCGACGCCGACCACGTAGTCGTTCTTGGCCAGGTCGATGCCGCGCACGCCGTAGGCCGGCCGTCCCATGGAGCGGACGTCATTCTCGTCGAAGCGAATGGCCTGGCCCAGATGCGTGGCCAGAAAGACGATCTGGCTTCCGTCGGTAATGCGCGCCTTTACCAGTTCGTCGCCGTCGTCGATGCCGATGGCGATAATGCCGCGCGACATGACATTGCTGAAGTCCTTGAGCGGAGTCTTCTTCACCGTTCCCTTTTGCGTGGCGAAGAAGATGTACTTGCCCTCTTCTTCCAGGTCGCGCACCGGCAGGATGGCGCGCACGTTCTCGCCCGGCTGAAGGTCAAGCAGGCTTTGCATGGATTTGCCCTTGCCCGCCGCGCCCACGTCGGGAATCTCATAGACCTTGAGCCAGTAGACGCGCCCGGTGTTGGTGAAGCACAACAGAAACGCGTGGGTTGAATCCACGATCAACTGCGCGACAAAATCCTCGTCGCGCGTCTTCATGCCCATGCGCCCCTGTCCGCCGCGCCGCTGCTGGCGATAGATGCTGATGGGCGTGCGCTTCAGGTAGCCCTGGTGGCTGACCGTCACCGCGACTTGCTCGTCGGCAATCAGGTCCTCGAGCTGCAACTCCGCGCTCTCGTCCACAATCTGCGTACGGCGCGCGTCGCCGTATTTGTCGCGCACCTCTTCCAGCTCCTTCACGATCACCGCGCGCAGCTTCTTCTCGCTGGCCAGAATCGACTCGTACTCCGCGATCCGCTCGCGCACCTGCTTCAGTTCGTTCAACAACTCGTCGATGGAGAGTTGGGTCAGCCGGTAGAGCTGCAACTCGAGAATGGCGTCGATCTGGCGCAGCGTGAGGCCTTTTTCCTCGTGCGGCAGACGCTCCCGGTCCAGGTTAAGCACGATCTCCGTGCCCTTGCCCCAGGCATAGAGGTTTTCGCGAGCCTCGGCTCTTGAACCCGATGCGCGGATAATTTTGATGACCGTGTCGAGATTATCGAGCGCGATCTTCAGACCTTCGAGGATGTGCTCGCGCTCGCGGGCCTTGCGCAGCAGGAAGACCGTCCTGCGCTGCACCACGTCGATGCGGTGGTTGATGAAGCAGCGAATGGCCTCGTCGAGGGGGAGCTCCCGCGGCTGCCCGTTGAGCACCGCCAGAAAGATCATGGAGAAGCTCTCCTGCATCTGGGTGTGCTTGTAGAGCTGGTTGAGCACGATCTCAGGCTGCGCGCCGCGCTTCAACTCGATGACGATGCGCATTCCGTCGCGGTCGCTCTCGTCGCGCACGTCGCTAATGTCGTCCACGATCTTGTCGTTCACCAGTTCGGCGATGCGCTCGATCAGCTTCGATTTGTTTACCTGGTAGGGTATCTCGGTGACGATGATGGCCTGCTTTTCCTTCGTCAGGCTTTCGAGCGCGGTCCTGGCGCGCATCAGGAAGCGGCCGCGGCCGGTCTGGTAGGCCTGCGGAATGCCGCTTTTTCCATAGAGGAAGCCGCCGGTCGGGAAGTCCGGCCCCTGCACGTGCTTCAACACTTCGGCAAGGCCGGCGTTTGGATCCTTCGCCAGCGCGATGGCCGCGTTCACCACTTCAGTTAAATTGTGCGGAGGAATGTTGGTGGCCATGCCCACCGCGATGCCGCTCGACCCGTTGACGATGAGGTTGGGAATGCGCGTGGGCAGCACGGTGGGCTCGAAGGTGGACTCGTCGTAGTTGGGCACGAAGTCCACGGTCTCCATCTCGATGTCGGCTAGCATCTCGCCCGCAATGCGCTCCATGCGGCACTCGGTGTAACGCATGGCGGCTGGCGGATCGCCGTCAACCGAACCGAAGTTGCCCTGCCCATCCACCAGCGGATAGCGCAGCGAAAACGGCTGCGCCATGCGTACCAGCGTGTCGTAGATGGCCGAGTCGCCGTGGGGATGATAGACACCCATGCACTGGCCAACCACCTTGGCGCACTTGGTGTATTTCTTGTTGTGCTCCAGGCCCATCTCGCTCAGGGTGTAGAGCACGCGCCGATGCACGGGCTTCAATCCATCGCGAGCGTCCGGCAGCGCGCGCCCGATAATCACCGACATGGAGTAGTCGAGATAGGAGCGGCGCATCTCCTCTTCGATGTTGATGGGAATAAGATTCGTGCCGCTGTTGGGCGGCGTAACCCCTTCAAGAGGGAGCTGGGGATTCTGATCGTCTGCCATAGATTTTTCAGGCCCGCCCAAAGGCGGCTAAAAGGTACCGGTGAAAGCGGGGCCGGACTTCGCGGGCTATGTTTTTATTTTATCCGTCAAGGGGGGTTTCAGCAAGGGCTAAAGAGGCAAATAAGTCCTTATTTTGCATGATTTTATAGGTTCTTGGGGACACCGACTCAGAAGCCCTTGAATCTCTGTGCAAAATGGCTGGTTTTTGCCTCGGATTTAGCCCCGTTTCAGGCCACTTTTTTACCTTTTTTTCACCCTAGTCGCACCGAAAATTCCAGTGACGCCAATCCGCCTTCCCCTACAGCAGCCCCGGCAGACTCAGCACGCAGAAAACCGCCTGTAGCAGCACAATTGCCCCCGCCGCGGCCGTCGCCAATCGCCCCTTCGGGGCTTCATAGGCGTCTGCAAAGACTCCGCCTACAAAGGTGAGCAGAAATGGCAGTCCCCACAGCCACGGCGCAGTGCCGTAGGCACTTTTTGTGACAACGAGAATCAGGACCACCGAACAGAGCAATGGAGCCGTATTGCCGAAGTAGCGCGACTTGCGCAGACCAAAATAGAGCATCAGGGCGGCAGCCGTAGCTACCGTGATTCCAGCATTGCCCAGCGTGCTGAAGAACCGTCGCGCCGGGTCCAGCGAAACCCATAGGAACCCCGCCGATGAGCGAAAGACGTAGCTGAAGGCGTCCGGCGAAAACCCGTAACAGGCAAAGACCAGGATGAGCGCTCCGCAGACAGCGATGAGCACAACCAGCAGCATTTCTGCTCGGCGCCTCTCGGCTACCCACAACATGAACGCCAACCCGAACAGCGCCACCAACGGCAGCGATGCGATGTGCGAGGCAGCCGCAATGCTGAAGACCGCCGCCAGCAGCACCATGCGCGGCCGGCTTTTGCGTCGCGGTCCCTGCATGGCGTGGGCCACGCCGATGCAGGTATATACGCCGCCATATACTCCCAGCGCCGCCAGAATCTCAGCATTCGGCGCAACGCAGGCCTTCAGAATCGCGGGAGAAAAGCAGTAAAGCGCCAGCGCCGTGTAGCCGCCCCAGTTGCCGTAGAGGCGGCGCGTTACCCACCACAGGCCGCCTCCCAGAAGGCATCCGGCAAAGAGAAACGGCAACCGCAGCAGCAGCAGAATGTGGGTCAGCTGATGGCGCAACTCCCAGGTGCTGATCTCCGCGCTAGCCTGCATTACGCGATTCTCCGGCTTGCGAAGGTGGTCCAACCCTCGCTCGACGAGCAGATTCAGCGACAGCGGCAGCCCGGCGAGCCGGTATCCCAGAATGCCATCGCGGATATTGCCACAACTGGTGTAGTAGCCATCCAGTTGCGAAGGCCGCTCCCACGTCTCCCGCCCGCAGCGCGCGTATTGGTAGTCGCGGTCGGTTAGCGTCTGGTGGCCGGTGAGCCAGAGCCCCTGAATGAGGAACAGCGCCAGCAATCCCGCCGCAATGCGCTGCGGCAGATTGAAGTGGAAGCTGCGTAATCGGGCAAAGCGGTGAGTCATCACGCTCCGGGCAACGCTACCAGTCTAAACGGCGATCCTGCATCTCCTCCCAACCGCTGTACACTAGTCCCGCTATGCTCACTCGCCGCCGCTTTGTCTGGGACTCCGCCGCAGCCTCCGCCGCCCTGGCTCTCACGCCCCGGGCCCGTTTTGCCCTGGCTCAATCCGTATCAACTTACCGCAATCCGATCCTGGGCGGCGACCACCCCGACGCCAGCCCAATCCGCGTCGGCAGCGACTTCTACCTCACCCACTCCAGCTTCGACTACGCCCCGGGGCTGTTGATCTGGCACAGCCGTGACCTGGTGAACTGGCGTCCCGTCGCCGCCGCGCTTCACCGCTACTACGGCACGGTCTGGGCTCCTTATCTTTGCGAGTATGAGAAGCAGTTTTATATCTACTTCCCCGCCAACGGCAGCCTGCGCGTCGTCCGCGCCGATCACCCCACCGGCCCCTGGAGCGAGCCGGTCGATCTTGGCATCAAGGCCATCGACCCCGCTCATATCGCCGAGAATGGACGCCGCTTTCTGCACATGGCCGGCGGACGCATGGCTGAGCTCACCCCGGATGGCCTGGCCGTCAAGACCCCTCCCCGCAAGATCTTCGACGCCTGGCCCATGCCGGCCTCCATCCGCATGGAATGTACCTGTCTGGAAGGCCCCAAGCTGTTGGAGCGCGATGGCTGGTTTTACATGAACGTCGCCGAGGGCGGCACCGGCGGCCCCGGCACCAGTCACGGCGTTATCTCCGCCCGCAGCCGCCATGCCGACGGCCCTTGGGAGTACTCGCCATACAATCCTGTCGTTCACACCCCTTCGCGCGACGACCGCTGGCTCTCGCTCGGCCACGGCCGCCTCGCCGATACCCCGGACGGCAAGTGGTACATCACCGTCCACTCTTATGAGAACGGCTATCGCACCCTGGGCCGCCAACTGCTGCTACTGCCCATCGAGTGGACCCCGGACGGCTGGTTCCGTGTTCTCGCGGGCGTCACTGCGGATGCAGCGATTCCCATGCCCATCCCCGGCACCAGCCAGCAGCCCTTCGCCGATCCATCGGACGACTTCACCTCTCCCGAACTCGGCCTGCAATGGGGCTTTTGGCGCGACTTCGACCCCGCGCGCTTCACCACCGGCAATGGCGCGCTCACGCTAAAGGCGCGCGGCAACACGCTGGCCGACTCCAGCGCCCTTACCACCGCCGTCGGCGGACACTCCAACAGCGTCGAGATCGACATTGACGTTTCGTCCGGTTGCGAGGCTGGTCTGATGCTCTTCTACGATCCGGGCCACACCGCAGGCATCCTCATTACGTCGGAAGGAATCGAGATCAAGATTCCCAACGGCTCGGTGAAAAACCGCACGGAGAAGGGCGCCACCCGCGCCACCTTCCGCGTAGTCAACGACCGCCAGGAGGTGGATTTCTACTACCGCATCCCCGGCCGGCCCTGGCAAAAAACCGAGTCCTCAGCCGAAATCTCCGGCCTGCACCACAACGTCCTGGGCGGCTTCCTCGACGTGCGCCCCGCCGTCTACGCCTGCGGTACAGGCCAGGCCACCTTCCGCAGCTTCCGCTACTGGCCGGAGGTGAAAACGCCGGTTTAGAACAGGACGTAGACTTTCTGATACTTTGCCCTTGCAACCGCCAACCGCTACACTGCTCCCAGCATGGCCAACGCCCACGACAACTCGCCTGATCGCCTCGTGAGCGCATCGCGCGCAGAAGAAGAGCAGGGCTTTGAACTGAAACTGCGTCCTCGCTGGCTGGGCGAGTTCATCGGCCAGACGAAAGCGAAGGAACAGCTCTCCATCGCTCTCGAAGCCGCTAAATCGCGCGGCGAGGCGCTGGATCACGTGCTGCTCTCAGGTCCTCCGGGACTGGGCAAGACCACGCTGGCCACCATCATCGCCAATGAGCTCGACGTGGGCTTTCAGCAGACCTCAGGTCCGGCCCTGCAGATTCAGGGCGATCTGACCGCCATCCTGACCAACCTGCGCGAGCGCCAGGTACTCTTTCTGGACGAGATCCACCGCATGCAGCCGGTGCTGGAAGAAAAGCTCTACACGGCGCTTGAGGATTACAAGCTGGATATCATCATCGGCCAGGGCCCGGCGGCGCGCACCCACGTGATGGAGATACGGCCCTTCACCTTCATCGGCGCCACCACAAGGCCGGGACTGATCAGCTCCCCGCTTCGCTCGCGCTTCGGTATTCTGCTGCGCCTGGAGTTCTATGCCGAGGAGGAGCTGCGCTTCATCGTCACCCGTTCCGCCGAGGTATTACAGATCGCCATTGACGAGGACGGCGCGGCGGAGATCGCACTGCGCTCACGCGGGACTCCGAGAATTGCGAACCGGCTGCTGCGCCGCGTTCGCGATTACGCCCAGGTGCGCGGTTCGGGCGTCATCGACCGGCCGACGGCCAACGCCGCGCTGACACTCCTGGAAGTGGATGCGCACGGCTTCGACGAGATCGACCGCCGGCTGCTGCTCACCATCATGGAGAAGTACGACGGCGGGCCGGTGGGCCTGGGCACGCTGGCCGCGACCCTGGCCGAGGAGGAAGACGCGCTCGAAGAGGTCTACGAGCCGTTCCTTATCCAGATCGGGTTCCTGGACCGCACGCCGCGAGGCCGCGTCGCCACCCGACTGGCCTATGAGCACTTTGGCATCTCCATGCCGGGCCGCCAGACGGGTCTGTTTTAGCGTTTGACAATAGTCCGCACGACGCCGGTTGCAGCGCGCTCAAGGTCGATGTATCTTCTTGATTGCGCGGAGGAGCAAGCGGGGCGCGCTTATAACCGCGTGAAAGGGGGCTGGCTATGCAGACTCTAAGATCGCATCGCCGCTTCGATTGCGTACGATGGCTTTTCCTGTTGGCACTTCTGGCCGTCATTTGTCCTGTGCAGATGGCCTTTGCGGCGACCAAGGTGGTTACGGATGCGGATAAAGACGGCGATGTTCAGATAAAAGCCGGAGATACGCTGGAAGTGCGCCTGAACGCTAATCCCAGCACCGGGTGTATATGGTACGTCCATCCCAAGTCGACCGCCCTGCTGCGGCTGACCGGCCAAACGCAAACCGAGCCCACAGAGTCCGGCGAGGGCCAGCCAATGGCTGTAGGCAGGCCCATCGTTCAGATTTTCACGTTTCAATCCAGGCGCAAGGGGGACGGGATTCTGCTGTTGCGCTACGTCCGCTCCTGGGAGAAGCCTGTGCTGGGCGAAACGCAATTTACTCTCCACGTTGTGATTGAGTAAAGCCGCGCCTCCGCCATTTGCCGGCGGTGATTGGCTTGCTGTGCAGACTGCTGCCGAAACGCATACAATTCTGAATGGAAATGGCCAAAGCAAAAGAGAAGATATTCGAGGTTGCCTGCCCGGATTGCGGCGCGATGCTCAAAATCGACGCTGCTACGGGGCTGGTGGTGAGCCATACCCCGGCGCCGCGCAAGCGGATGTTTGAGAACCTGGAGACGGCGGCCCAGGCCATGCGCGACCAAGAAGAGCGCAAGGAGTCGATCTTCCGCCAATCAGTGGACGCGGAGAAAAACAAGGCCGACTTGCTGGAAAAGAAGTTTGCCGAGGCGATGCGCAAGGCCAAGGACGCCCCCGAAGGCAAGCCACTGCGCGACTTCGACCTGGACTGAAGTCCGCGCACCGGTCAATACAGACCAGAATCCGCAGCGCTTTCCACAGATTTTCCCCGCGTTCCGCGAATTAGAGAGATACTCTATACACCGTTCCTTCGACCCCGGTGATCGCGGTCAGGGACAGTAGGAGAAAAGATGCCGGTCGTGCCGCTTCGTCAGCAAGAGTACGATTATGAACCCGAGTTATGCGCCTCCGAGGCCGAGTGCATGAGCTGGATCGGATACGCGGCGGGCGGAACCCTGATCGTGGGCGGCTTGCTGCTGCTCACCGGCAAGCGCCGCGCCGGTACGGTTGCGGCTGCCTCGGGCGCGGCCCTCGCCCTGCTCGATCAGAAAGAGACGCTGAACGCCTGGTGGAATGCGCTTCCCGGCTATATCGACGACATCCAGCGCGTGCTCGACCAGGTGCAGGGAACAATTGAGGAGATTGCCATCCAGCGCGAGAAGCTGCGCCGGATTTTCGACCGATAATCCGGTTCTGTTTTTTTATTAAGAACGTAACGTCATGTACGCCCCACCTGCTCCGCGAGCTTTGCTATAGCCATAGTCAGAGTAACTCCGCGTAGTAGGAAGACCTTGCTTCTGGATAACTCCCCTGCAGCCAGCTCGACCGAGTTTTTGGGCACATCGAAGGTCTCTGCCAAAAATGCAATCAGGGCCTGGTTGGCGCGTCCCTCCAGCGGCGGCGCGTGAACGGCAATCTTCAACAGAGCCGCTGGCCCCTCGCCATAGACGCCAGTGATAGCCGTCTTCTTCGCTCCCGGCTGAGCGCGAACGGCCAATGTGACTCCGGACGAGGCAGCACGCAGCATCAGGCCGACTCCACATTTGAACTTCGCGCGCCGAAGAGCGCCGTGCCCACGCGGATGCGCGTTGCGCCCTCGATAATCGCCAGAGCAAAGTCCCCGCTCATGCCCATCGAAAGCACATCCAAAGCTAGTTTTGGATGCGCCGCAGTCCAGCGGTCGCGCCAGATTCGCAGGCTGCGGAAGCAGGCGCGGGTCACGTCCGCGGGCACCTCGAAGGGAGCGATGGTCATCAACCCGCGCATTTGCAGATTCTCTAAATCCGGCAGCCGCTCCAGCAACTGCGTAGCCTCGGCGGACTCAGGCTCCAGTCCGGCCTTCGACTCCTCGGGGCTCAGCTTGACCTCAATCAGAATCGGCAGGCGCTTGGCGCACTTGCCCGCCGCTTCGTTCAGCCGCTCGGCCAGCCGCAGCGAATCAACCGAGTCAATTCCGTCGAACAACTCCACCGCACGTAGCGCCTTGTTCGATTGCAGATGGCCGATGAGATGGACGCGAATTGGAGCTGCAGCACCCCGGCGAAGCGTTTCCAGTCGCGGGGCTTTGGCGGCGAACTCCTGCACGCGATTCTCGCCGAAGAGCGTGAGCCCCAGCGCGGCGGCCTCGGCAATCGTGGCTGCGGGACAGGTCTTCGAGACGGCCATCAACTCGACCTCGTCGCGCGGCCGGCCAGCATGGCGGCAAGCTTGCACAATTGTCTCTTCGAGCCGTTCGAGATTGTCCTTGAGCGTCGTCATTGCGCTCCAGATGCGACCTGACCTAGCCCTGCCGCATCCAATCTGAATATGTGGACCATCGTTCTGCTCATCTTCTCCAATATCTTTATGACCTTTGCCTGGTACGGGCACCTAAAATTCCGCCAGGAAGCGCTATGGAAGGTGATCCTAGTGAGTTGGGGCATCGCCTTTTTCGAGTACTTGCTTCAGGTGCCCGACAACCGCATTGGCGCCGAGCGGTATAGCCCTGCTCAGCTCAAAGTGATCCAGGAGGTCATCACCCTGGCAGTCTTCGCCGTCTTCACCCTCTTCTACTTCGGCGAGCACCTGCGCTGGAATCACGCCGCAGCCGGTGCCTGCCTTGTGGCAGCAGACTTCTTCGTCTTCCACTCCTGGTAGAAGTTCCTGAAAAGCCGCTTAATGCCCGTGCTCCTCGAGATACTTTTCCGCCTCCAGCGCCGCCATGCAGCCTGAACCTGCCGCGGTAATCGCCTGCCGGTAGCGGCGGTCCTGCACGTCGCCACAGGCAAAGACGCCTGGCACCACCACGCCGTTGCGTGTGGTCAGCACGTTGCCCGTGGTGCGGATGTAGCCGTCGTCGTCGAGATCGATCTGCCCGGCAAGCATCTTGGCGTTCGGCTCGTGGCCGATGCCGAGAAAGAGCCCGCTGACCGGCAGAATGCTCTCAGCATTGTTGGTCACGTCGCGCAGCCGCAGCCCCTTGACCTCTTTCTCCTCAGCGCCCAGCACCTCTTCAACCACCGTGTTGGCGCGCAATTCGATGTTGGGATGGGCCATGACCCGCTCCAGCATGATCTTGGATGCTCGGAAGCCCGCGCGCCGGTGGAGCAGCGTTACCTTGGAGGCAAAACGGGTAAGGAAGAGCGCCTCCTCCATCGCCGAGTCACCGCCGCCCACCACTGCGATCTCACGCCCGCGGAAGAAGAAGCCGTCGCAGGTGGCGCAACTGGAGACGCCATGGCCGATGAGCGCCTGTTCGCTGGGCAGTCCTAGCCAACGCGCGCTGGCTCCGGAGGCGACAATCAGCGTGCGCGCGCAGATCTCTCCCTCCGAGGTGTGCAGCCGGAAGCGGTGTGCGCCCAGGTCCACGCGGTTCAGATGAGCTAGCTGGAAGGTCGCCCCGAAGCGCGCGGCCTGCTTCTTCATGTTCTCGATCAGCTCAGGGCCCTGTATGCCCTCAGGCCAGCCGGGAAAGTTCTCTACCAGTGTAGTGATGGAGAGCTGTCCGCCGGGTTCATGGCCTTCAAGCACTAACGGATTCAGGCCGGCGCGGGCGGTGTAGATGGCCGCCGTGAGCCCTGCACAGCCGGAGCCGAGAATAACGGTGGAGCGTATCTCAGTCATGGGTCTTCCCGTGTACATTTTAGATGCTGCGGGCGGGTGGTCTTTTCGCGTTGTTTTGCTACCGTCCTGCCGCACTCTTCAAATAGGATGAGACAAATGGCGAATCTGACTCTTGTATATGGATTGCGTCTGCTCCCCGAGGGCGAGGTCACTGAGATCCAGGACGCGATGCTGAAGCTGGCCAACGGCCACCACGCACACGTCACCATGCACATGATCGAGGGCTCGCGCGAGGAGATCGAGACCCAGCTCAAGCGTAGCCTGGACGCCTTCTTCGACTTCTACCCCGAAATCTAGCTCGCGAGGTCCAGAACGTTCTCCCTCGCGCGCCACTCCGCCTCGCAGAGACACACCTGAGCTGAGGATTGCCCAGCCCGCCCGGCTCTTTGTTGCTGCCTATCAGCGAGTGATCAGCAAAGAAAGTTCTGCTTTGGTCGGCAATACTACGGTCTCGAAATAGTACAGGTTTCAAAACGGTTTTACACGGGGCTTCTATCTTAAAAATATTCAGCCCTCAAGGCGCATAACCCACTACAAGGGAGCTATGGCCGCCTGAGTGCCGGTGCATGACCAACTCACAATTCCGGCAATGCGACCTGAGACTGACTGCTTGGAGCGCCTTCAGTGTCCGTTGCTTCTTATCCACGCCGCGCGGCGGCTTCTGTACTCGCATCGCTTCTGCTTTTGGTTCCCGCAGTCTCATCGGCCGGCGGACCCAAATATGTGGCAGGGGTTAGCTTCTTCAATCCGGGAGTGGTGGGCCAGCCAGTCCGCTGGGCAGGCGGGCAGGTTCAATACTACGTCGATCAGGGGCCGTTGAACGGCTCCGTCACGAACCAGCAGGCTACGGCCATGGTGGATGCGGCTGCTGCCCTCTGGAGCGCGGTTTCCACCGCCGGAGTCACACTAGTAGACAAAGGCCCTCTGAATGAGAACGTGAGCGGCTCAAACATCGTCGCTGTGACCGGCCAAATCACCCAGCCCGCCGATGTAACGCCCGCTGCTACGAACTATCCGCTGGCAGTGATCTACGATGCGGACGGCTCGGTCATCGACGCGATCTTCGGTTCCGGCGCGAGCCAGCCCACCAGTTGCCAGAACAACGGGGTCTGGGTATGGATGGACAACATCAACCCCGATGCGACTATCGCGCACGGCGTCATCGTGCTCAACGGCCTCTGCGCCACCAATTCAAACCTGCTGACGATGATGAGTTACGAGTTGGAACGGGCCTTCGGACGCATTCTCGGCCTCGACTACGCGCAGGTGAACCCTGGCGCGGCTCAGAACGGCGAGGTTGGAGGCACTCTGGGCTGGCCGGTGATGCACCCCCTGAGCGGAAACTGCCGCCAGGGCGGCGGTGTCTGCATCCCCAACCCCTCGGTACTCCGCTTCGACGACATCGCCGCACTGAACCGCATCTATCCCATTGCCGCCGCCAACCTATCGAGCTTTCCCGGCAAGCAGATCACTGCGGCCAACACGGTTTCGATTCAGGGGACCATCAGCTTCAGAACCGGCGTGGGTATGCAAGGCGTAAACGTTGTGGCACGCCCCCTGGACGCGAGCGGCAACCCCTTGTACCAGTACGCCGTGTCTTTCGTTTCCGGCAGCTACTACAACGGCAACCACGGCAATCCGGTCACGGGCTGGACCGACACGAACGGCAAACGGCTCGACAGGTGGGGATCGAACGACGCTTCGTTACAGGGTTTTTTCGATCTGAGAGGGATTCCCCTGCCGCCGGGCATGACCACGGCCAACTATCAGATCTCGTTTGAGGCTATCGATCCCCTCTACATCCTCGCCGACTCGGTCGGCCCCTACATCGACGGCCAACCCACCCCTTCGGGAACCTTGCAGACAATCTCCGTTCCTGGGATGTCGGCGGGGATGTCGCAGACGCTGACCGTGAACGTCATCGATTCGGCAGTGGGCGGCTACCAGGACGCCATCGGGACTCAGGCCTTGCCGCGCATTCTGCCTCCCAGCGGTATGTGGTATGGACGGTTGAGCCAGGTGGGCCAGAGCGACTGGTTCAGCCTCCCGGTCCGCGGTAACCGTACCTTCACCGTGGTGACTCAGGCGCTGGATGAGACGGACGCTCCCACCGAGATCACGGCTATTGCGCCCGCCGCAGCTAGCGGCGTCACCGGCTCGGTAGACGTCGAGGTAGACGACCTGCCCATCTTCTACGCGGCAGCCGTCATCACCGGCGGCATCAGCTACGACTCCGGCACGGGCGACGCGTTGACCCTGCTCACGGCTCCCGCAAACTCGGTGCCCGTCGGTGTGCCCCTCCCCTTCTCCGTCACAGCATTGGGTCCGGATCTGACTGCGGCCGGCGGCGTCACCGTAATTTACGCCGTGACCGGCGGAACGGCTACTCTCTCCTGCGGACTGCCCATATGCACAGTTGTGACAACCGGCGATGGCCGCGCCACAATGAACGTCACGGCAGTCGACGAAACTCTTTCGATTGTGACCGCTTCTCTGACTAATGGATCGAGTCTCCAGGCGCATTTTAGCGGCGGAACTCCGCCGGTGCTCTCCGCACTCTCGCCCCAACTCTCCCTGTCTGCCGGCGCCACATTCTCCTGGACGGTCCAGGCCCTGGTGCTCCGCAACGGCGTTCCACTCAGCGGTCAGTCGGTTGCCTGGCATGCGGCCGGCAGCGGCATCACTCCCCAGGGCAGCGCAGCCGCCATTACCTCCTCCAGCGGCATCGCCACCAAGACGCTGACCGTCGGCCCGCTGACTGAGGGCCAAATGGTAACTGCCACCGCCTGCCTGAACGGCACCAGCCAGTGCGTAACTTATACCGCCTTCGGCGCCCGCCCGGAGTATGCGATCTTGAAATCGATCTCGGGAACTACTCAGAGCATGGCCGTCAGCGGCACGCCAAGCCAGATTGCCCTCCGCCTTCTCGATATGAACGGCAACCCCATGGCTGGAGGCACGGTGAATCTCATCCAGGCACTCTATGCGTGGGCTCCGCCCTGCGCCCCGCATGGCCGTTGCGCCCAGGCCGAGTTGCTGGCCACTCAGGCTGCCTCAGCCACCTCGGCCCTCGACGGAACGGTCGTTTTTACCCCGGCATCTCTGCCCGGAGTAGCCACCAATCTGCTCGGCCTCGCCGTCAGCGGCAACACGGCCAGCGTCAACGTTAGCGTCGAACGGCATCCATAAGAGCAGCTCAGGTCGGGTAAACTGGTAGTGCGATGCTCGACTTGGGATATGTCCGTGCCAACCTCGAACTGGTGGAAGCGAAGCTACGCACGCGCGGACTGGACCCCGCCGCGTTGCTGGGCGATTTTCGCGCCCTCGATCAGAGCCGGCGCGAGGCTATTACATTGTCAGAGCAGTTCAAGGCTCGCCGTAATGAACTGAGCCAGCAGGTGGGCGCACTGAAAAAGGCCGGGAAGGATGCGGCTGCTCTGGTAGAAGAAACCCACGGCCTGAAGGAAAAACTCGACGAGTTGGATGCCGCCGCCGCGACCCTTGACGATCGGTTGCATCAGTTACTGGCGGGTATCCCCAACCTGACTCGCGACGAAGTCCCAACTGGCACCTCCGAGGCCGACAACATCACCGTGAAGAGCTGGGGCGAGAAGGCCGCCTTTAATTTTGAACCCAAACCTCACTGGGAGTTGGGCGAGGCGCTCGGCATTCTCGATCTGGAGCGCGCGGCCAAACTGAGCGGAGCGCGGTTTGCGGTCTACATGGGAGCGGGTGCTCGGCTGGAGCGGGCACTGATCAGCTTCATGCTCGACTTCCATACTGCGAAGCATGGCTACACCGAAGTGCTGCCGCCCTTCATGGTGAACTCGAAGTCGCTCTACGGCACCGGGCAGTTGCCCAAATTTGCCGAGGACCTGTTTCGCTGTTCCGACGCCGACTCAGAAGCCGTCGCCCGCGGAGAGTTCAAGGACAATGATCACTGGCTCATCCCAACCGCCGAAGTTCCGGTCACCAATCTTTATCGCGACGAGATTCTCGACGGGGCGCGGTTGCCTATCTCGCTGACGGCCTATACGCCCTGCTTCCGCGCCGAGGCCGGCGCAGCAGGCAAGGATACGCGCGGCATCATTCGCCAGCACCAGTTTCAAAAGGTCGAGCTGGTCAAGTTCACCCACCCCGAAGACTCCGACGCCGAGCACGAGCACCTGACCCGCGATGCCGAAGAGATTTTGGAAGCTCTCGGCCTGCCCTACCGCCGCGTTCTGCTTTGCACCGGCGATACCGGCTTCTCATCGGCCAAGACATTTGATCTGGAGGTCTGGCTGCCGGGCCAGGGCTTGTACAGGGAGATTTCCTCCTGCTCGAACTTCGAGGCCTTCCAGGCGCGCAGGGCCAACATCCGCTACCGGACGGCAGCCAAGGGCAAGCCGGAGTTTGTCCACACCCTCAATGGCAGCGGACTGGCCGTGGGCCGCACCTGGCTGGCGATCCTGGAGAACAATCAGCAGGCCGACGGCTCGGTCCTGATCCCAGAGGCACTCCGGCCTTACATGGGTGGCCTCGGCCGGATAGTGAAGGAGTTATGATGCAACCTGTGAGCTCAACTGAACCGGTTTCGCAGCCAGAGCGTAGTGTCAGGCAGATTCTGCTGAGTTACTTCTACTGGACCTATCCCCGCGGGTGCTTCCACTACGACGTGATGGTGACGATGATCCTGCTGTTCATCTTCCTCACCCCGCAGATACCCGGATGGAGTTATGGCGACAAGCCGCCCTTGATCGCCGGGCCTACGCACACTATCCAGGTGATCGGCGATGGCGGCCGCGGAATGATCGTCACCGTCGCAGCATCGGACGTAAGCCTGGACGCGCGCACCACCGCCTCAAAGGCCGTGGTCAAGAAAGCCCTGCGCAAGGCCATCGAGCCGGTTACCGGGGATGCCGTCTTTGTCGATGATTGGAAGACCGTCACCGACGATCAGGGGAATCTCGCATGGAAGGTCTGGGCGCACCGGTAACCCGTCGTCCCTGCTCCATCCGGCGCGTGCTGCCGAACAACACAAGGATACTTATGCATTTGAGAAGAAAGCTTGTTTATATCGCATTTATCGCACTCGTCCTGCTGCCGGTCCGCGCAGCCTTTGCGGCGGACGATCTGGAGAAGGTGCTGCACAGGCTCGACATCGCGGCGGCCAACTTCCGCACTACCTCTGCCGACTTCCAGTTCGACACCATAGAGACCGAACCGGTACCCGACCAGGATGTACAGGAGGGCACGGTCTACTACCAACGCAAGGGCGCTGCCTTCCAGATGGCGGCGCACATCCGCGAGGTCAACGGCAAGGTAGTGCCCAAGGTGTACACCTACTCCGCCGGGATCTTTAGGCTGTATGAGAAGTTGACCAACCAGGTGCGGAACTTTACCAAGGCCAGCAAATTCGAGAGCTACCTGATGTTGGGATTTGGCGCCAGCGGCAAAGATATGGAGCAAAAGTGGGAGATCAAATACCTGGGGTCTGAGATTCTATCCGACGGAAAATCCGCCGTGAAGACCGAGAAGCTGGAACTGGTGGCCAAAGACCCCGCCGTTCGCAAAGTCCTTCCCAAGGTAACCATCTGGGTCGACCCCGACAGGGCCGTGAGCCTGAAGCAGGTTTTTGACGAGGGCCCGGGCGCCTACCGCGTCTGCTTGTACTCTCACTTCAAGACAAATCAGCCTCTGCCGCCCGACGCCTTTACGTTTAAGACCGACCGTCAGACCGAGATCATCAACCAGTAAAGGGAATTCCCCCCTCGTGCGCAAACAGCCGTCGATTGACTCTCATTCGCGGCACCCATACGATTCGAACTGTATAACGTTGACCGTTTTCACGGTCCTCGCGCACGTAGAATGAATAGGTCCGGCTATGCTCGAAAAGCAGATATTTTTCGACCCGCAACGGAAGCGCTGGAAGCGGCTGCGCCGCATTCTGGACGTTATTGCCGTGGTTTCCACGCTGGTTGTGGCCGGTTTTTTCTTCAATGTGCTGCGCAATCAGCATTTGCCCGAACTGCTGCTGCCCGTGCCGAAGCACAACTACAAGGCCTTGCCCGACCGTCCCCCCGCCCTGCGCGGAACCAGGAGCCTACGCCCCACACGCCGCAAGACCGACCGCAAGCCCTCGGAGATTCCCTTCAATACCGGCGAAGGTTTGCGCGCGGCCTATTACGTCCAGGACGACGCGGCTAGCTATTCCTCCTTCAAGGAGCACGTGCATCAGATCGATATGCTCTTTCCGCAGTGGCTCCATGTCAACGGCCCCGGCGGCGCGCTGCTGGCGACGACCAGCGATAATCGCGAATATGCAGTCGTCAATGGAGCAACGGTCCATGATCCCGATGAATTGAACAAAATTAAGCGGGTAATTCAGGCTGCCAGAGAAGACACCGAAATCTTTCCCCACCTGAACAACTTCAACCCGCAAAAGCAGAGTTTCGATCCCGGCGTCAGCGCCGTACTAATCGACGCGAACAAGCGCGCTGCGCTGCGCCAGCAGATCATCCGCTTTCTCACCGCATTCAAAGGGCCCAAAGGCGAGTGGGTCTATCCCGGCCTCTCTCTGGACATCGAAAACCTGTCCGACGACGCGGATCAGGCATACCTGAGCTTCATCCGGGAACTCTACGCCGATATGCACCCGCGCAATCTTCGGCTTTATGTCAACATTTCTTTCTCCACAGGGGATGATGACCTGAAGCTTATCGCCGCCAACTCCGATGGCATTCTGCTCATGAACTACGACGAGCACGAAATCGACAGCGACCCCGGCCCTGTCGCCAGCCAGGAGTGGTTTGTCAGCAACCTCCGTCGGGTGATGAAGGTAGTGCCCAAGGAGAAGCTGATCTGCGCCCTGGGCAACTACGGATACGACTGGACCCTTTCCATTCCCAATCCAAAAGACCGCAAGCATTCCAAGCCAACTGTGCTCAACACCGACGTTCTCTCGGTTTCCGAAGCATGGCAGCACGCCTCGGACTCCGAGGTCGACCTCGTCCTGGACGAAGACTCGCTCAATCCCCACTTCGAGTACATCGACGAGGATCGAAACCAGCGGCACGTGGTGTGGTTTCTTGACGGAGTGACGCTGTTGAACCAGATGCGCGCGGCGCGCGGGCTGGGCCTGCAGACCTTTGCCCTCTGGCGGCTGGGTTCTGAGGACGGTTCGCTGTGGAATGTGTGGGATAAGCCCAGCAACCCCAGTTCGCTGCAAGCTCTGGCCTCCGTGCAGCCCGGCCACGACGTGGACGTCGAGGGAGATGGAGACATCATGCGCGTTACCGGCCTGCCTCAGCCCGGAAAGCGCACCGTCGCGGTAGACACCGACGAGCCCGACCCGCGCAGGAAGCTCATCACCGGCGAGCACATGGACGTGTATCCGCGCACATACACCATCGAGTACTACGGCTACCACCCGAATGAAGTCGCGCTCTCTTTTGACGACGGCCCGGACCCCAAGTGGACGCCGAGGATTCTCGACATCCTGAGGCAGAAAAACGTTAAGGGCGCGTTCATGATGATCGGCGCCGAGGCACAGGAAAATGTCAGCCTGATGAGGCGTGTGGCGCGCGAGGGCCACGAGATCGGCAACCACACTTTCTCGCATCCCGACATCAGCGAAATCTCTGCGCAGCAACTGGACCTGGAACTGAAGTTGACCGAGCGCCTCTTTGCCAGCAAGCTGGGCGTGCAACCGCTCTACTTCCGGCCGCCCTACTCTATTGATCAGGAACCAGACACCGACGACCAGGCCGCACCGGTCGAGCGCACCCAGAGGGCCGGATACACCATCGTCGGCGACAAGATCGACACCGACGACTGGAACGAGCGTCCCCGCAGAAGCCCGCTGGAGATTACGCAAACGGTGCTCTACTGGCTCGACCGCATGAAGACTCAGCCGCAGTTCCGCGGCTCCATCATCCTGCTCCACGACGGCGGCGGCGACCGCTCGGCCACCTTGGCCGCTCTGCCGGTACTCATTGACGCCCTGCGCGCCCACGGGTACACCATCGTTCCGGTCTCAACACTCATGGGCAAGACCACCGCCGAAGTAATGCCCAAGCTCACGCTATTTCAGTCCCTGCGCGCGCTGCCCGACTCGCTTGCTTTCTCCAGCCTGGCCTTTATTGCCAAGTTTATCGTCCTGGTCTTCTTCCTCGGCGACATCCTGATGAGCGCGCGCCTTCTGCTGGTCGGCATTCTTGCCGTCATTGACCGGCTGCGCAAGCCCCACGGTCTGGCCTCGCCCGGCTACAGCCCCCGTGTGGCCGTTCTCATACCCGCTTACAACGAAGAGACGGTCATCGTTCGCACCATTCGTTCGGTGCTCAACTCCGATTACAAAAACCTCCACGTCATCGTCATCGATGACGGGTCGAACGATCGCACCGCCGAGGTTGCACGCGAGGCCTATACCGCTGAGATCGCTGCAGGCCGCCTTCAGGTACTTACCCAACCCAATGGAGGTAAGGCAGCTGCCCTCAACTACGCCCTCGATCGCATGACCGAAGAAGTCTACGTCGGCATCGACGCTGACACCGTCATCGCCGCTGACGCCATCAGCAAGCTCATCCCACACTTTGAGGACCCCAGGATCGGCGCCATGGCCGGCAACGCCAAGGTGGGCAACCGCGTCAACCTCTGGACCCGCTGGCAGGCCCTGGAGTACATCACCAGCCAGAACTTTGAGCGCCGCGCCCTCGACCTCTTCCACGTCGTCACAGTTGTTCCGGGGGCCATCGGCGCATGGCGCACCGCTCCGGTCAAGGCCGCCGGCGGCTATCCCCTCAACACCGTCGCCGAAGACGCCGACCTGACCATGAACCTGCTCGAACAGGGCTTCAAGGTGGACTACGAAGACCGCGCGCTTGCCTTTACGGAAGCGCCCATCAATGCCAAAGGCCTCATGCGCCAGCGCTTCCGCTGGTCTTTTGGAATATTGCAGTCCGTATGGAAGCATCGCGCCGCCTTTGTCCGCAACAAGGCCATGGGTCTGTTCGCCCTGCCCAACATCCTCATTTTCCAGATGCTGCTGCCGCTGGTCTCGCCCTTTATCGACATCATGTTCCTGGCCGGCATCGTCAACTACTTCATCGACCGGCATTTCCATCCCGAGGCAGCATCGGCGGCCGGTTTCGAGAAGCTTCTGGCCTACTTTGGCGCATTCTTGCTTATCGACTTCATCACCTCGTCGGTAGCCTTCAGCCTGGAGCGCCGCCACGCCGCCCACAAGGGCGACGGCTGGCTGCTCTTCCACATCTGGCTACAGCGCTTCGCCTACCGCCAACTTTTCTCTATCGTGCTCTTCAAAACCCTCAAACGCGCCATCGACGGCAAGCCCTTCAACTGGGACAAGATCGAGCGCACCGCCAGGATGAGCAAGCGTACAGACGCGCTGACGGCGACGCCGTAATTGGAGCAATAGCATCAGCAGTTGACCTCCTCGACTAAACTGTAGGAGTTATGGCAATCCCCACCGTATCAACCTCAATTCAGCCGCGCTCGCCCCAGGGCGGCTTTGCGAATGAGCCTTTTGTTGATTTCAAGCTCCCTGAAAACGCCCGCAGGATGCAGGCCGCGTTGGAACTGGTCTCCAGTCAACTGGGCCATGAATACGATCTGGTCATCGGCGGCCAGCGGCTCAAAACCGGAGACAAGATTCGCTCCCTGAACCCCGCGCGCCCCGCTCAGGTCGTCGGCGTCCACCAGAAAGCCGGAGCCGAAGACGCCGAAATGGCTATGACCGCCGCCCTCCATACCTTCGAGTCGTGGAGCAGAACTTCAGTGGAATCGAGGGCCTCGCTTCTGTTCGGCGCCGCGGAGATCATCCGAAGCCGGAACTTCGAGTTCTGCGCTTGGCTCACCTATGAGGTGGGCAAAAACTGGGCCGAGGCCGACGCAGATGTGGGCGAGACCATCGACTTCCTTGAGTTTTACGCCCGCGAAGCACTGCGGCTGGCCGCGGCGACCACGCCCATCCAGTACCCCGGTGAGCGCAATGGGCTCCTTTATATCCCGCTCGGCGTGGGCGCGGTCATCCCCCCATGGAACTTTCCATTCGCCATTATGGCGGGCATGACGGCAGCCTCCATCGTCACCGGAAACACCGTGATTCTGAAGCCCTCCAGCGACGCGCCTACTATCGCGGCAAAATTCATTAAAGTGCTGGAGGAAGCTGGAATGCCCGCTGGCGTGGTGAACTTCTGCCCCGGCTCCGGCTCTGCATTTGGCAACGCGATCGTCGAGCATCCGAAAACCCGCTTCATCGCCTTCACCGGTTCCAGGTCCGTGGGTCTCGATATTCACGAGCGCGCCGCCCGCGCCCGACCCGGCCAGATCTGGATCAAGCGGACCATTCTGGAGATGGGCGGCAAAGACTCGATTCTTGTCTGCGCCGATGCCGATCTGGACGCGGCCGTCGAGGGCGTGGTTACATCAGCCTTCGGCTTCAGCGGACAAAAGTGCTCCGCCTGTTCGCGGGCAATTGTCGAAGCACCTGTTTACGACGTCTTTGTGGAGCGACTGCTGGCGCGCGTGGCGCAACTAACCGTGGGCAACCCGGCCGCCAACCATAACCTGGGTCCGGTCATCAACAAGGCGGCTCTCGATGCGATGTTGGGGTATATCGAGACCGGCAAGAAAGAAGGCAAGTTAATTGCCGGCGGCCATGCGCC
>Ga0265316_10001519_pt1 | contig 24846 bp, 23 predicted proteins | sample 4522metaG_FD_202092 | JGI IMG/M metagenome (GOLD analysis project Ga0265316, IMG submission 202092) | Rhizosphere microbial communities from Carex aquatilis grown in University of Washington, Seatle, WA, United States - 4-5-22 metaG | ecosystem: Host-associated > Plants > Roots > Rhizosphere >... | reverse complement strand
AAAAATTCCTTAATTAAACGACATTGATTATTTATTTACAATTTAATCAGTATTTCTCTCAGTTCTTCCTTGCTTTTACCGAGTTTGAATTGAAGCCTTTCCATCATTATAGATTCCTTGCCTTCGATAAAAAATAAATCATCTTCAGTAAGATTTGTAAATCTTTGTCTGAGTTTGCTCTTTGTATTATCCCAATATCCTTTTATTGCAGTATTCATATTTATATAATTTTATATAAGATAATAATTCGCTGCTACCTAAATAATTTAAAAAGAATGAAGGAGTTTTATTTTCGTTTTGATAAAAAATAACTTATCCAATTATATTGAAATAACAATAATTTTAAATTTATGTTGAAAAAAATCTTCTATTTTCACAAACTTTAATAAAATTCAACTTCATTTTAACAAAAATCCCCCTGTTTTCTAATTTAAACAGGGGGAATAAATGAATAATATTCAACGTATTTTAGAATTTTTATTACTGAAATATCTATCTTCTGTGGTTTGATCCTGACTTGTCGTCTTGTTCCTTATTTTTATCGCTACTTGAAGATTTCATAGTTTTTGCTTTCATATCTTTTCTACTTTCTGAAGACACAGCATTTTTTGTCACAGATTGTGTTGGTTTATATTGTTTCTGCCACCTTTCTACTGGTTTTGGAGAATTCTTCTGTCCTCTTTCATCCTTATTTTGAATTTGTGGCTTATAAATTTGCAACTTTTCGTTACTAACATTTCTTCGTTCCGGTTTATCAACAACTTGTACAGCAACACGCCTAATTGGTTGGCCGGTTATTTTTTGTACTTCATCTCTTTCAGGTCCTGTAAAATAGTTTGATCGTTTCCCCTTCTCAACATATGTATTATGAATTATTGTTGAGTTGGTAATAATTTCTCTGTTCCGGCTTCGTTCAACAAAATAATGATTTAAATCATGCCTTTCAAAATCTCTATCCTTCACGAATACCCAATGTTCATGAGGAATATGATAACCCCTGCCATAAACCACATTAATATTGATGCCAGGTTTCATTGGAGCCCAGCCATAATAACCACTTGCATGTCTCCAAACAACCCATGCAGGTCCCCATTCATTATCCGGGATCCAAAACCAACCGTAAGAATTGTCGAAATCCCATCGTCCATAATGGAAAGGCGCCCAACCCCAATTGTAGTCAGATTCCCATGTCCAGCCATAATCTGTAAGTACCCAGTGACCATTGGTTGAATAAGGCTCAAAATCCGGTCCTGCATTGGGTACCCAAACATATCCATAATGAGGATATGCTACCCATCGTCCGTACGGTCCGAGTTCATCATAAAATATCTGAAAACTAACAAAAGCATGTTGTGCTGATGCCTGTTTCGGAAATATGACAAATACCATATTCATTATAATAAATACAGTTAATGTTCTAATAATTGCTTTCATAACTTAAGATTTATGGGTTATTAAATAAATGATTGCAAATTTCCTGCCAAATTATTTTGTCTATAATAAATTGATTTTGTGATTATTATTTGATTACAAAATATAATATGATTTTAATTACTAAATATAAACAATTTCTAATTTATTTATAAGTCACATTGCTATTAATAACAGAAATTAAATTATCAAAACTCCATAATGATTGTTTTGAGTTTTTTTTATACCGGTAAAAAGATCCTGTTGCCCGAGTTAATTATCCTGCCTGGCCGAACTTTTGCAATTAAATCTGTAAATGTGCAATAATTTCACACTTCCTCGTCTTAAATAACATGAAAGCAGACAACCAGCGAACATCTTTAGACAGCTTTTTTAAAAAGGAATATAATAAGCTGCTCAATTATGTAAGGAAAAACATAAAGGAACTTTATTTTAATGTTCCTCCTGAAGACATTATTCAGGATGTTGCCTTGAATTTATTAAGCAAGTTTGATGTCGATCTACAGGTTGAGAATCTTGCTGCTTACATTTACCGTTCTTTGAAAAATAAGATTATAGATGAGAAAAGAAAGACCAAAAATGACTTGTCAATAGAGTATTTTGAACAAAATAAAAAATTAAATGAAGAGGTAATATCAATCCTGGATGAATCAAATATAGAAGAAGGTAAACCTGATATTGACAAAGAAAAACTTTATAAAGCAATTGCGCTCTTAAATCCGGATGAACAGGAAATAATTTTATCTACTGAGTTTGATAAGAAAACATTTGTCGAATTATCGGAAGAACTAGATATACCAATTGGTACACTGCTTTCAAGAAAACACAGGGCCCTGGCTAAATTATTCAAGATTTTAACAAAAAATGAAAACAAACAATTTAAAATAAATGAAAATGGAAACGAAAGAAAATTTTCCCGAAAAAGGGTATTATCACAATAGAATCTTACGTTGTGTTGGATTTGGATTGTTAGGACTAATAGGATTCAGTGCATTCTTAACAATCGGGGGAGCAGTTATCATGTTGCTCTGGAATTGGCTCATGCCATTATTGTTACACATAACGGTAATAACTTTCTGGCAAGCTGTAGGGCTGGCGTTATTGGCAAGACTTTTATTTGGGTCTTCACACCACAGATGGAACCACTGGGATAAAGCAAGAAGGATGCATGAATGGCATGGTGGTTGTTGCGGCCGTCATCCTTTTCACAACTGGAAATCGCGCAGAGAACAAGGTGAAAACTGCCGTGCTTATTACCGTTCCTGGCAATACTATGATAAATTCTGGGAAGAAGAAGGTGAAAAAGCTTTCCAGGATTATGTAAAACGCAAAAGTGAAAATCCTGACAAAATGCGGGATAATATTGTATAAATTTTTCTTAAACGCTAAGGCACAAAGGCGCAAAGAATCATCATAATATTTTGCGTCTTTGTGTTTTTGCGTTAAATTCTTCTTCTAAAATAATTGGATAAATATGATATTACTGCTTATCATAAACAACTGTCAATCTTCTTTCCCCCCAAAATGATTTTGAATATTGTTTTACAGATAATGTACTTCCCCCGTTCATCAATTTCCAGTTTTCATTAAAAATCATTTCAGAATTATTACCGCCTCTGTTTAGAAGTACTTTTGATTCAACAATAAGTGTATCGCCTTTGTCAGACCATCTTGCTTTCATGATTCTGGGAGAGTTTAGCATTTCCGATTTTGTTTCCTTTCCTTCAAGAGAAATCTTTTCATCAGTAATTTTGTCATCTTCAAATTCCAAAATAAAAGTTTTTTGAATATTGAATTCATTTCCATTTTTTGAAATTATAATTTTAAACGGAAGAGAACCTGCCCCAAAATTATCTAACTTACTCTTCTCTTCGTTAAAAATCCAGGTGCCGGAGAAATCACGTTTTAAACTTGAGTATTTTAAGGACAAATCCGGAAGATTGCATGCTTTACGATACGATGCAATATTATCTATATATGCTGAGTCTTCCTGAAATAAAAATCTCGTGCCATTAGTCATTGAACCATATTGTGTCTTCAAAGTATTTCTTACCATGCCTGCCCAGGTAACATAATAGGTCCATAGAGGCTGATTTTTCAAAATTTCAGAAGTTGGAGGAATTCCAACCTCACCCAGGGTAACCAGTTTCCCCTTTGAAAGTGAGGTCAGGCTATCATAATAGGTCTGATTAAAATCATTTCCATAAACATCGAGAGCAAGAATATCGACATATTTGTCCCCCGGATAGTATTTTGAAAATTCCATATCGGGATTATGAACCCTGTCCATGCTCCAAACCCAAATTAAGTTATTAATCTTGTGATAGTTTACAAGCCTTTCAAATAGTTGACGGTATAATGCAAGTGTGCTGTATTTACCATGTCGTCCGCCCCACCAGAACCAGTTGCCATTCATTTCGTGGTATGGTCGCCAAAGAACTGGCACATGAGCTTCCTGAAGTTTTTTGAGATAGCATGCAATGGTATCCACCTGAGAGCACCAATGTTTATATAGTGCAGTGCCCGGTGTAAGTATATCTTGAAATTGTTTGTCAAGAATTTGTCCCTGCACACTTGCAAGCGAATCAGATGCCACATGTCCCGGTAAAGGACGGAACGTAACAGGTTCATCGGCAGTTGGTGGCACTGCATGCCAGCATATTGTAATAATCGAGCCAAGGTGATGCTGGTGGATTACTTCTTCAATAATACCTGGCCGTGCCAATTTAGAATCTTTATCTCCGGATTTGGCGAATCCCATATCGGTGCTGAAAATTACTGGTGTCTTACCAATATATCTTGCTGCAAATTTAGTGTTCCTGTCTTTTATATTGGGATAATTGTGTTGACCAGTAAGGGTGTACTTTCCGGAAATACTGTACAAAAATTGCAGTAATGACCCGGCTTCAGATGATGCATCTTTAGTAACAGGTTTAATATTTTTATCAGTTCCAAAAAGAGTTGGCTCAAAGAAAAATAATATTGTTATAAAAATTCCAGTAACTGCTATTTTACTTTTCATAGTTTCATTTCTAAATTAAAATCCAGGTCAGGATATTCTTTTAATTTATAAACATGCTCTTTTACTTTTCCGGCCCACTCTGCATGTGTCAATGATTTATCAAATATCTTATAAGAAATCGGTTTACCAAAAATTACGCTGAACTTTCCGTTTCTATGTTTATAAAGTTCATTAACCAAATAAAACATTTCAATATTTACTTTTAAACCAATCCGTTTTCTGAAATTTGCCAGGTTATAAAAGAAATCTGAATTTCGACCAATAAAGAAAACAGGTACAATGTCTCTTTGAAAAGTTACCGCTTTTGCAATAAAGTTTTTCTTCCATTCCAGATCGATTATCTGACCCTTAATTTTACGGGAACATAAACCAGCAGGAAAAGTAATTATAGGAATTTTTTGCATATAAGCTTCATCAATAATCTTAGCGCTTTCTTTACCATGACTACCGTGTTTATTTATTGGCAAAAAAATGGGCTTGAGGTTTTCAATATTCATAAGAATGTCGTTTACCAGAGCACGAACATCTCCGAATCTGCTTCCAATAATGGCCATCAGAATTATTCCATCAAAACCGCCTAAAGGATGATTCGATGCAAAAATATATCTTCCATCCGATGGGATATTTTCAATTCCCTGCACATTTACCGATACATTAAAATCTTCCATGCACGCTTTGGCAAAATCAATACCAAACCTATGTCCATGCCTTCTAATGAGATCATTTAATTCATCCTGGTGGGCAATTCGTTCAATATAGCGATAAATAAAGCCAGGTAATAGTTTGGCCAATTTTGGGCTCTTATCCCGAAAAACTTTTCTAATGTTTAGTTCCGTCATCCAGATGTTTTTCTAAAAATTTTTCCATGGCCCTATAGAAATCAAAACGATTTTCCTCATTATGAAAACCATGCCCCTCATTATCCTTCACCATATATTCTACTTCAACGCCACGTTTTTTCATAGCTTCAACCATTTGATCGCTTTCATTTTTATTGACCCTTGGATCATTGGCTCCCTGAGCAATAAAAAGAGGCGCTTTAATTTTTTCGACGTGAAAAACAGGAGAAATTTCTTTTAACAAAGTACTGTCTTTTATGGGATCTCCCATCATTTCATAATTCATTTCAAGCAGAGGTTTCCAATAGGGTGGAATGGTTTTAAGCAAGGTGAAAATATTAGAAACTCCAACATAATCGATTCCACAACAATAAACATCGGGCGTAAAAGTTAACCCGGCAAGAACTGCATAACCTCCATAGCTACCGCCATAAATAGCAACTTTTTTAGGATTGGCAATTCCCTGTTTAATGAGCCATTCAACACCATCCGTTATATCATTTTGCATAGTTTTTCCCCACTGCTTAAAAGATATTTCCCAAAACTTGCGCCCATATCCTAATGAACCGCGAAAATTCATTTGCAGTACCGCATATCCACGATTTGCAAGAAATTGAGCTTCGGGATCATATCCCCAAACATCCCGGGCCCATGGGCCTCCATGTGGATTTACCACAACAGGCAGGTTTTTAGCTTCAGCTCCTACTGGCAGAGTAAGGTAACCATGAATGGTCAACCCGTCCCTTGATTTATATTCAATTGGCTTCATCACTGCCAGGTTTTCTTCTTTTAGCCAGGGTCCAACTTCATGTATTTTGATAAGCTTATTGGCAGCAAGGTCATAAAAATAATAGGCTCCCAGGGATCGGTCGCTATAAGTACGAACTATAAATTTGTCTTCGGCTTTGTTTGAAGAGGAAACAGATATTTCATATTTGTCTCCCAGTAATTTTTCAAGATTTCCGTAAAGATTTTTGGCCCAATCATCAAGATATACGATTTTTCGTTTCCAGGTAGTGTAAGAAATCGTTGTCAGCTTCTTGCGCTTTACTGAATAGTTTAAGTGGCTTACATCATAATCCGGATCTTCATAAAGCTTTTCGGTTTCCTTTGCAGTTTCGAGATCAAAAACCACAATTGCCTGCTTGTCGCGTCCAAGATTTGAAGAAGCATATACATTTTTATTGTCAAAAGTGAAAAAGATAGGATCCGCCGATTCTTTAAAGCTTGTAGTAATTACTGTATGAAAAGAATCCTTTTCGGTTTTACGATACAGGATGCTTTGGTCTGTGCCGTCAATTGCAACAGCCACTCGCAACTTGCCCTCATGATCGGTAAGCCAGCCTTGGATATTTCCGGGATTTTCGACAAGCAATGTCATTTCACCTGTAATAATATTTAACCTGTAAGGATCAAACACCTCCCGATTGCGCTTGTTAAGACCGATAATCACTTCATTTTCTATATCCTCCAAATCGTCAATTATAGTAGTCCGTACACTGTCGAATTTAGTGAGGCAAACAGGATTTGATCCATCTATATTTGCGTTATACAGTCTGAAATTTTCGTCTCCTCCGTTATCCTTAAGGTATAAAATATGATTGCTACTTTTCCAGAAGTAACTGCTGATGTCGCGGTCCGTTTCCGAGGTAAGTCTCTTTGCATCTTTGCTGCCAATTTCCTGGATAAAAATATTCATTCGTCCCTGGTAAGGCGAAGTAAATGAAAAATATTTACCATCGGGTGATATTTGAAATGAGGCTTTTTCAGGGTTCCTGAAAAAATCTTCAACTGGGATTATAGGTACTTTCATAGTTGCTTTTTGTTGAAATGAAAAGAATGGCAATGTTAGCAAAAGAATGATATTAAAAAACGACTTTCGACAAATAGTTGATAAATTATATAATCTCTGAAAATAATTAATTTTTGTCATGCTGAATTTGTTTAAAATTATCTTTTCCTTTTAAAAAATTCTTTTAATAATTCCGAGCATTCATGTTCTAAAATTCCTGAAGATACGATTGTTTTTGGATGAAGTAAATTGCTTTTTTTAAGAGAATATCCCTGCTTGGGATCAGCGGCACCAAATACAATTCTTGATATCTGGGTCCAAAATGCAGCACCGGCGCACATTACACACGGTTCAAGCGTAACATACAAAATGCATTCAAGTAAATATTTTCCACCAAGCTCAGAAGCTGCCGAAGTAAAAGCCTGCATTTCAGCATGTGCCGTAACATCGGTCAAAGTCTCTGTCAGGTTATGAGTTCGGGCAATAATCCTGTTGTTGTTAACAATTACTGCTCCTATTGGAACCTCATCTTTATCAAATGCCTTCTGTGCTTCTTTTAAGGCTTCTTTCATAAAATACTCATCTGTAAACATAAAGATTTAAATATTGTTAATTGGTTATTGAAGATTGCATATTCTTTCTATAGCAAATTAAGCCACTAAAACACCAAGACACCAAAAAACACAAAATAAAGAATTTCTACGAAATAATTTTGGTGAAATTTTGTGTTTTCGTGATTTAGTGGCGAAAAAAAATTACCATTAAAATGCTTCGATTGAAAGATAAAAATATCATCGGCATTTATTTACCAAAACTATATCTTTGTGAGGTTCACATTTGATTTTTATAATTTTTTAAGATTTTATGAGCAATTGGTCAAATTTTCATTGTCATTCAAATTTTTCTGACGGTAAAGGAACACCTGAGGATATTATTAAGAAAGCTATTGAACTGAATATGCCTGCTGTCGGTATTTCAGAACATAGCCCGGTTCCATTTGAAACTGCCTGGAATTTAAAATTCGAAAACGTTGACAAATACTTTGAGCAAGTAAAGAATTTCAAAAATAAATATTCCGGCAAGATTGAAGTATACTGCGGAATGGAAGTAGATTATATTTCAAATATGCAACCTGAAATACTCAGGAAAAGTAAAATAGATCAGCTTGACTATATAATTGGGTCCATCCATTTTTTAGGTTTTTTATCAGACGGTCAACTTTGGAACATTGATAGCAGCGGAGAACTTTTCAAACAGGGGATGAAAGAAATATTTAAAAACGATGGTATTCACCTTGTAGAAAATTATTATGAAAATGTTGCAAATATGGTGAAACAGCTTAAGCCAACCATCGTTGGGCATATAGACAAAATCAGGTTACATAATACAGGCGAAAGTTATTTTGCGGAAAATTCTGCATACTATAAAAATGCGGCTTTGAGTGCACTTGAAGCTATTAAAAAAGCAGATTGCATGGTTGAGCTAAATACAAGAGGACTTTATAGACACAATAAAAAAGAACCTTATCCAACTTTATGGTTGTTAAAGGAAATGAGAAAAAGAGGTCTTAGGGTAGTCATTAGTTCTGATAGCCACACTCCCGATGATCTTGTCAGAGGGTTTCCAATAGCACTAGAATTTTTAAAAGAAGCCGGATATGAATCCAGATATACTTTGATAGGAGGCGAATGGAAAGAGATTGGCCTAGATTAATTTCCTCTGTCCCACAAATCTGTTATTGACATAATCTCACATTTTCTTCTTATTTTCGCATGAAAATGCCCTTCCGACTTCCTCGCCTCTCCCTTTGTGAGAGTGGCCGGGGGTGAGGGCCTTAAACCAAACACAATGTATAGAACACATACATGCGGCGAACTGTCAATTAAGAATGCAGGACAACAAGTGATCCTTTGCGGATGGGTGCAACGCTCGCGCGACCTCGGCGGAATGACTTTTATCGATCTTCGCGACCGATATGGAATTACCCAGCTGGTTTTCAATATGGAGACCAGTCAATCATTATGTCTTGAGGCGAGGAAACTGGGACGCGAATTTGTAATTCAATCTTCCGGAAAAGTGATTGAAAGAAGCAGTAAAAATCCTAAAATGCCTACCGGTGACATTGAAATTGAAGTTGATAAGCTTATTCTTTTAAATGCTGCCGAAACGCCGCCATTTACTATTGAAGAAATCTCTGACGGGGGTGATGAACTACGAATGAAATACCGCTATCTGGATTTACGCCGTGAACCTTTGAAACATAATCTTGTATTGCGTCACAGGATGGCGCAGGAAACCCGTAAATACCTGGATGCGCAAAATTTTCTTGAAATTGAAACTCCTGTAATGATCAAATCTACCCCGGAAGGAGCCAGAGATTTTGTAGTACCTTCTCGAATGAACCAGGGACAATTTTATGCTTTACCCCAGTCTCCTCAGACTTTTAAACAAATATTGATGGTTGCAGGGTACGACCGTTATTTTCAAATTGTAAAATGCTTCCGTGATGAAGATTTACGTGCCGACCGTCAGCCTGAATTTACACAGATAGACTGCGAAATGTCTTTTGTGGATCGTGATGATATCCTGAAAATATTTGAAGGTCTTACCAAACACCTGTTCAAATTTGTTAAAAATATTGAATTTACAGAACCATTTCCTAAAATGTCTTTCAATGAAGCAATGAATTTTTATGGGAATGATAAACCCGATTTGCGCTTTGAAATGCGTTTTGTGGATATAACAGATAAAGCTAAAGGTAAAGGTTTCGGGGTTTTTGATAATGCGGAATATATAGGTGGTATTTGTGCCGAAGGATGTTCGGAATATTCACGTAAAGAACTGGATGCCCTTACTGATTTTGTGAAACGTCCGCAAATTGGTGCAAGTGGAATGATTTATGTGAAATGTAATACTGATGGCACTTTTAAATCGAGTGTAGATAAATTTTATAATGCTGAAGATTTGGCTTCAATTGCAAAAAATTTCAACGCCAAGCCAGGTGACTTAGTTCTCATTCTCGCAGGAGCAAAAATAAAAACGCTGAAAGCATTATCGGAATTGCGCCTCGAAATAGGCAGCCGGCTTAAGCTTCGAGATCCCAATAAATTTGTGCCTCTTTGGGTAGTTGATTTTCCACTTCTGGAATGGGATGAACAAAATAAACGATGGTCCGCTATGCACCACCCTTTTACTTCTCCGGTTGATGATGATATTAAATACTTTGAAACCAATCCTGGAAAAATTCGTGCAAAAGCATACGACCTTGTAATTAATGGTGTGGAAATTGGTGGCGGTTCTATTCGTATTCACAATAAGGCGCTTCAGGAAAAAATGTTTAAGACGCTTGGTTTTACTCCTGAACAGGCCGAATACCAGTTTGGATTTTTGATGAATGCTTTTCGTTATGGTGCACCGCCCCATGGTGGTATAGCATTCGGTTTCGATCGTTTGTGTGCAATGTTTGCAGGTCTCGACAGTATCCGTGATGTCATTGCCTTCCCTAAAAATAATGCTGGTCGCGATGTAATGATTGATTCACCGGCTATGATAAGCCAGGAGCAATTAGATGAATTAGGTATTAAAATTGTGAGGAAAGAATAACTAGTTTGTAAGAATAATCCTTTTCTTTAATCCCGTTAGGGATGACATATTGGTAGAAAAGCATTAAAATCGGTATTAGAGTTCCGTTAGGAACGACATATTATTCAAATCAATTTAATAATATATCATGCCTACGACATTTAATCTTCTATAGTTAGCTTCTTCTACCAATATATTGTCCCTAACGGGACTTATAAATGGTTTTTTTATGGTTTTGACATTACCTATATTTAGCATCAAATCTAATAAACAAAATAATTTCGTTAGGAACAAAATAAAATAAATATGGCAAATATTTATACACAAATTCACATTCAGATAATATTTACAATTCAAAACAGAGAATGTTTGATTCAGGATAAATGGAAAACCGAATTGTATAAATATATCGGTGGTATAATAAATGCAAATGGGCATAAACTTATTGTCATAAATGGAATGCCTGATCATATACATATTTTACTTGGTCTACGACCTTCGCAATCAATTTCCGAATTACTGCAAGATATTAAAGGTGATTCATCAAAATGGATAAATAATAAGCGATTTATTAAAGGTAGATTTTCATGGCAGGAAGGGTTTGGAGCCTTTTCTTATGGTAAATCCCAATTATCAGATGTAATAAAATACATTAATACTCAGGAAGAACATCATAAAAAAAGATCTTTTATCGAAGAATATAGGTATTTATTACATTTGTTTGATGTCGAATACGATGAAAGATATATTTTCAAACCCATTGAATGATGCATCATTCTAAAAGCATTTTAACGATGATTTTCATCTATTCACATAAACCATTGCCGAGCTGGTTGCTGAGACCTGGAAGTATCCTATCGCATAGTCATTAGGATCATTTGCATTAAATATATTTCCGATTAATGGAACCTGCAAATCGACTTCTCCGTTTTCATTTGAATATCGTTGCCGATAGAGAATATTCCAAAAATCATAATTGCTTTTAGTTAAAGCGTAAAGATTAATTTTTACTGAGAAATATCCTTCACCATAACTCTCATCTGCAAGCCTGTTAATCGTTTTGCCGTCAAAGGAAAAATCATTATAGATTGTATTCCATTGATTTTGTTGCTGCCATGTATTGTTCCAATAATATGATACCATTTGCATATAATAATTGGTTGTGTCTTTTGGATCCTTCCATTTTATATATATCATATATTTATATGCACCTGGGTAAGTTGGTGAATGATCACTATAATTTCTTGTAAAATAAATTGAATCAATTTTTGGAACATTCAGCATAGTCTCAGGTTTTGATAAATAATGCCTGTTATCTTTTGTCAGAATGTCAATAAAATATTTCCTGCCAATAACACCTCTTATATGTTCAGGATTTGAAGAGTAAATGCCTGTAGTTTTTTCTTTTAAAGTATCAGTTATACCAGAATCGTCTGATAATATTACAATAGCTCCAGTTTCATAATTTATAGCAGCATTATTATAAATATAACTATATTTTGTTGTATTGGACAATTTAACTGTATAGGAAGTATCTTCATTTGTAATAATTCCTTCAACAACTAACCGCGAATCTTTTAATGGTAAATCCAAATCAATAGGTTTAGTGCATGATAAACCAATTAATAAAATAAAAATAGATGTATAACCCAATATCTTCATTTAGCAGTCTTTAATATTTAAAACTATATGTCAAAGATGGAATTATGTCATAGAACCACATTTTCGTTGCCTGCGTATTTCTTGAATTATTACTATTACTGATATAAATAACATAATCATTTTCTCGGGAATAAACGTTATAGACAGATAAAGTCCAGCAACCCTGCCATCTTCTGCCGGGCTTTTGTTTGTTATATAATACAGCTCCCAAATCTAACCTGTTATAAGATATCCAAACTTTGATAAAAAATGAAGTATTTTTTTTAACGCGATACTTATTTGAGCTTCTACTGTTTTGATTGAAATATTTAACTTGTCTGCGATTTCCTTATAAGTTAATCCTGAAAACCGGCTAAGCATGAAAATTGCCCTGCATTTATCTGGCAATTTTTCTATGGCCAATTTTACAATCTTGTCTAATTCTTCCCTTACAACTTCATCATGTTGATTGAATCCGGTAATATCATCTTCTATGTGGCTTTCATCAAGAATGTTCTGGCGCGCGAATTTGCTTTGAATATAATTTAGTGAGGTATTGATTACCGAAGTTATTAAACAAGGTTTAATTTTCCCTTTATAATTTAGAACAAACCTTTTATTCCATAAATTAATAAAAACATCCTGAACAATATCTTCAGAAATTTCGGTTCGTCCAACATATTTAAAAGAAAGTCTGCAAAGTTCTGCATAGTATTTATCAAAAAGATATTTTAAAAAAGCTTCTCCGCTAACTGATAATAGATTTGCAAAATCCTCATCAATAAAAATTTTACCTATGTTTTTATCATTCATTGCCCAGCATTTAATAAAATGCTAAAATTTTATTCGATGTATCGCAGTTTTTTAAACTTGTTTCAAATTTAAAGAACTCGTAAAAATAAGGAAACAGAATAATTTAACCCAAATTGCTAATTAGAAATTAGCAATCGATTAAGAAATTGTAAATCAATCTAAAAATATAAGATTTAAACAATTTCTAAATCGGGGTTAACCCAGCTAACATAAGTAGTTCGCTCATTTCATTCGCTTCTATTGCGTAATTTGGGTTTAAAAAGAAAAAGACGGGAGCTACCCGTCTTGGTTTCATTTAAATATATTATTTCTATTTAAAACAATGCTGGTGCAGCAATGCTAAAAGGTACAGAAATTCGGTTTAATTCATTTTTGCGATAAACATATACCAAACCATATTCAATACATTTTTCGCGTTTTATATCTTCAGGCATATTTTGATAAGTACGTTCAACCTCGTCCCATACCATGGTTATTATTCCATCAGCTGTCTTCCTCATTTCAGAAAGCTCAACAACATAACGATTTGTGCTTTTTTGCATTGTCTTTTGAGAATAATACGCATCTTTAAACTGCTCAAACCTCACTTTAACAATTGCTATGGTGGGGTTTGTCATTGGCGACAATCCTTTTTTTATTCTTTCCTGTTCTCCTAAAATAATTTTTTCTCCCCATTTTAATATTGATTCTTCCGTGGTGAGAGAGGGTAATCTGGTCTCATTTTCATTCATTCCATAAAAGCAACGAAGTATTGCCGGTTGTTCACCTCTCTGAATAGCCATATTCATAACTTGTATAAAATGTGAAATGTACATTCTGGCTTTTCGTTGGTGCTGTTGATATTCTTTACTTCTTTTAATCTGATTGGCATAAGTAAATTTACTTTCTGCAACACTTTTTTCAAACGAAGGAAGGAATGATTGGACTTTCTGAAATGTACTTTGTGAAAAGGCTAATTTGAAGGGAGGAAGTTCTTTTGCAATTGCACAAGCAGCTTTTAAAGCTTTAAGTCTGGCTGCGTCTGTGTTTGGTAGACGTCTATAGGGCATAGGTACTTAAATTAAATTGTTCACAAACTGTTGATAACTTTTCTTCTACTGCGAATATAAAAAAATAGTTACAAAAATCAAGGGCATTCGTATTATTTTTTTTTATTAATTCCTGAAAATGAACTGTTTAATTTTAATATTGTTTATTTTAGAAATTTATTTGCGTTGGGAATGTCAAAATTGACAGGTACTTCAATAAGATTAGATAAATAAATAACGTCTAATTTAATTTTATAAAATTTATCATTTAAAAGAAATAAAAAGTATTATATCTTCATATAAAATTAAAAAAAATGTTTCCAACAGACACCTATATTAACAGGAGGCAATCTCTGAAAAATTATCTTAAATCTGGTGTAATATTTTTCCCGGGTAATCGGGAATCACCTTATAATTATTATTCCAATGCCTACCGGTTTAGGCAGGATAGCAATTTTCTGTATTTCTGGGGAATGGATTTGCCGGACCTGGCCGCAATTATTGATTTGGATTCAAATGAGGAAATTGTATTTGGCGATGATCCGGAAACAGCAGATATAGTTTGGACAGGACCATTGCCAAAAATTAAGGAATTGGCATTAATGTCAGGTGTGACTAAAACATTGCCCTTCTCTGAATTAAATAACTTAATAAAAGATTATAAGCACAAAAAACGTTTGATTCATTTTGCTCCACCTTACCGGGGCGAAATAAAAATAGAAATGTCCTCATTATTGGAATGCAAAATTGAAGATTTAAGTAACCTGGCCTCAAAAGAATTAATAAAGGCAATTGTTAAATTGAGAAGTATTAAAGACGAACTTGAAATTAAAGAAATTGAAAATATGGTTGAGGTTGCTTTTTTAATGCACACAACTGCAATGAAAATGGCCAGACCGGGTATAACGGAACGAGAAATAGCAGGTGTCATTGAAGGGATATGTTTATCCAACAGTTACGCTGTTTCCTTTTCATCTATTTGCAGCATACATGGCGAAATTTTGCATAATCCATATTATAATAACGTCCTTGAAAAAGGTAAATTATTTTTAGTTGATGCTGGTTCAGAATCTTTAATGCATTATGCGAGCGACATTACCAGAACAACTCCGGTGGCTAAAAAATTTGATTCATGTCAACGTGATATTTATAACATTGTACTTAATGCCAATTTGGAAGTAATTCGAATTTCTAAACCTGGAATTTTATACAGAGATATTCATTTAGCAGCAGCAAAAATTATTGTTGATGGTCTTAAATCAATAGGCTTAATGAAGGGAAACTCTGATGAAGCCGTTTCAGAAGGAGCCCATGCACTTTTCTTTCCTCATGGGTTGGGCCATATGCTTGGACTTGATGTACACGATATGGAGGGCCTGGGTGAAGATTACGTGGGTTATGATAGTAATATTTCCCGAAGTGAACAATTTGGTCTCGCATATCTTCGTATGGCCAGAAAGCTTGAACCCGGATTTGTGATTACTGATGAACCAGGTATTTATTTCATACCTTCTTTAATTGATCAATGGAAAGCTGAGAAAAAATTTGCAAAATTTCTTAATTATGAACAGTTGGAGAAATACAAAAATTTTGGAGGTATCCGCATTGAAGATGATTTGTTAATTACAGAAAACGGTTGCAGGGTTTTAGGAAAAGCTATTCCAAAAACTATAAGAGAAATTGAATCTATTTAAACAAAAACCCGGAATATTTTCCGGGTTTTATTGCTAAAAAATATTTTATTAAGGTTAATAAGTTGCACTACCGAAATAATCCGGATCTGTTATTTTTGGATTATCATAGGTTATATCCTGGATTTCGTTCTGGCCGGTATATGCTGTTACTGAATATGGAGTGGTTGTAGTAAATATATAGCGAACTGTTCTATTAGCTAAAATGTGATTGTTATTAATATCATATACTTCTGTACCATTACCAGCACTATATGTCTTTACAGAATACAAAAGATCAGTTGCAACTTTCGGCGGATAAATATTTATTGCTAAACCCATACCGGTAGAAGGAACACTGATAGTATAATTGCCCGAAGCATCCATGGTTCCTGAAAAAGTAATTCCTTCGTAAGTTACATCGGTAAGAGGAGCACTATTGCCATCTAGCATAGTTACATATTTACTAAATTCAGTATTTGAAACTATTGCAGTAATAACAGTTCCATTTGGTGCATTTTCTAATTCCGGGCTTTGTGTGTAAGAACTATCACTACGAGACCAGCTATTATAAGTGACTCTTATATCGGATTGAATTTTCACCACTCCGGATACCGTTATCATGCCAGTTCCTGTTGTTGGGAATACTACAACCTTTGTAGAAGCAATACGTTTTGTTTCATTATCATACATATTTGTATCTACATGGTAAAGATCAACTATATAATCAACAGTTGTATGATTAGCTAATTCAACAGTTACAGCTGCTATACCTGCAACCAGATTTGTAAAAGTTGCCTGGCCGCTAATGTCAGTTGTTTTAGATGAAACAGAACCATTAACAGATACTTGAACTACAGCTCCCGTAGCACCTTTTGTTTCAACAGCTGATTTTATAGTACTATTTGTAGCAGCAGTTTCACCTGCAACAACAAGAACAGTATAGTTAATCGTCCTGTTAATGTTAGGACGTACTACTTCTTGTACTGTTACTACATTGTTATCTTTGCCGCACGAAATTAGAAATAAGCCTGCCAATGTAAGTAAAGACAAGCAAAGATTCATTAGCTTTTTTGTTTTCATAAATTAGATTTTAAGAATTAGTTATTTGGTTTTAATGGTACAAAAATATACTTTCAAATGGGAAAAAGAAATTTTCACCTCTCTACATACCAATTAATTTGACCAAATGAGCATTATGTTAGATAAAAATCAAATCATTTTGCCAGGATCGACCCACTGATCGAATTGCTCTGCACTCACCAATCCCAGTTCCAGGGCAGCTTCTCGAAGAGTTATATTTTCTTTTTGTGCCTTTTTAGCTATTTTTGCTGCATTCTCATAGCCAATGTGGGGGTTAAGGGCCGTTACCAGCATCAGCGAATTATCAAGATGTTTTTTTATAAAATCAAAATTTGGCTTAATGCCTTTAGCACAATTGTCATTAAAGGAAACGCAGGCGTCTCCAATTAACCGGGAGGATTGCAAAACGTTAGCAGCAATAAGCGGTTTAAATACATTAAGTTCAAAATGACCGTTGGCACCTCCAATTGTAACTGCTACATCATTACCCATAACCTGCGCACAAACCATAGTTAATGCTTCGGGTTGTGTCGGATTCACCTTGCCTGGCATAATTGAAGAACCTGGTTCATTATCCGGAATAATTATTTCTCCGATACCGCAACGAGGTCCGGAACTGAGCATTCGTAAGTCATTTGCAATTTTCATCAAAGATACTGAAGTGCGTTTCAAAGCTCCGCTCAATTCAACCATGGCATCATGTGCTGCTAAAGCTTCAAATTTATTAGGTGCAGAAACAAAAGGATATCCGGTAAGTTTAGCAATTTTTTTTGCTACTAAATCTGCATAACCTTTTGGTGCATTTAACCCTGTACCAACTGCAGTTCCGCCAAGTGCCAATTCACGAATCATCTCAAGAGCATTGTTAATAGCCCGCATGGAATTATCAATTTGCTGCACATATCCTGAAAACTCTTGTCCCAGGGTCAATGGTGTTGCATCCATAAAATGAGTGCGGCCGGTTTTAACAACAGCCATAAATTCATTTGATTTTTTTGAAAGGGTATCCCGCAGTTTCTTCAATCCAGGAAGTGTAACTTCCATTATCATCCTGTAAGCCGCAATATGCATAGCTGTCGGGAAAGTATCATTTGATGACTGCGATTTGTTCACATCATCATTTGGATGAATTATTTTTTTCTCATCTTCCAGTTTTCCACCTGAAATTACATGCGCCCGGTAAGCAATCACCTCATTAACATTCATATTACTTTGTGTACCCGATCCAGTTTGCCATATTACCAAGGGAAACTCATTGTCCAATTTCCCTGCAATAATTTCATCGCAAACTTTAGTTATCAAATCGCATTTTTCGGCAGTAAGGATTTTCAAGTCACAATTAGTTAAAGCGGCTGCTTTCTTAAGATATGCAAATGCCAGGATAATTTCTTTTGGCATACTCGCTTCAGGGCCGATCTTAAAATTATTTCGTGAGCGTTCGGTTTGAGCTCCCCAATATTTTTCTGCGGGAACTTTTACTTCGCCCATAGTATCATGTTCAATTCTGAATTTCATTTTTTATGTTCAGTTAATTTATATATTATAATTTCAAGGAGTTTCAAATTTAATAAGATAATTGCAAGATTGAAAATCAAAGTAGTTTTATTAAGTATTAAGAAACCCTTCGACAAGCTCAGAGTGACCAAGTAATTAGGTCATACTGAGCTTGTCTAAGTATGACCTATATTAAATAGTTCTAAAATTAAATGACTTCGGATTGAATATAAAAATTTCTATTTTGTTAAATTTTCAATCAAAGAAGGTGGTTGCGCAATTACAGCTTTATATTTGCCTACGATAATAGGTCGCTGTAAAAGTTTAGGATTTTCAATAATGATTTTTAACCATTCATCATCATTAAATTTCTTTCCTTTTAATTCCTTTTTATAATAGTCTTCTTGTTTACGAATAATTTCATGAGGTTTCATATTTAGTTTAAGCAGGATTTCTCTTAACTCTGCAAGAGTCAGACCTTTTTCAAGATATTTGATTATCTCAAAATCAACTTTTTTATTTTGTAAATATTTTAATCCTTCACAGCTTTTTTTACATCTGGGATTGTGATAAATCTTTAGCATGGCTTACTAATTTCTTGCGATTTAAATTAAATTCTGAAATTACATTATCTATATGATTACTTAAGTAGAATAAACACAAATTATTAATTTAAATTCTGTCGCAGAATATTTTTTTAGTGATTTTTGGTGTTTTATTGTTTTAGTGCTTTAGTGGCAATAGAATATTTAGCCACAAAAACACCAAAACACTAAATTTCACCAAACTTATATCAACGCTAGATTTTAATACAACAGAACCAAAATTTATAAACTAACCTCAAATTAATTCAAAACCTTATCTGCCTACTAGGCAGGCATAAAGAAGTTTTCCTTTCAGGTTTTTTGTTTACATAAACCATTATTAATTCAATCTTGTTTATATTTGAAACCTCAATCCTGTGAAGCATTTAAAATAAATTTTTAGTCTAAGATAGAAATGGATAAAATAATTGAAGCAAATGAGCTGACTAAAGTTTTTCCTGGTGGAATAATAGCGGTGAATAACATAAGCTTTTATGTTGAAAGAGGAGAGATTTTTGGTTTCCTGGGACCTAACGGAGCTGGTAAATCTACTACAATTGCAATGCTTACAACATTGACAAAGCCCACTAAAGGTAAAGCAACCGTTGCAGGTATTGACATTTCAAAACATCCTTACAGAGTCAGACTTGCTATAGGTTATGTATCACAGGATCTTGCAGTGGACGATTCACTTACCGGATACGAAAATCTCAGGTTACAGGCAGGATTTTACCATATCCCCAGGGTAGAAATAAAATCAAGAATTGATGAAGTTCTCCAAATGGTGGAACTGAAAGACAGATCTAAGGACAAAGTCGAAACTTATTCAGGCGGAATGAGGAAAAGACTGGATATAGCCTGTGGATTAATACACCGGCCGCAACTGCTTTTTCTCGATGAACCGACACTGGGCCTTGATATTCAGACTCGCCGTGAAATTTGGAAATATATCAACCATCTTAGGCAGGAAACAAAAATGACGATTTTTCTCACTACACATTATATGGACGAAGCAGATGCTCTTTGTGACAGAATAGCAATTATCGATAAAGGTATTATTAAAGTTCTGGATACTCCTGCATCTTTAAAAAATTCACTGGGAAATGAAATTGTTGAATTTACTTTTTCTAAAGGTACAACTGAAGAAATTAATCATGCGCTTGATAATATCCGAGGTTTAAACTTTGTGAAAAATGTTTCTCTTATCGACGGCGTTGGTTATACAGCCTCCACTTCAAGTGGCGAAGCATCAATCCCCGCTATATTTGAGGCTCTTCAGGGTCTCCCGGCAAAGATTGGTTCAATATCTTTAAAGCAACCTTCACTGGATGATGTGTTTTTAAATTTTACTGGTTATGAAATGAGGGAAAATGGAGGTGGAAAGGAAAGTTCTATGCGATCACGAATTACTATGAGGAGGATAAGAAAATGATTAGAAGCAGGATTATTTCAGACATCTATTGGGTATTTTGGCGTGACATGAAAAAATTTGTGCAGCAGAAAGCAAGAATTTTCATGGCAATTATTCAACCATTGGTTTGGTTGGTTCTTATGGGGAATACGATGTCAGGGTTGACACGGAATCCAATGGCTGCAAAAATGCTTGGTACAGGAAGCTATCTTGATTTTATGACACCGGGCATCATGATTATGACTGCTCTCTTTGGTGGAGTTTTTGGGGGTATCTCGATTGTCTGGGACAGGAGACTTGGTTTTTTAAATAAAATGCTGTCGGCACCTATTCACAGAGCATCTATACCTCTTGGAAAACTAGCTGCATTAGGTTTACAAACCATGGCACAAGTTCTTTTAATTGTATTTATAGCCTTAATTCTGGGGGTCCATTTTTCAACCGGAATATTTGGAATAATAAGTTTATTATTGATTTCAGGCCTTTTTGGAATTATAATGGGAAGCATTTCCCTTTCTTTTGCAGCAGTTTTAACATCAATGGAATCATTAATGGCAGTTACCAACTTTTTTACAATGCCTCTTGTTTTTACTAGTAATGCAATGTTTCCAACCAGTGCTATGCCAGCCTGGCTCAGGGCAATTGCACATTTCAATCCGCTCACCTATGCAGTTGGGACCATGAGATCAATTGCCACTGAAGGATTCATCTGGGCAAATGTATGGTTTGGGATATTGATACTCATAATAATTGCTACAATCACTATTTCTATTTCTATAAGGGTATTTTATCGATCCGTGTCATAGAATTTTTATTGTAGAAGTGGGTAAAATGGATAACGGACAATAACCACTTATCAAACTTCTTTGAGTAGTTAAATCCAAATTTTTATTTTTTTAACAATTACAAAATAATTTATTAAATAATTTTTTCAAAAAATTATTTAATAATGAGTACTTTTCATTTTGAAAGTAAATGACTTTTTTATTTCATGCCTTTAAATATTTCTGTTGCTTTAAAAATATCTAATTTTATTTTCGCACTACTGTTATGATTTTATAATTTTAAAAAAATTAACACTTTGAATATGTTGCGCATTATCGTCAATTTAGTGATTGGTCTGGCACTTTTCACGAATTCTTTTAGCCAAGCCTCCCTTCAACTTTTAAGTTCTGCCGGTGAAGAATCTAAGCTGGGAACAATTCAATTGTCATGGTCACTGGGAGAACCTGTCTCAGAAACATTTAAATCAGGAAATTTTATTCTTTCACAAGGATTTCAGCAAGTGGAAAATAAATCTAATGATGCAATTGTTACCGTTGCCGGTCAGGTTGATCTTGTTTTGACCCCAAATCCTGCAAATGATTATACTTTGTTAAAAGCCAATAATCATAATTTGACCAGAGTTAATTATCTTGTTGCAGACGCGAGCGGAAGAGTATTAGTGGTAGGCCAGGGGATGTTACCAGAACTTAAAATTAACCTCACTTTGTTATCATCAGGCATATATATAATTAAAGTATTTAGTTCAAATAAATCCGATATCAAAACATTCAAACTTATAAAATTATGATAAAAAGATTTTTACTTAAATCCATTTTTATTCTAGCAGGTGTTTTTTTTACAATATCTGTTTTTTGTCAGGCACCTCAAAGTTTTAAATACCAGGCAGTATTAAGAGATGCATCGGGAAACATTCTTTCTTCTTCATCAAAAACAATTGAGGTTGACATTCTTCAGGGAACCATTTCCGGAACTGTTGTTTTTACCGAAACGCATAACATTACCACTAATGAACAAGGAGTAATAAATATTAATATTGGTTCAATCAACACAACTGATTTTGCAGCTATTAACTGGAGTTCCGGAGCATATTTCATTCGAATTAAAGTAGATGGTACTGATATGGGAACAAGTCAATTGCTAAGCGTTCCATTTGCTTTATATTCAAGCAAAGCTGGAAATGGTTTTAGCGGCAGTTACACTGATCTGTCAAACAAACCTTCCTGGAGTGATTCTATCAATAATAAAATTAAAAGCAATAAAGATACCATTAGAATTGACACAACTATAACCGATTCAATTAAAATTGAAACCATTAAAATTGATTCTATCAAAATCGATTCAAGTAAAGTTGTTACCATTTCCGGAGTCCAGACAATTACAGGTAATAAAACATTTTCCGGAAATACTTCTTTTTCAAATATTATTTCTGCTTCCAACGGAATCAATGTAAACAATAAAAATATTACAAACTTGTCAGCTCCCATAAATAGCAATGATGCTGCCACTAAAGCTTATGTAGATGCATTATTGCAAAGACTCGAACGACTCGAGCTTTCAACAGGAATTAAAGTCAGGGATTATGATGGGAATATTTATAATACCACTACAATCGGTGCACAAACCTGGATGGTTGAAAACTTAAAAACGACTCACTATGCCAATGGAAATCAAATACCTTTAATCACGTTGTACGGAATTTGGAGTACACAAACCAGTGGAGCTTATGCCTATTATGATAACAACCCTGCCAATGCGGATACATTTGGATTACTTTATAATTATTTCACAGTTATAGACAGTTCGAATATTTGTCCTACCGGATGGCATGTACCTTCTGATTCTGATTGGAATTCGCTTGCTACCTTATTAGGTGGTGCAGCTGGAGGAGCATTGAAAGAAATTGGACTTACTCATTGGGCATCTCCAAATTTAGGGGCCACCAATTCAACTGGTTTTACAGGACTTCCAGGTGGTTTCCGATATGGCAGCGGTGGTGCATTTGATCATGTTGATTTGGTTGGAAAATTTTGGACAACTACTGCAAATGATTCTACAAATTCATGGCATAGAGAATTAAATTATAATGCTGTTGGTGTTGGCCGTGTTTCTGATTTAAAAACTTCAGGATTTAGTGTTCGTTGTATAAAGAACTAGAAAATGATTACAAAATTATTGATTAATTGGTATAATTGAACAGAATTTGTTAATTCCTGAAAATCAATTTTCTATTGAAATAAGTTTGCGCTTTCGTAAAGGAGTCTTAAAAGAAAAGAAAGCAAAGGAACGCCATAACCATTCAAGTGGACCATAATTAAAGTTCTTCAACCAATAATGGGCGAATAAGCTTTGAACAATAAAGAATGCAGCGCCATAAAAAATACTATAAAACGGGCCCATGTAATGATACAAAGCCAGACCGTATCCATAGAATAAAGGAACCCCAACCAGGGCCTGTGTTACATAAAGAGTAAGGCTCATTCTGCCATAAGGTGCCAGCAAGTTAAGTATACCATTGGTTTTGTTCCATTGATATAGTAAAATAAATCCTCCAGTCCAAATTGCCATTTGAGCAATGCTGCAATAAGTAAAAAAAAGACTGTCTGTGTAGAAATATCGCATATCTTTTAAATCCCAATAGCCCAAATATATTTTGACGGGATACAGTATAACAAAAGATATTGTTCCTATGATAAGTAAACTTTTGCCAAGTTTTAAATAACGAATAGGATCTCGAAATATGTGGCTGCGCCCTATTAAAAGCCCACATATAAATAAGCCTTCCATTTGCAGGTATCTTCCGGTTTCTACTGTCCACAATAATCTGGACAATTGTCCCTTCCATAGATTGATTTTAGTCACTTCCCAAAATGTACCTTTTGAATATACCTCATTCAAATGTCCAAAATATTTCCATTGGTTTGGAATTCCTGGTTGGTATGCCTGATCATGGAATATATGAATAACCTGCCATAGCATAGGGAGCTGTAATAACAAAACTATTGCAATCCAAATAAGTGTCCGGTTACTGAGTCTAAACAGTAAAACCAGTGGAATCCCAAGAATTGCCAGTACCAAAAGAACATCCCCGCAATAAATAATACCTTCGAGGTATCCAAAAATACCAAGTATGCATAGTCGCCACAAAAATCTGCCCTGGAATTTAGTATCACGTTTCGACCAACTTTCCATTATCAGAAAAAAACTAAGACCAAACATCATCGCGAAAATTGAGTATGCCTTATTTGTAAACAGAAAAGTGGCTAAATTATATGTCTTGACATCAAGCAGACTTAATAATGCTGATGAATGTTCCGGATAACGTTGAGATTCCCAATGTTCAACTGAGTGTAATAACAAAATCCCAAGTAATGCTGAACCCCGCAGAGCATCGACAATTTGAATCCTTGAATTTGAATTAAGATTATCGGATTTACTCATTTGAATTCATTTGTATTAAAAAAAATTTTGTGCCTGTTAAATTTAGCATTAACACTTCGTGATCCCTTTTGGCTTGGCTTCAATCAAAACAAATGTCGGGCTTATGCCCTTTTCATTTTTCATTTCTTCCTTTTACTCAAACAAGTTTGGTTTCTGTCTAAAATTAGGGATTACTTCGTGATCCCTTTTGGTTTGGCTTCAATCAAAACAAATGACGGGCTTACGCCCTTTT
>Ga0265316_10001517_pt1 | contig 24884 bp, 26 predicted proteins | sample 4522metaG_FD_202092 | JGI IMG/M metagenome (GOLD analysis project Ga0265316, IMG submission 202092) | Rhizosphere microbial communities from Carex aquatilis grown in University of Washington, Seatle, WA, United States - 4-5-22 metaG | ecosystem: Host-associated > Plants > Roots > Rhizosphere >... | reverse complement strand
CTGATCGTGCTCGTTGCGGCGCTGGGCGCGTGGCTGGCCCGGCGGCGCGCGCGCCGCGTGAGCTTCTAGGCGTGAGGCCGCGGGAAACGCGCATCAACGCGCTCGTATCCGGTCGATGACAGCGTGGGCCTCGACGACTGGATTCAAACCCAATAGGACCCAATTGGGACACACCCCTCACGAGTCAATGTCGTTGCCTGCGAAGGATTTCCCAATTTGTTTCCGTGCCGGGGATGGGACTCGAACCCATAGGTCGCTTTCGCGATAGCGGATTTTAAGTCCGCCGCGTTTACCATTTCGCCACCCCGGCGCAGCTAAGCAATCCTGCTCGTTCCCGATTCCGTCGGTGTCAGGGGCAGTATCTTTCCCATCGGCGACGCGAAGTCAATCAACACGCGGGCGCGCGATGTGACATCCCGTTCGTCGGAGTGCGGTGGCCGGGTCGCGCACGTTTGCTTGCGAGACGTGACTTGATGTCGGTGCAGATCGGATGGACCGGCGGGGTGGGGAGGCACTTGGCCAAAAGGATGGCCGTTTTCGCCTGTGCAAACGATCAAGTCAGCACGCGATTCCACCGACATTGCCCGACATTGCAAAAGCACCCGACATCACCCGACATCAGTTTGTTGATGATAAGAGGTTCCCAGCGCACTGCTCTTCAACTATAGTTTAAGTTGAAATTGGCACGCGTCCTCACATCGGTCCTGCCAGCAATTGCGGCAACTTTTTTGTTCGCGGCGTGTGTAGATCTCACGCAGCCCCGAGTGCTCATCAATGGCACCGGCGGGCAGGGTGGCGAGACGTCCACTGACGTGGCGACAGGCGGTGGCGGTGGATCAGGAACCGCTGGCCCGGATGCCGCGAGCGGTGGTTCGGGGGGCGGTGCCGTGGTCGGTGGCATTGCGACGGGTGGGACAGCGATGGGAGGGGAGGGCGGACTGCTGACGACTGGTGGAGCGAGTGCGGAAGGTGGAACCATCTCAACTGGCGGAGTGAGCGTGACCGGCGGTACGAGCGCGGAAGGCGGAACAATCTCGACTGGTGGCGCGACTGTGACGGGTGGAGCAAGCGCAACGGGCGGAGCGAGTGCAACGGGCGGGAAGAGCGCGACGGGTGGGGCGAGTGCAACTGGCGGGAAGAGCGCAACGGGTGGGGTGAGTGCAACTGGCGGGAAGAGCGCAACGGGTGGAGCCAGCGCAACTGGCGGGAAGAGCGCAACTGGCGGAGCGAGCGCAACTGGTGGAACGAGCGTAACTGGCGGGACGAGCGCCAGTGGCGGGACAATCGCAACTGGTGGGACGAGCGTAACTGGCGGGACGAGCGTAACTGGCGGAACCAGCGCAACTGGCGGGACGAGCACATCTGGCGGGACGACCACGTCAACGATTATCAGTGTCCGCTTCGTGGGAGGGCGCACGGGTGCCAGCATTGGAACAACCACGATGGGCGCCACCGAATCCGCGGGATTCAAGCCGGCCACTCACTGGAACAGCGCCGGGAACCCCGCCGGGACAGCCGCCGCGAATGCCACAGGCTCGCTTTCGTCGCTGGTGGCCGCAGACGGCAGCACGACCACCGCGTCCATTACCTGGAACGCGCCTGCTACTTTCACTGTTCCCTTCAGCGACCCTAACGACGCCGCGCCGGGCGACGCGCATATGATGAACGGCTTTCTCGAGGCGCAGAACAGTGTTTCATCGACGATCACGATCGGTGTGACCTTGCCCAGCTCGATGAGCGGCGCATACGACGTGTACGTCTATTGCTATGGGAATATCGATGCGACTACTCGCACCTACCAATACAAGATCGACAAGGTCGCAACGCCTCAGACCGTGAGCCAGACGGGACACTCCCTCACTACCTTCCCTGGTCACTCGCTTGCGCCAGCCTCAGGCACGGGCGCGGGCACCTATATCGTGTTTCACAATGTGACCGGATCGCCTTTCACCTTGACTGCGACGCCGCTCTCGTCGACGGCCACGCCAACGCCAGTTCTGCGCGCGCCGGTCAACGGCATCCAGATCGTGTATCCGGCAGGATCGTAGAGTTCGCTACAGGCTTCGCAACCGCGAATTGCCCAATTCGACCGGCGTCCCGCGCAAGTGTACGCGCCGTCCGTCCGCGCTCACTCTACCCTCGGCGATGGCGCGAATCACGGCGGGATAGATTCGATGCTCCTCGGCCAAGATGCGCAGGCGCAGGGCTTCTTCATCGTCACCATCGAGCACCGGGACCACGGCCTGTGCGATGATGGGGCCGGTGTCGGTGCCCGCGTCGACAAAGTGCACGGTGCAGCCGGAGAAACGTGCGCCGTAGTCAAAGGCCTGCTTTTGCGCGTGCACGCCGGGAAAGGAAGGCAGCAGCGCCGGGTGAATGTTGACCACGCGATGGGGAAAGGCATCGAGCAGGGTCGGCGTCAGGATGCGCATGAAGCCGGCCAGAACTACCAGCCCCACGCCATGGCGGCGCAATTCGTCCAACAGCGCACGATCGAAGTCCTCTCGTGTGGCGAAATCCTTGTGCGAGCGTAGAAACGTCGGGATGCCGGCCTTGATTGCGCGATCGATGGCGCCACAGCCTGGCACGTTGGCGCCCACGACCACGACATGTGCGGGGCCCAGCTCGCCGCGTGTGGCAGCATCGATCAGCGCTTGCAAATTGGTGCCACTGCCCGAGGCGAGGACGCCGACTTTCACGGGATGAACTCCACGGGCGCATCGGGCCGGTCAGCCACCACGACCTGACCGATGATGGTGGCCTTCTCGCCTTCGGCCTCCAAGATCGACTGGGCCGCGTCGGCTGCGCCCGCCGGGACGGCCACCACCATGCCGATGCCCATGTTGAAGGTGCGTCGCATCTCCTCGGGTTCGACGTTGCCCAGCTCTTGCAGCAGGCTGAACACCGGCGGGGGTGTCCAGAAACTCAGGTTGATCTGCAGGGCCAGCAGCGCGCCTGAAGGCAACATGCGCGGCGGGTTGTCCACCAGGCCTCCGCCGGTTATGTGGGCCGCGCCCTTCATCAAGCCAGCCGCAGCCAGCATGCGCAGGGCGCGCACGTAGATTCGGGTCGGCCGCAGCAGGGCTTGGCCGAGCGGCTCGTCGAGTCCTGCTGGCGTGGCAGCCAGATCCAGTCGGGCGTGGTCGAGAAATGCGCGCCGCACGAGCGAGTAGCCGTTGGAGTGAAAGCCGGACGAAGCGAGACCGAGCAACACGTCGCCAGCCACGATGGTCTTGCCGTCGATGAGCGAGGCCTTGTCCACCACGCCCACGCAAAAACCGGCCAGGTCATACTCGCCCGGCTGGTAGAAACCGGGCAGCTCTGCGGTCTCGCCGCCGATGAGCGCGCAGCCCGCCTGCTTGCAGCCATCGGCAATGCCGGAAATGACCTGTTCGGCCACGCCCACCTCAAGATGGCCGGCAGCGAAGTAGTCGAGAAAGAGCAGCGGCTCGGCCCCGCACACCACCAAGTCGTTCACATTCATGGCCACCAGATCGATCCCGACGGTGTTGTGTTTGCCCATGAGAAAAGCCAGCTTCAGCTTGGTGCCCACGCCGTCGGTGCAAGCGACCAGCAGCGGGTTCTTGTAATTCTTGGGCAGCGCGCACAGGCCAGCAAAGCCGCCGAGATCCGTCAGCACCTCGGGCCGCATGGTGCGCTTCACGTGCCCCTTGATGCGCTCAACCAGCGTGTCTCCCGCGTCGATATCGACGCCGGCATCGCGGTAGGTAAGTCCGGCTTTCGCTTTCTTGTTGTCGGGTGTACTGGCCATGGTCAACCTCCCTCGCCGCGCGAAGCGCAGATATACGCCCGCGAAAGCCTCTGCGGTAGTGTCACTTTGACTCCGGATTGCGCTCGCCCCACAGCGTCGCAACGATGTTTCGGCCGCCTGCCTCCGACCTGTGCTCACCCAGATAGATGCCCTGCCAGGTGCCGAGTTGCAGGTTCCCGTTCGAAACAGGCAAGGTCAGCGCCACGCCCAGCAAGCCAGACTTCACGTGGGCTGGCATGTCGTCGGCTCCCTCCAGAGTGTGGACGAAGTAGCTGGCACCATCGGGAATGGCCTGATCGCTCCAATGGGCGAAATCAGCCCGCACGTCCGGATCCGCGTTCTCGTTGAGAAAAAGCGAGGCCGAGGTGTGTTGCAGAAGAAGGTGCAGCAGACCAACGCGCACGGACGCCAGCCCTTGGACCTGGGACACGATCTCGTTGGTGACGAGATGGAAGCCCCGGGGTCGGGCTGCGAGTCGGATGATGGTTTGATTCCAGTACAAGGGCTGGCCAGCCTTTTGCCGCATGAGGAGCCTGTTTGTAAAGACTGCAATTCTTCCCATCAAAATCGGGAAGAATCGGAACTCGCCAGCGGTTGTTCGCGTAGGATGTCCGCAACAGCGCGGGCTGGCCTGTCAAGCAAGAAACTGGAAAGGCACACTATGCGAAGAAGCACTCTGGTTCTGTCGGTGACGTTGACGGCCGTGGCCTTGGCCGCGGGGTTGGGGCTGGGCGCGCGCTTCGCCACAGGCGCGGTCGCCGAGTCGGCCGCGCCGCCTGCAGCGATCACCCCCAAGACCCAGGTTCCTCAGGAGGCGCGCTCATTGTCACAGGCTTTTGCGGCCACGGCGCGGGCCTTGCGACCCAGCGTGGTGCGCATCGACGTCGAGATGGAACGGCCCAAGCTGTCCCGCCGCAACTTCCAGCGCGACGACGTCCCGCCTGACATGGAACGATTCTTCGAGCACTTCTTCCACTTCGGCGACGGGGAAGGCATGCCCATGCCTGGTCCCGGACATGGCACCGGCTCTGGGGTGGTCATCGACGGCGCCGGCAACATCATCACCAATAGCCATGTGGCGGAAAAGGCCAGCAAGGTGACGGTCACCTTCGCCGACGGGCGCGAGTTTCCCGCCAAAGTCGTGGGTGCCGATCCCAGGACAGATGTGGCCGTGATTCGCTTGCAGAATCCGCCCTCGGGTCTGGTCGCTGCTCGCCTGGGCGATTCCAGCGCCATTGAAGTCGGCGAGTGGGTGCTGGCCATCGGCAGCCCGCTCGGCCTCGATCAGAGTGTCACCGCCGGGATCATCAGTGGCAAGGGCAAGGTCACGCGCAACGTGCACATGTCAGGTGAGCGCATGCGCGAGTACATTCAGACCGACGCGAAGATCAACCCAGGCAATTCGGGCGGCCCCTTGGTGAATTTGCAGGGTGAGGTGATCGGCATCAACACGCTCATCAACGTGGGGCCGGGTGGTGCCTACGGCTTTGCCATTCCCATAAGCCAAGCCCGCCGAGTGGCGCAGATGATCATTCGCGACGGCCACGTACGCCACGCTTGGTTGGGTGTGGCCATCGGTGACATCAAGGACGGCGCCAAGCTGGGAATGGATGGCGAGCCTGACCAGAAGGATCAATCGACCAAGTCCGGGCCAGCACGCGCCGCCTGGGTCAGCCAGGTGTTGCCCAACGGCCCGGCCAGCCAGGCCGGTGTCCACGTCGGCGATATCGTCACGCAGATCGACAAGCAGAAGATCGAAGGCGCGGCCGATGTGGTGGACTACGTGTCCGGGCAAAAAGTGGGAGACAAGGTCAAGCTCGCGCTTCTGCGCGACGGCCATCCCAGTACGTTGCAGGTAACGTTGGGTGAATTGCCGGCGCGGCCCGGCGAGGAACCTGATGCGCAAGTTGAGAAGGACAGGATTGGCGTGCAGCTACAGACCCTGACACCCGACATGGCGCGCCTGCTGGGCATGGATCCTGGGGCCAAGGGCGTAGTGGTCAGCGGGGTGGATCCTGACGGCCGCGCCGCCAAGGCTGGCCTGCGCGCCGAGGACGTCATCGTCGAGATTGATCGCAAGCCAGTCACCAGCGCCGAGGAGGCCGTGAGCGCCTTGCGGGCGGGCGGCAAGACTGGGCATCTGCTGCGTGTCCGACGTGGGGATACTTTCCTCTTCGTCACGATCCCGCCGCAGTAGGAGTCACCTATTTCGCACAGAGAGCACTGAGGACGCGGAGCCGGACCGGAAGAAAGGGGGATGGTCAGTCAGCGCGCGAGCGAACGTTCAATGGCGCGCACGGTCTCGACCATGGCCTTGATCGCGGGTGGCACGTCGATGACGGTCAAGGCGTTCAAGCCGGCGCCCGGGTATTGCTCTTCGCGCTGCTCGGCAACCGAGATGAGCACGCGCAAAGCCCTCTCTGGCGTAATTCGGTCCAGGTCGCGGCCAGGCGGCGCCAACCCCACCGATTGGATGCCCAGCCCGCGGAAGGCATCGAGCACGGCGCCCAGACTGGTACGAAAAGCGTCTTCGGAGAAGCTGGTGGTCGGGCCCAAGCCTATGGTCAGGATGCGGCTCCATGGCACGCGAGTGGTGCAGAAGAGTAGCTTCTCCCCGGTGGCGCCTTCCAGCCGGCCCTCGCGCAGAAGCTGCGACAGGCGACCGTTGAGTCGCCAGTCGAGAAGACCGGCTGCTCCGCGAAGAGGGCGCACATCGGCCCACAACGGCACGACCAAGGCGTCCCCGCCTGGGCAGCGATCCCAGCGGCCCAGGTCGATCGGGAGAAAGGCAATTTGGCTGGCGGCCAGCATTTCAGGGTGTCACGCCAAGCAGGTCCAAGGCCGAGTCGAGCAGCCCGTTGACGAAGGCGGGCGCCTCCTCGGAACCGAAGTGCTTGGCCAGCTCCACTGCTTCATTGATGGCGACGCGCGCAGGAATATCGGTCTGACAGTGGGCAAGCTCGAAAAGCGCAATGCGAAGGACGTTGCGGTCCACGCGCGCTAGACGCTCCACCCGCCATTTCTGGGAGAGCTTGGCTAGAATCTCATCCAACTCAACCCGGTACGTCCATACGCCCCGGACCAGCGTGGCAGCCAGCTTCTCATCAAAAGCGCCTTCCTCTGGCTGCTCGCCCGCGTCTTCATCCTGGCTGACGCCGAATTCGCGCAGGTGGGCCGCCAGCGCCACGCCTGGATCGGCATCGTCCACGCTATCCATGGCGTACAGAACCTGGAGGGCCACCGCGCGGGCTCGGCGCCGCGGGCTCATCTTGGCACGGTCCAAGTCATTTGCGATGGCGAGCCGGGGCGGAAGTGCCCTCGGTCCGCCCCGCCAGCTTGTCGTACAGGTTGGCCATCTCGATGGCGGCCATGGCGGCATCTGCGCCCCGGTTGCCGCCTTTGCTGCCGGCGCGCTCGATGGCCTGCTCGATGGTGTCGCAGGTGAGCACGCCGAAGCCCACCGCGAGCTTGGCCTCGGCCGAGATCTGGGCGATGCCGCGTGTGGTTTGGTTGACCACCACGTCGAAGTGCGGGGTCGCGCCGCGGATCACTACGCCCAAGCACACGATGGCGTCGAAGTTCCTCGAATCGGCCACCCGGCGGGCCAGCCCAGGCAGCTCGAAAGCGCCAGGACAACGGTAGATTTCGATGTCCTCGTCACGTGCGCCCGTCTTGCCTAGGGCATCGACGGCGCCATCGACGAGCTTGCTCGCCACGAATTCGTTCCAGCGCGAGGCGATGATTGCAAAGCGCTTGCCCTGGGCTGTCCAATTACCTTGATGGATTTGCGGCATTACTTGGCCTCTCTTTCATTGAACGGCACCACTTCGGCAGCGGGGCCGCTCGAAACGCAGTCAACCACCTGTATACCGTATCCTTCCAAGGCTGGAAGGCGGCGCGGATTGTTGGTCAGGACGCGGATGGCGCGCACCCCCAACTGGACCAGCACCTGCGAGCCGAGGCCGATGTCCCGCAAAGGGGTGTGGGAAGGCTCGTGCTCTCCGTGGAAAGTCGCGCGTTCCTCCCGGGCAGCGCTTGCGGTCAGACCATCGAGCGCCGTTGCGATGTGCCGGCAAGCAAGCGGCAGAATGTAGAGCAAGACACCTCGTCCTTCTCGCTCGATCACCCGCAGCCATTGCGTGGGTTGAATCATCTCACCCGGCTGGGTCACGGTGAACACGTCTCGCAGCAGACTGGCGGTTTGCACTCGCACCATGACAGGCTCAGCAGAGGTCACGTCACCCAGCACCAGGGCAAGATATTCCGCGTCGGCCACGTCAGCCTCGTACAGGCAGGCGCGGTAGCTCGCGTGCAGCCCGGCCCCGGTGGGGCGCAGCGTGGCCTCAGCTACCAGGTGGACTAGCACTTCGCGCGCCAGCCGATACTGGACCAGGTCGGAAATGTGCACGATGCCCAGCCCGTGCTCGGCCGCAAACACCTCGAGATCCGGCATGCGCGCCATTTCTCCGTCGGGGCGCATGATTTCGCAGATGACGCCCGCGGGTGTGCGGCCGGCCATGCGTGCCAGGTCGACCGAAGCCTCGGTGTGGCCGGTGCGGACCAACACGCCGCCGCGCTTGGCCCGCAGCGGGAACACATGCCCGGGCGTGACCAGGTCATCGGGCGCGGCGTCGGGAGCAACCGCGGTGCGGATGGTGTGGGCACGCTCGCGCGCCGAGATTCCGGTGCTGATGCCGTGGCGTGCATCGACGCTGACCGTGAACGCCGTGTTGTGCGGCGAGCGGTTGTCCTGGGTCATCATGGGGAGGCGCAAGCTGGCGACCTTCTCTTCGGAAAGCGCCATGCAGATGAGTCCACGACCGTAACCGGCCATGAAATTGATGGCCTCCGGCGTGACCAGGTCCGCGGCCATGGTCAAATCGCCCTCATTTTCGCGGTTTTCGTCGTCCACCACGATCACCTGCCGCCCGGCGCGGATGTCCGCGAGGGCCTTTTCGACATTTATGTGGGGATCAGAGGGCACGGGCTTTCTCCACGAAGCGGGCGACTTGTTTGGCAATCATATCGGCTTCCATGTTGACACGATCACCGATGCGAAGCCCGCCCAGCAGAGTGACCGACATGGTGTGGGGAATCAACCAGACTTCGACGCTGCCGCCTTCCACCTCGTTGATGGTGAGGCTCACGCCGTCGATGGCGATGGACCCTTTCTTCACCAGGAACGGCGCGACCGACTCGGGCACCCCCAGACGCAGGGCCAGGGTGTCGCCTTGCTTGCGCGCCGATTCCACCTTGCCAACGCCGTCGACATGTCCCGTGACCAGGTGGCCTCCCAACATGTCGCCCAAGCGCAGGGGGCGCTCCAGGTGAACGCGGTCGCTTGCGTGCAGTGAGCTCAGGGTCGTGCATGCCAGGGTCTCGGGGCCGAGATCGGCTTCGAAGCGCCGCGCGTGCCGGGCGACGATGGTCAGACAGGCGCCGTTGACCGCCATACTGGCGCCCAACGGAAGCGAAGCCACATCGAGGTCAGTCGCGATCGCCAGGCGGCGCGTGCCACCCGATCCGGCGCGCAACGATTCCACTTTGCCGATAGATTCGATGATGCCAGTGAACAACTGCTACTCGCCTGTGTGATTGCCTCTAGGATCTCCGACGCAACTTGGGACCGAGCACTTCGGCCTCAACCAGTACATCTTCGCCGATGGCTTGAACCTCCAGCGGCCCGAGCCGGAGGGGAGTGCGCCAGTCAAGCCCCGGCCCTTCCACGATGGGGCGGCCGGCGCCCACCAGGCGCGGCGCAAGGAAGAACGCAACCGAGTCCACCCGACACGCGGAAATGAAGGCTCCATGGATTCGGCTGCCGCCCTCGACGAGAAGCGACTGCACCCCGCCTTCTGCCAGGGCACGCAGCAGAAGCGGGATCGCGATGTGGCCGGCGCGATCAGCAGGCAAAAGAAGCACTTCAGCCCCGGCTCGGCGCAAGGCCCGCTCGCGGGCCAGCCGAGCGCGCGTGTCGCTCGCGCCCTTGCTAGGCTGTGCGCCGATGATGAGCGCCGGGGGCGCGCCCAGTTGTCGGATTAGTCTGGCTGAGGGCGGGGTACGCAGATGTCCGTCGAGGACCACGCGCAAGGGGCCGGGTTTGCCGGCACCGGGCAAGCGCACGGTGAGGCGGGGGTTGTCCGCCAACACCGTGCCCACCCCGACCAGAAGGGCGTCGTGCTGGCCGCGCAGCAGGTGGGAGTGCGCACGCGCGGCCTGGCCCGTGACGAAACGTGCGCCGGGGTCGCGCGGGTGGTTCTGGCTGCTGCCGATGAATCCATCGAGCGTACTAGCGACCTTGAGTGTGACCCAAGGTCGGTGAGCCCTGATCCAGACGAAGAACGCGCGGTTCTGCCTTCGGCATTCGCGGTCCAGACAACCGACGTCCACGCGAATGCCGGCGCGACGCAGACGCAGGACTCCGCGACCGCTCACTAGCGGATTCTCGTCGCAGCACCCGATCACCACACGGCGGACACCGGCGCGCTGGATGGCCTCGGTGCAGGGGCCGGTGCGACCTTGGTGGCAGCAGGGTTCCAGCGTGACATACAAGGTCGCGCCTTGGGCGCGGACGCCCTTGTGCGAGAGCGCCTCGATCTCGGCGTGAGGCAGGCCGGCGCGACGGTGATAGCCCCGCGCCAGCACCCGTCCGCCGCGCACCAGCAGGGCGCCGACCACGGGGTTCGGGCGGGTCTGGCCGCGGCCGCGTTCAGCCAGAGCCACTGCCTCGCGCATGAAGCGTCGGTCAGCCTCGGAGAAAGCCTTGCTCATGGATCCTGACCTTTCCAGCGTAGCAGCCTTTGTACCTCGCTTAGCAGCTCCGTCGCGTCTTTGAAATGCATGTAGACGGTGGCGAAGCGCAGGTAGGCCACGTCGTCGATTTCACGCAAACGGCTCAACACGGCATCGCCGATGCGGGACGACGCGATTTCCTTCTCGCCCATTTCCCGCAGCGACCGTTCGATTGAGTCCGCCAGCTCCTCCAGGGCCGCCATGGGAACCGGCCGCTTTTCGCAGGCCTTGGTGACGCCCGCCAGGAGTTTGATCCGGTCGAACGGCTCGCGCCGCGCGTCTTTCTTGACCACCGACGGAAGCAACTCCTCGACGCGCTCATAGGTGGTGAAACGCTTGCCACACCCCGCACATTCGCGGCGGCGCCGCACGATCTGCTCATCCTCGCTGGGACGGGTGTCCACAACTTTGTCTTCGGTGGCGGAGCAGAAAGGGCAGCGCATGGTGCGAGGTCCAGGTATTGTTTACCACCCAATGAGCGAAGTAAGAATCACAGTCAACGGAAAGCCGCGCAGCGTTTCGACCGGCCTGTCGATCGCGTCCCTGTTGCAAGAGATGGGCGTGGCCCTCGGCCACGTGGCGGTGGAGCGAAACGAGGAGGTCGTCCCGCGCAAGGCCTGGCCTGAGACGACGATCGGAGATGGCGATCGGATTGAGGTGGTAGCGTTCATGGGCGGTGGCTCGGGCGGTGCTTCCGCAGATGCACTGGTGATCGGGGGCAAAACCTTTACTTCTCGACTGCTGGTGGGGACAGGGAAGTATCGATCCATCGAGGAAACCCGCAAGGCCATCGAGGCCTCGGGTGCCGAGATCGTGACCGTGGCCTTGCGACGGATGGATCTCGCGCCAGGGGCGGCCACCGTGCTGGACGCGATTGACCGCAAGACGCACACCCTATTGCCAAACACCGCCGGCTGCTACACGGCGGAGGAAGCCATACGCACCTGCCGTCTGGCGCGTGAGCTGGGCATGGCCGACATGGTCAAGCTGGAAGTCATCGGCGATCAGAAGACGCTGTTTCCCGACGGCGCCGCCACCCTGGAAGCGGCCAAGGTTCTGGTCAAGGAGGGATTCGTCGTTCTGCCATACTGCCTCGATGATCCCATCCTGGCCAAGAAGCTGGAAGAGGCGGGTTGTGCGGCGGTCATGCCGCTGGCGTCGCCCATCGGTTCCGGGCTGGGGATCCGCAACCCCTACAACCTGCGCATCATCATGGAGAACGCCAAGGTGCCCATTATTGTGGACGCCGGCGTGGGCACTGCTTCGGACGCGGCGGTGGCCATGGAACTTGGCTGCGACGGCGTGCTGATGAATACCGCGATTGCGGGCGCCAGGGAGCCGCTGCTCATGGCCGAGGCCATGCGTGACGCCGTGATTGCCGGCCGCAAGGCATTTCGTGCCGGCCGCATTCCGCGCAAGCTGTATGCGACGGCATCGTCGCCGCTGGCCGGGCTCATCGAGTAGGGTTCTTCGTGGTCCCGCGCGTGTACTTGATCACAGATCGGCACGCGACCGGCGGCAGGCGACTGTGTGACGTAGTCGGCGCGGCCCTGCGAGGTGCTGGTTCTGCAGCTTCCCAGGTGGCTGTGCAGTTGCGAGAGAAGGACCTGTCGGCGCGCGCGTTGGTCGAATTGGCCCGCGAGCTGCGCACAATCACCAGTGCGGTGGGGGCGGCATTGTTCATCAATGATCGAGTGGACGTAGCGCTGGCTGCGAATGCGGACGGAGTGCACCTGCCAACGGCAGGCTTGTCAGTACGAGAGGCACGTACCCTTGCACCCAATATGTGCGTCGCCGTTTCCACTCATCAGGTCTGCGAGGTCGAGTCGGCTGCACAGTTGGGCGCGGATTTCGTGGTGTTCGGTCCAGTGTTCGACACACCATCGAAACGCGCCTATGGTGCGGCCAAAGGCATCCAGGGATTGGCAAGTGCCTGCTGCTGCTCAGTCCCTGTTATTGCGCTCGGTGGAATCGACAACAGCAACGCTGAGAGTTGCATTCGTGTGGGTGCTTACGGAATCGCCGCGATTCGTGCTGTAATGGCCGGCGCCGACTCTTCAGTGACGTTGGCGCAGCTGCTAGCCGCGTGTGATCGAACAACAAGCTAAAGGCTTGACAGGCGGGCGCAGAAACGTACCCTTCTGACTGTGCGCCCCAGACAATTCCGTTGGGGCGTGGTGGAGTTCAGTACAGTTCGAGGAGGCAGTGAATGGCAATGGCAACCGGAAAGGTGAAATGGTTCAGCGATTCCAAGGGGTATGGATTCATCGCACGGGATGGGGAGGAGGATGTTTTTGTCCACTACACGGCAATTACGGCGGACGGGTATCGCTCATTGGCCCAGGGCCAGACAGTGGAGTTTGACATCACCAAGGGACCCAAGGGGCTGCAAGCCATGAATGTCAAGCGCCAGGAGGCGGAGCAAGCAGCGCAATAGCCTTGTCGGGGACTCCGGCTCGTTGCCTCTTGCCCCGTCATCCGCAAGACGCCTGGCGGAGGAGATAGGCGAAAATCAATCGTCGCGCTGCCACGCCATGTGGATATCGCTGCCGAGCTCCGCAATCACCCGTTCGCGGAATTGCGCCTTCAGCTTCTCGGCGATCTGTCCCATGCGCTGTTTGGAAACGTCGTAGCGCACCCCCAGGGCCGACAGCGAAACCGGTTCGTTGTCTCTGGCCAAGTGTTCGCGCCACACGGCCCGTTCGCGATCGTCGCCCAGCTTGCTCTCGAAGTCATCCATCAGCCGGCGCACGGCTTGCGACATTTCGTCGCGCGCGGCTTGCTGTTCGGGCGAAGCCTGGTGTGCCGAGATCTTCTCCGCCAAGGGCACTCCCTCGTCGTCGGGGCGCGGTTCAAACGAGACTTCGCGCGAGGCCAGGTGCGCAGACACTTCGGCCAAGTCAGACTCGTTGACCTCCAGGCGGGCGGCCAGCAGCTTGGGCGTGGGGTCGAGGCCTTCGGCCAGGAGTTTCTGGCGCTCTTTTTCCAGACGGAAAAACAGTTTGCGTCCTGCGCGGGTATTGCCCACATGAATCAGGCGCGAGTTGGTCATGAGAAAGCGCAGTATGCACGCGCGAATCCAGTAGGCCGCATAGGAACCGAAGCGCGTGCCCATGTCCGGATCCCAGCGGCGCACGGCCTCCATCAGCCCGACTGCGCCCTCCTGGAACAAGTCAAGCAGGTTGAGCCAGGCCCGCCGGTATTGGTAGGCGATGGACACCACTAGGCGCAGGTTGTGTACGACCAAGGTGCGCGCAGCGTCGAGGTCGCCGCGTTCGCGCACGGCCCGGATGAGTTCGCGTTCTTGCTTCTCATCCAGGCGTGGGTAGCGGCGCGCCTCATTGATGAAGCGCTGGACCGGATCGCGCGTCGGCGCCAGGCGTCGTTCCAGCCCGGGCGGGATGGCTTCGGGCGCAACGCTCTCCACCAGGTCGGGTTCGAGCGGAACCTGGGCCTCGGTATCATCGGCACCCGCCTCGGCCTGGTTGGCGACGGGGTCGTTGTGCTCGCGGCTAGAAGAAGACTTGCTCATGGGGCGAAGAGCGCGGCCAAGAGCTGGTCGTTCTCCTCAGCCGTGCCAATGGTGATTCGCAGCTTGTCCTGCAGGTCAGGCTTGTCGAAGAAGCGCACCAGGATTCCCTTGGCCTTGAGAGCGCGGTAGATCGCGGCGGCGTTGCCGCCGGGGCAGGTGGCCAAGATGAAATTGGCTTGGCTGGGGATCACTTGCCATCCGTGCCGGCGCAGCGCCTCGCCCAGGCGGACGCGCTCGGCACGCACGTACTCCCAGGTGTGGCGCGCGTAGTCCTGATCGTCGAGCGCCGCCGCTGCTGCGCTGATGGCAACCGCATCGCAGTTGTAGCTGTCCTTGACCTTGTTCATCTCCGACACCACGGCCGGCGCGGCGATCGCGTAGCCGAAGCGCAGGCCCGCCAGACCGTAGCCTTTGCTTAGGGTGCGGCAGATCATCACGTTGCCAAACTCGCGCACCAGAGCCAGGCTGTTCTCGTCGGCAAAATCCACGTAGGCCTCGTCGACCACGAGCAGTCCGCGGAAGCGCTTCGCCAATTCGTGCACGTTCTGGGTGGGCACCAACGTGCCGGTGGGCGCGTTGGGATTGGCGAAGAAGATGGCGCGCGCGCCGGTAGCCAACAGCGCGTCGATGGGCAGTTTCCAGCCTGCGGCCCAAGGCACGGTCACGACCTTGACCTCGCCGACTTCGGCCAGCACGGGGTAGAGCGAGTAGGTCGGATCCGGGTAGGCGAAGATGTCCCCCGGGCCGAGGTAGGTTCGTACGGCCATGGCCAGGATCTCGTCGCTGCCGTTGCCAGCCACGATCATGTCGGGCGAAACCCCATGCACGCGCGCTGCGGTTTCGCGGAAATCTTCCGCGCTGGGGCTGGGGTAGCGCCGCAACCGTTCGGGATCGATGTGGCGGATGGCCTCGACCACGCGCGGGCTAGGGGGAAACGGGTTCTCGTTGGTGTTCAGCTTGACCACGCGCTCGCCCGGCCGCGGCTGCTCGCCAGGCGTGTAGCCGGACATCTTTTCCACGTTGGGCCGGGCTTTGGGCGTGAGCGACACGAAGTCTCGTCCTTCCTGGCTTGGCGACTAGGGCCTGCGACTACCCCTTGCCCAGGGTCTTGCCGCCCGCTTTCCAACCCACTGGACACAGCTCACCAGTCTGCGCCGCCTGTAGCAGGCGCACCACTTCGTCCACCGAGCGGCCGATACGCGTGATGTTGCAATCGGCGTGCACGATGTCGCCGTCGGGGTCGATGATGTACGTGGCGCGTAGAGCGATCCCCGCGTTCTCGTCCAGGCATTGGTAGTCGCGCGCGATTTTCTTGTTGAAGTCCGCGATGAGCGGGTGGGTGAGGGCGCCCAGGCTGCCCTTGATCCATTCCTTGTGTGAGTATTTCGAGTCGGTCGAGCAGCCGAGCACCACAGCGCCCAGCTCCTTGAATTCCACCTCACGGCGAGAAAACTCGGTGATCTCGGTTGGACAGATGAAGGTGAAGTCGGCCGGGTAGAAGAACAACACGATCCACTTCCCTCGGTAGTCCGACAGCGAAATCTTGACCAACTTGCCATCGCCGGTCACGGCGTTCTCGGTGAACTCTGGCGCTTTCTTTCCTACTAGGTTCATGTCCCATCCCTCCGGCGGGCCGGATGCTCGCCAGGGTTCAAGCTATCACGTCCGCCGGTGTGTGCCAGGATCAGCAAGCGTCACTCGTCGCGGGGGCGCGTACGTCATGGCAGCCGGCCAGCCCTCGAAAATACCGAATGTCCACGCACCGGCTGCGGTATGATTTGTCAACAGCGGCGCGCCGACAACCATCCAGACTCATGCCAACCCCCACCGACAATCCTGCCGCCGCCAGCCTCGCCAACGAAGGGGCAGACACTCCCCGCAGCGTATCTTACCCTGTTGCCGGGCCGCCGGTCGGGTCCGTGTGGACCAGGCTTGTCGACTGGGTGTTCGCCCGGTCGGAGATGCGGGAGAGCCGCGAGCGCGAAGCCGTCATGTCGCAGGCCCGCCGCGCGGCCCTGATGCGGGCGCACGCGCGCGCCCAGGCGGCTGACTGGCTTGCGGAATCGGGCGTCCGATCGTCGTCGTCGGCGTTGTCCCTGTACCGGGAGGCCGCTTTCTGGCTGCTGGCGGCGGACGGAGCACCGGCGGCCTCGCTGGCGGCTGCGGTTGAGACGGTGCCACGCGCCGAACTGGAGAGCGCAGCCGGGGGCGCGGCGCAGTTCGGGTGGTTGCGGACCGTGCTGTTCGAGAAGGATTTCGTGGGCGTCGCCAACATGACTGAGGATGAGCAGGGCGCGGCGGCGACCAAGGCGGGCCGGTTCGTGCGCGCGCTGCTTGTGCGCGAGGAAGCACGGTCGCTGGCGTACACGCGCGCACGTCGACGGTTGCGCGTCGCCCTCGCGCTGTTGACCACAGTCACGGCGCTGGTCCTGGCGGTGAGTTTCGCGGCCTGGATGGTGCAGCCAACCGATCTGGCGCAGGGCAAGCCGTGGCGCACCAGCAGCGCACTGAGCGCCATCATCCCCGCCAACATCTTCTTTCACACCAACGAAGAGCTGAACCCCTGGATCGAGATTGACCTGGGCAAGCCCACGGAGATCCACAGCGTGTACATCCGGAATCGTTCGGACTGCGGGCAGGAACGCGCGGTGCCACTCATCGTCGAGGCTAGCCTGGACGCGACTACCTGGCGCGAGCTGGCCCGGCACGAAACCGTGTTCACCATCTGGAATCCGACCTTCGCACCGACCACGGCACGCCTCGTCCGGTTGCGGATACCTCGCTTCAGCGCCTTGCACCTGGAGCAGGTGAAGGTCTTCTGATGGGGCGCACCTTCAGGGACAGGGGACACGTTGTTGGCGTTGTTTTTCTCTACCTGCTCACGCGCGCCATTCTGTCGTTTTTCGTCGACGGATTCGAAGCGCACACGCTGAACTACTACTGGCAGTTCGCGGACCCCAAGCTGCTGCGCGAAGATTTGCTGCGCACGGTTTTTTACCTGCACTCGCAGCCGCCTCTTTTCAACCTCGGGCTCGGGATCGTCCTCAAGCTGTTCCCTGCGAGTTTTGTGCCGGCCTTTCGCCTCATCTACCTGGCGCTGGGCCTGATGTTTGATCTCTGTCTCTACGGGTTGTTGCGGCGCCTTCAGGTGGGGAAGACGGCGGCGCTGGTGCTGGCAACGCTGTTCATGCTCTCGCCGCCTGTGATACTGCAGGAGAACCTGCTCTTCTACGAGTACCCGGCGGCATGTCTGCTGTGCGCCACCAGCTACTTCTTCTGCGAATTCGTGGCCACCAGGAAGGCGTCGATCGCGCTGGTCACGTCCTCGTTGGCCTCGCTGCTGGTACTGGCCATCAACGGCTTCCACTGGCTGTGGGCGGTGGCCATCGCAGCAGCCATGGTTGTGCTAGGCGGCCGCGATCGGACAAGGACGGCCAAGATGACCGCGGTTCCCGTGGCTATTGTCCTGGCCGTACACCTGAAGAATCTGGTCGTGTTTGGAACATTCGGCCTAAGCAGCTATTTCGTGGCCATGAACCTCTCGTTGATCTCGGTAGACCACTTGCCCCCGGCCCTGCGCTCGGAACTGGAGCGGCGGGGGCAGCTCTCCACCATATCGAGTATCAGTCCATATTCGGAGACCGACGACTACCTGCGGGTTCGGCGCCCGGTCTCGGCCGGCGTGCCCGTGCTGGACAGACCCTACAAGTCCACCGGCGCGGTCAATCGCAACCACCGCGTCTTCCTCGATATCAGCGACCCGCTCCGGCGCGACGCCCTGTTTGCGCTGCGCAGCTATCCCCAGTACTACACGCCCCACCTGAAGGATAATCTCATGCGCTGGCTGCTGACCTCCGCAGACAACGCTTGGGGCTTGCCACACTTTCCTGCTCTCGACGGCTACCTGCGCTGGTTCGACCTCATCGCTTTCGGGCCGCCCCAAAGCCCTGTTTTCCTGACCTGCGGATTGCTGCTGGGCATGCTGTACGGACTGTGGGTGGCGTGGCGCGGACTGCGGGGGAAGCAGGCCTCGGCCTACGCAGCAGCGTGCGGGTTCTTGGTGGCGAACGTGGTCGGCTTGAACGCCGGCATGATCCTCATCGCCGCGATCGACCACCATCGCTACCGCTTCCGCACCGATGCTCTGTCGTTCGTGCTGGTCATCGTGGCCGTCCGCTTCGCGTACCGGTTGACCCAGCGTCGGCGGCGGAGTCGTGCATACGACATGGTGCTGAACGCACTCGATCACGCGGCCCTGCCCAAGCCCGAGGTCGTCTCGCTGCCGCTTGCCGCCGCGGTGGAGGAATTGCTCGATCTGGCGGGCGCGCGAGAATCAGCGTCAACCGTGCGGCCCGAACCAGCTTGTGTCCAGCAAGCCTCTTCGGCGCACACGGCCTTGCTGCCCGAACTTGGCCACTGGCTGGCGACCAACGGCGAGGCCGTCTACGGCGCCAGGCCGCTGACCACGGCCGCAGCCGTGCAGGCGGATGGCAGCCGCATCCGTGTGACGGCCAGCGACCAATCCCTCTACTTGATCGTGCTCAATGATCCCCCGGGTGCTGAGATGGCCATCAGTGATATTATCCTGCCGCTGGATGCCACCGTGGTTCTGCTGGACCATGCCTCCGGCCCGCTGCCGGCCACCCAGGAAGGGAGACAACTCAGGATCCAGTTGCCCGACGACAGGCCCCGCGGCCAACCGCTCGTGTTCCGCATAACGCCGAAGCCCCAAGTGTAGCGTAGTGACGCGTCTGCGAGATATCTGGCACCGTTTCCTCTCCGCGCCCGCGGAGAAGGACAGGCACCCGTTCGCCGCCATCTTCCCGCTGCCCGCCTGGTCCTTCCGGATCATCACCTGGGTCGCCCTCGCCGTTCCCTTCATAGTCTACTGGTGGAACATCATCCGCTACGCTCCCAACACGCCCTTCCAGGATGACTTCCAGATTGTCCTGGAAACCGTGAACCGCTTCCTTGATGCGCACGGGATGGTGGCGAAGCTGAAGATCATCTATGAGCGCCACAACGACCACCGGCTCCTCGTGGGAAAGCTGGCTGCGATTGCGCAGTATGGACTGCTGGGTCACATCAACTTCCGCCTACTAATGATCCTCGGCAGCCTAGGCTGGACGTCGGCACTGCTGCTGCTGCTGACACGGGCGAAGAGAGATCTTGGGCTCAACCTGCCCTTCTTGGTTCCCCTGCCTTACATCTGGTTCTCATTCGTGCAGGAATTCACCCTGTTCTTCGCAGAAGCTTCGTTCCAGCACCTCTGCACCATGTTCTTGTCCCTGCTTGTGTTGGCCCTGCTGGCCCGGGAGCGCACCGGCTGGGCCACGGCGGTGGCCATGCTGGCGATCTGCACCTCGGGGGCCGCCCGACTGCTGGCCCCGCTCGGCAGCGTCCTGCTGGTTTTCCGGCGGCGTTGGAAAGCGCTTCTCATCTTTGTGGCCGCGACCGGCGCGGCCGCGCTCTTCGTGCACGTGAGTCCCGGCGAGGTTCTGTACTGCCCCTCCGCGCGTGACGCCCTCGCGAACTTCGAGCAAATGGTCGCCTTTGCTCTCAGGGTGAACGGCTCTCTAGTGCGAACCCCCGAGGTAGAGATCCCACTCGGAGTGCTGTGCTCGGTGGGACTTCTCTACTATGTGATCAGGCGCAACGACGCCCGGTTCTTTCGTTACGCTGCCGCCTTTGTCTTCGCCTCGATGGGCACACTGGCTCTGGCGCGCGGACCGTTCGCCGAGATCCCGATTGCGTCGCGCTACACAATCTACTCTCTGCTGGCCTGGGTCGTGCTGTACGTCTTCATTATCAGCGGCGAACGCTGCAAACCCCACGGTGCGTTCGTCTTGCTGACCGCCTGGCTGGCCGCTGGCATCTACTTCGGCGGACTCGCTATCAAGATCGATCTCAATCAGACCTTCGCCCGCAACCATGCCGCGCGCATCGCCTGCCTGGCCTCCTTCGTTTCCGGCCAGACGACGGCCGGTTTGTCGCTGATTCACCCCTCACCCAGTCAGTCGGAGCAGATTTTGGTGAAATCCCGCGACATGGGCGTCTTCGACTACGCCAAGGCAAACCGATTGCTGAATGCGACCCCGGTTCGGGTTGAAGATCTGGCGGCCAATCGCGAATTCAGAGGATTCGTCGATGGCTACGACGGGCAGCATATTAATGGCTGGGCGCTTGTCGCTGACGTGCGCTCGTCGGACGCGCGCATCTACACTTTGCTCGAGGACCGCGGCTGGGCCTACCGCATCCCGAGTTTTCCCGTGAAACGCAGCGATGTGTCCCAGGTCGCCGGCACCGCCTTCGGCTACGACTGGTCGGGCTTTGAATCGTTCTTTGCCGCCTACGATATTCCGACGGGGAACTATCGTGTGGGAATCCTTGTCGAGGTTCCCGGCGGAGCTGCCATGACGTGGACCGGCCGACAATACAAAGTCGGAACGCAGTGAGCGCGTCTATTCCAGTGTCCGTCGCAGGTTGGCCAGGCTGAGGTAGAACGCAGAGAAGAAGAGCTGGAGCCCGAGCAGGAACAAGAAGCTCGACAGGATAGCCATCTTGGTGAGTGGGACGTTGATCGGGGCGTTGGAGTGCGCCACCTGCCAGAGCAGAACGATGGTGACCACGCCGAGCGCGCAGCCGGCGAAGAGCACGAGGCAGCTTGCGATCAGCGCCCATTCCAGTTTGAACGATCGGGTTACCGCACGCGCGATGCGGTTTTCCCGGCCCAGCCCCTGCATTGAATTGGACACGATCGCGTAGACGCCCAACAGCGCGACCTGCAATCCCAGCAGGGACAGAATGCCCCCGAACATCATCGTGGACAGGCCGAGGGGCAAGCGAGGGTAGAACGCATCTTTGAGCAGCATCATGCCGAGGATGAGTACTCCGGCGATCATCAGCAGCAGGCCGGGAAACACGAACAGATACTCGGGGCACAAGACCAGCATGAAACGCAGATGGCGCCAGCCATCACGCAGGCTGTGCAGGTTCGGCAGACGGCCCGGCAAGCTGGCGTGGTAGTCGACGGGCGCCTCGGCGATCTTGAAACCTGACTGCACGGCCTTGACCACCATCTCGGACGCGAACTCCATGCCGTTGCAGCGCAGGTCCAGCCGGTCGATGGCGGCCCGGGTGAACCCTCGCATGCCGCAATTGGTGTCGCTGATGTGCGAGCCGAAGAAGCGGTTGAGAATCCAGGTGAGCACCGGCGTGCCGAGGTACCGGTGCAACAGGGGCATGGCGCCGGGGTGGATCTTGCCTCGCAGGCGGCTGCCCATGGCCAGATCGGCACCGTCGCGCAGCAGCGGCAGCAGCTTCGCGATCTCGAGAAAATCGTAAGTATCGTCGGCGTCGCCCATGAAGATGTACTGACCCTTGGCCTCGGCGATGCCGCGCTTGAGCGCGGAGCCGTAACCGGGCGGCTGGTGGCGAATCACACGCGCGCCGGCGGCCTCGGCCAGCGCGCCCGATCGGTCAGTCGAGTTGTTGTCGACCACCACCACCTCGCCGGGCAGACCCAGCTCGGCGAACGCCCGCTGGCACCTGCGGATGCACGATGCGACCGTGCGCTCCTCATTGAGGCAGGGCAGCACTACGCTCAGGACCGGCTCGCTCATTGCAGCTTGCTCTTGATCTTGGCCAGCACGCCGACCATGTCCATCCAATCGGTGAAGCTGAGCAGATGCAGGATCTGCCGGGGCGATACGTCGGTCAGTAGCCGCCGCACAAGGTAGCGCGGCCGCAAATAGAACTTCAGGAAAGCCTTGCGGCGAAAGTGATCCACTTCTTCGGGGTTCAGGCTGTCGGTGCGCAGGATCGAGGCGCCGCCGAAGTCGTACTGCGACCAGTGACTAGCCGTGATCCAGCCCTTGGACTTGGCGATGTGGCCGAGCTCGGTCTTGGGATAGGGCACGGCCGCGTAGCACTGCATGTAGTCGAGACCGATCTCGCACATGAACCGGATGGTGGCTTCCGCGGTCGCGCGGGTTTCCCCCGGCAGGCCGAAGATGAAATGCCCCATGGTGCGCAGGTCGTGGCGTTTGCAGATGGCAACCGCCCGCTCTGCCTCGGCGACGGTCTGTTGCTTCTTGGCCGCATCCAGAATGGTCTGGCTCGAGGTCTCGATGCCCAGCCCAACCAGGTAGCAGCCGGCGCGTTTCATGACCTGCGCAACCTCGTCGTCGAGCGTGGAAACGCGCGTGGTGGCGGCCCAGTGGATGCGCAGCCCCGCGTCCAGGATGGCCTGGCACAGGTCCAGCAGGTACTTGCGGTCCAGCGTGAAGACTTCCTCCCAGAACAGAAACTCGTCGATGCCCAGCTCACGCACGCACTGCTGGATCTCCTCGATGACGTAGGGGATGGAATGTTTGCGCAGCTTGCGGCCGTAGTAGCTGTTCACGATACAGAAGGTGCACTGGTATGGACAGCCGCGTGCCGTGTTGACGAGAGTATAGGGTTTGCCATTGGTGGGCAGGCGATAGCGATCGTTCCTCAGCAGCTGGCGATCTGGGTGGGGCAAGGTGTCCAGGTTTTCGAGAAAGGGTGCCGGCCCGGTGAAATGCGCGTCGGCGCCGTCGCGAAAAATGAGACCCTTGATGCCGGAAAAATCGGTGCGGCCCGCGGCCAGCGCTGCCACCAGATCGCGGAAGGTGATTTCCGGCTCGCCCACGATGCACATGTCGAGGCAGGACTGGGCGGCAAAACCCTCCAGTTCCAGCATGGTGAAGTACACGCCGAATGCCACCATCTTGGCGACGGGCAGGCGCTGCTTGATAGCGCGTGCCACCTCCATGTCGCCCTCGATGCTGGGAAAGCCGGTGTTGATCAGCACCAGATCGGGGTTGAACGCAACCATGTCGGCCAGCAACTGGTCGAGCGTGAGCTGCTCCACGTTTCCGTCGCACAGGCGGACCTCGCCGTGCTCGCGCGCCATGGTCGCCAGCAGGGCCAGCGAGATGGGCGGCCACGCTGTGGCCCAAGAGGCCGCCTTCTGCATGCAGCGTCCTTCGCGGATGAAGCGATGGCCACCCTTGAGCGTGGGGTTCAGGAAGTAGCTTCGCATGGGGCGCCCTGCGTTTATACCATGGCTGCCCAGCAGCCTCGATGTCCGAGGTGCGGCGGCAACTGGTGCTCACGGTCGCCTTGCCGCCTGGCATGCTGTTGCTGCTGGCTCACGAGCTTCTTCAGGGCATCTTCAGGGCGGCGCCTTTCCGGACAACCCAGAATACTATATCGTCTGATGCGCGAGCGGGATGCATAGACATCCCATCCTTGGGAGCAGCATGGGTCAAGATCAAAATGAAAGACGGCGACGCCTAGGGCGTGGGGCCGCGGGCGAGTACTATCTGCAATACAACGCCGAGAGCCTCAGTTTTCCGCGCAACATCTTTCATCAGCCCAAACTGAAGACCACCGCGGCGTTGGCGGCTGCCTTGCCCGACGGCGCTTGCGTCTTGGATGCGGGTTGCAGCACCGGGTATGTGAGCTTGAGTCTGGCGCCGCGTCTGCAACTGACAGGAGTCGACATCGAAGCCGAAGCGGTGGCTTTTTGCCGCGCGCATCGTCAGGGCAAGTTTCTGCAGGCAGACTTGGCCACGCTACCCTTCTGCGACGATACCTTTGATCTAGTCCTGTTCACCAACACCATTGAGCATCTGGAGGATCCGCATCCTATCCTGGCGGAGCTAGCGCGGGTCTTGAAACCGGCTGGAAGAATTCTGGTGACCACGGAAAACTGCGCGAATCTCTTTTGGCTTCTGTTGGAACAGACCTGGTACCGGGTTTTCGGAGGGCCGTGCAAACCTTACCGGCACGATGTCCATCCCCAGCGGTACACACCGGAGTCCCTGCGCCGGGATGTGTCTCGGCATCTGCCGGTGGCTTCGCTGCTTGAGGCCATGCTGGGCATGGAATTGGTTCTGGTTGCAGAAAAGCCGGGGCGAGCAGCAAAGGCGTAGCAGGAAACGATGGCGCGCGTAGCGATTGGAAGATGCAACCCCGGCCATCGGCCGAAAGACCGAACGCAGGGCGCAAACGCCAGTGGCGGCTGGATTGCGAGCAGTCTTCCGATCCGCGGGAGGGGAAGGCACGGGAAAGCATGGGGCTCGCGCTTGAGCCGGTTCGCGAATATAGTTACCACTTCGCACGTCAAGCACCACGGAGGTACCGCAGATGCGCAAATTTGTCATGGCCGCAGTTCTGACCTCGACCGCTCTCTTGCCAGCCATCGCGAAAGCCGACTGGTCGGTGGAGGCGTCTGCTGGCGAGGGATACCAGGTAACCAGCCCGCGGGATTGGGAGCGGCTCAACCTCATGATCACGCCCAGCTATGCGCTGCCTTTGCCTGTTCTGTCATGGGTGCGGCTGCAGCTTGGCGTCGTGACTGACTTCGCTGTCGCTGGAAGGTCGGGCAGCAACGCGACCAACTTGGAGTTACGGCCGATGATTGCCATCGTGCCACCGGTCATACCGGTCTACGGACGCGCCATTTTCGCCGTGACCAACCTGATCGAGCACAAGGGCGAGAAGCGCGAGATTGCCTATGGTGCCGCCGTGGGGACGAGCATCGGGTTGGGTCCCATCGGCTTGTTCGCTGAGATCGGGGTACTGCCGGGCAAACGCACCGGCACATACGCCTTGGTCATCGAAGGCCGCGCGGGCGCCTACTACAAGTTCTGACAGCGAATGTGACAGGGTTTGGCGCAGGCGGCACGCAAAGCAAGGACGCCAAGGCACGAAGGGAGTAGGATACTCACCATGATGCGCAAAACCGTCGTCACTCTC
>Ga0265316_10001516_pt1 | contig 24891 bp, 21 predicted proteins | sample 4522metaG_FD_202092 | JGI IMG/M metagenome (GOLD analysis project Ga0265316, IMG submission 202092) | Rhizosphere microbial communities from Carex aquatilis grown in University of Washington, Seatle, WA, United States - 4-5-22 metaG | ecosystem: Host-associated > Plants > Roots > Rhizosphere >... | reverse complement strand
ATGCTTTTGAGCCATTACGCCTCTAAGCCATTCTTAATATTCTTTATCACTTATTAATAGTTTATTCAGAAGACTTTCTATATTTACAAATTACCTTCCTAATCAATACATTTTTAATGATATATGATTATATAGTAATAGGTTCGGGATTTGGCGGCAGTGTTGCCAGTCTGCGCCTCGTTGAAAAAGGATATAAGGTCCTTCTGCTGGAACAGGGGAAACGTTTTTTAATTTCAACTGGTCTGCCATAACTGTAATATTCCTTGTTATGTTAACGACTGACAATTGCTGCGATGGCTGAATTTTGCATGAGCAGCATTACATCAGTGAATGGAACGTCAGTTACTGATATTTCTAAACAATTAATATTTCTTGAAGAGGAATGGAAAAAGAAGAAATCAGTTTAATAATTAATTTGCAGCGAAAATTTTTTGCCACAGGTAATACATTAGATACTGAGTACAGGATTAAGATTCTGAAAAAGTTGCGTTCTCTGATAATATTGCATGAACAGGATATTGTTGATGCTTTATGGAAAGATTTTCACAAACCTGAATTTGAAGTAATTGCTACCGAGACACGCTTTGTAATAAAAGAACTTACTTTTGCTATTCGAAAACTGAGAAGATGGTCAAGGTCCAGAAGAGTCTATACTCCAATAATGCATTTCCTCTCCCGAAGTTTTGTTACTCCTCAACCTTATGGACAGGTACTGATACTATCACCCTGGAATTTTCCTTTTCAGCTTGCTTTTGTACCATTAGTGGGGGCAATTGCAGCCGGCAATTGTGTGATCCTTAAAGTTTCCAGTCAGGTGCCTAATATGGCAGTGGTGATAGAAAAGATACTTAAAAACCTGCCTATGGAATTGGTTTCTATGATTAATGGTGATCATAACACAAATGAATACCTGCTTGACCAGAAATTCGATTTTATATTTTTCACGGGAAGCCCGGCTGTGGGTAGACATGTAATGCAAAAAGCAGCTGAAAACCTGATCCCGGTTTCTCTTGAACTTGGAGGTAAGAATCCGTGCGTTGTTGCGGCAGATGCCAGGCTTGATTATGCTGCTAAAAGGATTGCCTGGGGAAAATTTATCAATTGCGGCCAGACATGTGTTTGTCCTGATTATTTATTGATTGATAAAAAGGTTAAGGATAAATTTCTTGATCTTATCTCAAAGGAGATTTTGTTGTTTTATGGCGACAACCCGGAAAAAAGCAATGATTTTGCCAGAGTAATAAGCTCCGTGAATGTTCATAGACTATCAGACCTTATTAAGAACGGGGAAGTCGTAACAGGTGGTACTACTGATGCAGGTACCAGGTATGTGGCTCCAACAATAATAAATAATGTAAAACCAGGGGACCCGATAATGCAGGAGGAGATTTTCGGCCCGGTTCTTCCTGTTATTGACTTTGAAAATTTCGAAGAGGTCTTTGGCATTATAAAACAAAATCAAAAACCTCTTTCTACCTATATTTTTTCACGGAATAAGAAGCTTATTCGTGAATTTTTAAGGAGAACACAGTCGGGAAATGCGGCTGTTAATGAAACTGTTATGCAAATTGCTTCTCCTTATCTTCCATATGGAGGTGTAGGAAGAAGTGGTATTGGAAGATATCACGGGAAAACATCATTTGAAACATTTTCAAATCTTCGGTCGATCCTGGTTAAATCGAATCTTCTGGATATCTGGTTAAGATATCCTCCATATTCAAAATTCAAAACCAAAATTGTTAGCTTTCTTATGAAATAAACATCATCTTTTTATCCCGGACTTTTAATTTTTTACAGATCATAAATTCATTTATTATATAGAATCGGAATAATTGTACGATGAACCAGGAAAAAGCCATTGTTGGATTCATAGGTGCAGGTGGTATTGCACGTTCGCATGCATATTCACTTAATTCATTGCGATATTTTTACGATGATGTTCCTGTAATTGAACTTCAGGCTGTTTGCTCTGCTAAGAAAGAGAGCCGGTTGATATTTGCTAATAGATTTGGGTTCATTAATTCGTATGATTTAGACACATTTGTTGCAAACAAGATAATAAACACTGTCTTTATCCTTGGTCCTAACAAGGTGCATTATGAACATCTGAAGGCGGTTCTTGGCATGGCCGGTTTAAAGAGGATATACCTTGAAAAACCTGTATGTTCAAATATTGAGGAAGAGAAAGCAATTTCCGGTTTAATTCAAAACAATAAGGGGATAAAAATTCAGGTCGGTTTTCAATTCCTCTTTTCTGCAACAATTAGGGAGATGATCGGTTTCTGGAAATCAGGGAAACTTGGTAAACCTCTCCATTTCGATCTGAAATACTGGCATAGCGATTATCTCAGGAAAGAGTACCGCGCTAAGCGCCAATCCCGTTTGACACCAGCTCCCGACGGTGGTGCAATGGCTGATCTTGGTTCTCATTCCTTAAGCCTGTTGATCGCAATTCTGGGGAATCGGGTAACGATTACAAGCGCACTGCAAGCGGGCCACTTTAGTGATGTCAGAGAAGATTCGGATCTCTTCAGCCAGATTTCTCTTTATGATACTTCTTCGGGAGCTGTCGGGACACTTTCAGCCAGTCGTATCAGTTCCGGCACAGGTGATTATTTCTCATTTGAGTTATATGCCCACGAAGGCTCATTACGATACTCTTCGGCATCGCCAGATTTTTTCGAGTTTTATACTGAAGAGTCGGGTATATGGAGCAAGCTGATGGTTGGAAGTGATTTCAAACCTTTCAGCAGCTTCCCATCAGCACATGTCCCTCCGGGATGGCTTAGGTCTATGATCCATGCTCATTATGTTTTTCTTACAGGTAACGGACAATATGATTTTGTACCTGATATTGAACATGGACTTGCTGTCCAGAGGCTGGTTTCTGAGACAGCGGAGCATCTGCGATTTTTCAAAAACTCGATCAAAAGTCTATAAATGGATCCCGGCTGATAATTTCAGTAACTATTTTACTAAAACCTATTTCTCGTTGTGTGTTCTTTGTGGTTAATGGATTTTTCCTTTCTCCTTTCACCTTTCTCCTTTTAGAATCAGAAAATGTCAAGTTTCTTCTTACGTTCTTCTACATTGTTGTAAAAAGCCAAAGTAAAGAAATCATTTGCACCTGTAAGCAGATAAATTTCTGTACCAGACTCCCTTGCATAGGGATTTTCAACTACGCCCATCAGTTTACAGTCTTTAAACTGACTGGTGATTCTCTGACCAGGATTTTTTCCAACTAACAGTATATTCTGAATCTTCTTTAAGCGGGGCAGCCAGTAAATATAATCTGTGTTATAAGCATAAGCCTCGGGCATTTTTTTCCTGTTGAAGTAATTCAGTGCACCTGCCTGTCCATAATTATAACAGATTACCAACGTATTTCCCCGCTCATCAGCCGGGATCATATTATAGGCTGCAAGCGATTTATCGGCCATCTCACGCCAGCCAACCATATCTGCAAAGTCCTGAGGAAGATCATGGTTTTTACCATCTTCCCACCGGAGCATACCTAACTTTTCAAATGCATTGGCATTCTGTCTTATCTCTGGGGGAGTGCATATAGGATATACGACTTTCAGAGTCAGAAAGAATATAGTAATATTAAAAAAGATGAGTAAAGCCAAAATTACAGATTTCCATTTTTTTGCTAAAATGCTATCTATATAGATGCTTCCAAAAGCGATCATAACAGGATAAATTCCTATGGCATAATAGTCTTTCGCCTTCATATATGCGAAAAGTGCAATTACTGCCACAAAAGTAATTCCAATAAACCTGTAACTTCTGAAGGATTTGTAGGAAAAAAAGGCAATTAACGCTCCCGCAGTGAGGGGTAATGAGCCAAAAAAGAACATAAGCTGACCTCTGAGAAAACCGATAGTAGTATTATTGTCAAGCTGATTGTGTTTTAATACTTTCATATGCTGAAAAACCGGGAAATGATTTGCTATCTGCCAGATAATATTTGGAGATAGTAATATTAATCCAAATATTAAAGCTTTCCAGAAAGAAGGATTAATGAATATCTTCCTTTGATAGGTAAGCAAAAATCCTATAGTCAGTCCCGCAATAAGGAAAATGAGGTTATATTTATTGTAAAAGCCAGCTGCAATAATTACTGATAGGTACCACAACCATTTGGTTTTATCAGACTGAAGGAATTTAATCAGAAGATAGAAAATAATTGTCCAGACTAAAATATCGAAGGAGTTAGGCTGGTAAAGTATATTTATCCTGGCCAAAGCTGAGAATACCAAAGCTGATGCGGCAACGATTCTCGAGAATAAATTTCCTCCGGCCGATTCGACTATCAGCCATGTAAATATAATTGTCATAGCGCCAAAAAGAGCAGGGAAAAAACGAATCCAGAAGATACTTCCCCCAAGCAGATATATGATTTTCGAAATTAATGCAGTGAAAGGAGGGACGCAAATATAACCGAATGCAAGATGATCTGCCTGGTTCAGATATAGAAACTCATCCCTGTGAAGCTCGTAAACAGGATTAACAACTACAACCTGCAGAATGAGTTTAATTATAATAAGAATTAACAGAATCCAATACCTGTCAATGAATTTTTTGAATTTTAAATGCATTTGAGTTTTTTTTGTATTGTTTATAAGATAGGGTCTATATTGTTAAAAGCCGGAATTGAAAACATCAACATTAAGTTATCCGCCAGCAAATTATTGCTCAGCTAATTTACAAAATAATTATGCTTGCTTTTCAGCGAAAGAAATGTAATTTTAACTGAGAATTATATGTTAAATTAAATCTGGTACAGGATAAAGCCCAACATAATTTTTAATTTTAAAAACAATAACTCATTTTAAAATGATATCAAAGATTTTATATTGGCTTCCCAGGTTTTTAGCTATAATTTCACTTCTTTTTATGACTATCTTTTCATTCGATGTATTTGGCGGGGAAGACTCTTTTGGATTGAAGATGCTGGGATTCCTGATTCATAATATTCCGGTCTTGATATTAGTCGCTATTTTAATTATTGCATGGAAATGGGAGACGGCAGGCGGCGCTCTTTTTATATTGGCTTCAATATCAGGTACTGTTTTTTTTCATTCCTTTTCAGGAAACCCGGGTTCACTATTAGTTATTTCTCCCTTTTTACTCATAGGTATATTATTCATCATTCATAGTGTCATTTATGTAAGTAATCCTTCAGGGAAGAGGGATTAAATTTGTAGCTGGTTACTAGTTAATGACCTTTGTGTTTTGCCTTTTGCCTTAATGGCTCATATAAGCCTTATCCAATCTAAGTTTGACAAGGTAAAAGTTGTGTTGCCCAATCAGATTCCCAAACAGATTTGCACCGGTAAGCCCAAGATGATATATATTTCCTTTGTTATCTAAGCTGACATCTTTGCCGGAAGTGCCACTTTCATTCCCTTTTGCAGCAAACTTTCTTTCCCAAAGCAGAACACCATCTTTTTTATACATCCTGATAAAGGCTTCAGCCGGAGGCAGATTCATTACACCACTTACAAGAATATTATCTGATATATCAGAGTTAATATCTATTCCGCGGATACCGTCATTATTTTTTGTTCCAAACTGATTGTTCCATAATATATCTCCTTGTTCACTGAGCTTAATCAGGAAACAATCTCCTTCTCCAATCTGTGTGCCTCCAAAATTTCCGGATGTTGTTCCTCCGACATATATATTTTTCTCGTTATCCATTAGCAGGATCAATGCAATATCAAATCCTTCACTTCCAAACTGGTTATATTTTACAAGTTCCCCTTTATCAGTGAATTGTCCGGTGAAGCCATCAATAAATCCTTTATTCTTACCTGCAAGGTCACCCCAGGTTGAGCCACAAACTAAAATATCAGATCCCGGTCCTCCTGTAACAGAATAACTATAATCATCTTCGGGAGTTCCAAACTGATTTATAAATAATAGATTTCCATTATTATCCAGTTTCATAATGAAACAATCGGTTTTTCCATATGAATTCTGTCCAAGTTTTCCCTCCGTAAAACCTGTTACATATATATTTCCTTTATTATCTGCGTATATCCCTTTTGCCACATCAGAACCGGACGTACCAAATTGTTTCGACCATAAAATTTGTCCTTCGGAATTGTATTTTACAATGAAGATATCCTCCTTTCCTGAATTTTTACATGCTAAATCACCTGTCGTCGAACCAGTTATATAGACGTTTCCTGATTTGTCGATTGCACACCATTGAATATCCTCTTCTTCGGGTGTTCCGAATTGCCTTGACCAGATTATGTTTCCGGAACTGTCAATTTTAGTGAGAAATCCATCATTTTTACCAATGTTCCTGGTCTCTATTATCCCCGTTGTTTTGCCGGCAACATATAAATTTCCATCGGCATCTGTAACATGGCTCAGAACATAATCATCCTTGGCAGAACCGAATAGTTTGCCCCAAACAAAATCGGTTTGCGCTTGCGCATAGTTTGTCAAAATGAGCAATGCAATAATGACAAGGATTGCTCTTTCATTAATAATTTTTTTCATAAGATAAAATTTAATTTTCTCCTTCCAGATTAGATTCTTCTCCATTGTCTATTAATTGATTAACGATCCTGATTGAATCTGATATGCATTTCTCACAAACAATTTCAAATAGGTTGTGTTCTTTTGCATAACGATTTCCATCTTCTGTTTTTAAATCGCATTTCAACAAAGATTTACAATAAGTAGTGCCATTGATCTGTATAAATTTTTCATTGAATTTTTGCACCAGCTTATAGGTCTCTTCTTTTCTGATGCTGTTATCTGTGAATTTTTTACAGTTATGTATACCCAAAACCATATAAGATCCGGTAACAGCTCCGCAGGTCTCCTGAAGTCTTCCCATTCCTCCTCCAAATCCGCATGCAACACTTAATGCCATGTTATTATCAAATTTAAGTTCATCTGAATAAGAAGTCAGGACTGCTTGTGCACAGTTCAGCCCGGATTTGAATGACCCGATAGCTTTTTCTTCAACTTGTTTCGTCATATAATTTTTTTCTTTAAAGGTAAAATATTCATCTTATATACATTATGTAATTTAAACTTAATTGTCTGTTTGTGAATTTTACAGCTAATGTTTCCTGGCCGAAGTAAGTTCAGAATCTTTTAAAAGTGCAAAAGTATAACCGAGTTCCCTTAGTTTCGGGACAATCTTCTGCATCGCTTCTTTTGTATTCCATTCAGGATGATTAAAATGCATAATGACAATTGCTCCGGGTACGATATTTTTCAGGACATTTTCTTCAATCACCGAATCAGGTGTAAATGGAACAGCATCGCCTGAAAGTACCTGATAACTTATTACTTCAATACCCAACCTGGCAGCCATACTTACGCAGGCTTCATCAATAAAGGCTGTCGCTGACCGGTAAAAGCAGGGCAGATGATTGGTAATAGCTTCTATTTTGCGGGCATTTGCTTCAATTTCATCAAATGCTTCTCCGGCATCTGAAGTACCCTGAATACCATATACACTTTTCCCCTCTGTTGAACAAGGTCTGTGATTAAGACCGTGGTTTTCAATCTCAAATAATGAATCACGTGACAGATCAATAAAAACATTAAATTGTGCATCGATCCACTTTCCGGTGACGAACAATGTAGCAGGGACCTTTTCACTCCGCAAATAATTTATTAATTCCTTATCATAACCATTCCCGTTTTTACCTCCGCATGCATCAAATGTAAATGCTATTATTTTTTTTTGTGTCAGTATTTTCTCATACACTCCGGTAACAAATTCTCCCCAATGTCCTGACGGTTTGTGGGCAAATTCGGAAACAATTTTTGACTTTAATTCTGAATACGATTTGTCATAATTCAGCTTTTTCAGAAATGTTGTATTCGTGAACTCTTTCACATCCTGAGATGAACCTGGCTTAAAAATGCAGAGAATCAAAAGAATAATAATAATATTGCGCATCTGAGAATTATTTATTTTAATATTTCAATTAACCCAAAATGATTCAAAACCCTTAGTACCCTTAATGTGTTCCATCTGCTGGCTTTCCCCGGCTGTTCCATATCAAAGGCGATTTGACCACCATATAAAATCCTATAAATTGGCCGGGCAACGGCTTGTAAAGTTATGACTTAACCTGTTCCTATCAGTCAGGATTCCGGAATAGTTTCTTATAATAAGCTCAATATTAAAACTATAAAATATTTATTGATTTTTTATCAAAATAAGATTTGTTTTTGTTTCCGGAATTCTTGGGATTTAAGTTAATTTGCAGCCAAAACCGGCCCGTAGCTCAGCTGGCAGAGCACGTGACTCTTAATCATGGGGTCGAGGGTTCGATTCCCTCCGGGCCGACTAAAATATTGATTATCAGTATATTTTAAGTTATCGGGGATTGCTTGAAATGAATTCTTTTGAATTTCCCGGGAATTCATCGGTTTTTCTTTTTAAGAACAAAAATCATCCATGGAGCTATCTCTTTTTCCGAGACCCAGTTATAAGGTTCGTGGTCGTAACCCAATGGTTTATAAGTTGCTTCAATTTCTAATCCTGCCCGATTAAACAGTCTTTTATAATCAGGTATAGACCAAAAAATATCTTCCACAGGTCTTTTATCTTCAACATCGAGCATTATACAACGCACGATATCTCCTGTTTTGGCGGACTGGTTTTCAGGGAAGTTTTTAGTGGTGAACGATGCACATTCATTAATATAAAGTTCAGGAGTTGAATCGAGACAGATCATTCTCCCGGTTTCTTTCATCAGACTGCGCAGCCTTTTAAGAATATTTGTCCGGTTATCCCAACCCGGAATATTATCGAAAGTGAAAATGGATTGCACAAGGTCATAATGATTTATTCCAAGATGATTATAATTGCCATTTGAAACTAGTTGGTAGTCACCGGATAAGTCCATGTTTCTTGCTATTTCAAGCATATCTTCTGATATATCGATGCCGGTAACTCCAAAGCCGAGCCGCTTCAGAAATCGGGATGACCGGCCTGTTCCACAACCAAAATCGACAGCCAGGTTTCCGGTTACATGTCTGGCAATTATTTCAGGCAGATCCCGGTATGCCAGGAAGTATGTGTTAGGAAATTCGAGTTTTGAATATGACTCGGCTCTCGTCTGATCGCTCCAGGAGTTTTCGAAATTCAATTCAGGGTTTGTCACGGGCGGAGTTCTCGGTTTAGTTTATTTTATGTTGTGTGTGGTTTCTCGTGGATCAAAAACTGGTCATACTTTGCACTACAAACAATTCACCAGAGTGCATTACTTATCAAACATTAACCTGTAACCAGTAATATTCATCATGACTTCTGATTTACAAACCTAATAATTTTATTGCACCACGGGAATTTATTATCTAAATTTGTTACATCCCGGAGACATTGTAAAAGTCCTGACCCGATAGGTTACATCATGAACCGGAAAACCATCTGAATTATAAATTATTAATTAATTGGAGGAAATCATTATGAAAACCAGAAGCTCTTTTTCAGTATTAATCTTTTTTATCATTATCGCTATCGGTCTGGCTATTGCATATTCAGGAAATAGTAATCTGGCAGGAACCGGAACATTAGTTATAGGTGTAATTACATTCCTTCTTGCTATAATAATTTCAGCTGCAATTAAGATAGCTGACCAGTGGGAAAAAGCTGTTGTTCTGCGGTTAGGTAAGTTTCAGTCGTTAAGAGGACCGGGCTTATTTTTTATTATCCCAATTATAGATAATGTTGCATACTGGATTGACGGCCGCGTCATAACTACTACATTTACTGCTGAAAAGACACTTACAAAAGATACAGTGCCAGTTGATGTGGATGCAGTACTGTTCTGGAAAGTTCTGGATGCTAAGAAGGCTGCCCTTGAAATAGCCGAATTCAGAAACGCAATTAACTGGGCCTCACAGACAGCCCTGCGTGATGTCATAGGTAAGACCATGTTGTCGGAGATGCTTGAAGGAAGAGACAAAATGAGTGAACAGCTTCAAAAGATTATTGACGATCGTACGGAACCATGGGGTATCAATGTGATCTCGGTTGAAGTTAAAGATGTTTTGATCCCTTCTTCGCTGGAGGATGCTATGTCGATGCAGGCCCAGGCCGAAAGAGAACGTCAGGCCAGGGTGATCCTTGGTGATTCGGAGCGGCAAGTGGCAGAAAAATTTGGTGAAGCTGCAAAAACATATGAAAACAATCCAACAGCTCTCCATTTGAGAGCAATGAACATGCTGTATGAAGGATTGAAGACGAACTCCACAATAGTAATTGTTCCCAGCTCAGCACTTGAAACCATGCAGTTAGGTGGATTGGCTGGAATGACAGCATTGACAATGGGACTGACACCGGGAGGGGAGAAGAACGTGCCGGAACCTCCGAAAACGAAATAAGTCTGACTTAAGAAGTCTGATAGTATTGCTGTTACCGAATCGCTTCGCTTTCGGGATTTGGCTTCGCCGAGCTCCGCGGAGTTTATCCCGCGAAGAGATATTCCGGTTCATCGTGGAGCTTATCCTGCAAAGCAGGCTCTTCAACTTTTTACTTTTACCTTTTTACTTTCGTCTTTTGTCTATATTTAAAGCCTTTAAAACTCATATATCATTGCGCCATGGCTCCTTTATTAAATTGAAGTGAACTTTCCTGTTAACTTTATGTTATAATTATGTAGTAATATACACCTTTTAACATAATGAAATGCAAACTATCTTAGGAGCAAATGGTACAATCGGTTCCGTTTTGACAAAGGAATTGGTGAATTATACCGATAAAATAAGACTGGTAAGCCGGAACCCCAGAAAAGTAAATGAGTCGGATGAACTTTTCCCGGCTGATTTATCTAATCCGGCATTTGTAGATCAGGCTGTAGAAGGCTCTGACGTTGTTTATCTTGTGGTGGGGTTTGATTATAACCTGAAGGTATGGGAAGAGAAATGGCCCACGTTGATGAGAGCCACTATCAATGCATGTATAAAATATAATGCCCGACTGGTCTTTTTCGATAATGTATATACGTACGATATCAATGCCATTCCACATATGACTGAGGAATCAGAAAATAATCCTCCCAGCAGGAAAGGTGCTGTCAGGAAACAAATTGCCCAGATGTTGATGGATGGAGTAAAAACCGGGAAACTGATTGCCCTCATTGCACGTTCAGCGGATTTTTATGGCCCTGCTAATGATAAGAGTTTTGCAAATGAAATGGTTTATAAAAATTTTTTAAAAGGAAAGCGGGCGAACTGGTTTATTAATGCTGATAAGAAACACTCTTTTACTTATACCCCCGATGCTGCCAAAGCTACCGCCTTGCTCGGGAATACATATGATGCATACAATACTGTCTGGCATCTTCCTACAGATAAAAATACTTTAACCGGAAGGGAATTCATTTAGCTCTTTTCAAAGGAGATGAAAGTTGCTAACAAACTTTTTGTTATGCCTATGTGGATGATAAAGATTGCCGGAATTTTTGTTCCGGTACTGAAAGAAATGGGGGAAATGATGTACCAGTATGACAGGGATTATTTTTTTGATTCATCAAAATTTGATAAGAGATTTAATTTCAAAACAACCACCTATCAGGAAGGGGTGAAACTTACAATACAACATAAAACCTAGTCATTAACTATAGGTCAGGTTACAGGCGGACTTATGCAGTCCAGCACCATCCTCCTCACACCCCGGGCCTCACGCCTCACGCCTATATATCAGCCTGTTATAATATAAACCTGAAACTCCGGATAATTAAGACTACCTTTGCCGCCATTCAAACCGGATGATAAAACTATTTATCCGGAATTTTTAATTTAAATATTTTTTTATGCATTTTGAATCATTGAACATTATTGAACCAATTCTTAAATCATTAAAAGAGGAAGGCTACACAACACCAACACCAATTCAGGTACAGGCCATACCAATCGTCTTGCAGGGAACAGATCTGATAGGATGCGCGCAGACAGGTACAGGCAAAACAGCAGCTTTCGCAGTACCCATTCTGCAGTTGTTAAGCAAAAACAAATCATTCGACAGAAAGAAAAAAATAAGGAGTCTGATAGTCACGCCTACAAGGGAACTGGCAATTCAGATTGAGGAAAGTTTTAAAGCATACGGTCGTTACACGGGATTGACTTGCACTGTTGTATTTGGCGGAGTGAATCAGAATCCGCAAACCAATGCATTGCGTAATGGAGTTGATATTCTTATTGCAACTCCTGGCCGGTTACTTGATCTTATGAACCAGGGATTTATTTCATTAAAGGATGTTGAAATCTTTGTACTCGATGAAGCCGACAGGATGCTGGATATGGGTTTTATACATGATGTCAGAAGGATTATTGCCGCATTGCCTCAAAAGAGACAATCATTGTTTTTCTCCGCCACCATGCCTCCTGAGATAGTCAGATTGGCCGGTTCGATCGTTTATAAACCTGTAAAGGTGGAAGTTACACCTTCAGCATCAACAGTTGATATTGTGGACCAGTTTGTCTATTTCATCGACAAGGGAAATAAGAACTCATTGTTGCTTGAATTACTAAAGGATGAAAAGATAAAAACGGCATTGGTATTTACACGGACAAAATACGGTGCCGATAAGGTGGTGAGAGTTCTGAAAAAGAAGAATATCAGCGCCGAAGCAATACATGGAAATAAGGCACAAAACGCCCGGCAAAAAGCACTTTCAAGTTTCAAAGCACAGACCACCAGAGTTCTGGTAGCAACAGATATTGCAGCCCGCGGTATTGACGTGGATGATCTTGAGTATGTTATAAATTTTGAGATTCCAAATATTTCTGAAACATATGTTCACCGTATTGGAAGGACCGGGAGGGCTGGCGCTAAAGGTACTGCTATTTCATTCTGTGATGCAGAAGAGAAAGAATATCTGAAGGATATCGAAAAGCTGATAACTAAAAAGATCCAGGTTATTGATGATCATCCTTTTCCTCTGATAGATAATTATCCGGTTAAAACAACTAAACAGCAATTTAATAACCGTATCCCGAACAGATTCGGCTCATCAAAGAACCTGATTCCGGACCGCAGAAACCAGAGACGGTAAGTTACGACTTAAAGGCTCACCCACTCAACTGTAAAACAGATTATTTCAGTAACAGATACATTCTTTTACCTTTGCGCCCTTGCGCCCTGGCGCCGTTTTTAGTCAGATTGAACTAATCCTATACCGGTTTGTTTAATAAAAAAATCATAACTATGAAAATATTTATCGGTATAATCATTGCATTAGCAGGAATTATTTTCCTGTTTTTGGTGATCGGATTATTTGTCAGAAAAGGCTATTCAGTAGGCAAGGATGTAGTTATAAATAAGCCAAAAGCAGCTGTATTTGATTACCTTAAACTGCTGAAAAATCAGAACAAATTCAGTGTATGGAGTTCTATTGACCCAAATATGAAAACTGAATTCCGTGGTACAGATGGAACCGTAGGATTTGTATCGGCCTGGGAAAGTGATAATAAAAACGTTGGAAAAGGAGAGCAGGAAATTTTGAAAATAATCGATGGTGAAAGGATTGATTATGAGATCCGTTTTATCAAACCATTTGCATCAACAAGCAAGGCATATATATCAGCCACTGCTGTAAATGACAATCAGACAAAGGTTCACTGGGAATTCAGCGGTAAAATGAAATACCCGTCGAATCTTATGCTTCTTTTTATGAATATGGAAAAGATGGTAGGTGGCGATCTGGATAAAGGTCTGCAGAACCTTAAATCAGTGCTTGAAAAATAATATTAATAATTCCCTCCTTTATTTGTTGTATTTTGCATAAGCAAAGATGCATTAAATGTATTTTTCTATGTTGAAATAGTATTACTTCTAATTGAAAACGGAAATGCCCCTAAAACAGCCATCTATCATTAATAAATATTTCTTCATAACCATAACCTTGCTTATTTCAGCAAATCTTCTTTGCATTGGCAGGGAAACAAAGGTGAATTCTGATCCGAAGCCCAGATTGAATCAGCTCAAGAATGATGTATTTATAAATCTGACAGAGAGCCTTCTGCCTTACTGGTCGACACGTATGGTAGATTCTGTAAATGATGGATTCTATGGCCGGATAAACTCAGATGACCAGGTATTTCCAAATGAAGATAAAGGGGGCATACTAAATGCAAGGATCCTCTGGACATACTCTTCGGCATACCGTATTCTTAAAGACACAGCATACCTGAGGCTGGCAAATAGGTCAAAAGAATATATCATGGCTCATTTTATTGATAAAAAATATGGTGGCGCTTACCGGAGTGTCAGATCGGATGGAAAACCCTCAGATACCAGGAAACAAATTTACACCCAGTCATTTTTTATTTATGGATTTACCGAATATTATAGGGCTACAGGTGATAAGGGAGCATTAAAAACTGCAAAGGAAATATTTGATCTGTTTGAAAAGTATGCACTTGATAAGGAGTCTGACGGATATTTCGAGGTTTTCACCCGTGATTGGCATCGAACTCACGACAGACTGATAGGTGAATCGACAATAAATGATGAAAAAACCATGAATACCCACCTTCATATTATGGAAGCCTACACTAATCTTTACAGGGTATGGCCCGACAGGAGAGTGGAAGATCGCCTGAAGAAACTTGTTAATGTATTTCTCGACAGAATTATCGATACCAAAACCTCGCACCTTATATGTTTCATGGACAAAAACTGGAACAGAACCTCAGCTACAGATTCCTATGGACATGATATTGAATCTTCATGGCTTCTGGTTGAAGCCGCAGGTTTGCTGGGTGACCCCGGCTTACTGGCAAGAGTGAAGTCGGCAAGTATTAAAATAGCTAATGCTGCGGCAGAAGGACTGCAGTCCGATGGCAGTATGATTTACGAAAGGGATCTTTCAACCGGACGGATAAATACCGAAAGGAGCTGGTGGGTACAGGCTGAGACAATTATTGGATATTTGAATGCATACGAAATTTCGGGGAATGAAAAGTATCTCGATAACTCAATCAACTGCTGGAATTATACCAAAAATCATATAGTCGACAATAAAAAAGGAGGATGGTTCAGTTCAGTATCGGAATCAGGTGTCGCCGGCGGTGACAAAGGTGGATTCTGGGTATGCCCTTATCACAACAGTCGTATGTGTATGGAAATTATTGAGAGAATTTCAAGATGATACTTCACGATCTTTATACGTTAAGATAGTTTTCGGAACATAGAGAATTTTGCTAATAAATGCATTTGGCTTATTATATTTGAAGATTGTATTCTTTTAGTTTTATTTGATCAACATTTATTTAATTACCATGAAAAATAATTCCCGTCGTGATTTTCTTAAGAAATCCATTTTTACAGGTGTGGGACTTTTTGCTCTTCCTGAAATTTTAAAGAATTCTTCATTTATCCGGGCTTCACCAAATAAAATTATTCAATTTGCCCAGATAGGATGCGGACGGGAAGGAACTGTTGACTATATGGGAACAATGCAGCATACGGATCTTTGCCGAATGGTAGCTGTGTGCGACCTTGATTCCCGCAGAGCAGATATTGCCAGGAAAACCGTTGAGGATTTCTATAAAAACAAAGGAGAAACCAATGTTGATATAAAAAGCTATCACGATTTCCATGAGGTTCTTGCCCGAAAAGATATCGATGCAGTAATTGTCAGTGTACCTGACCACCAGCATGCTTTTGTTGCTATTCAGGCAGTTCTGGCCGGTAAGGATGTTTATGTTCAGAAGCCGTTAACATATTCAATATCAGAGGCTATTGCACTCCGCACCGTTGTAAAGGCCAGAAAAAGAATTCTGCAGACTGGGAGCCAGCAACGTTCAGAACATCCATGGAATACATTCCGGATCGCCAGTGAAGCAGTTCGTAACGGAAGGATAGGTAAACTTCAAACAGTTAAGATTGGAATCGGTATAGACAAGCCAAAAGGTGTTAAACCTTCGCCTCAGATTCCTCCGGCAACATTCGATTATGAACGATGGCTCGGAGCTGCTCCCGAACAACAATATATGGAACTTAGATGTCATCCGCAGGATAGTATTGATGGAAGACCAGGATGGATAACAACCGAAGATTTTGGTCTTGGCATGATTACCAACTGGGGTGCACATCACATGGATATAGCTCAGTGGGCCATGGGAATGGAACTAAGCGGACCATTATCGGTTGAAGCAAAAGCCGATTTCATGAAAGATGATGTATGGACTGTTCATACATCATATCATGCGGAGATGACCTATCCGGGCAATATTCGTGTGATACTGGATAATAACTTTACGAATGGTATCGAGTTTGAAGGTTCCGGGGGTACAGTTTTTTGTGCACGCGGCAGTGAAAGGGTTACTGCAAGTGACCCGGTTTCATCGGGAGATAATAAGAAAGGATCTCTCTGGGCCAGCAATGATAAAATTCTTTACCCGAGGGTTGGTCCGGAAGGCAAAATTTGGATGCCTAGTACTGACCATTACCGGAATTGGCTCGAAAGTATTTTAAGCAGAAAAGACCCGATTGCCCCGGTCGATCAGTCAAGTCGAAGCCTTGAAGCCTGCGCAATAACCTGGATATCAATGAAATTAAACCGTAAGCTCGTCTGGGATGCTGATAAAGAGATATTTATTGGTGATAAGGAGGCTGATGCCATGCTGACCAGGAAAGCACGTAAACCTGAATACGATGTTGCATTATTAATGAAAAAGAACGGACTCGAATACAGGTAAACACTTGAAGAAATTGAAAATATCTGGAAGAAAAAGTAAACTAAAGCTTTAAGTTAAATCTGGCTATGAATGAATTACCTGAATAGCGGTAGTTTTATTCCTCCTTATCTTCTTCACGTATCTGAACTCTCCGGATCTTTCCGCTGATCGTTTTTGGAAGTTCGGTTACGAATTCAACTACCCGTGGATATTTATAAGGTGCGGTTACTTTCTTTACATGTTCCTGAAGTTCTTTTGCCAGTTCTTCGCTAGGCTGATAATTCTTTGAAATTACAATTGTTGCTTTGACAATCTGCCCTCTGTCGGGGTCAGGTACGGCAGTAATGGCACATTCGAGTACGGCAGGATGTTCCATCAATGCACTCTCCACTTCAAACGGACCAATACGATATCCTGAACTTTTTATTACATCATCGGCCCTGCCGACAAACCAGAAGTATCCATCTTCATCGCACCAGGCCATATCGCCTGTCCTGTACACGCCATTTTTCCAGACACTTGCGGTTAATTTGTCATCGCGGTAATAACCGTTAAACATTCCGACTGGTTTGCTTTTGGAAGTATGAATTACAATTTCTCCCTCGTTTCCTGCTTCACATGGATTACCTTCTTCGTCAACAATTTCAATATCATAACCGGGTGTTGGCAATCCCATTGAACCTGGTTTGGGTTTCAGCCATGGATAAGTTGCCACAGCCACTGTGCATTCTGTCTGTCCATATCCTTCCATCAGCTTTAGGCCGGTCTGATCGTGGAATTGTTTGAAAACCTCAGGATTTAATGGCTCTCCGGCAACCACACAATATTTAAGGTGACTTAAATCAAATTTTTTAAGATCTTCTTTAATCAGGAACCTGTAAATGGTAGGAGGAGCACAGAAAGTTGTAACTTTATATTTTTCAATTACTTTCATCATGTTTTTTGGAACAAACTTGTCATAATTATAAGTCATAACAGCACTGCCGGATAACCATTGACCGTATAATTTGCCCCATGCAGATTTTGCCCATCCCGTATCGGCAACGGTAAAATGTAGACCGTTATCCTGAACATTCTGCCAGTATTTTGCAGTCAGAATATGCCCAAGCGGGTAAATAAAGTCATGGTTCACCATTTTTGGCATACCCGTTGTTCCTGAGGTAAAATAGAGGAGCATAATATCTGAATTGACAGTTACCTGATCTGAAACCGGTCTGGTAAATTTTTCTGAACTGTTTTCCATCCCTTTTGTAAAATTCACCCACCCTTTTCGCTCCCCGCCAATCATCATTTTAATTTTCAGGGTAGGTGATTTGCTTTCCGATTCATCAATATGTTGTATGACTTCAGGGTCGGTCACACAAACGATCATCTTTATGTCAGCTGCATTGTTCCTGTATATAATGTCTTTTGTGGAAAGGAGATGTGTCGCAGGTATCGTAATTGCTCCGAGTTTATTTAAAGCAAGTGTACAGAACCAGAATTCAAAATGTCTTTTAAGGATAAGCATTACCGGATCTCCTTTTCGTATCCCAAGCGATTTGAACAAATTAGCTGACTTATCGCTGTAGCACTTCATCTGTCCGAAAGTAAAAACTGCTTCATTGCCTTTATCATCACACCATACCATGGCTATTTTGTCAGGGTCACTGAAAGCTATTTCATCAACAACGTCATAGGCAAAGTTGAAATTTTCAGGGATATTGATTTTGTAACCGGCTTTAAATTCCTTGTATGAGCTAAACTCAACTTTGTCGAGATATTTTTTAAGTATCATAGTTTTATTTTCTAAAGATTTTTATAAAACGATTGCCAGAAATTTGACCTGTTCATTATTCAGAGTTCTCATAGCATGTTTGAATCCTGAATCGAAATAGATCGAATCACCTTCATTAAGGATGATCTCATGGCCGTCAATTATTATCATCATCGTTCCTTTGATAACGTAATTAAATTCCTGCCCGGGATGGGAATTAAACTCAAGTAATTTATTTTCCGAATCAGGATCAATAGTAACCATGAATGGTTCAGCTTCTTTATGAATAAAGTTATAGGCAAGACTTTCGTATTTATATTGTTTCCTTCGTTCAAGTTTTAATCCCTTGCCACTTCTGACGACTCCATAGATTCGAAGTTTCGGATTATCTCCTCCCAGCATAACAGACAGTTCGACATTGAATAGTTCGGATACCTTAAAAACAATTCCCACAGGGATATCAGTATTTCCGCTTTCATACTTAAGATAGAGATCTGTCGAAATTCCCAGCTTACCGGCCAGGGTTTCGGCAGAAATTCCGGAGATCTCGCGGATCTCTTTTATCCTTTCAGCAATCTGCTTTATCTGTTCAGTCATATTGATCAGTTTTTTGAAATTCAATATTAATTAAAATTATTTAATATGAGTGTCTGGAATTGTACACATAAATTCATTGATTTTCTTCGTTTACCCCGGCCCCATGGGGAGCGAACAAAATCAATTTACTCTCCGCCAGCTGGCGGAATGGGGTAAATAAATTGCTTTTCAAGCGAGTTGGTATTGTATTCTTGCTTATCAATCTTCGACTTATTTAAATTGCAATAAAACTGTCCGTAAGCTAATTATTACTTTCAGGTATACATTTTAAATCTTATGGTTCTTAATTGTTACATTTTTGTTAGATTTCAAAAAAACTTAGGAAACGTTTTGTATAATATTTGTTTCCTAAGTTTATTTGATTTATTTTTGCCGCATGAATGAAGAACTGAAAAATATACTGTTAAAGGTTCGTGAGTTATACATGAAATATGGAATTAAAAGTATAACCATGGATGACGTAGCAAGGGAACTCAGTATTTCTAAGAAAACTCTTTACCAGTACGTTGTAGATAAAGACGACCTCGTTGGAAAATTTGTCGACAACGAGATTACAATACGGCAGGAGGAGATATGTAAATGTTTTGGAATTGGTTTAAATGCTATTGAAGAGTTGTTTGAAATATCAATTTTCATGAATAAATTGATGCACGATCAGAACCCTGCAACCGACTATGACCTTAAAAAATATTATCCCCAGCACTATCAGAAAACTCTGAAAGCCAGAAAAGAAGGAATTTACAGCTATATTCTGTTAAATCTTAAGAAAGGAATAAAAGAAAAGCTTTACCGTAAGGATTTGAACACAGATATAATTGCAAAGCTATATCTCTGGAGATCTGAAGACTCACATATAAATGAACTCTGGACTGCTGAGGAGTTCGCTTCTATCAAACTGTTCCGGGAACTTGTGAATTATCATGTTCGTGGTATTGCCACTGAAAAAGGGATAGTTGAACTGGAAAGGAAAATAAAAGAATTAGAATCTGCTTATAATAAATAATTTGTAACATGAATTTTATGCGTAAATACCTTTTAATGATGATTCTCCTCGGATCCATTTTTGAAGGATTCGGTCAGGATAAAAAAGAAATACTTAAACTTTCAATTTCTGAAGCTCAGACATTCGCCCTTCAGAATAACCGTGAAGTTCAGTCATCAAAAATTGATATTAAAAGTGCAGACAAGAAGATTTGGGAAAATCTTGCCACCGGCTTACCTCAAATCAATCTCGCAGCGAATTATCTTCATCAGTTCGTAGTTCCGGAAATAAGTCTTGGACCTTACCTGGATCTAAATGCATTACCTGATGGCGCTCTCAACAAATCTGATGTAGTAAATGCTTACAAAAATTCGCCATCTTTTCCATTGGGGGTCAGAGATAATACCACATTTGATATGACACTTTCTCAACTCATTTTTAGCGGGCAATATCTGGTGGGTCTTCAGGCAACCAAAGTGGTTAAACAGATGACGGAGAAGAGCCTGGTTAAAACCGAGAATCAAACAAAAGAATCTGTTGCCGGCACATATTATCTTATTCTGGTACTCAGTGAAAACTCAAAGCTGCTGAAAGAGAGCCTTAAATCAATAGATCAGACCTACAATGAACTTGTTAAAATGAACGAACAAGGTTTAAATGAGGAAACTGATGTAGATCAGGTTAAGATCAGCAGATCTAATATACAGACTCTTATAACTTCCCTTGAGTCGCAGAAGGACATTTCGGTGAAACTGCTGAAATTCCAGTTGGGATTAGGTTTCGATCAGGTTGTTGAGTTAACCGACAGCCTTCCAGGAATTATTCAGGAGGGAAATATCCGTTATCTAACATCTCCTGAGTTTGATGTAAATAACAGCATTGATTATCAGCTGGTAAGTGCACAGGAGAAAATATCCAATTTAATGCTCAAACTGGAAAAGTCAAAGTATCTTCCAACTGTATCTTCATTTTACAGGCATGAGGAACAGACTAATCAACCTTCTTTTAATTTTGCTGTAAAAGATGTTATTGGAGCAAGCTTGACTTTACCTATATTCTCTGCAGGTATGCGTAATGCAAGGGTCAGCGAGGCAAAATTTGATTTGGAAAAGGCACAGCTGGCTAAAGAAACTGCAGCACAGGGATTAACTATGGAATTTGAAACAGCCAGAAGCAACTACCAGACTGCATTCAGTAATTTCAATACTAACAAAGAGAGTATGGCTCTGAGTAAAAAGGTCTATGATAAGACTGTGATAAAATATAAAGAGGGAGTATCTTCAAGCTTTGAACTTACACAAAATCAGAATCAGTTTCTTACAGCCGAATCGAACTATTACAACTCTATCCTTTCAATGCTGAATGCCAAAGCTAAACTCGATCGTATTTTAAGCAACGGCAAATAAGTTATAAAATTAAAAAATCAGAATAATAATTCAAATCAGAGCAGATATGAAAACCATTAAATTAAGCATAGCACCAACAATAGTCTTTTTCCTTTTAGTATCGTGCACCGGTAATAAGCAGGCACAACTCTCAAAGTTAAAACAACAACAGACTGTGATTACTGATAAAATAAAGAGCCTTGAAAGTGAGCTCAGCGCAGGGAAGAAGGATTCTCTAAATCCCGTAAAATTTAAATTTGTCGGCCTGAAAGATGTTAACAGTAATGCTTTTGACCATTTTATAAGGGTACAGGGAAAAGTGGATGGTGACCAGAATGCAGCTGTTTTTGCTGAAGCTCCTGGTACCGTTTCTTCTAAGTTTGCAGATGTTGGTCAGAAAGTTGTAAGGGGTCAGGTATTAGCCCAGATTGATGATCAGCAGTATCGCAGCCAGATGCAGGGTCTTGAAACCCAATATAAATTTGCTACAGATCTTTACGATAAACAAAAACGTCTCTGGGACCAGAAAATAGGGAGCGAAGTTCAGTACCTGCAATCTAAAACAAATAAGGAATCGCTTGAGAAGCAGATTTCATCTTTAAAACAACAAGTGGATAAATTTAAAATTAAATCACCGATTGACGGTACAATCGAAGAGTGCAACATAAAAGTCGGAGGAGTCGTTTCTCCTGATCCTCGTCTGGCAGCCTACAGGGTAGTCGCTTTTAAGAATCTGAAGGTTAGTGCCGAGGTATCGGAAGCCTATTCAGCCAAAGTTAAGGTAGGTGATAACCTGGTTGTTCTGTTCCCTGATATTAATAAACAATTTGAAACAAAAGTTGATTTTGTCAGCAAGTATATAAATCCCGTTAACAGGACTTTTATTATTGAAACAAAACTTCTTGACGGGATTGATAATCTGAAGGCTAATATGGTAGCAATCATTCAGATTAACGATTATCATTCTGAAAATGCTATTCAGGTTCCTATGAATGTGATTCAGACCGATCAGGTTGGCAGTTATGTATATGTTGTCCGTTCAAAAGACAAATATAGTGCTGCATTCAAACAACCTGTTGTTCTGGGGAACAGTTATAACGGAGTAGCAGAAGTTCTTAAGGGTTTAACTGTCGGGGATAAAGTAATATCAGTAGGTTATCAGGAGTTGGTTGATGGCGAGTACATCAGATTTTAAATATTGTTTTGATATTGAATTTATCAGAGAATAAAAAATATTTTCATGGAAAAAAAGAATAAAGAATTCTTCGCTACCAGTTGGGCAATTGACAATAAAATCAGTGTGTACGTTCTGGTATTTATTATATCGGTATTTGGCCTGATTAACTATTTTACTATCCCAAAGGAACAGATACCGGATATAGTGATTCCGATGATAGATATTAACACTATTTATCCAGGTACATCCCCATCTGATATGGAGAACCTGGTTACTCGTCCTTTGGAGAAGAATCTAAAATCGATGAGCGGTGTTAAAAAAATTACATCACGTTCTGTTCAGGATTTTTCTGCAATTATTGTTGAGTTTAACACCGGAATTGAAATAAAAGACGCAAAACAAAAAGTTAAAGATGCAGTTGATAAGACTAAAAAAGATTTACCCACTGATCCATCTTTTATTGATCCGTCTGTAATGGAAATAGATCTTTCAGAGATACCTATTCAATATATCAATCTTTCAGGCGACATACCATTGGATCGTCTGAAGAAATACGCAGATGATATGCAGGACAGGATTGAAAGTCTGAAGGAAATTACCCGTGTTGAAATAGGAGGTGCTCTCACCCGCGAAATCCAGGTTGACCTTGATATGTATAAAATGAAGGCAGCAAGTCTTACATTCAGGGATGTTGAACAGGCAGTGAGCCTTAATAATATGACAGTTTCAGGTGGAAATATAGATCTCCAGCAAATGAGCCGTTCAATCAGGGTAGTTGGTGAGGTGACAGATATTGAACAGATAAAAAATATAATATTAAGCACGGGTAGCGGAGCTCTTATTAAACTCAGAGATATTGCCACGGTGCGTGATGGCTTTCATCAACCTGAAAATTTTGCACGTTATAATGGCAAAAATGTGGTAACACTTAATGTTATAAAGAAAAGCGGACAAAATCTTCTGGATGCATCAGATAAGATAAAAGCGATCATTGCCGATATGCAGAAGACCAAGCTTCCATCGAATCTTATTGTCAAGGTTACCGGCGACCAATCACGTAACACACGTAATACGGTTAATGAGCTTAATAATACAATAATACTTGGATTTATCTTTGTTACCATCGTGTTGATGTTCTTCATGGGTCTGGTAAATGCGCTTTTTGTGGCTTTATCAGTTCCTTTATCTATGGCCATAGCATTCATCTTTCTGCCGTTTATTGGCTTCACAATGAATATGCTTGTGATGTTTGCCTTTATTTTTGCACTTGGAATAGTTGTTGATGATGCCATTGTTGTTATCGAGAATACACACCGTATTCACAAGAAAACAAAAATGGATATTACCTCCTCAGCAAAGGCTGCGGCGGGAGAAGTTTTTGTTCCGATTCTATCGGGTACCCTTACCACACTGGCTCCATTCTTCCCTCTTGCATTCTGGCCGGGAGTGGTTGGAAGTTTTATGGTTTTTATCCCGGTAACGCTCATTATTACTCTTTTTGCTTCATTAATTGTGGCATATATTTTTAATCCGGTATTTGCTGTTGATTTTATGAAGCTTGATGATGTAGACAAGCCTGTTAACAAACGCAATGTATTCAAAACCACTGCTGTGATAGCATTGATATCATTGCCATTTTATCTGTTTGGGGCAAGAGGAATTGGTAATTTTACGATGTTCATTGCAATTTCCTTCCTTGGTCATGAATTATTCGGCTATAAAATATTGGCAAGATTTCAGTCCCATTTTATTCCGGCTCTGATGAAGAAATATGAAAGTACCCTGAAGTGGGTATTGAAGGGGAAAAGGCCCGTTTATATACTCGGTGGTATGATTGCCCTCTTTGTGTTTACTATGGTTTTAAATGGTATTGTAAAGCCCAAAGTGGTTTTTTTCCCCGATAATGAACCTAATACAATTAATACATTTATAAAGATGCCTATTGGCACCCAGATAGAAGTAACAGATTCTGTCTCGCGTATTGTAGAAAATCGTATAATGAGCGTTCTTGGTGAAAAAAATCCTATTGTGGAATCGGTTGTCACAAATGTTGCATTTCTTGCCTCAGACAATTCTTTCGATAATTCGAGCAAATCATCAAATCTGGCTAAGATAGCAGTTAATTTTGTCGAGTATAAGTATAGGCACGGACAGAGTACGAGTGCCTATATGAATAAAATGCGTGAGACTCTGAAGGATATACCTGGCGCTGAAATAGTAGTTGATAAAATTAAAATGGGACCTCCGACAGGAAAACCAATCAATATTGAGATCTCCGGGGAAGATTTAGCAAAACTGGCTGAGACAGCTGATAACT
>Ga0265316_10001515_pt1 | contig 24893 bp, 18 predicted proteins | sample 4522metaG_FD_202092 | JGI IMG/M metagenome (GOLD analysis project Ga0265316, IMG submission 202092) | Rhizosphere microbial communities from Carex aquatilis grown in University of Washington, Seatle, WA, United States - 4-5-22 metaG | ecosystem: Host-associated > Plants > Roots > Rhizosphere >... | reverse complement strand
AGAATGTTTCCGGCATCAGCCGCGTGTTGTATTTTTGTCCTGGAAGCATTTTCAATATGATTGTGAAGGAACTTGTCAATTCTTACCTGGCTTTGACCTTTATCAGTGGTAAAACGAAAATGTTCATAAAGGTCACCCGGTTCTTTGATATCGTCTTCTTCCATTTAAATTATACTTATCTCGGCCTTATAATCATTTTGCTATTAAAAACCTGGCCGGTATGGGTCTGCAATCGTATTAAATACATCCCGGGTTTAAGACTACTAACATTTATGCTTTGTCCGGATAACTTTTTATTTATTATCAACTTTCCGGTTAAGTCAAAAATACTGGCAATTGTATTTGAACCGGTCAATTTTTCAGGCATTTTAATATTTAACCAGTCTGATGCAGGATTCGGATAGAACGAAGGTTGATCGAGAACCACATTCTCTATTCCGACACCGGCAAGCAGATAATTTCCCAAAATGGGACGAATCATCAAAGCGCCCGATTGACTTGATTTTATCCAGGCATCTGATGTACCCTGGAAATTATAATAAATTCTATTCTTACTTGTATCAGATGGGTTATACCCTACGTTTTTATTAATATCAAATCCAACATTTAAAAATGTTTCAGACATCTGTGTCCATCCGACAAAAAAAGTGTCAGGAACAACAATTGCCGTATCCAGGAAATATTTATGAAAATAATTAAATCCGGTGCTTGTATCCGGCTCATAATAATCCTCGTTTGTAAAATATCGATTCTTTTTATATAATATTTGATCAGGATTGCCATCTGCACCGCAACTCCAAACTGTGAGGTAAAATGGTTTGACATTTTCATTATTATAGGACCGATTAAAATGCATTGCTACTGCCTGAAGACTATCCTCTTTGAAGCCGGTAATTTTATATGCAAGCATGGCACCCGCTGTAGCTTCTCCCTGGAGACCATAACTCCACTCGGCTGTACCATCATCATAAGCATAATAATTTTTAAAAACCTGGTAATAAATTACTGTATCATTTTGCCTAGGTTCACCAGCAGTTGAATCAATATAAGCTGTAATCTTAAAAATAGCTGAATTTTTACTATCAGAAATCAAAGGATTCCCCAGGTTATCAATAAAATTGTCAGTTATATTTGGTAATAAAGTTGTTGAAGAAGGGGATAGCAATGGAAAACTTGAATGATTGCTCAAATCTTCACAAATATAAGTTCTCTGGGTATTCCGTTTTACTGTGTCATTGTTTCTGACATATAATTTTAAACTGCCGTCTTGAGTTGCAATCGTATAAACATTAGGCAAAATAAAATGGTCCCAGGGAATTGATTCAAAATCTCTGAGAGGAGAATACAAAGGTTTATCTATGGCCAGATCAGTTAATAAAGTGTCATCAAAACTACTTCCTTTAATAAGCTGCACATAATCTAAATTCCAGATATCACCATTACCGTTTTTGCCCGGGACAGAGTTATCATTACTTTTACTGGCAAAATTGCAAAATTGGAATTTAAAGTTGTTATGAAAATAAGAGGTATCTGTAATTGAAATTCTAACTCTTTTAAATGGCCTTACTGAATCACCTGGAACTTTCCATACTATATCCCATTTGTTTAATAAGGGTGCATAAAAAAGCAATAACAATGAATCGGATTTTTCAGGCATTTCGCCTATGCCTCCCGGCTGATAATAAAAACTAAAATACAAGCTATCTTTGGGTAAATTAAAACCAAGAAGTATAGATTTTGAAGTAAGCCGGTCAGCAATAAAATGTTGCGACGTAAGGGCTTTCTGATAAAGCTTTCCATGCTTATCCAATGCATCAAATGTAGCGACACCTATTGATATTGGATTAATGCAATATGAAGAATTTATATAGACATCCGAATCTTGCCAATTTTGGACATCCGGATATATAACTGTATCAGCAAAATTATAAGAAAAGTCGTCAAAAAATGGAAGTTTGGTAAAATCTAATTTTAGATTATATAATAAATTATCTATTTTGGAGTATCGTCTGTTCTTATCAAGGAAAACGACGTCGAGATTCCATATGCTTCCAGTTTTATTAATATTAATTATATCCTTTTTGTTTATGCTATCACTGCTCATGAACCTGAACTGAAATCCATCATGAAAAAACATTGTATCTCTTACAGGTATCATAATGAATTTGAAAGGAACCTTAGAATTACTTGTAACCCCTGAAACATTCCATACATCTTTCCATTTTTTTTGAGATGGGGCATAAAATTGTAATAACAGGGAATCCTTTAATGATGGCATTCTACCATAACCACCTGGTTGATAATAAAAACTTAAATACAAACTATCTGATGGATGAAAACTTGAAATTGAAAGAGTTTTGGAAGTAAGAGTATCAGCATGAAATCTGACACTTGTATCTGCCTGCTTATAAAATTTGTTTTTGGCATCTAACGCATCAAATGTAATTATACCTTTATCAACAGGATCATAACCATATTTTGTATTGACCAATACTAGAGTATCTAACCATAAGTTCCTGTCAAGTGCTAAAGTAGAAAAATTGTCAAAAAAAGGTAATTCCAAATCATTTGCAGATTTAAGTTCACTTCTTATTAAAGTATGTCCTACATGATTTTTAGTTTTGACACTATATGCGGAATTATAAATTAAAGGTCTCAGTGCCTCTTTCTGTCCAAACATTTTTAATTGAAGTAAAAGCAATGCAATAAAAAAATATGATTTGTTGTTATTCATCTTTTCCTGCAGAATTGGTTTTTATTTTATCTTTATCAACTGTTAACCAGATGTCAACTATAGAGCCTAACGCTACAAATTGTTTGCCGGCAGATTCCGGTTTTTGCTTGTAAATTGTTGCACTTAAAGAATCATCGGCAGATTGAACACTGTTGTCATAAATAGTTGCTCCTAAATTAAGAAATGCCTGGGAAATCTGTTTTTCAGCTTCACGGAGTGTCAGTCCCTTAAGCTCTGGCATCTGAGCAGATTCGCTGTAATTAGATTTACCCAAAATCAAATCGATATGTGAACCTCTGAAAATTTCTGAACCCGGTGAAATTTCTTTCCCGTTAAATCGCTGGTTAAGTACATTATTTGTAGCAATATCCGGCACATAACGCAAATGACCCGCTAAAAGACCATTTGATTCAAGTAATTCTATTGCCTGTCGCAAAGAAACACCAACAACATTCGGCATTAAAATTTTTTCTGCATTCATAGCATTCAATACAAGAAAAATACGCCTGTTCTTTTTTACCCGTATACCTTCTCCTGGTTCCTGTTCAACAATAGTACCACGCTTATGAAACTGGTTGTAAACGGAATCCATTATCTGGATGCGTAAGTTATTGTCATCGGCCAATTCAACTGCCTGTGAAATAGTCAACCCTTTAAAATTAGGCACCGAATGCGTGCTGTTGTGCCTGGTGATAATGCGAAGGCATATACTTGTAAATAAAATAATTCCAAAGAAAATTGCCAAAGCATATTTTATTTGCTTCCTGAATTCCTTGCTTAAAAAAAACTGAACCAAATTATTGTCTTTCATGTTTTAGAGCAATATTATTTGAACGTTTGAAGATGAACAAAATTATATGATTCTGTAAAGAATTAATAATAATTTTGAAAATTAAAGGTTTGATGTTTCTTATTAAGTATTGAAAAATTTTACTCACTACCAATAAACATACTTTATCTTTTTTAATTGCCTGCGCTCACCCCTCTTTTCTCCCCAAACGGGGAGAACTCCACCGCACGTGCATTCAATGTCATTAAGCTAAGGAATTTAGTACTTCAAGTCATACTTCGACAAGCTCAGTATGACCAAATTAACCTGTCATCCTGAGACTTCGGCGTGAGCTCTGTCGAACGCTTGTCGAAGGGTGATTTGTTCCTTAATTAAATGACATAAATAATTTCTTAACAAAAGGACTTTGATTCAAAGCTGATTATTTAAAACTTCCCATCTTTAGCATACCAACTTCCTGGTTGGTAAGAAAACGCCAGTGACCGCGTTGAAGACCTTTTTTGGTAAGACCTGCAAAATATACCCTGTCCAATCGGATTACCTGGTAACCCAATTGCTCAAAAATGCGGCGAACAATTCGATTACGACCTGAATGTATTTCAACACCTACCTGCTTTCTATCATCTACTGTAACAAAGCTTATATCATCTACTTTAATAAAACCATCCTCCAATTCAATTCCATTTGTTATAGCTTCCAAATCAGGTGCTTTCAGATTCTTATCAATAAAAACGTGGTAAATCTTTTTCCTGTTAAAACTTGGATGAGTCAGCTTCTTTGTTAATTCCCCGTCATTGGTCATGAGTAAAACACCGGTAGTGTTCCTGTCAAGACGGCCAACAGGAAATACACGTTCTTTACACGCTCCTTTAATCAAATCCAGCACCGTATGTTTTGCATAAGGATCCTTGAGTGTGGTTACATATTCTTTAGGCTTGTTAAGCAAAATATATACATCGCGCTCCTTTTTGATATGTTCACCATTATATTTTACATCATCATGTATGGAAACTTTTGAACCTAATTCATTAACAATTTTTCCATTAACTGTTATCAATCCAGCTGTAATTAAATCATCAGCTTCACGCCTTGAACAAATTCCGCTGGTGGAAATGTACCTGTTTAACCTGATTAAATCGCTGTCTGTCCTTGGTTTTGATTGAGTTGAAATACCAGGTTTTCTATTTTCGAATGAACTTCTTGGTTTTCGATCTTTAGGAGAAAACTTCGTATGCCTTCCTTCAGTACCTTCTTTACGATAGGGTCTGGTTCCCCTGGATTGAAAATCATCTTTCCCGGGCTCTGAATTATGGTTTTCACGCTTAGGGCTATACGGCCTTGATCTGGAATCGGAATATCTTGTTTGTCTTCTGTCCGAACCCTCTTTGCTATATGGTTTGTCGCTTCCTGGTTCCGAACTACTTTTCTCTCGTCGGATATAAGGTCTTGATCTGGTATCGGAAAACTTGTTTTTTCTCCATTCCGAACCTTCTCTGTTAAATGGTTTATCAGTTCCTGGTTCAGAATCACGCTTCTCACGGTTACCGGTAAATGGCCTGGATCTGATATTGGAATATCTTTCAGCTCTTTTATCTGAATCTTCACTTCTAAAAGGTTTGTCTCTTCCTGATTCCGTATTACGGGAAATTCGTGTTCGCGTATAGGGTCTGGCCGTGGTTCCAGATGATCGATCTTCCCTTTTATCTTTGTCATCCCTTCTTTTGTAGTCACTTTTGCCGTAATCGCTGCTCCTATTCTTACGATAGTTACTATAGCTTCCGGGTCTGTCTTCAGCAGACCTGGAACGTCTTTTATCGGTATTGTCCCTTGTGAAATCTTTATTTTTTACAACTCGCGGTTTGTCATTACTGGCATCATCATTTCGTTCATCCGGATAGCTTTTAAAAGGCTTTCTTCGATCGTCCTTTTCAAATTTTCTTTTATATTCAGTTCTACCTGTTTTTTCCGTTTTATACGACGATCTCTTATCCGGACTTCTTCGTACTCTTTTATCCCCGTGTTCCTGATCCGATTTTTCCTGATCGTTTTTCTTGTTAAATGTCATTTCATTAAATTTAGGCTGCAAATGTAATAAGAATTAGCCAGTGCTTTGTTTAATATTTCGAATAATCTTGATTGCTTAAAATAACTAAATTTACAAATTATTGAGTTTAATTAAATAGCCTTATGACACTTATTAAATCTATTTCCGGCATCAGGGGCACCATTGGTGGCAAACCCGGAGAAAATCTGACACCTTTAGATGTTTTGAAATTTACAGCAGCATTTGGTATCTGGACAAAGGAAAAATCAAAAAAAGAAAAATGTACCATTGTTGTTGGACGCGATGCAAGGATATCCGGACCAATGGTAGAACAAATTGTTTGCGGAACTCTTATGGGATTGGGAATAGATGTAATTAATGCAGGTTTGGCAACCACACCTACAGTTGAAATTGCGGTTACTGAAATAAATGCAGATGGCGGCATAATACTCACTGCAAGCCATAACCCCAGGCAATGGAACGCTTTAAAACTTCTCAATAGTAATGGTGAATTTCTTTCAGATATTGATGGCAAAAATATTTTAAAAATAGCTGAATCTGATTCTTTTCAATTTGCAGAAGTCGACAAACTGGGACATATTGAAATTAATACTGATTTCGATTTAATACATATTAATAAAATACTAGCATTGCCTTTGGTAGATGTTAAAGCAATAAAAGCCGCCGGATTAAAAGTTGCCATTGATTGTGTAAATTCAGTTGGCGGTAAAATTTTGCCTGTATTATTAAAGAAACTTGGTGTAAAAGAAGTGATTGAATTGTATTGTATCCCTAACGGACTATTCCCTCACAATCCCGAACCGCTGCCGGAAAATTTGGGAGAAATATCGAAACTGGTAAAAGAAAAAAAAGCAGATTTAGGATTTGTAGTCGATCCGGATGTGGACAGGCTCGCGATAATTTGTGAAGATGGTTCGATGTTTGGAGAAGAATATACGTTGGTAGCAGTTGCCGATTATGTACTTTCGAATAAACCCGGCAATACAGTATCAAATTTGTCTTCTACCCGTGCCTTGTGTGATGTTACGGAAAATCATGGAGGAGCGTATACGGCCTCAGCAGTTGGCGAAGTAAATGTAGTTACCGCTATGAAACAGGTAAAGGCAGTGATAGGCGGTGAAGGCAATGGAGGCGTTATTTATCCCGATTTGCATTATGGGCGGGATGCTTTAGTTGGAATTGCTTTATTTCTCACCCATTTGGCCAAATCAAAACTCAGATGCTCGCAGTTACGCAAGACATATCCATCCTATTTTATTTCAAAAAATAAAATTGAACTTACACCTGGCATAGATGTCGATAAAATTCTAAATGAAATGAAAACCCGCCATAGTAGGGATAAAATAAATGATGCTGACGGTGTTCGGATTGATTTCAATAAGGAATGGGTTCATTTGCGAAAATCAAATACAGAACCAATAATCAGGGTTTATGCAGAAAGCAGTACTGAAGAAAAAGCAAAACTACTGGCAGGAAATATAATTAAAGAGATTAAAAGCTTGATTTAGTTAAGTTTTGAAATAAAGATTTAGTTAAGTTATTTGATTTATTAAAATTAGTATTAGAAAAATAATAGTTGCAATCTGCAAATCTTCAAATCTTCAAATTATTCCATTATTCCTTTCCACACAAAACATCCGGGAAACAAATCAGTAATATCTAGTTCATCTTTAAAAATTCCATAAATCGCGGAACCGCTCCCAGACATAGAAGCATACGATGCACCAATTTTATATAGTTTCTCCTTGATTTTTGGCAGTTTAGGATATTTATCAAACAGGTGTTTTTCAAAATCATTCACTATAAGTTCGGGCCATTTTTCAATTGGGGTTTGAATACTATCTTCCAGATTGCATGCTGATTTATGGGGAATAACCTCTGAATAAGCCTCTATAGTTGAAATACCGAATTGCGGTTTAACTATTATAATATTATAGCCTGTCAAACTGAGATCAACATGTTCAATCAATTCCCCCCTTCCTCTTGCAATTATAGGTTCGTTTTCAGTAAAAAAAAAGCAATCGCTGCCAAGCATCAAAGCATAATTCTGAATTTTATTTTTTGCAAGCCCCAAAGAGAAAATATTATTTAGGAGATTAAGAGTAAATACAGCATCACTTGAGCCTCCGCCAAGGCCGGCTCCAAATGGAATAATTTTATGAAGGTGAATGGATATTTCGGGGAGTTTGAATTCTTTTTGAAGCAAGCGATATGCTTTAATACATAAATTTTTATCAAGCGGTACTTCCATTTGCAAGCCCGTGTTCTGAAATGCTGGCAAATGATTGTCAGGTGGGTTTGCAATAATTTCAAGGATATCACGTAGTTTAACAGGATAGAAAATTGTTTCAATATCATGATAACCATCGTTTCGTCTCCGAAGGATATTAAGACCAATGTTTATTTTCGCATTGGGAAAAGAAATCATCGTTATACTTTCAATTTACTGGCAGGTGCCTGCTTAAATTTTCTTCAAGGCAAATAAAAGTTTCGGTACGTGCAATTCCCCTGATAGATTGCAATCTATCGGCAAGAATATCTTTTAAATGCTGGTTATCACGAGTATAAATTTGTATAAAAATTGAATAGTTGCCGGTAGTATAATAACATTTAATGATTTCCGGAATCTTCCTCAATTCTTCTACTACATCTTTAAATAAACCCGCTTTTTCAAGAAAAATACCAATATAGGCACAGGTGTGGTAGCCTATTTTTTTGGGGTCAACTGTAAATTCAGAACCAGTAATAACGCCAGTTTTAATAAGTTTCTGTACCCTTTGGTGAATTGCAGCTCCAGAAACATTGCATTCTCTTGCAACTTCAAGAAAAGGAATCCGGGCATTTCCCTGGATAATTGTTAGAATTTTTTTATCCAGACTATCAATTTGAACATCATTTTCCATTTGTAATTATGATTTATAATTTACTACTCCTGAAAATTTAATTAAAAGTTTTAAATTATTATCAAATTTAAAAAATATGTTTAAAACTGTAAATTAATTTTATTAATACGTAACATATTATTACTTTTGTGCGTTATTTTGTTAAGTTTCCTTTAAAAAACTACAAAAGTTTATATCATTTTATTAAAAATTGAAATTTAAAATACAAATTTAAAATATTAAATGAATTAAAAGTATGTGTGGCATTTTAGCGGTTATTGGAAAGAAAGATTTAGAAACTGTAAAAAAACTTTCTAAGAGGATGAGTCATCGGGGACCCGATGAGAGCGGGGTCATACAATTTCCGAATGGATATATTATGACGCATGAAAGGTTGTCAATCATGGACCTGAATACAGGGCGCCAGCCTATTCGTGGTACAAACAATGCATTTGTTGTTCACAATGGCGAGATTTATAATTATATGCATTTACGTAAAACAAAACTTGCGGATCATAATTTTCGAACAACCTGTGACAGCGAAGTAATTGTTCATATGTATGAAAAATACGGATATGATTTTTGCAATGAACTTGATGGCGATTGGGCATTTGTCGTAATTGACGGCGATAAATTTATGGCAGCACGTGATCCCATTGGCGTTAAACCATTTTATTATGGCCGGGACGGTGAAGGCAACTTGTATTTTTCTTCAGAAATGAAATCAATTTCGGATCAATGCACTTCGTTTGAACCTTTTCCTCCAGGTCACTATTTTAGTAGTGATTCAGGATTGGTTAAATACTATAAACCTAAATATAGCGATTATAGAAATTGCCATGACGAAGTTGATTTAAATAAATTGCAATTTTTTCTTACTGAAGCTACGCGAAAAAGATTAATGAGCGATGTACCTCTGGGTGTTTTACTTTCAGGAGGACTTGATTCAAGCCTTATTTCATCAATTACCAAAAAATTGTTACGAGGAACCAAACAGGAACTGCATTCATTTTCTGTAGGTTTAAATCATGATGTTCCAGATATTAAAGCGGCGGGCAAAGTCGCTAAATTTATTGGCACAAAGCATCACGATGTATTTTTTACAATTGAACAGGGCCTTGAAGCAATTGAAAAAATAATATGGCACATTGAATCATATGATGTAACAACCATCCGTGCTTCAACACCAATGTATTTTCTTTCAAAATATATTTCCGACATGGGCATTAAAGTAGTCCTTTCAGGTGAAGGGGCTGATGAGATTTTCGGAGGATATTTGTATTTTCATAACGCACCTTCTGAAGAAGAATTTCAGAAAGAGACCATCAGAAGGGTTAGCCTGTTATCAACAGCTGATTGTTTAAGAGCAGACAAATCTACAATGGCACATGGACTGGAAGTACGCGTTCCATTTCTGGACAGGTATTTTCTTGATGCAGCAATGAATATCAGGGGTAATGGTAAACAGCCCGACAGGTCAATTGGCAAACCCGAAAAATATATTCTTAGAGCTGCCTTTGAAGACAAGACAGATCCTTATCTTCCCGAAGATATACTTTGGAGACAAAAAGAACAATTTAGCGATGGAGTTGGTTATAGCTGGATTGATGGAGTTGCAGATTATTGCAACAAAAAAGTAACTGATAAGGAATTTGCTGGCGCAGCTGAACAATTCCCTTACAATACTCCAACTTCAAAAGAGGCATTTTATTTTCGCTCAATTTTTGCAAAATATTATCCTCAGGAAAGTTCTGCAAAAGCAGTTCTTAAATGGATTCCTAAATGGCAAAAAAACACCGATCCATCTGGACGAGTTTGTGATGTGCACGAAAAGAAAGTTGAAGACTCAAACTTAAAAGCCTGATAAAACATAATTATTGATATTTAAAAAGGCCGGAAACAAATATATTTCCGGCCTGATTTTTTATTTAACCCAAATTACGCAATAGAAGCGAATGAAATGAGCGAACTATTTGCGTTAGTTGGGTTAATCCCGATTTAGAAATTGTTTCAATCTAATATTTTTAGATTGATTTACAATTTCTTAATCGATTGACAATTTCTAATGAGCAATTTAGGTTTAATTATTTCTTTCTTCAATTTTACTTTTTGCGGGTGCCACCAAAAATAAGTAAAATGCCTAATAATGCAAACCCCAGGGCAGCAATTAATCCTTTTTTACCTTGCGATGAATCAATATCATTGGTTCCTTTTATTCGGCCAACATAATAAAATGTGTATACTGTCCCCAAAACTAAGAACAATATTCCTGCCCCTAATAATAAAAATCTAATCATATTTGCGTGTATTTAACTTTTATGCTTTTTCTCAAATCTGTTCAATGCCAGTTTTATTAAAATGTAACTTATTAAAATTAAACCTGGCCAGGTTAAGTACCAAATAATTCCCGATGCGTACATAAAATTTAAGTTTATATTTAATTACTTATAGTAATTAGTCATTAGTCATTAATTAAAAATTTTCTTCTTTTAATTTAGCTCAATAAAGGTGTCCTTCATTATTTAAATCGTTAGCGTCCAATTGTTTATTATTTATTAAATTCCAGGTGTAAGCTATATATGCACCAACAAACGGGACTAAAATACTGACATAACTCATTGTTGTAAGGGTATACAGACTTGAGGAGCTGTTTTCGATTGTAATAGAACTTTGGTAATCAAAACTTGACGGATAAAAAGCAGTATTGTTAAAACCAGCATCTAAAAAAAGTGCAAAAACTGTTAGAATTGTTCCTATACCACTAAACCATATCCCTTTAATCGTTTTTGAAAATAAGGTTGAAGCTATTCCATAAAGTACGAATACAACGCCAGTTAAGAAAAATATACCTATTAGTGGCATGTCTGTCAGGTTGGTGAAATATTTGTACTTTTCCAGGAAAATTAGTTTTGAATCCGGCATATATGCATAACCTTCTGCAAAAAATAAACCCATTACTGAAGCTAAGAATAAGATCACGAAAAGTACCGCATTAAGCAATAATTGATTCCTGGACCGTTTGATTAAAGTCTCATCTTTAATATTATTTATAAAATAAAGTAATCCTAAAACCCTTGAAAGCAATAATACCATTATACCAAATAACAGGTTCCGGAGGTTTAACAATGCCTCGAAACCATGACCCGATGATTCCCATCTTGAGATAGCTGTAGAACTGCTATTTGTGATATTTTTTAAGTCAATTGAAAACATTGAACCGGTAAAAAAAGTACTCACAGCAACTCCTAAAAGAAAAGTACCCAAAGTTCCATTAATTATCAGGAAGATTTCATAAGTACGTTTACCAAGGAAATTGCCTGGTTTGGAACGATATTCATATGCAATTGCCTGGATAATAAAACTAAATAAAATACTCATCCAAAGCCAGTAAGCTCCTCCAAAACTTGTTGAATAAAATAATGGAAACGAAGCAAAAAAGCCACCACCAAAAACCACTAAGGTGGTAAAAGTAAATTCCCATTTCCTTCCCAATGAATTTATCAGGAGCGTTTGTTCAATTTCAGTTTTAGCAATCGAAAATATTAAAGTCTGGCCACCCTGCACAAACAATAGAAAGACAAGGATTCCTGCTACAAGCGAAATAATTATCCACCAATAATGCTGAAGCATACTAAGCGATAAAGTGTCAAACATTTTTTAAAGTTTATTAATACTCATTAGTCATTATTGATACATTCTCAAATTTTCAAACACCCTAAGAATTTTCAGGTCCAACCTTAATTTGTTTAATCATTATTTTTATTTCAGCAATCAGCAAAACCGTGAACAAAATTGCAAACAGCCAGAATGTTATTTGTACCGAAGAAGCACTTATTTGAGAAACAGCAGCAACGGTCGGCAAATAATCCTGAATTACCCAGGGCTGCCTTCCTACTTCAGCTAATATCCAACCAGCCTGGCTTGCAATATAAGGTAAAGGAATACTAAGAACCACGATCCATAAAATAAACTTTTGTTTAAAAAGAATATTCTTCATAGACAGCCACAACAGAACAATGAAAAAAAGTATAAAATATAATCCCAGAAGTACCATTCCATGAAAGCTATATACTGTAATCGGAATATTTGGAATCAAACCTTTGGGATTGTCGATAAAAGCATAACCGAAATAGGCGAAATAGTTTTTTTGAAAATCGGGATTCATAAATTGTTCTTTAAGTTGAAAATATTTTGTTGAATCCTTAAGTTGATAAGCGTCTTTTAAATCACGTAAAGTTTGTCTGGCAACTTTACCACGTTCAATTTTTTCTTTCGCAGAAATAATCCCATATTTTGAATTTCCATTCAATAAATCTTTAATTCCGGGAATAAATGCATTTTTATTATCGTAAGCAAGAAGAGATAATCCATTGGGTAATTCAACTTTCATAACAAGGTTTGGCAGTTTATATTCTGAGGTATCTTTACCCCAAACAATCCCAAAAAGTTTTAACGGAACGTTTGTGCCACCTTCATAAAAACCTTCCATAGCTGCCAATTTCATAGGTTGTTTTTGAGCTACCATTTTTGCAGAAATATCACCGGTAAATGCAAGGTAAAGTGAGGAAATCAAACCAAAAACAGAAGCGATTATAATGCTCCGGGTAGCCAGAAAAGTTTCACGCTTCTTTAGTAAATACCATGCACTTATTCCTGCAACAAATACCGAAGCCAGCACAAATCCGGATGTTATCGTGTGAAGGAACTTATTTACAGCTACAGGTGAGAACAGTATTTCCCAAAAATTTATCATCTCATTACGAGCAGTATCCGGATTGAAGTGCATACCTGCAGGGAATTGCATCCAGGCGTTCGCCACCAGAATCCACAACGCAGAAAGACTCGCACCAATAGCTACCAGCCAGGTAGATAATAAGTGAAAATTACGACTGACTTTATTCCATCCAAAAAACATAACTGCAATAAAAGTGGATTCAAGGAAGAATGCCATTATTCCTTCAATTGCCAATGGCGCACCAAATATGTCCCCTACAAACCATGAATAATTTGACCAATTGGTACCAAATTCAAATTCAAGAATAATTCCTGTAGCGATTCCAATAGCAAAATTAATCCCGAATAAAGTCATCCAGAATTTTGTAATTCTTTTCCATTCAGGATTATTGGTTCTAACATACATTGACTCCATAAATGCTACTATAAATCCTAATCCAAGCGTCAAGGGTACAAATAACCAGTGATATATTGCGGTCAGGGCAAATTGGCCCCTCGACCAATCAACCAGGTTAATATCCATAGCATTACTCATGATTTTACTTTGTCAATTGTTCAATAACATATTTGCTTTTTGCCTGATCAGATTTAAACTTCGAATTTAGGAAATTTTGGAAAAAGAAAATCTTTAATAAGGCAAACATAATGATGAGCTTAATAAATATAATGGTCCAGAGTTTTTTCCCTACTGTCATTTCCCTGAACCCGTCAAAATAAAAGTAAAAGATTTTCTTAATCATGGTTTAACTATTAGTGATTTGCCTATTTTCAAATAACAAATATTGTTAAAATGTGTTTAACATTTAATTTCTGGTTTAAAAATTTTAAAAACATAAAATATACAAATTGAATTTATTTAACGATTGTCGTATAACAGACCTAAAAAATACCCAGTGGGTTTGTCATTCCCGCGAAAGCGGAAATCTATTAGAGATTTCGGGTCAAGCCTGGAATGAAAAATCTCCGAAAGTTTTTTAGGTATGAAATACGATATTCATTTTAATTTATTAATATATTAAAACCTGGCATAAGTATCCCCCAGAAAGTAGATGACATTTATCTATACAATTTTACAACAAATAAAATTATTTTAGTGCTTTGTTCAAATTGGCTAACTTTAATTAACTTCGATTTATGATAATTAGTTCCTTAAATATTTTAGGAATAAAAATAATGCAAGACAAAATAATTTTTAAAATATGAGTGGCATTGATAAATATAGAACAGAGCCGGAATTAATTGAGTTAAAGGATGATTTTATTGCTCAGTTAAAGAATATCAATCCCTTTGTTGCTTTGCAGGAACTCCTTAATTCATTGCCTTCAGCGGCTGGAATTTTAAATTCCAAACGCCAGGCAATTTTTGTCAATCAATTCTTTTTAAATAGTTTGGGTATTAACTCTTTTGAGACTCTTTTTGGTAAAAAGCCCGGAGAAATATTAGGTTGTTTGCATGCACTGGAAAATGAAAATCAATGTGGCATTTCTGAAAATTGCAGATTTTGTGGTACCCTCCAGGCTTTAAAACAATCTGAATCAACCAATCAAATAGCCATTTCGGAAATGCGTTTGACTGCAATACAAAGAGGAATTACTGTAGCAAGGGATTTTAAAGTGACAGTATCTCCTCTAATTCTAAATAATAATGCCTATATGATTTTGTATCTAAACGATATAAGTCATGAAAAGCGAAGGTTGAAGTTAGAGAGAATTTTTTTCCACGATGTATTAAATAAAGTATCCAGTTTAAGCGGTATTATTGAAATACTTCATAAAAGGAAGTCCATTGATAAAACTGATGAACTGATGAATATAGCAATGCTTATTGTTAGTGATTTGACTTCCGAAATACTTTCCCAACGTCAATTAGTTGCAGCAGAAAATGGAGAACTTGAAGTGACTATCGGCCCCGTTAATATTTTGAAACTGCTTATGCAACTTGTTAAGCAGACTGAGCAATATATTGGTTCCAACAATATTAAAATTAATATTGAACAGGAAGATAAAAACATTAAAATTAGTTCAGATGTTACTCTTCTTAACCGGGTAATTACCAATATGTTAAAAAATGCAATAGAAGCTTCAGAAAAAAATGAAACAGTTACCATAAAAACATCAGTTTCAGAAAATAGTCTTATTATTGCCGTGCACAACCAATCATTTATTCCAAAAGAAATTCAATTACAGATATTTCATCGTTCATTTTCTACAAAAGGAGAGGATCGTGGGTTAGGGACATATAGTATAAAATTGCTAACAGAACGTTATCTGAAAGGAAAGGCTTATTTTATTTCTTCAGACAATGGTGGAACAACTTTTTTTATCAAAATCCCTGTTAAATATGGTAAAATATTCATTCCTAAATTCCAATAGTGAAATTGTTTACTAATTATTTTAGTAACAATCCAGGTAACAAATTAAAATGCTTTACATAAATATTCATACACACAATCCTTCTCAGGATGTAGATATGCTTGAAATTCAAAATTTATTTCATTCACAATCTTCTTTATCGGAAGAATATCCAAAACATTTGTTCAGTATAGGAATTCACCCATGGCATACAAATAAAACCATTTTAGAAAGAGACCTTCTGATTTTAAAAAAATACGCTTATTTAAAAAATATTATTGCTATTGGAGAATGTGGACTTGATAAACTGAAAGGTTCAGAATTACCTGAACAAATTGAAATATTCGAAGCACAAGCTGTTTTGGCAGAGGAACTTCAAAAACCCTTAATCATTCATTGTGTAAAAGCATACCAGGAATTGGTAGCAATTCATAAAAAAATCAAACCTACTGTCCCCTGGATAATTCATGACTTTAATAAGAATGAGCAATTGGCAGGCCAGTTAATCAAGTCGGGTTTTATATTGTCATTCGGGAAATCCTTAAATGACAATAAACCCAATATGTTTAAGATATTTTCAGAATTGCCCGATGAATCTTATTTCCTTGAAACAGATGAAGAAACGGGAACTAAACTAAAATTGCTTTATGAATTATGTGCAAAGAGTAAAAATATTTCGCTTGATGAATTCGCGATAATTATTAAGAATAATTTTGAAAACTGTTTTAAAATAAGAACAGATGACTGGAACAAATAATTGGGAATTACGAACCAGGTTATTGGTTGGCGAAAAAAATATAAAAAAACTTCACCAATCACATGTTTTAGTGGTTGGACTGGGAGGTGTGGGTGCATGTGCAGCAGAAATGCTATGCCGATCAGGAATTGGGCACCTCACTATTGTTGATGGAGATATATTCCAGTTGAGCAATTTGAATCGACAGCTTCCCTCATTAAATAGCAATATAGGCCAGAAGAAAGCTACTGTTTTGGAAAATCGGTTGCACGATATCAATCCAAAAATAGTTTTAAATGTAATATATGAGTATATTTCTAAAGATGAGATGCAGAATTTATTTACTGAAAAATATGACTACGTGATTGATGCTATTGATACACTTTCTCCAAAAATATACCTTATATATAATAGTCTCAAAAAAGGAATTCCTCTTGTAAGTTCTATGGGTGCCGGAGGCAAGTATGATCCTGCACTTGTTAGAATTGCAGACATTTCAGAATCGCATACATGTAATTTAGCGAGGATATTGAGGAAACGCTTGCACAAACTTGGAATATATGAAGGTTTTAAAGTAGTATTCTCCGCTGAGACAATAGACCCGGAAACGATTGAACTTACAGAAGAAGAATTAAATAAAAAATCAGTAGTTGGGACCATTTCTTATATGCCAGTTATTTTTGGCTGCCATTGTACTTCAGTTGTGATAAGGGATTTAATTGACATTAAGTAAATTAGGTGAAAATATTATTCCTTGAATAATTTAAATTCACCTTAATTCTACTTTGACAAATTTCAAAATCTCAGAAAAACATAATCTGTCAAAGTAGAATTAAAAAAGTTTCTATTAAATCAAAGTACTTTTTCATTTCTTAGTAACTGAGTTACAATAATCCAGATTTTATAAATTACGTAATATATTGCATACATGTGCTTTAATAATTAAATACGCCATTTTGGCCTATATATTTTTATCTATACGCCATTATGTCATTTTTGAAAAAGATTTTGAAAACAATATGACAGGAAAATGAGTAAAAATAGGCTTGGTATGCAAATTGAAATATAGTTTCCGACAAAAAATAAATGTTAAACTTAATTTTAGGAGGATCAAACAATGTTAGCAATTAGAAATTTAAATAGTCTGCCCAACTTAGTTGGAGAATTTTTCAACAGGGATTTTCCATATAACTGGAGTTCAAACTGGGCAACAGTAAGCACACCGGCTGTAAACATTATTGAAAGCAATGATGACTACAGAATTGAATTAGCTGCTCCAAGTCTTAAAAAAGAAGACTTTAAAGTCAACCTTGAGAACGACTTGCTTACTATCTCTGCAAATAAAGAAGAAACCAAAGAAGATAAAAACGAGAGTTTTACTCGCAGGGAATTCAGCTACAGCTCATTCAGCAGGTCATTTACACTTCCGGAAACTGTAAATGGGGAAAAAATTTCAGCGGATTATAAAGAGGGGATATTAACAATTCTTGTCCCAAAACATGAAGTAGCAAAAGCAAAACCAGCAAGAGAAATAGCTATAAAATAAAACAAGGAGCTAGTGCATTGTCATTCCCGCGAAAGCGGGAATCTTTTTATATTTAAAAGTGAGCAGATTCCCTTTTTCAAGGGAATGACAATTTTGGATTTTGAGTAAATATTGAGGCACCCCATTTTTTAATCTTTTATCTTATCCAAGTATTGCTTCAACTTTATGTTCAGTACCAGCAGTAAAAATAGGAATAATATTTCCTGCGATCTCTTTACCGTCAACCACCAGTTTTTTTAATCCCTTTGAAACCTTATCCGGATTTGTAATAACGATTTGATAACCGGCGCCCCTGAATTTACGATAAATGGTAAAGCCTTTCCAGCTTTTCGGAATGCATGGATCTACTATCAGACCATCATATCCGGGCCTGACACCAAGAATATATTGTGTAATAGCATAATAATTCCAGGAAGCAGTACCGGTGAGCCATGAATTTTTTGCTTCACCAGGTTTAAAAGCATCTTTACCTGCAACCATTTGGGCATATACATAAGGTTCAGTTTTATGCAATTCGCTTATATCTTCTAGGTATGGAGGACATATTTTTTTGTAGTATTCCCAAGCCTGATCACCTCGTCCGATAACAGTTTCACCAATCATGATCCATGGATTGTTGTGGCAAAAGACTCCTGCATTTTCTTTATAACCAGCAGGATATGAGGAAATTTCACCATATTCAATATAATATTTTGTAAAGGCAGGATTATTCAATACTATTCCATATTTGCAGTCCAGGAGTTCTTTTACCGAATTTAGTGCTTTTTCACATAAGCCTTCTTCTTTACCAATACCTGCCATGGTACACAACCCCTGCGATTCAATGAAAATTTTGCCTTCTTCATTTTCATGACTACCGACTTTTTTTCCATAAAAATCATAAGCCCGGATAAACCATTCCCCGTCCCAACCAAATTTTTCGACGGACTTAATCATTTCATCAACAAGTTTTTTAGCACGTAAAGCCTCATCCTTTTTGCCTATTTTATTACACAACTCAACATAGTCTCTTCCATAAGCAACAAATAAGCCACCTATCATAACCGATTCAGCCTTTGAACCTTCAGTTTTATTTTCAGTAGTTTGAAATGATTCGTTGGGATCGTTTGAAAAGCAATTTAAATTAAGGCAATCGTTCCAATCGGCTCGTCCGATTAATGGCAAACCATGCGGGCCCAGATTATTTACAACATGATCAAAAGAAACAGTAAGATGATCGAACAAAGAACGGGCTGTTGCCATATCATTGTCAAACGGCACCTTCTCGTCCAATATTTTAAAATCACCGGTTTCTTTAATGTAACTAATTGTTCCAAGAATGAGCCACATGGGATCATCATTAAAACCTCCACCCACGTCATTGTTGCCCCGTTTGGTTAAAGGCTGGTACTGGTGATAACAGCCTCCATCGGAAAACTGGGTAGATGCGATATCAATAATTCGTTCACGCGCACGCTCCGGAATCTGGTGTACAAATCCTATTAAATCTTGGTTGGAATCCCTGAACCCCATTCCACGGCCAATTCCTGATTCGAAAAATGATGCTGAACGGGAGAAGCAGAATGTTATCATGCACTGATACTGGTTCCAGATGTTTACCATGCGATCAAGTTTGTCATCGCCGGATTTTACTGTATAAATGCTAAGCAGATTGTCCCAATATTTTCTTAATTCAGCCAATGCCGCGTCAACTTTGGCAACAGTATCAAAACGTGCAATAGTTGCTTTCGCTTTCTTTTTATTGATAATACCTTTTGACTCGAATTTTTCTTCCTGCAGATTTTCAACATATCCCAGAACAAAAATAAAATCTTTTGATTCACCTGGTTTAAGCTCAACTTCCAGGTAATGCGAAGCTATCGGTGACCATCCATGTGCTACTGACATTCTTGGCTTGCCTTCTGAAACCACCTGTGGACAATTGAATCCATTATATAGTCCCATAAATGATTCCCGGTCAGTATCAAACCCGTTAATAGGTGAATTAACTGAATAATAAGCATAATGATCGCGTCGCTCTTTATATTCAGTTTTATGATATATCACAGAACCTTCAATTTCAACCTCACCGGTAGAAAAATTTCGCTGAAAGTTTTCCATGTCGCTTGCAGCATTCCATAAGCACCATTCAACAAATGAAAATATTTTAAGTTTCTTTGTCTTTTTTGAATTATTCGTTAATGTCAACTTTTGAATTTCTGCCCATGTTTTAAGAGGAACAAAATAAAGAACTTCCGCAGTTATTCCGTCTTTCATGCCCTTAATAATTGTATAATTCATACCATGATGACACTCATATTTATCAAGTTCAGTTTTAACAGGTTTCCAGCCAGGTGACCAAATTGTATCGCCATCCTTGATGTAAAAATATTTACCGCCATCATCCATAGGTACATTATTGTACCGATAACGTGTAAGGCGTCGGAATTTAGCATCTTTGTAAAATGTATAACCGCCGGCAAAATTTGAAATAAGAGAGAAAAAATCTTCATTGCCTAAATAATTAATCCAAGGCCATGGAGTGCAAGGATCCGTAATCACGTATTCTCTTGCTTTGTCATCAAAAAATCCATATTGCATAAAGTACGATTTAGGTTAAGGTTGTTTTTCTGGTTTAATATCTTTAATCCTCAGTTGAAGATTTACATTACCTCTATATTCATTTTCGTCAATACAATAACAAATATCAAAAGGATAGCCTTTGCTTATGTAATTGTAATAATTTGCGAGACTGAATGCTATTGCCGGATAAGGCTTATAGGGTTCATCTTCGTGAAGCAAATTGAGTTTCAAATGTTCTTTGGAATTACCCACTGGTTTGCCGGTTCCATTATCAACAATATTTTCGGTAAAAAAAACCGGTGCCATGTTTTCAGGCCCAAATGGTTCAAATTGTTTGATAATTTTGTACAGTTTGGGTGTAATTTCTTTTAATTTCAATTCCATATCAATCTCCAAAGATGGAACCAACTGCTCATTTTGTATCGTATCAGCAACAGTCTCTTCAAATCTTTTTTTAAATGCTTTAAAATTTTCTTTTTTCATTGTAAGACCAGCGGCATACATGTGTCCCCCGAAATTTTCAAGTAAGCTGCTGCAAGATTCTATGGCTTTATATAAATCGAAACCAACCACAGAACGAGCAGAACCAGTTATAAAACCATTGGATTCGGTAAGCACAATTGTCGGTCTGTAATATGTTTCCGTCAGTCTTGAAGCAACAATACCAACAACACCTTTATGCCAGTTTGGATTAAAAACGACAGTAGCTTTTTTTTCCAGCAATTCTTTATTAGCGCCAATAAAATCAAGAGCTTCTTTTGTTATATTAAAATCAATGCTTCGTCTTGTATTGTTAAAATCATTTATCTGATCGCCCATGTCATGTGCGGATTCTTCACTATCGGCTACCAGTAGTTCAACAGAAGATTTTCCGGTTTCAATGCGGCCGGCTGCGTTAATGCGTGGACCAATTTTAAAAACAATATCATCAATGCTAATATCCTTGTTCTGGATGCCTGCTATTGTAATTATAGCTTTTAAACCTCTGCGGGGATTTGAGTTAAGCTGCTTTAGTCCATAATAAGCAAGAACTCTGTTTTCTCCGGTAATAGGAACAATATCCGATGCAATACTGACAACGACTAAATCGAGTAGTGGAATCAGTTTCTCCTGAGGTAAGCCTTTTTTTATGCAGTATGCATGCAGAAATTTATAGCCTACCCCGCATCCTGAAAGTTCTTTATAAGGATAACTACAATCAGGCCTTTTTGGATCAAGTACAGCTATAGCTTTAGGTATATTGATGCCGGCAGTATGGTGATCACAAATTATAAAATCAACACTTTGTTCAGTGGCATACTTAACTTTTTCAATTGCCTTGATTCCACAGTCGAGGGCAATTACCAATGAAATGCCATTTTGCACGGCATAATCAATTCCTTTAATTGAAATGCCATAACCTTCATTGTAGCGATCGGGTATATAATAATCAATATTAGAAGTAAATTCTTTAAGGAAAGTATATATCATTGCCACTGAGGTAGTTCCATCAACATCATAATCGCCGTAAACCAGAATTTTTTCATTTGTTTTTATTGCCTTTTCAAGACGTTCAACAGCAATATCCATGTCTTTCATGAGAAAGGGATCGTGCATATCAGACAATTCGGGCCTAAAAAATGCTTTTGCTTTTTCGAACGTTTTAATGCCTCGCTGTATAAGTAAATTGGCTATCGGTGCATCCACACCAAGAACTTCCTTAAGATGATTGACATCTTCTAAATTCCCAGGGTTTTTAATAATCCAATTTCTATCCATCAGCAATTTATAAAACCAAAACTTTTAAAAGATTGAATTTGCTTTAAACCTGATTATGTAAAATCAAGGGTTAAAACGCATTAACCAATAGTGTTCATTTGACACCAAGAACCTCTAAAAACTTAACAAATTAAATATTTTTTTTCCGACCTTTTAAGCTTTCTGAAAAATTAATTATTAAGCAATCTCATTTTATGAAAAAAAACAAATATGTTTTAATTTCTCCATTCAAAGTAATTTACAATTTGGATTAATGTCTTGAATTTTCAACTTAAAAATAACTTATTTGTAATTAACTTATCATCATGAAAATGAATATAAAAACTAAATTTGTAACATAAGAAATGTCTCAATTATTAATTTGTACAGTATGGAAACAACACCTCAATTAAAAACACTTATCAGAGCTTTTCAGCTAAATGAAATTACAGAGTACGCCATCTATCTTAACCTGGCAAAATCAGAAAAGGATGAATCCAATCGTAAAGTATTCGAACAGATAGCTCACGAGGAAAAAGCTCATTATGAATTCTGGAAAAAATTTACTGACGAAGAAATGAAGCCAAATCGCTTGCTAGTAATTTACTATGTTTTAATTGCGCGTATTTTGGGACTTACCTTTGCCATTAAACTTATGGAAAGAGGTGAAGCGAAAGCTCAAATGGCCTATACAGTTGTTCTCATGCAGATACCGGAAGCAAAAAAAATTATTGAAGATGAAGATGCCCATGAACAAAAACTAATCGCGTTAATAAAAGAGGAGAGACTGAATTATGTTGGATCAATAGTACTGGGATTAAACGATGCATTGGTCGAATTAACCGGCGCATTAGCAGGACTTTCGTTTGGATTTCAAAATACTAAAGTAATTGCATTTGCAGGACTTATTACCGGTGTAGCAGCAGGTTTTTCAATGGCAGCTGCTGAATATTTATCACAAAAACATGAGGAAGGCTTACATCCCTTCAAATCTGCCGCTTATACTGGAATAGCTTACTTTATAACAGTAGGTTTATTAATTATTCCTTACCTATTTATAAGTCAATATATTATTTGTCTTTTTATAACACTTTCAATTGCTATTCTGATAATTTTATTTTTTAATTATTACATTTCGGTGGCTAAAGATCAACCATTTAAGAAAAGATTCTTTGAAATGGCACTAATTAGTTTAGGTGTTTCTGCCATAACCTTTGGCGTAAGCGTTTTGATTAAGAGATATTTTGGAATTGCGTTGCAATAATAAATTTCCTTAAATAATATTTTTTGAAAAAATTATCTTTGCATCGTCTTTAAAAAATTAGTTTTCCTTTATTAAAATTATAAAATGAATTATACAGAACTCAGTGAACAGGAAATAATTCGTCGCAACACGCTGGAAGAACTTAGAAAACTAGGGATTAATCCATTTCCTGCAGAGGGATTTGAAGTAAATGCAAATACCAGGGAAATTCTATCTGGTTACAGTACTGAGAAAAATAATTTTCAGGATGTAAGTATTGCGGGCCGGATAATGTCCCGCAGGATTATGGGTAGTGCCTCGTTTGCTGAGTTGCAGGACGAAAAAGGCCGGATCCAGATTTACCTTAAACGTGATGATATCTGTCCTGGTGAAAACAAAGAACTTTACAATACCATTTTCAAAAAACATATTGATATTGGCGATTTCATTGGTGTTAAAGGCTTCGTTTTTGTTACCCAGATGGGTGAAATTACTATTCACCTGAAGGAATTTAAAATACTTAGCAAATCCTTACATCCCCTGCCGATCGTAAAAGAAAAAGAAGGCAAAGTTTACGATGCGTTTACCGATCCGGAACAACGTTATCGCATGCGCTATGTCGACCTGATTGTTAATCCGCAGGTCAAAGACATTTTTATTAAACGAACAGCCATTATCAATTCAATGAGGGAATTTTTTAATTCGAAAGGTTACCTTGAAGTTGAAACCCCAATTTTACAGGCTATACCCGGAGGTGCAGCAGCCAGACCATTTATTACACATCACAATGCTCTTGATATCCCTCTTTATTTGAGAGTTGCCAATGAATTATATTTAAAGCGTCTTATTGTTGGAGGATTCGAGGGTGTGTATGAATTTTCAAAAGATTTCAGAAATGAAGGAATGGATCGGACTCATAATCCCGAATTCACTGTAATGGAGATTTACGTAGCTTATAAAGACTACTTCTGGATGATGGATTTTACCGAGGAGATGCTGGAACGCATTGCATTAGCTTTGCATGGCACTACTAAAGTTCAGATGGGTGAAAATACCATAGACTTTAAACGTCCTTTCGAGAGGCTTACCATGTCTGATGCTATTAAAAAATATTCTGGTGTCAATATTGAAGGTATGTCAGAAGTTGATCTGCGTAAAGCCTGCAAAGAATTGAATATTGAAACAGAAGATGCTATGGGCAAAGGCAAACTTATAGATACCTTGTTTGGTGAAAAATGCGAAGCTAATTTGATTCAGCCAACCTTCATCATAGATTATCCCATTGAGATGTCTCCACTTTGCAAAAAGCACCGAAATAATCCTGAACTAACCGAACGCTTTGAATTGATTGTTAACTGCAAAGAGCTTTGTAATGCCTATACCGAACTAAATGATCCCATTGACCAGCTTGAGCGGTTCCAGGAACAATTACGCTTATCTGAAAAAGGCGATGATGAAGCCATGTATATCGATTATGATTTTGTCCGTTCCCTTGAATACGGCATGCCTCCAA
>Ga0265316_10001513_pt1 | contig 24930 bp, 16 predicted proteins | sample 4522metaG_FD_202092 | JGI IMG/M metagenome (GOLD analysis project Ga0265316, IMG submission 202092) | Rhizosphere microbial communities from Carex aquatilis grown in University of Washington, Seatle, WA, United States - 4-5-22 metaG | ecosystem: Host-associated > Plants > Roots > Rhizosphere >... | reverse complement strand
AGACCAGAAAAATACTAAATATCATCACTTATCCTGTTATTGTTGGGGCGTTGATCGCTAATTTATTCGTCCCCCAGTTTTTAAGTGTTCACAATTTTTTATTCGGACTGTTGGGACTGGTCGTTGGGTTTCTGCTTTTTCTACTGCCGAGATTTATCAATAAAAGTATATGGGGATTGGGCGATGTAAAAATGGCGGCAATGATTGGGGCGATGGTCGGTTTCCCTCATATACTACTGGCGGTAATGGGCGGGATCATACTGGGCGGAACGGTGATCACCATTTTAATATCAAGACATTGGAGCGGACGACTCCCGTTTGCACCATACTTAGCGGCGTCAGGGATTTTGATCATATTCTTCGGTTCGCAATTTGTTCACTGGTATCTTCATCTATTCAATGTTCATTAACCCGTTTGAAGAATAGATGAAAGAACCATACTTCCAGTTTGAAGATGGTCTCGGTTCGATGTAAGGGGTGGGGTAGAGCGGTAAGTAATTGATCCCCATGCCGCTCTTTCCCCCCGTCCAGTTGATGTGAAAGATAACGGACAATTAGAAAAGTAACCGTACCACTGACTAATGCGGTTATCGCCGTGGATAATAAAGTTGTTAGCGTAAAATTCGACGAACTCAAGATGGTTTTATCAGTTTCTTAGCAGAGCCCTCTAACGTCGGACATTGGGTAATGACAATCGCCATCTGCCAACCGTCTTTTTCTATTTGGGCACGAACTTCACTGTTGATCATAACTTTCCAAACGGCGCATTGAGGCTTAAAGAAACAACTCCTGCATAATGTTAATTTTTCGAGTTCCTTGGCATTCATTTAACCGTCACACTCTTAGCCAGATTTCGTGGTCGATCAGGATTTATCCCGTTGCTGATGGATATGAAATAGGCAAGCATATGCAAAGGGACTGTGGCAACCACTGAATAAAACAGTGGGGTCACGGTCGGGATCGGGAGCCAGTAATCATATACCTTATCTTTTTTATCGGAGACGCCGATGATTATTGCGCCTCTGGCTTTTGCTTCCTGCAAGTTAGCCATAGTATCGACATAGAACTTATCAGCGGGGCAAACCCCCAGTACGGGCGTCCCTTTTTCGATTAAGGCGATTGCTCCGTGTTTTAATTCCCCGCTCGAAAAAGATTCGGCATGGATATAAGCGATTTCCTTCATTTTGAGTGCACCTTCACATGCCAGCGGATAGTTGACCCCCCTACCAAGATAATACATATGTTCCTGATCTTTCAACTGGTCAATAACCGCCTCTATCGATTTAGGGATATCTATTAGTTGTTGATCTAAAATGTCAGCCAAGTTCTTTAATTCTGCGACTCCCTTTTCATAGTTACAGTCCATTGCGTAAGATAATAGGAAGAGACTACACATTTGAGCGGTGAATGATTTAGTAGCGGCAACCGAAATTTCATTTCCGCAGTAAAGCGGGAGTACATCATTTGAAATTCGAGAGAGAGAAGAGTTAAGGGCGTTGATGAGGGAGATCACTGGTGCCCCTTGCTGGCGAGCGAATTGGACGGCTCGAATTACATCGGCAGTTTCCCCACTTTGGGAAAGGGCAATAATCATCGTTTGATTGTTGATAGATTCCCCGAACTCTTCCAATTCACTGGCAACCAATACCTCAGTAAATTTCTGAGCAATCTGAGAGATAGCGACTCGCCCTGCTAATGCCGCATGTCTCGATGACCCGCAACCGATGAGGATTACATTCTGAGCCCTTGCGATTTTGAAGGCTAGGCGCATATATAGATCCTTATCACTATTGGCGATCGCCCGAATGACGGTAGGTTGCTGTTTCATCTCGGTCTCCATGCGATAACCCGTTCCCGTTTTTTCTATTACCGATGGTGTATATGGTTCTGGTTTCCGCACAATGACCTTGCAAGTATCCAAATCATAGAGGGTAAATGATGTCGGATGAATTTCAACCAGTTCATTATCCCCGATGAAAACGATTGACTTAACTTCGTCGGGAAATGCCACAGGGTCACTCGCTATATAGGTGCATTTGTCCGCCAGCCCTAAAATCAATGGATTTCCCCGCCGCATAGCAACAAGCTCATCGTCATGAGATGAAATGGCGACCACGGCGAATTGTCCGACTAATTGTTCGGCAACCACAAACATTGCATCTCTCAGCGGTAGGGCTGTCCATTCCAACAGATGAGCGATTATCTCACTATCGCATTGGGAACGTATATTATGCTTCCCGTCCGACTCTTGTAAACTTTCCAGAAGTGCCTGATAATTATCGATTACCCCATTATGGACGATGGCAATTTGCCCAGTACAATCGATATGTGGATGAGCATTTTCCTTAGTGACCTCTCCCTGCGTAGCCCAACGGGTATGCCCGATCGCCATTTGTCCTTTTAATAATGGCATATCGTGAGTAAATACGTTGTTAACATAACCTATGTCTTTACGGATTTCGATTTTGTGTCCGTCTTTAACTCCAATCCCAGCAGAATCATAACCACGGTATTCCAATCGATTAAGAGATTCAATGGTTTTCTCATAGGCTTTTGGACTTCCGATGACGCCAACAATTCCGCACATATTTTATGCTCCTTTTCTAATTTATCCCAAATTCGGGATAAACGATAACGATAATAGGGAAACATGACATGTTCGACCCAATAATCCCGTACCCGCATAACCATCAACGCTACACCTGCTACTTGTCGTCTGTTATCGGCTGATTCGCTTTATTGATCAGATTGATTTCAGTTTTAATCTGATCTACCGATAAAATAGGACGGCTAAAATCATACTGATCATTGTACCAAGTGACAAACATCTGGCTGGGCATTTGCCCTGTAATAGAATAATAATTGGAAACTACTTTCACGGGGATACTATTACTCTTCCAGTTGTTGCTTGAAGACATGACAAAGCCAATAAACCCCCCGAATACGATCATTAGTAGCATTACAAAAATCCACCCGATTTGGCTGATTACATAGTTTTCGGCTTCTTTGCGGCTCATTTCTCCCCAATGACGGTTTGGGAGATCAAGCGGAATCCGAAGAGCCTTTTTGTTTTTGAAAGTTCTTCTTAATTCTTTTGGATCTTCCCCCATTGGGTTCGATACTCTTTCTTGTTGTGATTCCATGCTAATTTACCCCCTTAAATTCAAATATTCTAATCGTTGCCGATGAATGGATTAAAGTAAGATGTAAGTCAGTAGGCATTTGGATCAAATACAGGAGACGGTAAATTAATGTATTCTTTATTTCCGATTGTGGTATGGTTTCGTTTGCTGTAACCTCTAAGGCACTAAATTTTCTTTCATAGGTGGGTTGGTCAACAATTAGGTACTGAGTTTTTAGTTCAGTCATTGTTTTTACCGCTTCGGCGTCGTTTTGGCTGAGGAATAGTTGAGCGACTTCCGTTCCCCCGCCCCCAGGCATCAAGTTCGGTTGATGATTCGTCTCATAGAGAATCCAACTCCCATAATCGCTCCATGCCGTAATGGAATTAGTTATCGGTTGAGTCTTCAGCCATTGTAAATCGGTATACCATTCTTTATTCATCGAGAATGCAGTTACGTGAACGACGGTATTTGCGGTCGGAATATTGACGAGTACCAAAGGGATGGTAATTAAAGCGGTTGTTATTACCAGTTTCACATTAATAGAATCGGCAATCGTATAAATGACTAACGCCGATAGAACGGCAACGGGAATTTCAAAGTAGTATAGGAAACGGCGTTGCCAGAGAGTAATGGCGGTTATCACTAATGCCCAAGCCGAGAACATCATCACCCGATCATCACGACGATAACGCCATAAGAGGGGTAAGCCGCAGATGAAGAGTACGATGAAGATATTCAGATTCGTAATGACCACTCCCAAGTCGAAAGAGCCGAATGGGAAGAGTAATGGCATCATTTCACTGGTAGTTACCTTCGAAACGGGGGTGAACTCCGTTGATAAGATTTCCTGAGAAGTTAACCCAACGACAGCGAGATGAGATTTGTTTACGAAGGGGATAAACCCCTCTAACCGTGCCCATCCGCCCAGTGGTAAGTACAAGACGAACGCTACGGCGAACAAGATCCCGAATATCAAAACAGGTTTACGCCAACCCTCTTTTCGTTTCAAAGAATAGCTCAGGTAAATGAGAGCCAGTATCCCCACGATAACAATGAGTAGGACGCCAGCCGTCCAGTTGGCAAGATAAAAAAACAATGACAAGCCAGCGGCAATACTCCATGACCATACTTTCTGGTTAGCTTTAATCGCCTTAACGATAAAATAGAGGGTTAAAACCATGAGCATTACTTCAAGAGCATGATGATCAGCATAACCGAGAAGCGAACGGTGGAGAAACTCAGAGGGCATAATAGCGAGAAAGGCGGCAGTTATCAACCCTACCGTTTTATTAAAAAGTTCTTTACCTAATAGGTAACACAAATAAAGGGTGATTGCCGCAATAATCGGGGGGAGCCATGCGCCAACCAGTTCAATGGGGAAGACTCTCCCGCCCTGGGCAATCAACCACGGGAAGAAGAGTCCATAATTAACCGCATAGTGAAAACCTTGACCGAATGGCATGGTAGAGATCTGGCGGGCAAGGTGCATGATGTCGTAAGCGTCGGTCTCCAAAAAGGAAACATAGGTTCCGTTGAAAACATTGGTATATGAAAGTAACCGAATCAGGAAACCAAAGACACAAATACCAATCGCAACCAGATAAGAGCGGTCTTTTACTATGACGGGAACCGCTGTTTGATTATTCTTTTTCATCTGAGCGGCGGCATCCGCTGAGTAATACGAGACCGAGAATGACGGGGAAGAGTGGAATGCCTTGTAATTGGTTGGGCTTTGTAATTAGCTTTGAATTTAGGCATGCCGTTACCATTCTCCTTAGTTGAGATTTCGATTCTCTCTTGGGTTTTTATATATTTAGGATTGAATACTCGGATTTCATTCGAACTCTCTTTCAATCCGCTGAAACCTTGTTCCTCTAATACTTCATTCGTCGAATCCCCGAAATGATTGAGAAGATTATCGTATAAGTCTTGTATTGTGGCTGGCTTATTCTTTTCCCAGTCGGGGATCTCTTCGGCATAAAGAGATTTCTTGGCTCCATCATATACTTTCCGAATAATATCTTGGTCTTCAACCGTTAGGTCGAAGAGGGGTTTACTCAATGTTACTTTATAGATAAACCCGTTCTCTCTCGTCGGTTCAAGCCGTCCCATTCTGACATCTGAATCGTCTCCCAGCGCATATTGTTTCGCCGTTTCGGGGTTATCGGTAAAGGATATGCCTTTGCCAGAGATTTCATTTTGTATCCTCTGTTTGCTCAGGTCGAACTCAGTAAACTCCGCTGGAGAACCATGATAAATAGGGGATGGTTTATTCTCGATCGCCTGCCAGAGTGGGGCGGCGGAAGTTCCGCCCACCCGTTTAACGTTAGGGAAATACTCAGAAACAATCTCCTGCATTTTTGCGGTGGACAGGTCTGATTTACGGGGACTCTCAGGATAGTTGAAAACTACCCGCCCGCCATCCCTGACCGTTTGCTGTAATTCGCTTAAAGTTTTCCGTAGAAAACTTTCGGACGGGGCAACATTCAATACGTTACTGGCATACACTGTATCGTATTGTGATTTCAAAGCGGCTGGATTATGCACCCCTTTGATTTGGTTCTCCCCAATATCATAGGCGGTTACTTTCAATCCCCGCTGGCGTAAGGCATCGGCATGGATCGGATTCTTACCCGCTCCATAGTCCAGAATGTTGTCAGTTCGATTTGAAGTCTCGGCAACATAACGTGGGGTAATCGCTTTGCCGCCGACGGCACCCGTCGAGCGAGCGGTACGGTTAACAATCAAAACTTCTGGATCGGTCATAACTTACCTCAGCGGCGGCATCTTGGGGGAGATCCCCATTGGCGGTTGGTGTGGCATCGATGCGGGCTGAGAGGATTTAGCGTTGGTTTTCTTCAGAGTCCCTTTCCAAACCGAACATTCCTGCCCATCATCCCATTTGACGTAAATCATCTTGCCTGCTGGGTCGGGGCATACCGATAATCCTTTGGCACCTTTGATAGCGGATACGGTTCCTGTTTGATTCCGTTTAACGCCGCTCTGCCATGATTCGGCGTCGCTATCCATTACTACACGGTCGCCCAAATGAAAACCGCCCGAACTCTTAACGTCCTTCGGGTTATATGGCACCCCGTACTTTTTCTTCATTTCCTCAGCGTATGTACTCATCGAAATTTCTCCTATTATACATCATTCTGAATTGCTGGCAAACATTTTAACTTAATCGTCGGAAACGTGGACTGATCGGCGGTGTGGAATGTGCTTTAGCGAGATAAGGATTATCGGAGATGGTCGCTGTTTCTACTGTGGGTTTCCAGAGAAGAGAATCATTCCATGCGTAAATGCGGTCTAACTGCATATCAAATAACCGAATATAATATCCGCCTCTCATTTCCGATTTGATAAGTTTGTTTTTAGCCTCTTCTTCAGTCATACCCCTTGCATAATCCCGATCTTCCATAATCCGTCCGTCTCGGAGTTCTGTTTTGAATTTGAAATAAAATTTCCGTGGTCGGGATAGAGGGTCGATCGGATCCCTCTTTTCTTTGACAGGGGCTTTTATCTCGATGCCCCATGATTGTACTTTGTTTTTGTAAGCGGCTTCACTGACGAACTTACCATTGACGTAAATATGAGATGGGAATTGATGAAAGAGCGTACCTAACTTAGATTGATTGATGATAATATCCTGCACTATTTCAACGTTATTGCCATCATGCGTACCAGTAATCTTGACATGCCCGTTGTTGGCTGGTGGGGAAACTTTGACATTATCAAGATCCCCAAGTTTGTAGTGCATTTTATCGTACCATTCCAGAGCGGTATCATGACCATAACGTTTACCGTTCTTAGCAAGAGCCTCTTCATCGATAATAAACGACTGATTTATTCGATAGGGCGTGTCACTGGGGGGGTGCTTAACATTGGGGCGGATTGCGCCAGTAAAAGTCCGAGCCCATCTCCAATCGTTATAGACATTCTTTAATTCAGTTCCTAAATCTTTTTGCATCGATTCAAAGGTAGAACGGACGAACTTCTTATAGTCGTCTTCAAGATGGGGGGCATATGCCAGCATAGCGGTCTTTAACGGCGTATCTTCCATTTTTATCGTCCCAGTTTCGGCATCTTTGGACTGATACGGGGAGATCCGCTTCTATTGCTACTGGTGCCCGAACCCCTGAAATCTTTAATGATGCGGGGAGTATCGTGATGCCCAAGATACTCGGTACTTTCCTTCATTCGTTTCAGTGATTCGTCGATAGCTTCAGGGACGGATGCTGTCAGCCATTGTCTTCCCCGCAGGACTTGGATTACCACTCCGTTACGGGATTTGGCGTTATCGATTGCCTTTTGTTTATCGCAGAAAAAATGAACGTCAGCACGGGCAAGTGCATCACCGTGAAGGTTCCTGTCGGTTGCTGTTGATTGTATATTCTTACCTGCTTTTAAGAAATCAACCCTTGCGGTATCAGTTTGAGTAAGAGGACTCTTACGATGAACCAATTCCGCTTTAATAATTTGAATATCTTCTTTCCACCCATCAACAACTTTCTTACTGGTGTTATTATGCGGAAGTTCTAATTTAGCTTGCCTATCTGCAAGAATCCTGTGTAATCTGAGAACTGTGAGGATTTTTACCTGTCGTACCTTAACTTTATTCATCTTTCTACCTTCCTAACTTCGGCATTGGCGGACTGATGCGGGCTTGCTTATCTGACAACCGTACATTCTGGTTATGCTCTCTGATTGACTCTTTACGATTGGCTACGACCATCGCATCTTCAATAGATGCAAAAGTTCCCAGTTTCTTTTGATGAGAGTCCGAACAAGCTGGGCAAGAATCCTTATTACGGGCTAGATACCCGCAATTCGAACACCGATAGTAAGTTATCTTCCCCGTCGAAGAACCTGTTTTCTTGCGGTTTGCCAGTTCCGCTTTGATGATCTGGATATCTTCTTTTAAGGTCGCTTGCCCTTGCGGGCTCATGCTGGGTAAATCTTTAACCTTACTCTTCAGGATTTCTTGTAGCAAGTCCGTGGGAGCCTCTTTCGCCTGGGTTCGTTTAGTTAGTTTTCTTAACTTGTCGCTTGCCATCATTCGGGGAGCCTGATGATAATTGGCTTGGTGCTCGTCATATTCGTCAGCATCCCGCTGGATTTCTTCACGGAAAGCATCATCACTTATCTTATCCCGTTTCCCTTTATTTTCTACGGCTTGGTAATACTTTTCTCCACCAATTTGATAAACACCAGCACGGGGTTCAAACTCAACAAAACCAGCCTCAACAATTCGTTTGGTTAGTTGTGTAGTATCACCTGAATAATTGAGCCCCGTTTCTTTACAGGCTCTCTGTAAATCTAACGTGGAATACTTCGTTAAATGGTTCAGGATATAAGGGGTACTCGGCATTATTTCACTCATCTCTCTACCGTCCTATCTTGGGCATCTTGGGACTGATACGAGTGCCCGTACTTTTACTTATTAGAACGGCTGGTGCCGAAGTATTGGTCGCTGGATAAACTATATCGGATACCGTTCGGAAAGTGGGAGAGTCCCAACTTGACCCAGCATCATTTTGTACCGATCGGATTTCATATTCTGGATGTTGCTCATGGAGTTTAGCGACGGCAATGGGCTTGGTTCCTTTTGGTAACAAAGCCCATTTACTGCCGAAGAAAACGGCATATTGCAATGCCCTATTTGTGTTAGGTTGTTTAGTCCCCATATCTCTTACCGCCCTAGCTTAGGCATCTTGTGAGAGATGCGGGGAGCCCGACTCTGTGGCATTTTTGCCTGTCGAACCTTTCGTGGTGCATCTACCCCAACAATATCCACACTTCCTTGATCCCGCATCCACTTCTGTACCTCTTTCGACTCAGTATGAGGGAAGGTAGCTTGGTTCGAACGTCTCTCATCCTGATTACGGGATCGGAGCGACCTCTCATCTTCAAATGATTGAAGGTCTTTGATGCTGAGTGGCAATTTCTCAGGTAGATGCTTCTTGAATTTCTCGGCATCATTATGGAAATTGGTACTGTTAGTACCATATTTTTCTTTGACAGCGGCATTCCACGGGGCGATCGGTTTCCCGCCGATCTTTAACCGATAGTTACCGTTGGCATCGACATACGCTTCGTGATTCGTCCAATCCTTGTAAGCGTGTGCCAGCATATTCCCTTCATTGCGTTTGATGGTTCCTTTAACTGGCATGTCGATAGTGGGGAAACGGGAGCGGACTTTTAATTGAACAATCATCCGCTCGGCGGGTGTCCCATGCTGGGCGACACGGGCAAGAGCATTACGGGCATGCGCTTCATCCTCAATCGGATATTTCCTTTCCGTGGGGATAGCGAACTCATGGGCTGGGAGTTTTTTCCTTTGGGCAGTTGTTAATTTAGGCATTACCTTCTCCTTATTCTTAAATTCTCAGTTTCTATCTGAGTAATTTCCTACTAAAATTTCAGCTTGGGCATCTTGGGACTAATACGAACGTTTGGCATATTACCCATCGCCTGTTTTCGTGATAGTGCATTATAGTATTGCTCAAGAGATTTGAAATCAGTATTATCCCACGGTTGACCGAGTAAATATACAGGTTTAGTTCCTTTAGCCGTATAAACGTATGTGTTAGGATATTGAGCGGATAAGTTCTTAAAATCCGCTGGCGTCCACTGGTCAGTGATTATCACGGTTTTGAAGAGTGAATAAGTTCGGTCGTCATAGAGTGGCAATTCCAATGTCTTGACCATCCGTTTCATTGCGTCGGGGTTAGCATGGATATATCGGTCTGCCCTCTCTTTCTCGTTTACAGGTTTAGGTTCATTAATTTTACGTTGCTGAATTTCGTTTCGGATTTCGTTTTCTCGGTTGAAATCCTCTTTACTTCTATTCGGTTTATCATTCAGATTTCGTAATTCGAACCACAGGTCTACATCTGCCATTTCAGCAGATTTGCTCTTTGGTTTCTGATATGTCATTTTATTTTACCTCGATAATGATGGCATTCTCGGTGAGATATGTAACTTACGATGCCCTGAACGAATCATGGCACGTTGCCGTTGGATTTGTTTACTGGTCGGTTGAATTTTGGGGAGATAATCAAATAATGGTTTCTTATCTATTGCATCTCTCTCTTTATTCAATTCGTCCATTTGTTGTTTATAACGTACAGGATCCCAACGCCCCGTTGTATTCCAAGTATCGGAAAGTTGAGCCTTTTTTAACTCGACTCTACGAACAGCCTCTTCCCTATTTTGAGCCGCTATGGTCAAGATACTGAATTTATAATCCTGTCTCTTCTTTTGACTTTCCATCGACCTTCACTCCATTAATGTTTCGGGAGACGTGGCATGTGCTGAGATATATGGGCTCCGCCAGTATGCCCACTGATACCCATCTTACGACCGCTGATCGGCGGCGTGGGGCTGGTTATCGGTCGGACTGGGGTGTTATCATCCATTCCCCAAGCATCATCAGGATTAAGTTTAACCCGTTTAATCTTTGGAGCGGGATGACTGAACGTTTTGACCGACCCCCCTTCCGTAGTAACGATGGGGGTTTCCGTGGGTGGTTTCTCTATGTCAGTCGAAGCATCAACTTTTTCGAAGATAGACCGCTGGGCTTTTGGCTGTTTGACCTTTTTCTCGGTTTTCTTTGGTAACTTATTTGGTAATTCCGCCACTGGTTTTACCAGATCAGGATAATCCTTTAATACTTCAGGAGATACCGTCTTACCCTCTTTCAAAGCCGTTTCAACGTATTCCCGATGGTAGGTACGTGCCTCAATAGGTTCGACAGGGAACGGACTCTTCTGACGCATTGCGTAATATTGCTCTTGTGTCATTTCGTGCGGCGGTTTAGTAGGTTGGGGATTATTTATTTTATTAATTTCAGGATATTTAGCCAATGTAGCCGCTGGAACCGATTGTATATTGAAGGATTTTATCTGGTCTGGTGTTAACCATGCGTATTCGGTATCACCATTTATACTACCCGTACGTTCTTTGACAGGCTTCAATCCCACTCGGTATGAAATGCGAGTCCCATCTTTGCCTTTCAACGCAGTATGCAACATCACTTCTTGCCCATTGTTCAATTTTGCGACAATGGGGAATTGTTTATTGATTTCGTTACTATCGCAAACCAATTGAACCAATTCAGGATAGTTGCCAACAGTTACCGTAATATTTTTAATCGCTGGATTAGATGAACTAGGATGAGCCGTAATCGGAACTTCTGGCGGTTCGGATGCCGCTACTATTTGCTCATGGGTAATAGACGGATATTTTACGGTTAGTTCAGGATGAGACGTAAGATGTTCTTTCCCTGCGGGCGTAGCGGCAATTTGCGCTTGAGTATAACCGAGATTCCAATCTCCTGCCGCTATCGCACTAGGAGTCATTACTTCTTTACTGATTTCATTCCCAAATTGAGCAACAAACTCCTTATCTTCAAACGGATGCTTGGCTGTCTTATTTGCGAACGCTTCACGCCCCAGTTCTACCGCAGATTTCCGTTGTACTGTGGACGGATAAGGCTTATTACTAAGCCGACCTGAACCATAAACCATCGGTTCTATCGACGGTTTCCGTTTTGGTACGGTCAAGTCTTCAATCGGTTGCCGTTCGGGTTCGGCGGCGGCTGGTGCCAACACAATCTGGTCTTTAGGTACTAACGTCTGGAAACCAGTATTCTTATTGTAGAGTACGGCTTTATCTCCATTGTAACCACGGAAGTTCATCTTTACATCTTCATCGGTAAACGGAGAGTGCCAGATTACATCGTCGTCAACGCCGATTACAGGTTGTTTAGCGGCGTCAGCGGCTTGTTTAGCTCGCATTGAGTCAATATTGGAGACCACGGGTTCATCTTTCAGTTCAGTCGTATCAACCATCAATGGAGTAACCGTCTGTGAGTGTGCCAATTCTCGGAAGTCCTTTGAAGTTAAGATACCAACTTTCTTTGCGGCGGCTTTCATCGCTAGATTATTATTGAGCCAATCCGAACGGCTTTTGTCGTTTTCTTTTTGAACGGCACCAATCATACTATTAACGACTTGATTAACTCTTGCATCTGATTTATCCGCCCAGTTATATTTCGGATCGTTATTATCCAGTCGTTTCCTGAGTTCCTTCCGATATTCGTCTCGGAACTCTTCAAGTTTGTTACGTAACGGTTGACCGACGGGCGGGATCTTAACTGGGGCATGAGCGGGTGTCTGTGATAAATCAGGCAACACGGCTGACCGTGACGTTTGCAATATAGCACCTTCGGCTGGTTTCGCCGCCTCTTTTTTGGCATTCAGTTCAGCGGCGAGAGCCTCAACATCAACATCTTGCTGATAAGTGCCCTTGGAGACTGGGGTATCTTCCTCTTTCGTACTGAATCTATCCTGTAGCCCACTGACTTGACTAATTTTTTGCGGCTTAAAGTAAAGGTCTCGTTCCATTCCCAGTCCTTTGACTTTGAGTTCATTCATTTCGACGAGACTAAACTCTCCCCATTCGCTGTTATAATCGCCAGTATCAACATACCCAAAGAAGATTTGTTCTTTAGGATCATACTCGGTTGCGTACCAAGTCATATTACCTGCCATCGGATGAAAGAATTTAGCGATAACCACTTTGTCCTTCAACGGTACTTTTTCCGTTGAATAGAGTTTCGGGAACTGAGCGGCTAAGGCTTTGGTCATCAGTACCATCTTGCCTGTGCCGCCCTGCCGTGCAAGGCGTGATTCTTCTTCATGGTTAACTTGGCTGACTACCTCTTCAACGGTAGGTTTAGCGGCGGGTGTTACTGGCGGTTCGACTTCGCCTGGGTGAGCCGCATCGAAACTCGCATCGACAGCCGCAATCTCTTCAGCGTCTACCTGCCGAATCTCTTTTAATTCGGAAAGCGGTACTTGGACTTCAACATCCTTCAAATCGCTACCGACATTAGAAACTAATGCGAAGCCATCTTTCATCCCTTTGAAGATTACATCGGCTTGGAAATCACCAGAAGCACTCTTGACTTCTAGCTTCGTGCCGATGGGATAAGGTAGTTTCTCAGCGGGTTTGATGGGTTCGTAAGTAAACGTATTAGTGGATTTCGGTTCATCCGCTTTCAATTTGGCTTGGAGTTCTTTTTCTTCGGTCTCCAATCTTTCCAGCGATTTCCCGTGGTCGTTGATCGCCATATCGTAAGCCATATCTTTCGCCTGACCGATTTCTTTTAGCCGTTTAGCGATGTCTTTCCGCTCACTGGCGGAAAGAGTTGACTGTATTTTTTCGGGTTCCCCGATGCGAGCGACAACCACATGGTCTTTCACCCACTGGTCGCTGGGTTTTGCTGAAGAAACCACTGGGGAAGGTTGCTCGACTTTAGGTTCCCGCCCTTGTTTCTTTAAGCCAGCGGCAATACCCATATCGAGTGCTTTGGTTCCGCCAGCACGTTTTATTCTTTCTGCGACGTTTTCAAGAGCCTGCGGTTTGGTTGCATAAGTTTCTCCGATCGCCAGACCCGTTTCTGTATTGCAAATTCGCCAACCCTTTTTCTGTACCTCGCCGTTTACAACGGGCGGCGCAATAAAGAAGTTGTAATTCTCATACTCAGGGATGGTTACTTTGAAACCGTGAACTGGCACCCAGTTTATCTTGTCAAATTTATCAGTCGGGATATAGAAAGTCCCGTCTTTCAAATCGGTTCGATTGGTCGGCGGTTTATCGTACTTCTTGATGATTTCAGCGGCGGCTTTCTCATCACCTTCCGCTGAGTTTTCGACCGCTTGAACGTCAATCGCAGGGGCATCCTTGACCGACTCAGCCGCTTTGACCGTCTCTTTTTCGATTGTAGTGGGTAGTTTTTGTTCGGGGATACCCATTTTGTTAGCCGTAGCCTCGGCATTAGCTTCAGGCGGCTTTACTTCAAGAGTTTTCTCAACGGCTTCGACTTCATTCTTAACCGATTGTGCCTCTGCCGTGGGATTAGTGGTTAACTCTCTCGGTGGGGGTAACTCCCCTTCATCTTTAGCATGGAATTGATAAGTCGGTTGTTCACCCGACAATGGTTCCTCTTCATTCAATTCTTCAGGAAGACTGGTATCAATGTTTTCCGTGGTTGTCGGTGAAACTTTCCCATTCTTTAACCGATCCTGAACTTCGGATAATTCCTTTTGCATATTGGTAAGTCTCGGCGCATATTCAAATGGAGCCTCAGCCTGTTTCCGATAGTTGGCTAAGTTCTTTTCTGCTTGCTCTAACACCCCACGTCGGACTTCAAGAGCGGCGGGGATACCATCAATCTTATTATTGATACGTGCGACCAGCCCTTTAGCATTTAGTTCGGCATATGGGATTGCCAGTGTCGAATAATCGAGCATCGTCTTCGGATTACGGACAATTAAACGATACCCTAACTCGGATCCCTGATTATGGGCATAAATGTCAAACCCCTTATAAGAACCGATCTTGGGAATCTGGTTATAATCGGTCACTGTCGGGGAACTGGTCAACCCTGCTTTTAACGCTTCACCAGCGGCGATCGTATCTTCGGTAAATTCTTTGTTACCGACGGTCATCTTAAAGACATTGGATTTATAATTCGCCGCCATCGTTGCGTCATCTGCCATTTTGATAACATCGGATTTACAAGATTCGATCTCTTTCGGCAAGGCACTCATCTGATTATGAGCCCTGACAATATTATCAGTATGTGACGCCTGCAACATCATCAATCGGTTGATAGAGTTCTTTAACGATGCCTCTTTCATTACATCGGGATTGCCTGTAGCGATCGCCTTTGCTTCACCCGCACTCATGGTGAAACTATCGATATCTTCAATCTCCCGTGGCGGATTATCACGGCGCATGATAGATTTGATCGCCTTAGACTTCGCTTCGATCGCCTGCCACATATAACCGTCGAAAGAACGTTCGGTAACATAAGTGTAGATATGAACGCCCTTGCCTGGGTTAACCACATCCCCCGTCTCTTCATCGACGACCGCTCCATATAATTTGTTACCCTGTCGGATAACACGCCCTTCCCGTTGTTCAATATCACGGGGTCTCCACGGGGCATCAAGGTGATGTAGCGCACAGGCTCTTTCCTGCATATTAACGCCCGTGCCCAGTTTACCAGTTGAACCGATGATTACCCGCACGTCGCCTGCATTAACCTTATCCATCATTGATTTACGTTGAGCATTGGATTTTGCGTCATGGATAAACCTAACTTCTTTTTCGGGGATGCCAGCGGCGATTAGATAATCTTTGAGCACGGCATAACAGTTACGGAGTACCTTCATTTCCTCTTCGGTCTCTTCGTTTTCGTCGGGTATTGCGTCTCCGCCATCAACCGTGGTCACGGTCTCTACTTTCTCACTTGCTTTTGGCGTGCCCAAGTCCAAGAAGACCAGTTGCGTCCCTTTGTTGGCATTTTCCTTATTGTAGACTTCCGCAATTTTACGTGCGGCTAATGCGATTTTACCTTGGGGATTCGGTTTAGCCCGTGGATCAACCATCCTCATATCGAGTGATGCTAACCGAGCATCGTTCGAAATTTTAAGCATATTATCAACCCGTGGGTCAACTGCACCTAAATCAGAGGCACGGCGGGCAAGGTCTTCCATATATAATAGAAGATCTTTTGTCGGCGGAGCCGAGATAACTGTGCGGCGTGGTTTCCCATTGTCGTCAACAATACGTGGTCGTAGCGCAACCATTTGCGGAACTTCATCGGCAACCCGAATATCAGTTACATCCTGCCAGAGTTTACTCAATTCAGGCGCATTATTGAACTTCGCAAACCGTTGAGCCATTTTGTATTGACCAGTCGGCGTTTGCTCCAATGATTCTATGGTCTCTCCGAAGGTATGAGCCCAAGCATCGAAATGCTTCAATCCCTTAGCCTCTAACATCGGCTGTTGGAGATAACGCATCATGGTATACATTTCGGCTATGGTATTGGCTACAGGTGTTCCTGTGGCGAAAGTTACGCCCACATTCTTACCACGTTGTTGAAGAGCACGGACTTTCATATACATATCGAACGCCCGTGTTGAATCGGTATTAGGCAATCCCTTCAGCCGCCCCATATTGGTAGTAAAATGAAGGTTCTTAAAGTTATCCGCCTCATCGACAAATAACTGATCAACCCCCAAGTCTTCGAAGAAAACGGTGTTATCGGCATGTTCGTGAACCTTTTCCATTGCATTCTTTAACCGAGTTTCCGCCCGCAACAGAGCTTTTTGAAGTTCCTTATGCGACGCTGACTCTTTTTCTTTCCGTTCACGGCGATAAGTATAACGATTACCGTTGCCCTCTTCTTCTGGCGGCTCGACGCCGATAATCGCTTCTCGGATATCTTCAATTTCCTGTTTGATGAACCCAATTTCCGTTTCTGGTTTCAACGGAATAGCCTTTAATTGTTCATTGGACAAGATAACCGCATCCCAGTTACCCGTCATGATGCGGCTGATAAATTCCTGCCGTTTCCCGACTGAGAAATCATCTTCTTCGGGGAAGAGCACATTGGCATACGGATAAACGTCTTTGAACTGGTCATAGAATTGCTTGTGCGTTGATTTGGGGACGACATACAACGGTTTCCCAGCGATTCCCAATCTTTTTAGCTCCATACCGCCAGCGACCATTACAGCCGTTTTCCCGAACCCAACCTCATGAGCTAACAATGTTGTCCTGTCTTGGACAACACGCCATACCGCATCTTTTTGATGCTTGTGCATCTGCCGCTTCCATTTGAGAGCCATAGCGGGGAACTCTTGATGGGAACCGTCGAATATACGGGGACGAGTCCCATTGAATATGGTATTGTAATTTTTGACCAACCGATCCGCCCTCTCCGCATCTTGCCAGATCCATTCCTTAAATTTGGTCTTGATTAAGGCGGCTTTCTCCTGAGCGGCAACGGTTTCCTCGGCATTACGAACGGGCTTATCATCATCGCCTCTATCCATTACTTCAATGGTACTACCGTTCAATATGCGTAATATCAGATTATCGGCGGACATTCGATGAGTGCCCCATTCCGATTCCAGTTTCGATGAGTTGGCATCCATTTTACCATCGTATGATTTGACCCATTCACCAGTTTGGGGAACATAATCAAACCATTTGTCTTCACCATGATTACGCCGCCAATTCCCATACGGACTGAGTAGGAATTTAACGAATGCGTCTACATCAGTGGGGGGTATCCAATGGGCTCCCAGTTGAGCATTAATCTGCGACGGCGGTAAATCCTTCGGTTGAACCGCTTTCAACGCATCGACGTTTGGCTGAAATTCAGACTTGGCTTGTGCTGAAGCCTCGGCAATTCTCAGTTTCTCTCGGACTTCACCCGTCAGATAAACATCGGCGGATTCCCAATCCCCGATCGGGTTTTTGAATATCTTGCCCTTTGCGGAAAGACTGTTAATAACTTGCTCTTTTGAAGTGCCCAGTAAATCAGCCATGTAATCCAGATCGAGCCGACCCTTTTCATTCATAGAGACGGCGACCGCATCCGCCTCGGACTTTACTTCCCTCATCCGATAGCCGTTGATGGTTCGGCGGTCGAAGATGGGCATTTTATATTCCCGTGCTTTTTCGGCAGGGAGTTTCGGTAACTTGGCTATATCTTGAATAGGATGATCTTTGTCATCCTTTTCGAGTGCTCTAAGGAAAGGCATATCGGGATCCCCACTCAATAGAGTACGGTTTTTCCCATTATTCATTGCCCCGTGTTTAGCAACATAAGCATCGTACAGTTCGTTAAGTTTCTTTTGGGCGTCGGCAAGTTCGTTATCGCCGCAATTCGCTAACTCTAACCTCACAATTTCTTTAGCGGCGTCACGGATAGCAAGCATCGATTTGATGCGGGTCGTTTCTTCATTACTGAGATCGACCTTTTCTAATTGCTGGTTATGGTTAACATAGACGACTCCCTCTTTAATAATCCGTGAGCCCTCATTAATACCAAAGCCACTGGGGATTGCCGTTGCCGATTTAGAAAGCGATGGCATATCTTGAATCACATTGGCAGGTAATTGATTAACGGCGTTCGCCATTAATGAACTGAGGGTAGAACCTTCCAATTTATCTACGGAATAAGAATCCCCACGGTATTGCTGACCGTTCCCCGTATGTTTACCGCAGACCATAATCGGATGGTCTACAAAATATTTATTGACGTTAACATCAATATCATAATTATTGTAATTACCCGATGTCCGTTTGACCTTCATATTAACCGATTGAGTCCAATCGGTATCGCCCTTCGGCTCTCCCGCCATTCTCTTTTTCATAAAGATAATATCGGTCACTACATCGGTATCGGGAAAGGCTTTAGCGGGAAGACGGATTGCGCCGAGAAAATTAGCTTCTTCAGCCATTAACTCTCTGACGGGTTGTGCTGACGGGGCATCCAACGTGTTGTGAGTGGTGATGAATGCCAAGACTCCGCCTGGGCGTAATTGTTTCAGTGTCTTGCCGAAGAAATAATTATGGATTGATTTCTTGAACCGTGCCTTATCCCCTTTGAATGAAGGGTCAAAGACAGATACATTGCCGAATGGTACATTTGAAATCGCAAGGTCTACCGATTCAGCGGGGATTGGCGTTTCTTCATAACCCATAACATAGACAGCGGTTTGCGGGTAGAGTTGTCGGAGCATGCGCCCTGTTAATTTGTCTTTCTCGATGGCTATCCGCTCCGATCGAGATGCTAACTCCACTGGCTCATAACCGAAAAACCGACCAGACCCAGCGGACGGCTCTAGCAAGTGGGGGTGAGAAAGATTATTGACTCCCATGCGTCCTAAAGCCGACCACATGGAGTTAATGACTTCGGGAGTGGTAAAAAAGGCGTTGATACGAGACGTTTCAATCGCCTTAAACTCATCATCGGTACAAAGTTCTTTTAATTTTTCCCCACGGTCAACCATCGCCTGATTCGGATGATAACTTCGCCCATCGTCGAACGCATCATTAAACGCTGAGTCTCCAAATCCTGAATAGCGGGCAAGTATCGCTTGTTCGGCGGGCGTCGCTTTACGGGATTCCGCCTCTATCTTTTTCAGTGTGCGGATTGCTTCAAGGTTGGCATCAAACTTAGTTGCCGCACCGAGATTATAACCAATATCGGAACTTGATGTGAGAATAATATCCTTCGGCGGGGTTGATGCTTCCGCCCCTGGGATAAGCGGCTCAGGATGAAGGTCTAATCCGTTTCCGACTCTAGTATTTGGCTCCTGATCGCTATGTTCCACGCTTCGCTCTCGAACATCCCCCCCGATATTAGATTCTGAGCGTATCTCTCCGCTCTCTTCGCCGCCGCTTCTGCGTATTCCTGCCGTTTCTTGCCGTTCATCTGCTTGTATTCCTGCGGCTTGTTTTCCTTCAGGTACGTTAGGGCTTTGTCCACTAGATCCCCGTGGCTGGGTGGATACATCATTGCTCTGACCATTTGTTGTCGCTCCTTCATTATTATTAGCCCCAACCTCTACCATGAGATGTTGATAGGCTTGCTTAACAAAATCGGGTGTATTCGGCTTCCACTCGACAAACTTTCCCGTTGCCTTGTCGTAAGTCCGATACATATTGACCATGTTCATTGTTGCTAATTTTTCATCCGCTGTCATAACCATATTCTCAATTTCCTCGTCTATTTATTATTGTCCTACGGAACGTCGCCCAAAGAAATTAGCGGCTAGTCCGATAACGACCAAAAATAACCCAAAGCTGGCGGCGGCTGTGATCGAATAAAGGAAGTACATTATTATGCCCGCATTGCCGCCAAAAAACGAATAATCCCATTGAAAGAGATGTGGAAGAGCTTGGGTAACGAAAGACATGTTGAGAACTGGTACGTTCCAAATACCTAACACACTGAAAGAGCGGAAGACGGTTAGCTGATTCAAGATGGCGATCTCACCCATTGAGACCATCGCCCCTTGTAGCATCTGGTTAATCAGCGTCATCCCAGCAAATAAGAAACTGGCAAAACCGATGAAACCAAAACTCATTTTTAGCCTCTATTCTCAACACAGTTGCCCGTGCTGTCTATATTATCTCATACCTGTCAAGTCCCCCCTATGGGGCACTTGTCACCTTCGGCAGACTGGTCAAGCCGATGGTAATAGCGATGATAAGGTATAAAACCAGCATCCAGAAATCGAACACTTTAAGAGCGACGAAGATGCTCATTACGCCCGTTACGATCAGGATCTTGATGAAGATGGAATTGGTCATAAACTTATGCTGAAGGTAAGAACCTGTTAAACTCGATGCTTCGACCACGAAAGAGGCGAGCATAATGAACGGTAATTGCGGTGGGGTATCCGTGGCATTGGCTATTGACGTGATAATATCCGCCCCAGGGAAAGCAGGGGCGATGGTCGTTGAGAAGTTCGAACTAATTTCAGGCATAATCACATAGTTGGCTAATCCTGTGGAGTTGGATGTTACCTGCGCCAGTGTGATCGGGTAGACGCCGCCCACAACGGGATTATCCCCAGGCGGATTACCCCAGCCGCTACCACCACCGCCGCCATTCTCGGTAGAGTTCTCTGTTCCCCACGTAATGACTCCATCCTGATTCCCAGCCCAGTCGGGTAAGACCGTACCTTGAATGATATTATCAGGTTGATAGTGCAATAATTCTCCCCCAGCACTAGGGGAGCCCGTCGCTCCATTTACATATAAATGACTTCCCCCTTCACCGTAATAGGTAATCATATTGATAGTAGCATCATTGGTTGTTAACACCTGACAAATTGTATCTGCTGTCAGTGTGGTTTCATTTATCTTTTCGATGTAAATGTGTTCAGCATCAATTTTTCTAGCCTCGTAAAGACTACCCGCAAGAGCGACTGGGTTCCCGCTCCCTTCATATGTACCGATGAGACCGCTGAGATCATCGCTATACTTGTCCAATGAATAAACAGGTTGGAGAGAGTAAACATCTCCATTTTGGTAATCGAAAAAGCCGCTATAGTTATAGTCAAAAGTCTCGTAATGTACCATATTGAGATCACTGGCAGAAAAGGAAGCGATGTAAGATGTCCCCTCTGAGTAATACTTACCAGCGACGTAAACATAACTACCGCCGCAAGCTACGCTCCACCCAGCTTGGAAATTTGTAGGGGGATCCCCCTGCGTATTACTTAACACATTATAGGCGGCTTCTGTTAAATCAGATTGGTTTAACTTTTCCAGCCAATCGCCCTCGCTGTGAGAGACCATATATACGTAATCATTATCGCAGGCAAGCCCACGAATCCCAGTAGAGTTGTAATAGTAAGGTACACTATTTAGATTAGCGCAAGAAATCTTATCCAATCTAAAAGAGGAATCATTTACGTCTAACGGGCGTGCAAGATAGAGATAACCGATACTATAAACCATCATATTAGTAAACGGGATACTCTCACTTCTATAATAACCATAATTAAAACCGTTAGTCCAAGTAACGGAAGTAACAAAAGAAAAATCTCGTAAATCGTACTTTTGGATAGTAAGATCGTTGTTGTTATTAGTATCCGTCGCCAGTATATATAGATAGGTGCCATCTGTGCACATAGAATGAGAAACGGGCACGATCCCATCGGGAAGTGCCAACATTCTTCCTGTTGATGCCAAGTTGGGAATATTAAATTCCGATATATAATAATCTGAGGACGGCTGGGCGGGCTGGCTAATAACAATGGAATCAATGTAGGGCATCGCATTGTTCTCATTCCACACCCAAGCGGCATTATTATCTGGTACGGTTGTCACCCCAGCGACCGTACACTGGTAGGTTCCAGCGGTGAAAACCCAAGTGCCACCAGTATTAATGAGAGAGGCGTTCGAATAATATGCGCTTGGCACAGATGGCACGGAAATTTCGTGAGTATTCCCATCGTAAACCGTAAGCGCAATCTCCCCGTCGTTCACTATTTGAATTGTAATTTCGCCATCATGACGAAGGATATATTTATCAGCGGCGTAGGAAGTATCAATAAACCCAGGGAAATCAATCTCGAAATCCCCGCTACTTGGTTCAAGAGTTGAGTTGTAAGCGGTAGTAATTTTCCCGCCGTGTCCGACAATAATAGGCATTGAAGAAACGGGGTCGTTGCCCGTCGTCAGCGTGAAGGTCTTCGTTGTGCCCGATGCGAGATCTCCGACCCACCAGACGGCGTTATCCGAGACCAGTGTCGGTAAGGCATTTCCGCCATCCGTTACCACGGCATCAAGTCCATCGGATTGCATATAGCCGCTGGCAATCATTTCATTCACTTTGAAACCTGACATGAAAGGGGTATTGGCATAGGTCGTGTTCGACGTTTCATGGAGTTGGATATCCCATGCAAAGGTTGCCGCTAATACGGGCATCGCATTAAACATCGTGAGCACAAGTATCCCCACTGAAACCAAGATAACGCTGAATCGGAAATCCTTTTTATTCATTATGGGGCTCCTGTAATCTTCGGCAGACTGGTCAAGCCGATGGTGATAGCAATAATAAGATATAAAACTAGCATCCAGAAGTCGAACACTTTGAGAGCGACGAAGAGGCTCATTACGCCCGTCACGATCAGGATCTTAATGAAGATGGAATTGGTCATAAACTTATGCTGAAGGTAAGAACCTGTTAAACTCGATGCTTCGACCACGAAAGAGGCGAGCATAATGAACGGCAATTGCGGTGGGGTGCCCGTGGCATTGGCTATTGACGTGATAATATCCGCCCCAGGGAAAGCAGGGGCGATGGTCGTTGAGAAGTTCGAACTAATTTCAGGCATAATCACATAGTTGGCTAATCCTGTGGAATTAGCGGATACCTGAGCGACGTTGATCGGGTAGACGCCGCCCACTACAGGGTTAATCCCCTCTGCGGGATTCGTCCCCCACGTAATTACCCCATCATTACTATTGCCCGACTGATCTGGTAAAGTTGTGCCTGAAATTAGACCAACAGGCTGGTAATGTAACATTTCACCCGTTCCCACCACGATAGCAGGTACTTGAACGGTTGCGTACAACGATGGCTGATAATTAGTTGCTACTTGGTCTGAAGAAGAGAACTCCCCCCATGAGCCATAACTTATATCTGTTGTCCCCACAAAACTAGAGTCAGAAATATAATAACCAACTTTATAAGACCAAAGCCCGTCTTCTCTGTATAATAAATAGTAGGTCGTCCCTTCAACTATATCAGGTTGAACGGGGAAGTAAGCTGTAGCCCATTCTGTTTCTTCACCTTGGGGTATTTGTACGGGATTGGTAATCCCGTTCGTTATTGGGGAGTAAGTATCACCGCTTTTAGTATAAATCCCCATCTCCATATAATGAGTCTGATAACCTATTTCCGATACATGGATAGACATACTTAAAGCCTTACCCGAAGAGCCAGCCACATATCCGCCTTCATTAAAAAGTGTTTTATCGCCATAATCACTTACCCATTCAGGGGCAGAATACCAAATATTCCCCAGTATATCGGTAGGTGGAATCGAACCATAAATACGATAAGCGTCTGAGGCACCATCTGGACTCCACGGATACGATGCGCCGCTATCGTTGCTGGTACTTTCATTGTCGAGAGCCCCATCATTCCCAATTAAATAACCATAGCTCCAGCCTGGGGCATCGGGATCTCTAACCACTATAAAGTAAGGGACAGATGGCGATAATGAAACTGGGGTGTTAAAGGTAAATGTAACCCAAGTAAAATCAGGTTCGACTGAAATACTTGCACCTGAGACCGTTGCTAAACACAAATCACTTCCAGTTGGCGTAGCCCGAATCCCAACAGTCGGGTTTCCTATCGTCCCATTATATCTAGCCAGAGACAGACTAACGGCGGTAATATCATAACTGATCGAAGGAATAAATTGAATCGCTAACCACACATTTGACCCGAAATTACCACCAAACCCAGGAGCATCATCATTATGTTGTTGGACGGATACGCCTGAATAAGTGTAATTGATTTTTAATTGGCTAAGAGTCCCACCCATTGAAGAGGGTCGTCTCCAAGGATCTCCCGAAGTCTGCAAGCTTCTGGCGTTATAATCATCAAACCATATACCGATAACGTCACCGCTTACCCAACTACTTTGGTTTACCAACTCCTGTATTATGGAAGCTATATCAGGACTATCATATTGAACACCAGCCGTCCATGCTGGAATATTGTCCCAATTCACTTGTGCGGTCGTAATATAATCATCGTTAGCCCCGCCGACAACAGTACCTCTCATATCCTGATATTTACCCTGAGTATCCATTAAAAAGTCGCTAACATCACTGGACGCTATTTTATACCCAGTAATTTTAGTATTAACGACCGTTCCACTATCGTTACCAATAGAGTAAGGACTGTAGGTTGCGGATGTAATAGTCGCACCTTGCGGGATATTAACAGTCTGAAAAAATTGATACCCGCCCACTTCCCATTTAGGCTCTGTCCCCCCGATTGTCCCCGCATAAGTGTAAGCCCCGCCATAACCAAAAATATAAGTTCCATTGGCTTCATTAGTAAAAACCGAACCTTGGCTCTCTGCACAATTTAGTTCGATACTACTTGTCGATACACTGGCTACTTGGACGGCAACTGAATCAATGTAGGGCATCGCATTATTCTCGTCCCATAACCAATCGTTCGTATTATGCGAAGGTGTACCGACTGACGTGGTATCACTGGTAGAACCAACCGTAAAAGTCAATGTTCCTGAACTCAAAATTAAAGTAATAGAATAATATCCGCTTGCAATTGGAGTCAAAACAATGGACTCATCACTCCCATCATTTACGGTCGCAGTAATTTCCTCATCGCCAGTTACTTGGACTGTAACTTCACCATCTTTGTAAA
>Ga0265316_10001511_pt1 | contig 24949 bp, 16 predicted proteins | sample 4522metaG_FD_202092 | JGI IMG/M metagenome (GOLD analysis project Ga0265316, IMG submission 202092) | Rhizosphere microbial communities from Carex aquatilis grown in University of Washington, Seatle, WA, United States - 4-5-22 metaG | ecosystem: Host-associated > Plants > Roots > Rhizosphere >... | reverse complement strand
GCCAGGTATGTAATTCATACTGCAGGACCCATTTGGAGAGGAGGTAATAACAATGAAGAAAATATGCTCGTTTCATCGTATAAAAAAAGCCTGGAATTAGCCGAAAATTTAAAATTAAAATCAATAGCTTTTCCAAATATCAGCACCGGCATTTACGGTTTTCCAAAAGAAAAAGCTGCACAAATTGCAGTGAGCGAAGTGAGGATTTTTCTGCAACGGACCAAAAATATTGAAAAAGCCATTTTTGTTTGTTTTGATGAAGAAAATTATGAATTGTATCAAAAATTGTTGAATGAAAAAAAATGACAATCCTTGAAATATTGAAAGTATTAATATCTGACTGATGACGGACTATAGCCGCGACGGTCTGTTGTCGTCAGTCATCGGTTATCAGTCACATTTGTTAAAAAATGATTAAAACAAAAATATCAAATTACTTATCTTTAGTGACTTTCAGTCATACCATTTTTGCAATGCCTTTTGCAATTATAGGATATTTTCTTGCCTCAAGCCAGACCGGACAAAAATTCTCATGGTATTTATTATTACTGGTAGTTTTATGTATGGTATTCGCACGTAATTCAGCTATGGCTTTTAACAGGTTTGCCGATCGCCATTTCGATTCATTGAATCCAAGAACAGCCCTGAGAGAAATACCTCTGGGAATTATCAAACCAGGTTCAGCAATGATATTTACAATGATTAATTCAACATTGTTTATAGCTACAACCGGGTTTATCAATACAATTACTTTCCGGCTTTCACCTGTTGCCTTAATAATAATTCTGGGTTACAGTTTTACCAAACGATTTACGGTATTTTGTCATTTTGTTTTGGGACTGGGACTTTCGTTGGCTCCAATTGGTGCTTACCTGGCGGTAACCGGCAAGTTTAACTGGCTCCCTCTCATGTTTTCCGGGATTGTATTATTCTGGGTCACCGGATTCGATATTGTCTATGCTCTGCAGGATGATGATTTTGATAAAAGCTATTCCCTTAAATCGCTTCCTGCCTTACTTGGACGGAAACGTGCCATTCTTCTATCAACTTTACTGCATACATTTTCTGCCATACTTGTTATATTCGCTGGTATTGCTATTAAATCCGGAGAATATTATTGGATTGGTGCCATCATTTTTATTTTGCTGCTTATTTACCAGCATCTTTTAATAAAGCCGGATAAGCTGAACAGAATTAACCTGGCCTTTGCAACTCTTAATGGCATAGCCAGTGTTATTTTTGCAACTTTTGTTTTAATTGATTTGATTGTAAAATAGTGAGACAACCTCATAAAATAAAAAAATATAAAATGCTGCTATTCGCAACGATGGATAGTGCTTTGATGGTGAATAATAAGTTGTTATTTTGGATTCAATCATTAACTTTACTCAGTTTAGTAAATAAAGTGTCTTTATTTTTGGACAGATTGAGGAACAATTTTATTTTTGTAAAAAATATTATAAAATATGGAATTTAAAGACATTTTAGCTATATCCGGTTTCGGCGGTTTATTTAAATACATCTCGCAGGCCCGTAACGGTATTATTGTGGAAGGATTTGAAGACAAAAAGCGAATGAACGCTTTTGCTCATTACAAAGTTAGTTCACTTAATGACATTGCCATTTTTTCCGATTCCGGTGAAATTCCATTGCGTAAGATTTTTAAAACAATACAGGAAATGGAAAAGGATGGCCCGTCGATAGATTCTAAAACCGATGATGCAAAGCTAAAGGAATATTTTGCTAAAGTTTTACCTGACTATGACCGGCAGAAAGTTTATCTTTCAGATATCAGGAAATTAATCAACTGGTACAATATTCTTCAGAAAAACGGTTACAACAATTTTGAAGAAGAAGTTAAGAAAGAAGAGGAAAAGATAGATGAAGAAACACATGAATCAAAAGAACATGCATTACCTGATAAGAAAGAGACTTCATTAAAGCAGAAACAATCAGTTCAAAAGAAACCAAAAGAAGCACAAAGAAAACAAGTCAAACAAACTACCAAGACAAGGAAAAAAACTTAAGTATATTTTGCAACCCGGTTAATTGCCGGGTTTTTTGTTTTCAGATATAATAAAACCTGTTCATTAATTCGATTTATGAGAATCCATTTAGTCCGGAATAATTATTTTTTTAACAATTGCATAATTCAATTAAAACGTTTTCCAATTAATGTAAAAAAATATTTCAAGAAAAAACTAACATATGAATGAATTACAACCCATACTTCCTGATGAAATTGTGTTGAGTAAAATTTATCAAATCCGTGGAGAAAAAGTGATGCTGGACAGCGACCTTGCAGAACTTTACGGGGTTGAAACCAGACGTTTGAATGAACAAGTCAAACGTAATCCTGATCGCTTTCCCCATGATTTTATGTTCCAGTTAACGGAAAAAGAATTTGATAACTTGAAATCGCAAATTGCGACATCAAGTTGGGGAGGACGACGTAATCTGCCCTATGCATTCACTGAGCACGGAGTTTTAATGTTATCAAGTGTTCTTAATAGTAATTTAGCAATCAAAGTAAATATCCAAATAATGCGAGTTTACAGTAAAATTCGTAAAATGCTTGTAACTCATAAAGACTTATTACTGAAATTTGAAAAAATTGAGACAAAGTTAGCTGACCATGATGACAAAATTATGTTACTTATGGAATATATAAAGCAATTTGAGAAACTAAAGCAAGAGGAACTTGAGAAAAAGAATCGAAAGAAAATTGGATATAAATGATTAGAACTCACAAACCCCATATTTAACAAAACTTGCTTATTCCTTCGATTTATGAAAATCTTATTTTAAATTCGAAAATTAATAAATGATACTTAGAGCGAAATTAATTTCAAAATATTAAAAAATAATGAAGTACAAGGTAAATTTTTTATTCCTATTATTGGCAGCACTGGCATTTCAGGGTAAGGCTCAGTTATACGAACAATCCCAATCTTATTATCTGCTTAACGAGCCAATTGACATAAGCGGTGATTTTAGAAATTTTGCAAATACCTATTATCTGGCAGATAGTCTTGGAAATTTCGATCCTTCAACAGCTTCAGGTGAGCTTTCATATAAACGTTTCCAGTACTTTACCAGGCAAGCTTTCGATAACATGTTGGCTGTTCTGAAACCGGTTCAGGCAAATGAGTTCCCAACGACTGAATACGCAGCATCCCCTGCCCTGCCCTTTTCTGTTGATTTTATTTCTCCACGTACTGTCAGGATTCGCGCAAGAACAGGCAACCTGGCAAAACCTGATATAGAATCTCTTATGCTTGTTAACGGTAAAGCTCTCCATGATAATTCCTGGAAGTATACTAAAATTGACGGTGGATACAAATATACCAGTCAGTTTGGTTCAGTTGTAATAAAAATATCTCCCTGGCATATTGAAATCCGTGACGCTAATAATCGTTTGCTTACCAGCACGGTTCATAATACCGATTTTAATAATTCAACCTATACACCTGTTCTTCCATTTTCATTTGTCCGCAGGGCTTCTGATTATTCCCGGAGCATAAATGCTGCATTTTCTTTATCTCCCGATGAAAAGATATTTGGTTGCGGGGAGTCATTTACAAAATTAGACAAGCGCGGACAAAAGGTTGTTTTGTGGGCCGATGATGCAAACGGTATTCAAAATGAAGCCATATATAAGCCTATTCCTTTTTTCATGAGCAGCCGTGGTTATGGTATGTTTATGCATACTTCATCGCCAATTACCTGTGATTTCGGTAAGTATTTTAACAGTGTTAACTTCATGATGATAGGTGATGATGAACTTGACTTATTCGTATTTCTGGGTCAGCCAAAAGATATTCTTGATGAATATACAACACTTACGGGAAAAGCTGCCATGCCCCCGCTTTGGTCGTTTGGTCTTTGGATGAGCCGTATTACCTATTTTTCTGAAGAACAGGGCTATCAGGTTGCTGATCTACTGCGCAAAAATAAAATCCCTTGTGATGTTATTCATTTTGATACAGGTTGGTTTGAAGACGACTGGCGCTGCGATTACCAATTTTCAAAAACAAGGTTTAACGATCCTGCTAAAATGATTGCTGATTTAAAACGCGACGGATTTCATATTTCATTATGGCAACTTCCTTATTTCACACCAAAAAATAGCTTGTTTAAAGAAATTATTGACAAAGGATTGTACGTTAAAAATGCGAAAGGGAATACACCTTATGAAGATGCAACACTAGATTTTTCTAATCCAAATACAGTAACGTGGTATCAGGATAAAATTGGAGGTTTATTAAAAATGGGTGTTGGCGCTATTAAAGTCGACTTTGGTGAAGCAGCCCCGCAAAGTGGTATTTATGCTTCAGGAAATTCCGGTTTTTATGAGCACAATCTTTATCCATTACGTTATAATAAAACAGTAGCCGACATAACAAGACAAATAACCGGAGAAAATATTATCTGGGCACGCAGCGCTTGGGCCGGTAGTCAGCGCTATCCTCTTCATTGGGGAGGTGATGCTGAAAACACAAACACTGGTATGGAAGCTGAATTAAGAGGGGGATTATCATTCGGATTAAGTGGATTTTCATTCTGGAGCCACGATATTGGTGGTTTCGTATTAAAAACTCCCGAAGATATATACCGTCGCTGGTTACCCTTTGGCATGCTTACTTCGCATTCGCGCTGTCATGGAGCACCTCCGAAAGAGCCATGGGAATATGGCACAGCATTCATGGATTATTTCAGAATGATAGATGAATTGAAGTATAAGCTTATGCCTTATATATATGCTCAGGCTAAATATTGTACCGAGCATGGACTTCCTATGTTACGTGCACTGTTTGTAGAATACCCTGATGATCCGGGAGCATGGCTTGTTGAAGATCAATATCTTTTCGGCTCAGATATTCTTGTTGCACCTTTATTTGAAAATGTAACCGAACGCAATGTGTATCTTCCAACCGGAAGATGGATTGATTATCAAACCGGGAAAATATACTCCGCCGGCTGGCATAAAATAGAAGCCGGAAAAATGCAGGTTGTAATGCTCGTGCGCGAAGGTGCTGTAATTCCTCATATAAAACTTGCCCAATCAACCATGCAAATGGATTGGTCAAATCTTGAACTTGTGGTTTACGCAGATGGCTCCCTGAAAGCAAAAGGATTGGTTTGTTTACCTTCCGATAATATACTGCATGAAATAACTCTTAAAAAAGACGCAACGGGCTTTTCAATAGAGAATGAACCTTTTAAAGGGAAAGTTAAATTCAAAGTAAGAATGTTTAATAAATAATGTGTTTATCTCAGTACATATTTAAATAAAATTTTGCCAATATGATGAGAATAAGAATTTTTTTGCTGAACACTTTCATGCTTTTATTTCTTGGCGGTACAACTTTGGTAGCCCAATACCAATATCAGTTTCAAAACCCAAGTTTGCCTGCCGAAGATAGGATTAATAATATTATTTCTCTTTTAACTCTCGATGAAAAAGTTGCCTGTTTAGGTTCAAACATAAGCATACCCCGTTTTGGCATCAATGATTTCAGGCACGTGGAAGGTTTGCATGGCCTGGCCCAGGGTGGACCTTCCAATTGGGGAAGTCATAATCCTATGACAACTACCATATTTCCACAGGCAATTGGTTTGGCTGAAACCTGGGACACGGCAATGATGCATCTGGTAGGTACAATTGAAGGTTATGATGTCCGGTACGTCTTTCAAAGTAAAAAATATCATCGCGGTGGCCTCGTTATGAGAGCACCAAATGCTGATTTAGGGCGCGACCCACGCTGGGGAAGAACAGAAGAGTGTTATGGCGAAGATCCATTTTTTAATGGAACAATGGCTGTTTCTTTTATAAAAGGACTGCAGGGTGATAACCAAAAATATTGGCTTACGGCTTCTTTGCTCAAGCATTTTCTGGCAAATAGCAATGAAGATGGCAGGGACAGCACATCCTCTAATTTTGACGACAGGCTTTTCAGGGAATATTATTCTGTACCTTTCAGGATGGGAATTATTGAAGGCGGCGCTGATGCATTCATGGCTTCTTATAATGCTTACAATAAAATTCCATGCACGGTTCACCCTGTTTTAAGAAATGTAACCATGAAGGAATGGGGACTAAATGGTATCATTTGCACAGATGGTGGCGCTTTTGGTTTGCTTATCAACAAGCACAAATATTATCCTGATTTTTACAAAGCAGCCGATGGATGCATTAAATCAGGGATAAATCAGTTTTTGGACAGAACATTTAAAGAAGGCATATATGGTGCATTGGCTAACAAATATCTTAGTGAACCAGAAATTGATAGTGCAATAAGAGGCAGTTTCAGAGTTATGATAAAATTGGGTATGCTTGATCCTAAAGAGTTGGTACCTTATGCAAGCATCGGAATTAAAGATACTTTAGATCCATGGAATACCGAAAAGAATAAAGAGGCTGTCAAATTAGTTACTCAAAAATCTATTGTCTTGCTTAAAAATTCAAATCAATTTCTTCCTTTAGATAAAAACAAAATTAAGTCAATTGCGGTTATTGGTCCTTATGCTGACAGTGTGCTGCTTGATTGGTACAGTGGTACTCCGCCTTACAGAATTTCTCCGTTAGATGGAATTAAAAACAAGGTGGGACAAAATACAAAAGTTTATTTTGCCAGAAATAATAAAAACGATTCGGCTATAAATATTGCACGCTCTTCAGATATTGTTATAATGTGCGTAGGTAACCACCCAACCTGCAATGCTGTTTGGGCCAAATCTGAATTTCCAAGTGAAGGTAAAGAAGCTATTGACAGAAAGACTATTATTCTTGAACAGGAAGAGTTAATTAAACAAGTTAATAAGGTAAATCCGAATGTTGTGGTCGTTCTCATCAGCAGTTTTCCTTATGCAATAAACTGGACCCAGGAAAATGTTCCTGCAATTATTCATTTGACACATGCCAGCCAGGAGACAGGAAACGCGCTGGCTGATGTACTCTTTGGTGATTATAATCCTGCAGGCAGGCTAGTTCAAACCTGGCCGGCATCATTGGATCAACTGCCTGAAATGATGGATTACAATATACGAAACGGAAGAACTTATATGTATTTCAAAGGCAAACCTCTCTATCCTTTTGGATACGGATTAAGTTATACAACCTTTAAATACTCGAATCTTAGAGTAAATTCACAAAATAAAAAGGATGAAATATTGATAAATGTTGATATTACCAATACCGGTAAAAGATTGGGTGATGAAGTAGTTCAATTATATGTGAAACATTTGAATTCAAAAGTTGATAGACCAAACAAAGAATTAAAAGGTTTTGGAAGGGTTAGTTTAAATGCCGGCGAAACAAAATCAGTTGAAATATCTTTAAAGACTAAAAATCTTGCCTACTGGGATAACCCGAAGCAAAGATTTGTTGTTGAAAAAGATAAGATCAAAATAATTTTGGGCAGTTCTTCAGAGGATGACAAATTAGAAAAAATCATCAATATCGAGCCTTAATCCAATTATTTTTTTCTCTTACTTAACAAAAAGTTCAATTGACTAATTGATTTAGCAAAAACTATTCGACAATAAATTTAGACATAATAAATTTGTTGCCCTCCAAAGTAGCTTTTGTTATGTACAGACCTGGCAAAAAATTTCGTACATCAATTTTATAGGAATAAGAATTTCCACTTTTCTTTATAGTCATCCTGCTTCCAACACTATTAAAAATTTCAATTTGCTGTATTTTTTTTTCTGATTCAAAAACTAAAATATCATGTGCTGGATTTGGAAATAGTCTATATTTAACTTTTTCAGAAGCAAACTCACTATTTATGTTCTCAATATATCTACCAGGCATATTTTCATCAAGCCAGGAAATTCGTGTTAATACCCAGTCTTTAAATTTAGCAATTTCACCTGCATAAGTTGTAGGTTGTGGTTCACCAGGTATTTCAGGAGCACCCACGTTAATGCCTAGGATTGGCCATTTGGTATAATGGCGCAACTGAGCTGTATCTACTAAAGTATGAATAGAATCAATATATCTAAGCAGATTCTTAGTGCTTAATAAGTTTTTTCGTAAATTAAAATAACGTGTGTTTAATTTATTATCAAAAGTAGTATCGTCCAATAATTTTACCATCCAACCCGGAGGGACAGGATATGATTGACATACACTGCTAATTTCATAAGTCCAACCAGAACCATCAGGAGCGTCTACCTCGCATTCATTAATATTTTTCCAGGCCCAGTCAAAATCCCACACAGGACCGGCATTTAACAGACCCCCATTACTGTTCTTGTCTTTAAAAAAATAAGCACTCTTCTTGTATGCATCGACATTTCGCGATATTTCACTAATTATAAAATAATCAATAAACGAATAAGTATTGAAATATGCCGGGTAACCTGTCACTGGATCATTGAATGTTGCAGTACGCAATTCGGTTTCCAATGAGTTAATAAATCCCTGAATGTATGTTTTTTGCGGTTCAGTTATTACATCTGGTTTGGGATAAGTGTAAATAAAATAAGGATAACCACCAGGGCGATCAATAGCATCAAAGGTGCTTTGCCAACCATCTGAACCGTTGGAGTTGTCGATTTTTATTATATAACCACCAGTGAGACTGTCTCCCGCATTATCATCCAGATCAAGCTTTGCAATGTCAACCCGGTTCTTACCTCTTTTAATTTTCTCAGTTAGCACATAAATACCCTGGTACTCATTATTCAATATCACTTCACAAAGCTTGGTTCGTGGCTGGTAATGACCCATCCATCCAAAAAGGTTAAACGCGAGTGTGTTTCGCATAAATGTTTTATCGTTGTAATTTGCTATCAATATCCAATCGTTATCAGCAGGCATATCTAATAAAGGTACATTAATACTTTTGCCAGATGCATCTCTTGTTTCAAAACCATATGGCTTTTGAGGAAGTGATGCAGAATATGAACCTCTTATTTCAATGCCAACATAACCATTATAAGCATTCCCTGGATCACTAGGATGATTTGAATGGCCAGCTCCATTATAAATAATCTTCATAGTAGCAGTTATCTTAATACCATCGGGTATATCTTCACCAGCATTTATAATTATCAAAGGTAGATTGGTAGAAGTTACTACCATATCAGTTATGCCAGCTTTTACACCTAAACTCGTTAAAAAAGCTAAGAGGAAAATTATTTTATTTTTCATATTTAAAATTCATTTGATATTTGTTCTTTGTAAAAGTAGTAATTATGTTTATGGTTTTACGAATACAAATGAAAAGATGTTTTGATGAATAGTAAGAATATCTCTGATTTTATATATTAAACTTCCTGAGATAAAAATAACTATAAAGATATTTTCTTCAATTCAAATACCAAGTTATCAACATTTTTATAATATTACATTTTTAAAATTATTTCGGGATGGAATATATAAATCTAAATAAATCAGGAATGAATAAACTTAATTCAAAGTCAATTATTAATCATACAGGTTCAAAAGTAAATACTTCATTACTCATTTTTTATGTATTACTTATCTTTAAAACTACATTATCTGCGCAGGATACCCAAGGTTTTTTTCTTGATGATTCCCGGTTAAAAGTTGCAGCAATACCTCAATATGAAGAATATTCCCAGCCTTCAACACCTCCTGATGTATCAGTTTCTATTAACTTTTCTGATACAATTGCAAAAATATCAAAATACATCTATGGCAATAACAGCAATATATACATGGGTCAAATGGTGACTGAACCTGATCTTATTAAATACATAAAAAATTTGAGCCCAAATATTATCCGTTATCCCGGAGGAAATCTGACGAATTTATTTTTTTGGGATGAAAGTAAAAAAAAGAGACCTGCTAATGTACCCGACACAATTATTAATGGAAAGCAATATCCGGGAGAATATTGGTATGGCCGGAACACGGACTCGTTTACCATGTCAGTAGACAACTATTATCTTATGTTAAAACATACCAAAAGCACCGGATTAATTTGTGTAAATTTCGGTTATGCCCGTTACGGAATGGGTACTTCTCCTGTACAATCTGCTGCTCATCTTGCTGCAAATTGGGTACGCTATGATAAAGGACGAACAAAATTCTGGGAAATCGGTAATGAAAATTATGGCCCCTGGCAGGCGGGCTTCCAAATAGATACTGTTCTTAACAACAACGGTCAGCCCAAAATCATATCAGGCGAATTATATGGCACATATTTTAAAATATTTGCAGATTCAATGCGCAGTGCCGCTAAAGAAATTAGAAGTAAAATAGAAATAGGAGCTGTTATAGTAGAGGTCGAAAAGCCCAAATCATGGTATAATCCGGTTGAAGCCAACTGGAATAAGGGATTTTTCAAAACTGCCGGGAACTATAGTGATTTCTTTGCTATTCACAGCTATTTTACACCTTACATGGAAAACTCAACACCGGCTACAATCCTAAATTCTGCAAACTCTGAAACACTGCGCATGATGGAGTATATGAAAAAAATGTGTTCGGATTTCAATGTTAAGCTTAAACCAATAGCATTAACAGAATGGAATATTTTTGCAGTAAACTCGAAACAATCCTGTTCGTTCATCAGCGGAATGCATGCTGTTCTGGTACTTGGAGAATTGGCTAAAAATAAGTACGGTGAAGCCAGCCGGTGGGATTTTGCTAACGGCTATGCTAAAGGAGACGATCACGGTATGTTCAATATAGGTGATGAAGCAGATGCCCCTAAATGGAATCCGCGCCCTGCCTATTTTTACATGTATTATTTCCAAAAGTTTTTTGGTAACTTAATGATTTCTTCAACTGTCCAGGGAAGCGATGATATTGTTGTATTTGCTTCAAAGTTTAGTTCAGGACAAGTTGGAGTTGTTATAATAAATAAAGGTGCAACAGAGAAAACTGTAAACCTGGATGTAATTAATTTTAAAGCCGGAAAGCGTTATTATCTGTATTCACTAACAGGCGGAAAAGACAATGGCGATTTTTCACAATGTGTCTTTGTTAATGGGCACGCCCCGGACAATGAAACCGGAGGACCTATAAAAAACCTCGAAAATATCAAAGCATTCGCATCTTCAACTAATAAAAATATAGTATTATCCTCACCTGAATATTCTGTACAATACATTCTTGTAGATAATGATAATAAATAATATTTATCATATATTATTTTGGCAAATAGGGGAAAACTATTACTAGAATGTCATTAAGTAATTGAAATGCAATATAATTTCTTTTACTATGACAAACCTTTTTAGCCATTGCCATATTATTGGTTTTAATTTCTTAATTATTTGCTTCTGATTATCATGCTTAAAAAAAGTAATCTGAAAGATATAGTTATTATATGACAAATGATTTTCAAACATTAATTAAAATATTATAAATATGAAAATACGTTTATTTAATTTAATCCTTTTAGCTGTTTTAAATTTTTTGATTGCACAGTCTAATACAATTAATATTCCCGCTGATTTTTCATCCATCCAACAAGGAATAAATCATGCATTTAATGGTGACACAGTGCTTGTTGCGCCTGGGAATTATTACGAAAACATTAATTTCAAAGGTAAAAACATTATGCTCACTAGCTATTTGATCCTTTCTCAGGACACCTCATTTATTAAATCTACTATAATAAATGGCAGTCAATCAAAAAATACCGATACTGCTAGTTGCGTATTATTTATAAATAATGAAAGTAATGATGCAATTATTCAAGGGTTTACAATAACTGGTGGCAAGGGAACAAAATGGAAAGACGAACATAGTTCGGGAACATATCGTGAAGGAGGTGGAATACTTGCTGCATTATCATCTCCGACTATAATTAGCAATATAATAATTAACAATGAGGCAATAAATACTTCTGGTGTAACAAGTGCAGGTGGCGGAGGAATTCGAGCTGGAGATGGCGATCCTGTAATTGTTGGTAATGTAATCATGAATAACCAGGGACGGTATGGTGCAGGTATAGTTTTAAATTGGACAGGAGCTTATGTTGCTAATAATATTATTACCGGTAACTCTGGTGGGCAGGATTATGGAGGAGGTGCGCTATGGATGAATCATGATGGCCCTGCCAGTAAAATTATTGAAAATAATACAATTGCTAATAATAAAACTATTGCAGTATATACATATCAAGGCACTTCAATCATTCGTAATTGCATTATCTGGGCAGATGAAAATATATCAGCAATACAAATTAGTTTTAGAGTAGATGTCCCTATAGTTAGTTATAGCGATGTGTACGGAGGCTATAGTGGTGAAGGAAATATATTTGTCAACCCTAAGTTTATGACAATCAGTTACTTTTTGTCAGATAGTTCGCCATGTATTGACAAAGGCAATGGATCCGCTATTTACAATGATCCTGTAGACATTCAAAATATTGGAAATGCCAGGTTTCCTTCAAAAGGTACTGTTTTAAATGATATGGGAGCTTATGGAGGACCTAATAGCAGGCTTATTTCTGCATTCGCTACTCCTTCAATTGCAAAAGTTCCAACAGCTATCTTTCAAAAAACTATTGATAATACTCTTAAGTTTGATTGCGCACCTAATCCTGCTACAGATAAAACAACTTTAAAATATTCGCTTTCGGAAAAGCAAAACATAAAATTATCAATTGTTGATTTATCAGGAAAAGAAATATACAAATTGTTAGATAAACAGCAAAACGCTGGAATGTATTCATTTGATTTTCCTACAAGAATAATGGAAAGAGGAATTTATATTATTAAAATTGCAGCTGGTTCAGAAAATAGAATTCAAAAATTAGTGCTAAAATAAAGGTTAGAAACTTAATTAATTAAGATTCTCTCAAAAGTAAATCAGAGAGTTAGCTCAATAGTTGCCGTTAATTTTATAATTTTTTATTCTTCGAAATCATATTCTGAACATTTTTGAGTAAAACAGAACTTTTATTAGAAAAATTGATATTTTTATGCTTAAATATTAAATATCAGCGGTATGAGAAAAATTTCATTATTCAGCTTACTAATAACAGTAATATTTCTTTCAAATCAATGTACCCATAAATCAAGAGTTAGGCATATTGAAAATTTTTGTAAGGAATGGAAATTTAAATTAGGTGATAACAGCAATGCGCAGGATACTGGGTTCAACGATTCGGGCTGGCGTACTTTGAACCTTCCTCATGATTGGAGTATTGAAGGTGAATTCAATGAAAAAAACCCTGCAACTCCAGGTGGTGGAGCATTACCCGGAGGAATAGGCTGGTATAGAAAATCTTTCATTATTAGCCAAACCGATTCAAACAAGATTGTATTTATAGATTTTGATGGTATATATCGCAACAGCGAAGTTTGGATTAACGGCCATTATTTAGGAAAACGACCCTATGGTTATAGTTCATTCAGGTATGAACTTACACCCTATCTATTTTATGGATATAAAAAAAATCTGATAGCTGTAAAAGTTGATAATTCCAAACAACCTAATTCCCGATGGTATTCCGGTTCAGGAATTTATCGTAATGTATGGCTCGTAAAAACGGATAAAGTTTTTGTCGATCACTGGGGTACTTTTATATCTACACCGGTAATAGGTGAATTGTCTGCCAAAATAAATATAAAAACAAAATTAAATAATCGTACGGGCAAGGAGCAATCTGTAAAACTGACAACTACTATCCTTGGTCCAAATTGCAAAAAAATTGCCAAAACTTCTTCAATAATTTCAATACCAACAGATTCCATTGTTGAATTAAGTCAGGAAATTGAAATAAGCGACCCGAAACTCTGGTCCGATGAAAATCCTGTCATGTACCAAGCATTGTCTTTGGTAGAGTGTAATGGTAAAATTTGTGACAATTATGAAACACCATTTGGAATTCGTTCTTTCGTTTTCGATCGCGATAAGGGATTTATTTTGAATGGTAAGCATATTAAAATTCGTGGCGTGTGTGATCATCATGATTTAGGATGCCTCGGAAGTGCAGTTAATACAAGGGCTTTGGAGCGTCAACTGGAATTATTAAAAAGTATGGGTTGCAATGGCATTCGTACATCACATAATCCGCCTGCACCTGAACTTCTCCGGTTATGTGATAAAATGGGCTTCATTGTTATGGATGAAGCATTTGATATGTGGAAAAAGAAAAAAACCGAATTCGACTATGCCAACGATTTTGATCAATGGCATAAACGGGACTTAGAAGATTTAATACTCCGCGACAGGAATCACCCGAGCGTTTTTATCTGGAGCATAGGTAATGAAGTTGTTGAACAATGGGATAGGAAAGATAGTAGTGGAATAAGTATAGCTAGAGAATTGGCTTCTATAATTAAAAATCTTGATAAAACGCGTCCTATAACAGCCAATTGCAATGATCCTGATCCTATGAACCCGGTCTTTCGTTCTGGAGCGCTTGACTTATATGGATTCAGCTATAGCCAGGGGAGGTATGCTGATTTTCTGAAAAATTTTCCCGGTCAAAAACTGATTGGCAGCGAAACAACATCGGCTCTTGCCACACGTGGTTTTTATCAGATGCCTTCAGACACTATCCGCAGATGGCCCAAACAATGGAATATTCCTTTTACAATTGGAAACTCTGATATCGCTTGTTCATCATATGACAATTGCAGTGCCCCATGGGGATCGACTCATGAAGAAACCTGGAAACTTGATAAAAAATATGATTTCGTTTCAGGAATGTACATCTGGACAGGCTTCGATTACCTGGGTGAGCCTACACCTTATAGCTGGCCAGCTCGCAGTTCATATTTTGGTATATTTGATCTTGCTGGTTTCCCAAAAGATATATTTTACATGTACCAGAGTGAATGGACCAACAAACCGGTATTGCATATTTTTCCGCACTGGAACTGGAAAGCAGGAGAAACTATTGATGTTTGGGCTTATACCAATGCTGATGAAGTTGAATTATTTCTGAATGGAAAATCGTTGGGAATAAAAAAGAAAAGCGGAGATGATCTTCATTTGAAATGGCCTGTAATTTATAGTCCAGGGAAATTAGTGGCAATAGCTAAGAAAAATGGTAAAGAAATTTTGAAAGAGGAAATCAGGACCGCCGGTGCTCCAGCAAAAATTATAATGCTGCCTGATCGTAATGTAATTAAAGCAAATGGCGTTGATCTTTCTTATGTTACCATTATCACGGTTGATAAAGATGGGATTCTGGTGCCTAATACCAACAACCTGATAAAATTCAAAACTGAAGGTGAAGGATTTATTGCCGGCGTTGATAATGGCGATCCAACCAGTCTTTTCTCTTTAAAAGGAAACGAAATGAAAGCTTTCCATGGATTATGCATGGCGGTAATTCAATCGAACGGTAAAGCCGGAAAAATAAAACTCACTGCTACCAGCGAAGGGTTGCAAAGTGCCGCAGTTGAAATAAAAATGAAATAGATTTTTCTGTAATTTTTTTGAGCTCGGATTTAGATTACGCAATAGGAGCTGAATAAAATAGAATCTTTACATAATTAGGTTTAATAGTTAAAGGTCATCAGTAGTAAAAATTCTGATGGCCTTTAAATATGTTTGATTATTAAACGCTTAGACCTGAAAAAAATGAATACAATTAAATTTCTAATTGATCAGATTGCTGAATCGAGAAATTTTGTAAACAGATTGATTTCAGAATTACCTGAAGAATTGTGGTATACAATACCTGAAAATACCGATTCAAATTTTGCCTGGCAAATCGGACATGTGATGATGTCCCAAAATTTTCATGCAATTACGGTTATAACAGGCAGAAATGAAAAGGTCAATAATTTGATTCCCGTTGCACAATATAATAAAATTTTTAATGGTATGGGCACCTTACACAGATCGGTTGAGAAAAATTTTATACCTACTACTAAATTAAAAGAACAGCTTGATGAGGTGCATGAAATCTGTATTGATAATTTAAGTAAACTAAGTGATGAAATCCTGGGCGATAAGCTGGAGCCAATTCCTTTTAAACACCCTGTAGCTGATTTTAAATATGAGGCGCTATCATGGTGTTTCAAGCATGAGATGTGGCATAGTGCTGAAATGGAAGAGATAAAAAGAGCTTTGGGATATCCAATAAAATGGCTTAGGGATTAGCTTGCTTCAACCCAAATTACACAATAGAAGCGAATAAAATGAGCGAACTACTTGCGTTAGTTGGGTTAACCCCGATTTAGAAATTGTATCAATCTTATATTTTTAGATTGATTTACAATTTCTTAATCGATTGCTAATTTCTAATGAGCAATTTGGGTTCAAAAAATTCAAATAAAATAACGTTGCGTAATTATGTATTATAAGAAACGACAGGAATGGGTTATAAGCAATGAAAGTTTTTTCGATAATTTATGATTTTAATATATAATTTAACTTCACTATTCACATTTTGGAAGCAGATGCTAATAATTATAAGTTGAAAGGAATTTATCCTTTTATAAAGCAAAACTGATAATCAAGGCACGACAACAGTCTTACTTTTCATTGAATAAGCACTGAAATAACCCAATGCACCATTATCGAAATTTGAAATAGGATTTGCGGGAGAGGCTGATGTAAATCCTAAACCACTGCTACCTGAAGCAAAACGCAAAGTTCTGAAATAATCATAAGTAGCTTTATCGATGCTTTGCAATTCCAATATTATTAAGTCACCTGTTTTCAAGTCAGTGCTGTCATTCACATTTATATCACGAACAATTGTTTTACCATCATTATATCTGTCATTCATCAGTGAATAATTATTGCTTTTATAATTATTAACAGTTTCTTCAAAACGATAATAGTTAGTGATACCTGCCGGATCATTAAAAGTAACTTCTAATTCTTTTCTATTTCTTCTAAAGTCATTTATCTCTATAATGCGCATTGTATCTATGTTCACCGGAAAAGGCATCGAAGAAACAGCTGTGTATGTTACGCTATCAACCTCAACAGTAAGTGTGTATGTTCTCCCTGGGATGCCCTGTAAAACTGAAGTTGAGTAAATACCAGAACCTGATGACGTTTCTGAAAGAGTATCAATATTTCCAAAATTATCGCTTATTTTGACCGTTGCTCCCGATATTTTAGGAAAGACATTTGGTTGATCAAAATTAACTGTTTTGGTAATTTGAACATAATATGGTCCTGATTTATCTGTGACATTTCCTGAAATAACTATTACAGGAGAAACTGTATTTAGTTCTAATGAAATAACTTTTTGGCACGATATAAGAACAACCGGAATTATAAGAATAATCAGAAACAGCCAGTTGAATTTTTTATAATGATAAAAAATTATTCTATTATTCAAATGTTTTATCTTTTTCATCTTTATAAAAACTATAATATTCGTTAACTAAAATTTAAAATTATAAGTGACCGAAGGCACAATTTTAAACAGCGTTGTTTGTACAGCTTCTGTCTTTGTAGGATCGGTCGGACTTTGCCTGAAAGTGATTGAATAGGCATTGTCACGATTGTAGGCATTGTAAATGGAAAATGTCCAACTGGATTCATATCTTCCTCTTTTCTTTCCCACCCTGGTTGCTCCCAAATCTAAACGGTGATAAGGCGGCATACGGTAACCGTTTCTGGTAGTATATAAAAACCTCACTTCGCCATTAACAAAATACTTGCCACTTGGAAACGTAACAGCATTGCCTGTATAATAAACCCAGGTTGCAGACAAGTTCCATTTTTTTGAGAGATCGTAAATTCCGACTATTGAAATATCATGAGTTCTGTCCTGTTTTGCCGGGTAAAATGCTCCTTTGTTGATCTGACTGAACTGGCGCTCTGACCTGGACAATGTATATCCCAGCCAGCCATTAAACCTTCCATACTTTTTCTTTAAGAATAATTCAATACCGTATGCCCTTCCTGTTCCATAAATCAGCTGTGATTCAACATTTGCATTAAAATTTAAATTTGCCCCGGTTACATAATCTATTTGATTCTGAAGGGTTTTATAATAAACTTCAGTAGAAAATTCATAATTGTTGTCATTAAAGTTTCTAAAATAACCAATTGATGCCTGGTCAGATATTTCAGCTTTAACATTGTTGCTGCTGGGAATCCATAAATCAGTGGGACTTCCGGTTGTTGAATTTGACAATAAGTGAAGATTTTGGGCATTTCTACCATAAGATGCTTTAATAGAACTTTTATCATTAATAGTATAATTAATTGATAACCGGGGCTCCGGATTGATATAAGTTGCATTTTTTACGAACTGGTTCGACTTATAAACAGAAGAATCTATTGCAGTACCTTCGTCATCATAAGTATAAAATTTACCTGGACCCAATAAACTAAATGCTGAGACCCGTAAGCCAATATTAATGCTAAGTTTATCGCTAAACTTGTGCTCATCTGTTAAATAAATGGCATTTTCTATTGCATGCTTATTTGGTAAAGTTGGCCTGGTGATACTGGTATCGGTTGTAGTCACGGTGCCAGGTATCATAACATGATCAATAGAGTTTATGCCAAATTTTATTTGATCGTTGTTATCAGGAAAGTACTGCAAATCTTCTTTAAAATTGAAATCCTGAATTTTAGAAATTATATTTATCGGGCTATTGGTTGAACCATTATTTATGGTATAATCGTAATCACTATAAATTAGAGAAGTATTAGAAAATAACTTGTCGTTGAAAAGATGGTTCCATCTGAATGTAGCTGTTGCATTGCCCCAATCGAAACCAAACCCTGAAATGCCCAAAACATCTCTGCCAAAATATCCGGATAAAAAAACTTTATCTTTCTCACCAAGTTTGTAATTTGCTTTCGCATTAAGATCATAGAAATAAAGTACAGCGGATTTAAGTGCCGAATCTCTTGCAACATGAATGTCATATAAACCTTTAGCTACCAGGTCAGCATAAGTGCGACGCATTGAAATAATAAAAGAGCCCTTGTCTTTGACAATAGGTCCGTCAATCGTCAGTCTTGAGGAGATTAAACCTATACCCCCATTGGCTTCATAATTTTTGGTATTTCCATCATTCATTGAAATATCAAGCACCGAAGAAAGACGTCCTCCATATTCTGCGGGCATAGTACCTTTATAAATTGTTACATCTTTTATTGCATCCGAGTTAAATACTGAAAAAAATCCTAATAAATGAGAAGCATTATAAACGTTTGCCTCATCCAATAGAATTAAATTTTCATCTGAACCTCCCCCACGTACATAAAAACCACCATTACCTTCTCCGACAGGTTTGATGCCTGGCAATAGCTGGATCGTTTTCAAAACATCCTTTTCCCCCATAAACGCCGGAATACTTTTTATTTCCTGAATATTTACTTCATCTACTCCCATTTTGGTACTTGTAACATTCTCATTGCGCCTTTCGGCAGTTACTATCACTTCATTCAATTCAGTTACCTGCTCACTCAAGTTGAAATCCAGCTTTTTACTTTCCGTGAGAGTAACCTCAACCGAATTTGCAACGTATCCAATAAATTGACCAATGAGGGTATACTTCCCCTGATTTAAGGTAATTGAATAAAATCCATAATTGTTAGTCGATACAGCTATAGAAGGTTTCTCTTTCACATATACTATTGCTCCGATTAAAGCTTCACCGGTCCTTGCATCTTTAACATAACCGCTAACGGTAAATTTACTCTCTGAAAAGGCATTAAGAACAATAAATACAAATACTATTAAAGTGAATATTTTACGCACAAATGTTTTTTTTAATTACATAATAACTCTTACAAACCTTTTTTATTATCAAGGCTTAGTGAGCCACACCAAAAAAGTTCAGAAGTATAATTAATTCAAAAGTTACAATATTAGTTACAACACAATCTAACTCTTTATATACAACGAAGTATTTTTCAGGAAGTAAATTGTATCAAATAAACAACCAATTTTATGAAATGATATAATTATTGTTAAAAATAAAATCTAAAAAAATGTTAAAATGTAAATTGAAATATTTATAAACCTCAGATAGCCATTCATAAAAGGCAGGTATGTAGTTTGAAAAATTAGAAATTATTAATTTTATTATTTCATTGTTGGGATCATATTAAATTAATCTTTCAGGCATTTTATTGTAATCTGATCGGTTAAAATCTATTTCATTTAAAAATAATAACTTTGCTGGCTGATCTAAATTTGATGCCCACAACCGAAAATAGCAAAGAAATAGCCTGCCTTCTTACCATTAAAGGATTGGTGCAGGGAGTCGGATTCAGACCTTTTGTTTACAGGCTTGCGAACAAATTGAAAATAAATGGTTGGACAAAAAATACAAATTATGCTGTAATTGCACATATTCAGGGTGAAGTCAGTAATGTTGAAACTTTCATTAAACAGCTTAGTGAGCAAAAACCTCCTGCCTCCAGCATTGAAGAAATAATCCGGGAGAAATCTCAAATTGAAAATATCCAGGGTTTCAATATCGGGAATAGTGAAGTAATTTCCGACGATGTAACTATAGTGAGTCCTGATATTGCCGTTTGCAACGAGTGTCTTGAAGATATGCACTTTCATCCCAGGCGTATTTCATATCCGTTGGTAAATTGCTGTAATTGCGGCCCAAGATTTTCTATTATAAAAGGTATGCCTTACGATCGTGAACAGACAACTATGCAGCAATTCGAAATGTGTGACAATTGCAGGGCTGAATATAACAATCCACTTGATCGCCGGTTTCATGCCCAACCTGTTTCCTGTAATGATTGCGGGCCAACTTATACATTAATTACCAAAACCAGATCATATACCGATATCAGTGAAATACTTTTTCATTTAAAAAATAAGATTTCTAAAGGGGGAATATTTGCTTTTAAAGGTATAGGAGGATTTCATCTGGCTTGCGATGCTAAAAATGAAAACGCCCTCCTACGCCTGCGACATCTAAAACACCGCGATACGAAACCATTTGCGGTAATGTTCAGAAATCTGAAAACCTTAAAAAAATATGCTAGTATTTCAACAGCAGAAGAAAATGAACTATTATCTTTCCGTAAACCTATCGTAATATTAAGAGAGCATAAACCTCTTGCGCCATCAGTTACTCTTAAATTAGGCACAGTTGGGGCCATGCTGCCATATATGCCGTTTCATTACCTGCTTTTTGATCAGCTCGATATTGATGTCCTGGTAATGACAAGCGGTAACTTATCAGACGAACCTATTATTACAGATAACGAAAAAGCTATCCATTTATTCAGGAATATTACAGATGGTGTTCTTACTTATAACCGTGAAATATACAATCGTACAGATGATTCGGTAATTGCCATTGTAAATTCAAAACCAAGAATAATAAGACGTTCAAGAGGTTATGTGCCAACAGAAATCAACCTTCATACAAATACAGAAGGAATTTTTGCAACCGGTTCAGAACTTACCGGCACATTTTGTATCGGAAAAGGCAATCATGCCATTCCAAGTCAATTTTTTGGTGATTTGCAGAATTTCGAAAATTTCAAATTTTACCTTGAATCTTTTGATTGTTTTAAAAAACTTTTCCGGTTTGAACCGGTATTGGCTGTTGCTGATATGCATCCGGATTATGTCACAACAAGCTTAGCAAAGGAAAAAGGCCTTCCTGTTGAAACAATTCAACATCACCATGCACACATAGCTTCAGTAATTGCTGAAAACCATATCGAAGAACCGGTTATCGGTGTTGCTTTCGATGGCACAGGATATGGTACGGATGGTAATATCTGGGGAAGCGAATTTTTAATTTGTTCCGGCATACAATTTGAACGTTTTGCTCATTTTAAATATATGCCTCTTCCAGGAGGTGATAAAGCAATACTTGAACCCTGGAGATCAGGATTATCTTACCTTAAAAGCGTATTCTGCGACAATTTAATGGACCTCAATATACCTTTTATTCATAATCTGGACAAACCTAAAAGTAAAATGTTAGTTGATGCTATTGAAAAAGGAATAAATGCTCCGTTTTCATGCAGTGCCGGCAGATTATTTGATGCAGTGGCTGCTGTTACCGGAATTTGCGTGGAACCAACTTTTCATGCTGAAGCACCCATGCGGCTGGAAGCGGCAATTAATTATTCCTTCGATGGGCATTATTCTTTCAGTTTCAATGAGGGTATTATCGATTTTAGTGAAATGTGGGAAGAACTTGTAAGAGACATATTGAAGAAGGTAACTAAAAAAGAAATTGCTTCAAAATTCCACAATACCATTATCGAAACAATAATTTCAACTTGTTTTAAAATCCGCGAAATCAGCGGCATAAATAATGTTGCCCTTTCCGGTGGAACATTTCAAAATAGGTACCTGTTGGAAAGGACTGAAAACATTTTAGAACAGAACTTGTTTAAAATATATACCAACGAAAAAGTTCCTTCCAATGATGCAGGAATAGCGCTTGGTCAGTTATATTTGGTTGCAAAAAAAAGAGAAAATAATGTGCTTGGGAATACCGGTAAAAATTGAATCTTTAGAAGGTGAGGAAGCCAAAGTTAACCTTTCTGGCAACATTCTTCGAATATCAACAAGCCTGCTTGATGATCCGAAAGTTGGTGATTATGTATTGGTACATGCAGGCTTTGCCTTACAAAAGATTGACGAAGACGAAGCCAAAAAAACCCTTGACCTGTTAAAAGAACTGGGAATGGTTTCAGATAACAGTTAACTCACACTCAATTCTTTTAATTCTTTAACTTCTCTAACTTCTTTAATTTATGAAATACATTTCAGAATTCCGTGATACCAAACAAGTAAAGGAATTATCAGATATAATTCATAAGTTATCTAAAAAGGAAATCTCAATTATGGAAGTCTGTGGAAGTCATACCATGGCCATTCACCGCTTTGGCATCAGGGATCTGCTTCCTTCAAATATCAATCTCATATCCGGACCTGGTTGTCCTGTTTGTGTAACAGCAATTGATTTTATTGACAAAGCTGTTGAACTGGCAAAAATGGAGGATGTTATTATTACCACATTCGGAGATTTAATAAAAGTTCCCGGGTCCTACTCTACATTGGAAAAAGAAAAAGCCGCAGGTGCTGATGTCAGAATTGTGTATTCCATACTTGAAGCCATTGACCTGGCAATTACTCATACTGATAAGAATATTATTTTTCTAGCGATTGGGTTTGAAACAACAGCACCTTCTACGGCAGCAGGGATAATGAAAGCCCAGGAAATGAATTTGAAAAATTTCAGTGTTTTGTGCGCCCACAAAATTATGCCACCTCCAATGAAGGCAATTATTGAAGAAGGTATTAAAACAGATGGATTTCTTGCTCCCGGTCATGTTTCAGTAATTACCGGAATAGAAATGTATAATTTTATTGTTGATAAATTTCATAAAGGAGTTGTGGTTTCTGGTTTTGAACCGATAGATATTTTACAGTCAATACTAATGCTGGTTAAACAGCTGGAAGAAAATAAACCAAAAGTAGAAATCCAATATACAAGGTTTGTTAAACCTGAAGGAAATCAAAAAGCCAGGGATTTGGTAGAAAATGTATTCGACTTTACTGATGCCTCATGGCGCGGCTTAGGGACTATTCAGCAAAGTGCGCTAAAAATCAGAACCGAATTTGAACAATTTGATTCGGAAAAAGTGTTTGATATAAAAATTGGGAAAACCAGAGAACCTAAAGGTTGCATTTGTGGACAGGTTTTAAAAGGATTAAATCGACCTTCGGATTGTAAATTGTTTGGTAAAGTCTGTACTCCTGAAAATCCAACCGGAGCATGCATGGTTTCGTCAGAGGGAGCTTGTCATGTTTTCTATAGGTATGGAGCAAATTGAAAGCTTTAGACGTTTGGCTTTGGGCATTTAGCATAAACCTCCTAGCGATTCTGAACTGCAGTTCATCTTTGAACATCTGCACTTAACCGCTTGGAAGTTCTTTTAATCATATTCCGGTTTCCGGTCCCAGAAAAATAAACATTACCTTTGAACCAAATCAGCTAATTCTTCAATGAATGATATAATAACTCTAAATCACGGCAGCGGCGGAAAGATAACACATGACCTTATTTCCGGGTTGTTTTTAAAACATTTTAAAAACGAAAAGCTTAACAATCTTTCAGATGCAACTGTCATTGAAATTTCCTCCGGACAAATTTCTTTTACAACTGACGGATATGTTGTTGAGCCTATTTTCTTCCCTGGAGGAAATATCGGAAAGCTTGCTGTTTGCGGGACTGTCAATGACCTGGCTGTATCGGGAGCAATTCCAAAATATCTGAGTGTGTCGTTTATTATCGAAGAAGGTCTGTCCTTAAAAGAACTTGAAGAAATTGTAAAATCAATGGCTGCTGAAGCAAAATTTGCAGGTGTTGAAATTGTTACAGGTGATACTAAAGTAGTGAATAAAGGCAAATGTGATAAACTTTTCATAACTACCTCTGGAATTGGATTTATAAAAAAAGAATTTGCTGATATCGGTATTGGCTCAAAAGTAAGAAATGGTGATAAAATTATTTTAAATGGTACGCTTGGTGATCATTCCATAGCAATATTAAGTTCCAGGGAATCTCTTAAATTCGAGACAAGTATCCAATCGGACTGTGCTTCGCTTAATCACTTAATTCAAAAAGCGCTTGATATCTGCCCCGACATAAGTTTCATGCGCGATGCAACTCGCGGTGGCCTCGGAACAGTTGCATGCGAATTGGCATCAAAAATTAATTTAGGAATTTATTTAAATGAGGAAACCATTCCTGTTAAAGAAAGTGTACAGGGTATTTGCGAGCTTTTTGGCTTCGATCCACTTTTTCTGGCAAATGAGGGTAAATTAATGATGGTTGTTCCTCCTGAAAAATCCGATAAAATTCTTAAAATTTTGCAATCTGATAAATATGGAAAAGAGGCAGCAATCATTGGTGAAGTAACTAACGAAAATAAAAGTAAAGTCGTTATAAATACAATATCCGGTGGTAAACGTTTATTGGATATGCCTGCAGGTGCGCAGTTACCAAGAATTTGTTAAATAGTAGAACTGCCGGGGATTCGTAAATTAGCAAGTTTGAAAAAAATATTTTAATT
>Ga0265316_10001506_pt1 | contig 24975 bp, 22 predicted proteins | sample 4522metaG_FD_202092 | JGI IMG/M metagenome (GOLD analysis project Ga0265316, IMG submission 202092) | Rhizosphere microbial communities from Carex aquatilis grown in University of Washington, Seatle, WA, United States - 4-5-22 metaG | ecosystem: Host-associated > Plants > Roots > Rhizosphere >... | reverse complement strand
TGCAACCCATGCCTCTATCTCAGAGCCTAGGGTCGCGGCATGTCTCGCCGATGTGATTAGGGTCACGCCGCCAGCGATCAGGAACGATCTCAGCTTTTGCGTGTCAAGAGCGGAGATCGTCAGAAATCGCCCTATGTCGCTCATTTCACACAGTCAATTTATTTCTTGAAGTTTGCCGGTTAATTCTTCGAAATGGCTACACTTGGGTTATATGGATCGGACTCGTCAATCTGCTCATACAGGCTCGGCCAACGACGCGGTCAGCGCGTCTGTGCGGGCCGCCTGCGAACCCGAAAATGGGCCGGAAAGGACGACCTCGAACCCTCAAGACAAGAGGGGGGAAGTCGATCAAGAGTGATTTTGGTGCTTTCAGAGCATAAAATGCAGATTAACTAATTTGTAATCAATCAGTTAATCGAAAAACCCGTCGTCATATTCTGTCAAATTTCGTCGATTTTGTTGGCCAAAGGGCCTGTTTTTGCCCCAAACCAGCTCCCAGCCGCACCTTGGGCCTTCTTTGACTTGCTCTCTGTTCATCGGCACGATTACACGCCGAGTTCGTGCCGGATCGCAGCCGCAATGCTGTCCGCGTGGCGGCGCATCGCCTCTTCGCTCTCCGCTTCGATCATCACGCGCGCCAGCGGCTCCGTCCCCGAGTAGCGAATGACGACGCGGCCTGAGTCCTTGAGTTCATCTTCGGCCGCGAGAATGGCGGAGACGACCGACAGAATCGATTCCAGCGGTTTCTTCTCGCGCACTTTCACGTTGACGATGACCTGCGGAAAGACTTTAAGGTCCGCAGTCAGCTCGCCGATAGATTTGCCGGTGCGCGCGACAAGATCGAGGACAACAAGCGCGGTCAGCAATCCATCGCCGGTGGTGGCGAGGTGAGGAAAGAGAATGTGGCCTGACTGCTCGCCGCCAAGCGCTGCATCTTCTTTCTGCATCATTTCGAGGACGTACCGATCGCCGACGGGCGCGCGCAACATACGAATGCCGCTGCGCTTGAGCGCGGCTTCCAGACCCATGTTCGACATGGTGGTGGCAATGACGACATCGCCGGTCAACAAGCCGCGAGTTTTAAGGTCGCGCGCGGCCATGAGTAAGATTGCATCGCCGTTGATCACATTGCCGCCAGCGTCGGCCAACATGCAGCGGTCGGCGTCGCCGTCGAAGGTGACGCCGAGGTCCGCGCCGCGCTTTTGAGTTTCGGATGCGACAAAAGCCGGATGGAGAGCGCCGCAGTCCGCGTTGATGTTGCGGCCGTCCGGAGCGATGTTCAGGACCGTAAGACCGCTGGATTGGCCGCCATTCAGACGTTGCAAAAGCTCGGGCGCAATGGCTGCGGCGGCGCCGTTGGCGCAGTCGGCGACAATCCTCAAGCCAGAAAGAGAAAGCCCCGGCACGCAGTCGATGAGGAACTGAATGTAGTCGGCCTGAAAAGCAGGATTGTCATTGACGCGTGGAAACAGGCTCGGATCGGAGATCTTGACTTGCGAGGCGTGGTGCAGGATCTCCTCTTCCATGGCCAGCTCGGCCGCATCGGGAAACTTGAATCCATCGCCACCGAAGAGCTTGATGCCATTGTCAGCCCATGGATTGTGCGAGGCCGAGATGACCACGCCCGCGTGAAAGCCGTGCGTGCGCGCGAGGAATGCGACGGCCGGGGTCGTGATGACGCCCGCGCTCTCGACAAGCGCGCCCGCCTTGCGCAGGCCTTCAGCGAGAGTCGCCGCGATCCACGGGCCGGATTCGCGGGTGTCGCGGCCCAGGATCACTTTCGGCTGAGTAATAGTTTTGCGCAGCGTATGCGCGAGCGCGAGGCCTACACAATAGATCGTCGTTGGATCGAGTGGGGCTTCACCGGCGACGGCGCGAATGCCGTCTGTGCCGAAAAGTTTGCGTGCTCCGTTAGGGGTCATTTGCCGATCTCTTGCCTCGGTTGCGGGGTTTGGGTGCGTGAGACGGATTGGATATGCCGGCCGTGCCGGGCGCAAATGATTCGACGCGGCTGGTGAAAGAGCCATCGGACAGGCGCGTCGTCAGCGGGTCGCCGGCTCCGATCTGCGCCGTGGAGCGAATGAGCGCGCCGTCGGCGGAGAGAACCAGTGCGTAGCCGCGGTCGAGAACAGCTAAAGGCGAAAGCGAATGGAGACGGGCATCGAGCGCGCCGAGACGCGCAGCCGAAGATTCAATCAGGCGCTCAAGCGACCGGTCGAGGCGCGCGCGAAAATCGGCGAGATGCTCGCGCGCATGAGCCAGCTTCTGGCGCGGATCGTGATGAAGAACAATGGTGGCCAGCGCTGCAATTCGGTTCTGGCGCAGGCGGAGTTGTTGTTGGGCGGCGGTGTCGAGGCGTTGCAGTGCGTCGTCGAGCCGCTGGCCCAAACGATAGAGCAAGCCAGTCACACGGGATTCGACGCGGCTGATGGGCAGATGCGCGACTCGCTGGCGAGCCTGTAAGAGTTGGAAGCGTGCGGCGCGCTCAAGGCGATGCGACTGCGCAGCCAGATGTTCGGCGATCTTGTGCTGGGCCTCGGTGATGAGCTCGGCCGCCGCTGAGGGTGTGGGCGCGCGCAGATCGGCGACGAAGTCCGCGATGGTGAAGTCGGTCTCATGACCCACCGCAGAAACGACAGGCAGCCGCGATGCGGCAATCGCGCGCGCCACCTGCTCGCTGTTAAAGGCGGCAAGGTCTTCAAGCGAGCCGCCGCCGCGCGCAAGAACGATCAGGTCGACAAGATTCGTCGCGTTCAACTCGGCGAGGGCGGCTTCAATTTCTCCTGGCGCGGATTCGCCCTGCACAGAAACCGGAGAGAGCAGCACGTTGAGGCCGGAGTGGCGGCGATTGACGATGTTCAAAAAGTCGCGGATCACCGCGCCCGTTGGCGACGTGACAATGCCCACCGTGCGCGGAAACATGGGCAGCGGTTTCTTGCGATCGGCATCGAAGAGGCCCTCTGTCTTGAGCCGCTCTCTCAATTGCTCGAAGGCAAGCTGGAGCGATCCGGCGCCGACCGGCTCCATGGTTTCGGCAACGAGCTGCAACTGGCCGCGCTGCTCGTAGACGCTCACGCGTCCGCGCACCAGCACGTGCAGACCATCTTCAGGCCGGAAGCGGAGAAGCATGGCCTGACGACGGAAGAGAACGACGGGCAACTGCGCATCGGCGTCCTTCAGTGTGAAGTAGACGTGCCCGGAAGGAGCGGGACGGTAGTTGGAGATCTCGCCTTCAACCCAGATGTCTCCGTATTCCTGCTCGACCAGCTCGCGCACCTGCGCCACGAGCACGCGAACCGGCCAGATGCGGCGAGACGGGCGCGGCTCATCGAAATGGAGTCCCAGTTGGGAACTGTCATCGAACTCTGGCGCGAATGGATCGTGCGAAGCCACTGAAGATGAGTGTAATTGTCGGGCGTCAAGCGCCGGATTTTCGGTTCTCGATCATCGCGCGCAACTCAGCCGCCATGGAGGCAAGTTCCTGGCCGGAAGCGGCGGGCCGCGTGGGTTGCTGAGAGTATGCCAGTTCGAGCTCCCGCGCCAGATCGGTGCCGCGCATCAAGTTGAACATTCCCAAAGTGCCAGCCAGTTTGTGCGCGGCGGCGTGGGCGGCTTCTCGCTCGGCGGCAGTGATGGTTTTGGAGGCGACAGCCGACGCAGCACCTTCAAGGACGGCCACCCGCTCGAGAATCTGGGACCGGTGGCGCGCCCACATGGTGTCGAGGGTCTTTGAGATTGCTGCGTCGGCCGGCAGGGCGAATTGGTCCGGGTTTCCCATCGCGAATCGCGGCTACTTCCAGCCCAGCGCCCGCGAAATCTGCGCGGGAAGGGTGAGCGGATCGAAGGGTTTGAAGAGAACGGCCTGGACGCCCAGGTCGGCGAAGCGCCGCTGGTCCGTGCCCTGGACCTTGGCGGTGAGCAGCAGCACCGGTATAGCAGATGTTGCCGGATTCTTGCGCAGTTCTCGAAACGTCGCGGGACCATCCATTCCCGGCATCATCACGTCCAGAAGAATCGCATCGGGATGCTGCTCAGCGGCGCGGGCGATGCCTTGCGCTCCCGAGCTGGCTTTGACCACTTCCCAGCCGGCCACGGTTTCCAGGCTCAGCGAGGCTACCTCGCGAATGTCGTCTTCATCGTCAATAATCAAAATCTTGCGGCCCACGGCGAACTTCCTCTCATTCAATCTCTACGTAGCGTTGTGTGGTTGTGGATGGGATCCATTTTTCAATCTAGCTATGCATTGGGAACCGCTGATTCCGAAAGCGGCTTCTCTTCTATTGCGCGCGACGAACGCAGCATCGTGAGCACCAGGGCTTCGAGCTGCTGAGGCTGAACGCGCGTTTTGGCGAGGAAGTATGTGGGGCCGAGGGTCAACTGGTTGCGCTCTTCCTGCGAGAGGTCGCGGCCAGAGTAGACGACCAGCGGAAGTTGGGCCAGACTTTTGTGCTGGCGCAGCCAATCGGCCACATTGAAGCCGTCGCCGTCCGGGAGGCCAATATCGAGCAACATCAGGTGCGGCTGAAAGGTGGAACAGGCCTTGATCGTCTCTTTGAGAGAGTGCGCCGTTTCCACAACAATGCTATCGCGCGCGAAGACCTCGCTGATGATATTGGCCAGGTCGCGATCGTCCTCGACGATGAGGATGCGAGCCTTTTCGCCCGACCCGCAAAGGACGCGCGCCAGTTCTGTAAGCAACAATTCTTCGTTGAGGGGCTTGGAAACCCATCCGTCTGCGCCGGCGGGAAACTGCTTCGGGTTCTCAGGACCTTCCACGCTCAACAAGACGACCGGAGTGCGTGACGTAGCATCCATGCGGCGCAGGAGAGGAAGAATTTCCCATCCATTCATGCCGTCGAGCGTGGTATCGAGAAGGATGGCCTGAGGATCCTGACGAGCCGCGGACAATGTTTGTTCCACGTTGGCAGCCTGCACCACGGAATAGCCGTGCCGCGCCAATTGCGCCGCGATTCTGGGGCGCGATTCGGCATTAGCGTCCGCCAGAACCACGGTGCCGTGGCCAAGCTCCGGTTCCAATCCGCTTCCCGGAGCAACGGCCGGAGCAGGATGGTAGGGAAGAAAGATGCGGAACGTGGATCCGCGAACCGGATTCCGCTCGGCCCATATGCGACCCGAGTGCTGCATCACGATGGTGCGGCAAATGGCGAGGCCTAGCCCCGTACCGCCCTTCTGCCGAGAGTCAGAGGCATCAACCTGCTGGAAACGTCCGAAGATCGTCTCGAGCTTGTCGGCGGGAATTCCGCGACCGTGATCGATGACGGAAAGAATGACGCCCGTGACACCGGGCCGCAGCATCACGCTTACCGGCGAATTGGGCGGCGAAAACTTGACGGCGTTGGAGAGCAGGTTGGTCACGACCTGAAGCAGACGATCGGAATCAGCGGAGATTTCAACCTTGGTGGAGTCGTGGATGAGCTGGACGCCAGCGGCTTCGGCCACGGGCTGCATGTCTTCGATGGCCTGCTTGACGATGTCGGCCAGTTGCACCACACGGAAGCCGAGCGGCTCGCGCCCGCTCTGGATGCGCTCCAAATCGAGAATGTCGTTGATGAGCCTGACCAGCCGATCGGAGTTGGTGAGCGCGATGCGCAGCAGATTGTTGGCCTTCTCATTGGTCTCGGAGAGAATTCCGGAGCTGAGCAGTCCCAGCGCCCCGCGGATGGAGGTGAGCGGAGTACGCAACTCGTGACTCACGGTCGAAATGAACTCATCCTTCATGCGGTCGAGAGCGTAGCGCTGGCTGATGTCGCGAAAACTCAGTACGGAGCCGGAAACGCGTCCCTGGGCGCGGATTGGCGTGAGCGCGTATTCGGCCGGGAAGGCAGTGCCGTCCACGCGAAAGATGTTCTCCTCGCCGGTGGCGCCGGTTACTTGAGTCGCCGCGGTGCGCAGCGGGCAATCCTCGCCGCAGGCACGATCCGCTGTCGCAGCACCGTGCAACAGCTCATGCACTGGCTTGTCAATCAACGCATCGACGGGTGCGCCCAGCAGCCGCGCAGCCGCGGGATTGGCGAACGTGACCTTACCCTGGCGGTCGAGCCCGCAGACTCCCTCGGCTACCGCATCGAGCAGGATCTCTTGCTGGCGACTCAATTCCTCTGTACGCCCGCGCTCCTGCGTGCGCGCCAAAAGCTGTCCCAGTGAAGCCGCGGCGGTTTCAATGGCGGCCATGGCTTCGCGATCCTCGCGCAAGCGGAAGCGGCAATAAAACTCCAGCACTGCCAGCACCTTGCTGCCTGCACGCACCGGCACGGCCCAGCCCGACACCATTTCCTGCTTGAGCGCAGTGGCCACGCGAGCGGTTGCGGGCGCCTCCGCGAGATCCGTGATCCACACTGCCCGCCCCTCTTTCCACGCACGCTCCGGCAATTCGCTTGTGTCGGCCAGCGCGAGGCCCATGCTTCCTTGGATCAGAGTCTCCGCTTCGCGGCCCGGGGCTCCCCAGGCGGTTCCGAATTCAAGATGTTTCTGTTCTGCGCCGACCAACCATTCGATGGCCACGTCCCATCCCTGCGAGAGACAAAGGGCCTCGAGGATGCGCATGCCTTCCGACTCGCTCGCGGCATTGTCGCCTACGATCTGACTCACCGCCAATTGGAGCGCGAGACGATTCTCGCGCTGTTTCTGCTGCGTAACATCTCGCAGGAGGCAGCGCACCGCCAGCGGAACGCCGGTTTTCTGGCGGCGGCTCAGGCTCAATTCGAGTTCGAGCACGCGTCCATCCTGAGTGTTTTGGCGCAGGGGAATTCGGTCGACCAGCTCGCCATCGAGAGCGCGCCGAAAAAGCGCTGCCACCTGGCTGCGGACACCCTCTGAAAACAGTTCTTCGAATGAACGGAGACCGAGCAGCGCCGTCTGCTCCAATCCGAAGCAGCGCTTCCAGGCCGGATTGGCATAGAGAAACTGCCCGGCCGGGCTCAGCGTGGCAATCATCTCGGTGGAATGCTCGAAGAGGTCGCGGTACCGCTCCTGTGACTCGCGCTGCGCTTGCTCGCGGTGCAGGTTGTCGCTTTGATCCACGGCAACAGCGACCATTCCGGTAAGCTCGCCCTGGGCATCGCGCAGCGCCGAGATGTGCAGCGTGACGGGAATCTGCATTCCGTCCCTGCGGCGCACTTTGGCGTCAAAACTGGGCACCATGCTCGGAGCCAGCATGCGCACGCATTCCAGATAGGCAGACATGAGGCCGGCGCGCGAAGTTTCCGCCGGCCGGTTCACGCGGCAAAGTTTCTGCATCTCGGCCACGAGGCGCTCCGGCTCGCCGGGAGCAAGGATGTCAATAGTGCCCCACAGTTCGAGCAACTCGGGGGTGCGATAGCCCAGCACACGTTCAGTGGCGGGATTGCAGTAGATGGGCCTGCCGCTCAAATCCAGCGCCACCACTGCCGGACCCGCCGAGTCGAGCAATTGCCGCAGCCCTTCAGCGATCGGTTCAGCGTTCTGTTCGGCTCCGGCGCGGAGCAGCCGCTTGTTCAAGAGAAGCGCGAAAAGCGCCGTTGCCACGACCGCGGCCACGACCGGCAGCGACTCCCAACGGAAATGAGGAAACAGACGGGCCAGTGCAGCCCCAACCGAGATGGCCAGAATAGAAAAGGGCAGAATCAGCCAAAGCTGCGAAACGCCGCCATGCTCAGCCGGCGCGGGCCGCGGTTGCTCGTTCTGTGCATCCGGCCGCTCGCTCATCGGCGCGCTCCCCTGATTCAACGCCTGGCTTGACATTGCGCAATACCAACCTTGGTGCTAGTTCACTTGTCGCCGCCCGCGTTACCCATAGCCCACAAAACCATCACGTCGCTCAACGGAAGATCCGTTTGCGCGCCGAGCTTCGCGTGCAAGGCGGAGCCCTTCGGGGACGTCAACGCGATGTGCTGGTAGTATATGCGTTCGATTTCATACTCTCCAGGCAAATCAGCTTCTGTCTGTAGGATGTGAAACGCCCAAGTAACCATTCTGGGCGGAGCTATTTGGGCAGGGCAGTTCCCGTGCAGTTGCATCGGCTGTTCCGGCCTCATTGACCCACTAAGCCTGGCCGTATACTGGCTGCATGTTTCATCATTTTGTCAGTTCCCGTCTGATTCGCATCGTTTTGCCCGCCACGGGCCTGTTTTTTCTGGCTGACGTAGCACCAGCTGCCTACGCATGGGAACACGATGGCCATACCATGATCAACAAGCTGGCCGCGTCCGCATTGCCAGCCGAGGTGCCCGCCTTTCTGCGCACGCCGGCGGCTATCGATGAGATCGCGTACCTGGGCCCCGAGCCGGACCGCTGGCGTTCACCCGCGGAACCGGAACTCAGTGCTGCACAGGCGCCGGAGCACTTCATCAACCTTGAAACGGCCGATGCGCTCGGTCCGCTACCCCGTAAGCGTCTTGACTTCGAAGCCATGGTCTTCGCCGCCGGCCAGCGGCCGGAGAAGATCGGCCTTCAGCCATGGGAGACCGATGAAGTGTGGGAGCGGCTGAAGGCTGCCATGCGCGAGTACCGTTTTCTTGCGGCAGCGGGCCAGGACACCAAGCCGGTTGAGGCGGCGATTATTTTTTATGCCGGCTGGTTGGGGCACTATGTCGGCGACGGCTCTCAGCCCTTGCACGTTACCGTGCAATACAACGGATGGACGGGACCCAATCCCAATGGCTATGCGACCGGCCACCAGATCCACCACCAGTTCGAGGGCCCGTTTGTCGCGGACAACATTCACGCGCCTGAAGTTCAAGCCAAGATGACTGCGTCCAGGCTCATCGAGGGCGATATGTTCGACGCGTACGTTGCTTATTTGCGGCACACGGCCACGTATGTCGAGCAGGTTTATCAGCTGGATAAGGCGGGAGGATTTGTGGGTGCGGGCACGCCCGAGTCGCGGGATTTTACTTCTGCGCGGCTGGCGGCCGGCGCAAGCATGCTCCGCGACATGATCTGCACAGCGTGGACCGACAGCGCGCTGCCGGTGCCAGATCCGCACGCCGGAAAGTAAAGCGGAACGACCTCTTCAGTCGCCGGCTTGGGCGTCTCTCAGGACGGGAATGCGGCGCAGCATGAGGTTCAGGGCGAGCGTCATGAGCAGAACCGCGGGAATAGCGGCCACCAGCCATGCGAGCAACGCCTCACCGGCCATTCCGCTCATGTGCGTGGCAAAGTTGAGAGCCGACAAGTGCTCGAGGGTATGGGGGACGAGATATTGTGCTGGATGCTCTGGCGTTGACACAAGCCAGCCGCCGAGCCGGACAAAAGGAACGATCAACGCAAATTGCAGGGGCATGGCGACGTAGTTTGCGGCCTGAATGGCGGGGAGATTCAGGCGCAGGGCCAACGCCAACCCAGCGCAGAGGACAGTGGGAATTCCGATCACCGGAATACAGCCGACGGCGAATCCGAGGGCGAGAGTCAGCGCCAGACGCCGCGGGGAGATGCCCTGGCTGAGCCAGAGAACCGCGGTGCGTTTTGCCGCTGCGGGAATCAAGCGCATCATCCTCTCCATCCCGACTTCTTCCCCTCTAACCTATTGACACGAAAAACCGCGTTTGGTTTTCCTGGGATGAAAGTTTAAAGAATAGAATCAAACTCGTTATCAAGTTGGACGCGACAGATTCAGGATGGATGCCTTTAGATCGCTGCCACAAAGGTGCCATGTGCGATTTTGCGCGAGCGGGCTGTGATTGGGAGCAGCATCGGACGATCCAGTCTGCGATACACTTGGACCCGATGAGGGTGTTTGGCATCGATTGCGGAACCGAGGTGACCGGGTTCGGCGTTGTCGACTCCGGCGAAGGGCCGCGCGATGAGCCGCTCCAGTTCCGGGCGATGGGAGCGATCCGCCTCTCAAAAACTCAAACCTTACCAGTGCGCCTCGACCAGGTCTTCAGGGAATTGACAGCCGAGTTGGAGCGCTGGCACCCCGATGCGGTGGCCGTCGAGGAAGTCTTTTACTCGGTGAACGCGAAATCGGCGCTGAAATTAGGACAGGTTCGCGGCGTGGCGCTGCTGGCAGCGGCGCAACAGGGAATTCCGCTGGCGGAATACGCTCCGCTCAAGATCAAATCCAGCGTGGTCGGCTACGGCTTGGCGAAAAAAGAGCAAGTGCAGTTCATGGTGGCGCGGCTGCTGGATCTGGCCGAACTGCCGGAGCCTTCGGACGCGGCCGACGCTTTGGCTATCGCTATCTGTCACATCCACACCGCGCAGACTCTCGCACTTCAGGGGGCCCGCCAATGAGGGTGCATTGGCTGATGGCGATCGCCCTGACGCTCACCATGCGGCTTTACGCTGGACCCGCGCCGGCTCCGTCGATTGCACCCGATTCCGTCGTCCAGGAGGACTTCTCCGACCCCGAACTCTCGCCCCAGCAATGGACGCTTTTGCTGCATCCCGACGGCAGCGGCCATTTTCGGGCACACATGGAGCCAAAAGTCGGCATGAAGGTGATTGAAGCCCCGGATGTCGATCGCGATATAAAGGTGAGCAAGGAATTCGCCGAGCGAGCTTTCGGAACCGCCAAAAGCCACAAGTGGTTCAACGCTCAGTGCGAAAGCCATTTGAAGGTCGCCTTCCAGGGATGGAAGACGCTCACCTATACGGGACCGGCCGGGCACGGATCGTGCACCTTCAACTATTCCCGCGATAAGGAGATCCAGTCGCTCGGCGAGGCCATGCAGGCGGTTGCGCAATCCATTCTGGAGGGCGCGCGCCTGGAGGTGCTGTTGCAACACGACCGGTTGGGGCTTGACCAGGAGATGGAGTTCCTGACCGAAGAGTTTCAGGACGGCAGGGCGCAGGAGGTTGACGCCATTCGCGACATTCTCGAGCGGCTGGCAGCCGACGATGAAGTCCTGGATCGGGTGAGAAAGCGGGCGCAGAATCTGCTGGCCCGCGGTCCAACATAATCCCCGGGACTGGGGAGACTTTTTAGCTTTGGGAAGTGTCCAATCAATGCAGGGCTCCCGATGTACGGGGTAAGTTGCCGAAAGGCAATGGAAAGCGGGGGGCAGGATGAATAACCAGAGAAATCGCAGTTTAGTGGCGGGGCTTGCAGCAGTGGCTCTTGCGGTGTTGTGTTTCGAGCCTGCGCTGCGAGCGCAGGACCAGGGGCAGGAAGGGCCAGGGCAGCCCGCTCGCGCGGTGCGACTGAGCTACGTGGATGGCCAGGTGGCGCTTTCGCAGGGTGGACAGGTGCTGGCCCAACAGGCCGTGGCCAATGCGCCGCTGCTGGAAGGCATGCAATTGACGACCGCCGACAGCGGAAAGGCCGAGATTCAATTTGAGGACGGCAGCGTGGCGAGGCTCTCGCCGGACAGCTCGGTGACATTGCAGGTGCTTCAAGGAGCTGGAACGACGGCCAATGCCGTGCTTGTGCTCAACGGTGGACTGGCTTACTTCGAGTTTCAGGGCGGAGGGCAGGCAGGCCAGATGAGCGTCGAATTCGGCGACGCTCAAGTGACCACGAGCGGCTTTACAGTGTTCCGCGTTGGAATCGACAACCCTCCCGGCCAGGTCGCCGTTTTCTCCGGGAACGCGCATCTCGAGTCCGCGGGCGGGAATGTCGCCACCGATCTGCATGGCGGTGAAAGCATCGCTTTGAACGGCGCCAGCCCGGCCAACTATCAGCTCGCTGAATCGATCGAGCCCGACTCTTGGGACGAGTGGAACTCCGACCGCGATCAGGCGCTGACCGCGGAGGCTGCTTCGCAGACCGGCGCCACCGAAAATCTGGGCGAGCCGCAGAACCCGGCGTGGAATGACCTCGACTCCAGCGGCAATTGGTACGATGTGCCCGGCCAGGGGTATATCTGGTCGCCTTACGAGGCGGCGAGCGCGGCTTTCGACCCGTACGGATACGGGAGCTGGATGTGGACTCCTGGCTATGGCTACCTCTGGGTCTCGGGGTACCCATGGGGCTATATGCCGTTCCAGTGCGGAGCGTGGAATTATTACGACAGCTTTGGGTGGGGCTGGGCGCCGGGTTCCGGCGGCTGTTCGCCCTGGTGGGGGTCAGGCTTCTACGGCGGCCCGAATTTTGGCCATGTGCCACCTGGCTATAGACCGATTCCGCGCCCGATCCTGCCCAGGCGGCCCATCAGCGGCAGGCCGGTTCCATTGCTTGCCGTGAATCGGGGCCCGGTGGTGGGTGGTCACACGCTTCCGGCGCGAAATAGAAACACACCGGTCACGATCGGAGGAAGTACGGTCGTGCCTCTTCGACCAATGCCGTCGCGTCCGGTCCCCGAGCATGTGCCTTCGATGGCGGGCGGACACGAGTCGCGGCCGGGGGGCGGAAATGAAACGCGGCCGGGTTCGATCTTCGAACATGGCCAGCCACGGGCAGGCGGAAATGACCAGCCGGGAAATGAGCCTCCGCAGCAGCCAGGAAGGCCGGGATATACAAACCGGCCCGGTTACATCTTCAATCGTCCCGTGCCGGAGGAACCCACAGAAGGAAACCGGCCGGAGCAGCCGCGGACGCAGCCAGGACAAACGAACCGGCCTGAGCCGTCGCGTCCCGTATTCCAGGGGCAGCCGGAGCCAAGCCATGAGCCGGCAGCGCCCCGGCCGGGCATGTCAGGCGGCGAACCAGGGAATCATCCGTCCGGCGGGGGCTCATTTGGCGGAGGGTCGCCTCATCCCAGCGGAGGCCCGCCCAGTGGTGGTGGGGGGGGTGGCGGAGCGCCGCATGGCGGCGGAGGCCCTCCCAGCGGCGGAGGTGGTGGCGGTGGCTCCCACGGTGGTGGTGGTGGAGGCGGAGGCCACAGCGGTGGTGGTGGCGGCGGAAGCAGCAGCCACAGGTGATTGAAATTCACCCGTGACCCAATTTTAAACGCAAAACGCTCCGCCTATGCGCGGAGCGTTTTGCATTCAGGCGACTTAGCCGGCCCAGGTGACCACCCTGCTTACCTTGGTGCGCCTGGTCGTCGAATCCAGACTTGAGGATTGGTAGTCTAAGGGTTGTGAGCCCTGAGCAAGACACGCGATTGCGAGTTGCGGCGATTGGATTTCTCAATCCCGCGCCGCTGATGTGGGATTTCGAGCATCCACCGCTCGAGGAGGCGCTCAAGAAGCGCTATCGCATCGACCGCATGACGCCGTCAGAATGCGCGGCGCGCCTGGCCGACGGAAGGGCCGACATCGGGCTGATTCCCATTGCATCGCTTGCGACCACGCCGGAACTTCAGATTCTGCCGGGCTGCACGATCGCATCGAAGGGCCGTGTGCGCTCGCTGATTCTGGTCCATCGTGCGAACCGGCCGCCTGACCGGCTACGCTCGGTGGCGGCTGATGCCGCCAGCCGGACAACTCTTGCCTACGCGCGCATCATGTTCCACAAGTGGGGCAATGCGGAGGTTCCGTTTGTGCCCATGGTTGCCGATCTGGACGCGATGCTGGAGCGCACGGATGCGGCCATTCTCATCGGCGATCCGGCTCTGCTGGCGCTGGAAGAGCGATACAACCGCCTTGAACGCACAGGCGAAGAGTTGGTTTATCGCGATCTGGCCGACGAGTGGCGTGCGCTGACCGGGCTTGCTTTTGTTTCGGCCGTCTGGTGTGCCGCCTCTGCGCGGGGCCCGCTTGTCGGAGACAAACATTCGGAAGAGCGAGTTACAGGGGACTTGATTCTGTCGCGGGATCATGGCCTGGCGAATATCGACGCACTGGTAACCGAGTGGTCGAAGCGGTTTCCGATTCCCGAGCAGACGATTCGAACGTATCTTACGTCCAACATCCACTATGTGCTCGATGAGGAATGCGTGGACGGGATGCGCGGGTTCTTCCGCATGGCCGCCGAGTACGGAGTGCTGCCGCGGTACACAGTAACGCTGCCTGAGCTTGCGACACGATGAGACAGCCTGGGCGCAAGCTGCCAGATCAGCCGACTGGAAAAACATGATCGCCGTTCGCGTCTATTGCCCTTGCGGCGCTCCTCATCCGATCTACTCCCGGCAAAGGTGAATCATGGCAACTTCCACGCAGTTCGCGCCAAGATCTGGCCTCCCGAGATTCAAGACCCTTCTCTGGATCTTCCTTGGACTGACCGCGCTCTTCGTCTTTATCACTTCAGAAGTTCTTCTCGTCACCGACTACCCCATGTACCACGCCTACCGCCTGCAGGTTATCGCCGACCGCCAACTCCTGATTCCCCATGTACTCTGCGGTGTCATCGCGCTGCTGGTCGGCCCTCTGCAATTTTCTTCGCGCTTTCGTCTGCGCCACCTCAAACTCCATCGCGTTCTCGGCCGCATCTACGTGATCTCCGTTTTCATTGGTGCATTCACTGGGATCGCTCTCGCCGCCGGCAGGCCCGGCTTACCGGGAACCTCCATGCAGGCCGCCGCCTGGATCGTCTGCACCACTGCCGCCTTCATCACCGCGCGGAACCGCCAGATCATCCAGCATCGCCAGTGGATGGCTCGTTCCTACGCGGTCACTTTTACCTTCGTATCGAGCCGCGTGCTCAACCTCTGGCCCCGCTACTGGAGCCATCTCGGCGACACCTTTGCCGCTGTCGGCGTCATCGCATTCACGCTCGCTTCGCTGCTTATCGTTGACCTCTGCCTCAACTGGCGCGAGCTCACCACCCGCCGAGCGTGACCACCAGCGCCCAGTTAACGCTGAACTGGCCGAAAGCGTCGCTTTGATGCGCGGAGAATCCTGACTCCATGAGAATGCTTCCGCATAACGGCAAGGCCAGAGACAACAATGATCTGGTTGGTCAATTTAGCAAGATGACAAGGCATTCATAGTTCGAAACAATGGCTCACCACTCTAACCTGCGTCCAGTCAAACTCCCGCGCTTCTACTTTGGATTTCTTGTTGCACCACTATCCAGATGAAGCATTCGTCATGAAAGACCGAGCGGGAACGGTAAACTTGAGCGAATCGGATCCGAAAAAGGAGATTCCAGTTAGAACGTCCAATCTGAATCGGGTTCCGTTGCAAGACGAAGTTCTCATCGTCGGTGGTGGAGTTGCAGGCTGTGCCGCTTCGATCGCTCTGGCCCGGAAGGGACGAAGCGTTACGCTAATCGAGCGCGAGCCCACACCACGCCATAAGGTCTGCGGAGAGTTCCTGAGCGGCGAGGCCCTTGAGGATCTGAACGCGCTGGGCATCGATCTGGCCTCGCTCGGCGCCGTGCCGATCAATTATGTTCGCCTCGCGGCCGCCAGGCGGGCCGCTGAGGCTCCACTGCCATTTCCGGCGGCATCGCTCACGCGCAAGGCGCTTGATACAGGACTCGTCGCCGAGGCTATCTCTGCCGGGGTTCGCGTAGAGCGCGGTCGCAGCGTGCAGGCGCTCGGCCGCACAACAAGCAACATCTGGCAAGCGACGCTAAACGACGGCGCCACCTTTGAAGCTCCAACTGTCTTTCTCGCCACAGGCAAGCAGGATCTCCGCGGCTACACCCGTCCCGAGGACCCCGAGCGATGGGTCGCCTTCAAGATGTATTTTCGCTTAACGCACGCGCAGACAGCCGAATTGACGCGCGCCTCTGAGCTGATGCTCTATCCCGGCGGCTATGGTGGAATCCAGCCGGTTGAGGGCGGCATTGCAAACCTCTGCTGGGTCGTGCAACAGCGGTATCTCGCACGAGTGGGCTATCGCTGGGAAAATTTCCTCGCGAAGATGCAGCGGGACTGTCCGCACCTCGCTATGAGGCTCGCCGGTGCAGAGCAGTTGCTCGACAAGCCAATTGCCATCACTCACATCCCTTACGGTTTCATCCGCCGCACAACGGAGAAGGGGCTTTACTGCATCGGCGATCAGGCCGCGGTCATCCCTTCGTTCACCGGCGACGGCATATCCATTGCACTCCATACTGCCCGCTGCTCCGTCGCCGCTTATCTTGCAGCGGAGCCGGCCCCGCTCTTTCAGGCAAAATTGAGGTCCGCCTTGCTGGGCCAGATGCGCCTTGCCGAGTTTGCTGCGGATGGCCTGAACAACGCACTCGCTCGCGCGGTATTACCTTTTTGTCTCAAGGTCTGGCCCGGAGTGATGCGCGTGACGGCAAGGCTGACACGCGTCGCGCAACACGCCGCTGTTGCAACCCATGCAGTCGCCAGTTGAATCCGACGATGCCCAAGACCACAACTCGGTGCCAGCTAAACGCTCGGTCGTCAGCCCCAAGGAGAGATGGAATGAAATCCCTCGTAGCCTTCGCCCTCGTTGGCGTCCTTGCTCCCGCCATGCTCGCCCAACATCAGACCTTCGTCGTCAATCCCGATGCCAGCGAGGTCAAAATAACGCTGGTCACAACGCACGAAGTCGTCAACGGCACGTTTCACGTCCAATCCGGATCGATTGAGTTCAACCGCAGCACTCCAAAGATGTCGGGTTCGGTCGTTGTCTTTGCCGGTAGCGGCAAGACCGGCAATGACAGTCGCGACAAAAAGATGGACAAGGACATCCTTGAGGTTGATCAGCACGCAACTGTCTCCTTCGAGGCGAAGACCTATACCGGCTCCATCGCCCCTTCGGGCGAATCGACCATCCAGGTAACCGGGATCTTCACCCTGCTGGGCACCCCTCATGAAATCACCGTCCCCATGCAGCTACATCTCGATGGCACGAGCGCAACTGCCAAGGCTCATTTTATGGTGCCTTACGTTCAATGGGGACTGAAAAATCCGAGCTTTTTGATCTGGAAAGCGGATAACGATGTTGCGATCGATTTGAATCTTGTTGGCTCGGTTTCCAGGTAGCCTAAGACCGCCATCGTGATTGACCCCGTTGCTGTTTCATCGTGCCGAGCCTGAATGGGAGTTGGGTCGAGCTGCGAGTGAGCGTCTATACTCAATCTCTGCATTTGTTGCACGACCGGAATGCGGAGGTTCCCGATGAGCCGATTCATGAGCCAATTGAGCGTGCTTCTCCTGATTGCATTCACCGCTTTTGGTGTTGCGCAGACCGCTCCCCTCACACCGCCTGTTGCGCCGGTGCGGCCAGTAACCGACACTTACTTCGGAACACAGGTCGTCGATCCGTACCGGTGGATGGAGACCAGCACCGACGATCTGATGGCTTACATGAAGGCCGAGAATGCGGTGACGGTTCAGGCGCTGCAACCGTTCGCTGCGCAGGACGCGAAGATTCTTGCGGAGTTGACCAAACTTTCCGATACGGTCGATGTCGTCGGCAATCCAGATCGCGAGCTGGACCGGTTCTTCTACCTCGAACTGCCATCGGGCAAGAGCGACTACCTTCTGATGACGCGCGCAGCCGGCGGAGGGCCGTCGCGCTCACTGCTTGATCCTGCAACCCTTGCCGAGGGAGGCAAGCATGCCGCGATCGACTACTATGTCCCGTCACCTGACGGAAAATATGTGGCAGTCGGCGTATCGCTGGGCGGCTCAGAGAATTCAGTGTTGCATGTGGTGGAATCCGCGACAGGCAAATTGCTAAGCGAAGCGATTTCGCGCGCACAGGAAGCAGCTCCGTCGTGGACCGATGACAGCAAGGGCTTTTACTTCACGCGGCTGCAGACGATGGCGTCCAACGCCCCCGCCTCAACGAAATACGACAACGAGCGCGTTTACTACCATCGTTTGGGTTCCGAAGAGGCCGACCGGCAAGTATTCGGTCCCGATATCACCAGCGATCCGGCGCTGCCGAAGAACGGAAACGTCTTTGTCTCGGTTGTGCCCGGGACGGAGATGATTGTGGCCGGGCAGACCTCAGGAGTGGTGGAGACGTCCGCGCTCTGGGTGCGCCGCACGGAGGGCGGGCCGTGGATCCAGGTAATGAAACATGAAGACGGATTGATGGACATCGCGTTCCATGGAACCCGCGCTTATATCCGTACCAAGGGCGGAGCAAACGGGGCCGTCAGCAATGGGCGCGTGGTCAGTTTCGATCTTGCCAGTGAGACGTTTGCGGCGGCCCGCGTGGTGATGCCTGAAAGCAGCCTTATTCTTTCAGCGCGAACCGGCGAAGGACTCGCTTGCGCAAGCGACGCGCTTTACGTGCAGGGATTTCGCGACGGCCTCGGGGTGGTCACGCGGATTCCATACGGTGCGCAGTCGAAAGGGACCGAACTAAAGCTTCCGATGAGTGGAACGGTCGGCGGCATTGGCGCGGATTATCGCAGGCCAGGCATTACGCTCTCGATGGTGGGCTGGACCGCTCCGCGCCTGATCTACGCCTATGCGCCGGCGAGCCGCAGCTTTCAAAACACGCACTTGCAGGCCAGGAATCCGATTGATATGTCGGCGATTCGTTCGATTGAGGTGCAGGCAAAAAGCGCCGACGGCACAATGGTCCCGCTTTCTGTTCTTTACAAGAAAGGGAAGGCGCTCGATGGCTCGCACCCTGCACTGCTTGAGGCCTATGGCGCGTACGGGTACTCCATTTCACCGTTCTATGCATCTTCATTGTTGCCTTGGCTCGATCGTGGAGGCGTGTTCGCTCTTGCTCATGTGCGCGGGGGCGGCGAGAGAGGCGAAGCGTGGCACCTGGCAGGGATGAAGACCACCAAGCAGCATACGATCGATGACTTTGTCGCGTGCGCGCAATATTTGATTGACAAGCGATACACATCGCCCACGCATCTGGCGATCGAGGGTACAAGCGCAGGAGGAATCGCGGTAGGTGGATTCCTCACGCAGCATCCTGAACTGGTGGGCGCCGTTCTTTATCGCGTGGGCATTACGGACATTTTGCGGAGCGAGCAGCGAGCCACCGGCGCCGAGAATGCGTTTGAATATGGTTCGGTCAAAATCGAGCCGGAGTTCCACGCAATGTACGCCATTAGTCCTTATGCGCATGTACAGGACGGCTTCAAATACCCGGCAGTCATGCTTGAGACAGGTGCGAACGATCCGCGCGTTACGAGCTGGATGCTGACCAAGATGACCGCCCGCCTGCAAGCGGCCAACGCGTCTTCAAATCCCATCCTGCTGCATGTGGACTTCGACGCCGGGCACGGCATTGGCTCCAACCGCACACAAGCACTGAAGCTTGCGGCCGACGAATACACGTTTCTAGGTTGGCGGCTCGGGATGGATGGGTTTACGCAAGGCGGAACGGCAACTTCGGCGGCTCAAAAGTAGATCGCCGAGGTCAGCCTTCTACTGTCACGAGGAGAAAATCGAGGAGTGTTCTCTCCGCCCAAAAGCCGTCGTCCCCGTGATCGGGCGATAGAAAGGCGCAGTGGCCGCCGTGGCGGGTCTCGACGAGCCTGATGCGGGCGTTGGCCACAATCTTGGCGCGAGTCTTGGAAGTCATGCGGATGAAGGGATCATCGAGAGCCTGCAGGATGAGTGTGGGAACGGTAATATCCTGCACCCAGTTGGAACTGGCCGCTCTGCGATGGTAGTCGTCTGCGCTGGCGAAGCCGCCATAGCGCGCGACGACCTCCTCGTCGAATTGCCGCAGGGTGCGAATCTCGTTGAGGCCCTCCACGGAGTAGAGATCCGGGTAGAGTTCTGCCTGGTGGCGAATGTGTTTAATGAGGTCGGTGAGAAACCTGGTCGCGTAAAGGAGGTTTTGCGGTTCGTGCACCGCGGCGGAGGAGGCAACAAGATCCATGAGCGGCGAGACGCCGACGACCGCCTTGAGATAGGACGGCGCCGCGGTTCCCAACTCACCGGCCAGCTTGAGAACGAGGTTGCCTCCCATGGAATAGCCGACCAGGGCGAAGCTGCGGATATGGTGCATGCGGGCCATTTCGGCCATCACGGTGGCGACGTCTTCAGAGCGCCCAGCGTGATAGATGGTGGGTGACAAATCTTTGCCGGCGCCGCAGCTCCGCATATTCATGCGGACGACGTTGCAGCCGGCTTTCCAGGCGCGGGCCGAGATCCCAAGAACATAGGGAGAGGAAGATGATCCCTCAAGTCCGTGAACGATGACCACGGTAAGCCGTTCGCTGCGGACCTCGGCGGGTTGCCAATGGCAGTGGCACAAGACGAAGCTCGCAGCGCGAGCGGAAGTAGCGGCTTCCACCTCGATGAGTTGGCTCTCCGGCTCAGGTATTGAGTATGTGCGCGGCAGAACGCTGCCGACGATGGTTTGCAGGTGGCCGTTGCTCAGGAAACGCCGCGGCACAAAGGGACGCATCCATGGCGAGGCTTCGGTGGAGTCGAACCGGTTCTCCCCTGTGATGCTCATGGGGTCCCTGATTCTTAATCCCTAATACTTGTGAGGATACGCTTTTCAAAGATGGATTGTTGATAGGGTGGCGAATACTGGGCTTGCAGCCGATGGAGGCGTCAGACAGTTTGCCAATGCTCGGGGGAGAGCGTGACGGTCGCGCAGCCCATGTTGTAGTTGAACCAGGTGTGCTCTGTGTTCGGCGTGGCGAAGAATCCTTCGAGGTTGAGTCGGGTGCAGACGCGGGTGATGAGCGAGCGCGACCCGTAGAAGAGAGTGAAGAAGCTGTCCCAATCGATGGTGAGGAGGAAGGAATGGTCCGGGGCGAGCAGCGTACCGCGAGACGGGAACGGAATTGACCCATTGCGGAGGCCGGCGATGGGAAGCGTGACAACGGAGTCGGAGTGCGGGAATTCCGGAACGTAAATCAGCTCGGGCGCGCCAGCGAGAGCAAAGGCGCGGAGAAAGTCCGCGCGAAGCAGCGGCTCGAAGCGGCCTTCAGCCGGCATCCAGATGGGCTGCGACTGGAGGAAACGTTGAAGGGAGCCCGAAGCGGCCGGGTCGGCGAGATGGTCAGGCAACGAACCGATGGAAGTAAGCAGGGCCTGATTGATGCGCGCACAGGAACCGAGGCCAGTGAGAGACGCGATCTTAGACCAGGGTTGTTTTGTTCCCTGGGTGAGAATTTGCGCGTCGGAGGGATATTGGCGAGTCGTGTTCCACGCCAGCGAATCGGGGACGCGGACGAAGGGGTGCAGAACGATCAGGACAGATTCAAAGAGGCCGTCATAGGCCTCGAGCAGTGGGGCGCTGTAGCTAGGGTAAGTGAATTGTTCGGAGTGCACATGAGAGGAATAGCAAGGCTGCGCGGAGTAAGCGGTGAGGGCCGTCACGGAAAGGCAGAATGCAGTGAACGGTCAACCACGGTCAGTGGGCAGGGAACAGGAAACCAGGGATTGAGGCGGTTGATCTGTCGCAGCTTCTCGGAGTCGCTTGCCGCTTAGTGTGGCGGCTGCTGATCGCGGCCGGCTTTGAGCGAGGGTTTGGCGTTAGGAAATTTCCAGCGGCGAGCCTTGATAATGAACCAGACAATGAGGCCAAGAGCCACTACCCATCCCACGCCGTAAACCGGCCAGAAGAACGGGCTGTTCACGTTGATGAGCATCGCGGGAACCGTGACCATGGCGGAGATAACAGCCAGGAAGCCGAGGGTGAGGGCAAACTTCGACCAGCTCCAGGTTCCGGCCCGCTGGGCTCTGCGGATTCCGGCGACAGCCATGACGAGGACCAGCACGACGAATCCAAGCCAGAACATATGCGTCTCCTGGCGGCGGTTACTGTCCGGGACGGTTGTTTGTTGCGATTCCTTGCGCGGCGCGCGCGGCGGCGCGGTGCTTGATCCACCATTTCACTTCCCACACGAACAGCGCGATGAGCAGGATTCCGTCGAGCGCGCAGGTCGTGATAAACACCCATTTGTACTGCGGATGGTTTTGGTAGAGAACGGCGGCGGGCACCGCAGTGGCGTAGAGGAAAATCACGGATCCTATGGCGACAACATAATCGCCGGCGGAGAGTTTTATCCCCTGACGCTGGTAGTGACGAATGGTGAATAAGTCCCAGCAAACTTTGAATAGCTCACCCATCAGGCTGACCTCCGATTGCGCGGCGCGGCTCTTTTGCTCACTGCCCCGATTGCAGGGATTCTATTGCGCAGGCCACGGATAGGGCCGAAGTTTGGCCTATTCCGGCGTCCCATTGCCGTGAACCTGCGATGACTGGGTCCAGTTTCCCTGGAGCACGCCATTTGGGTTCAGGCCCGTGTCGTTCGACTGGTACCAATGGGTACCGTCGGTCCAAGTCTGGGAAAATTGATTCGAAACCTTTGAGGTGCTTCCGTCGGGGTTCATGACGGTTTCCTGATCGAGCGAGTAGTCTACCCAGTCGGAAGCAACAGCGCTTCGCGCGTCCATTGAGTCGTAGGCGTTGTTCATCGCACTCTCGAACTGCGACTCCTGCTGCCGCATGAAGGCTGCATGTTCGATGGCAGAGCGCAGCATGATCTGCTGGAACTGCTGATAAATCATCCTGCTTTCCTGCTGTTCCTGAGCCGTCAATTGGGCCATCGCCTTAGCGCCCTCGCGCTGTTGGCGCTGCAAGGCTGCCTGTGTCCACTCCGGTGAGTTCACGCCGTGAGGAAGATTGTTGTTGTCGACCAATTGAACGAGCGCGTCAAGCCGGCCTTCGGGCGCTGAGAGCGCGTCGACCCTGGCCCAGCATGTACCGCCATAAAGGGCGTTGCTCATGGCCGTGCTGCGATCGTTGCTCATGGTGCACTCGACGACTGTACGCAGCCGCTCCTCGACGACGAACGACCCATTGATCACTTCGATTTTGACTGCCGCCGTGTCCGCAGTGTTCTCTGTCTGCATGGCTGGCGCCACCCGGCTGTTCGCCTGATTCTTTTGCGCGGCTAGACCCTGGGCCCATTGCGAATAGGCCGCCGGCACTGGCATCGGCCCGACAACATGGACGCCACCAGGCATGGTCCCAAGGTAGTACTGGAGAAAGGCAGCGGCGGAAACCTGACCGGAGATATTCGCGCAACCGCTGTTGAAAGTGCCTCGGGAGTTGGGATGCCATTGCCATCCGAAAACAGGCTCAGTGCGCATCTGCATGAGTCCATCGGGCGAATAGGCGCGGAAGACGGGCCATGGTGAAAAGGTGCAGGGGCTGATCATGGTGATGCCTTGCAGCTTCCAGCCGGCGGGAATCGTGAGCGTGGCCGAGACCATGTTGTTCAAAGACGGGTCTGTGATTTTGGCCGTGGTGAGTTGATTAGGTAACGGCGAGGCGGAAACATACGTTGCTGGGCCGGGCTTGGCGCCCGATGGCGTCCCAGTGCTCCCAATTCCGCCCGTAGGCGTGGTCGCGCTCTGTGTGGATTTACAGCCGACAAGCAGAAGGGCGACGAAGCAGAACACGGCGAGGGATTTCGCAGATCGACTCATTGAGAGGAATCTCCTATTTGGCGCGTAGGCCGGGTTGAGTTTCGCGGCCAGTGGCGTCCGGCAGGGGGGAGCTTGATTCTAACGGCATTTCCAGAGAAATGAAAGTCTCCGCGTAGGATCTGGATCAGAAACGTCCGCTTGCCTTCGAACGGCAAACATGACACCCTTGAAAGAAGTGTCTGAGTTTTCGAGAAGGAGGAGTTCCTAAGTCCCCATGCCTATTCAAACGACAGAAAAGATCTGGCACAACGGGAACCTGATTGCCTGGGATCAAGCCAGGATTCACGTGATGAGCCACGTGATCCACTACGGGTCGAGCGTGTTCGAGGGAGTGCGCTGCTACGGGCAGCCGCAGGGGTCAGCGGTCTTCAGGCTGCCGGAGCACATGCAGCGGCTGTTGGACTCGGCCAAGATTTACCGCATGGAAGTTCCGTTCACGCTGGAAGAACTTTGCGCGGGCGTTGTGGAGACGATTGAGGCGAACGGGATTGCGCCGTGCTATATCCGGCCGATCATGCTGCGGGGGTACGGGGAGATTGGCGTGAACCCTAAGGGGTCGCCAGTCGATGTGTACATCGCGAATTTTCCGTGGGGCAAATATCTTGCTGGGCACGGCGGAGCGGATGTGTGCATTTCAAGCTGGAACCGGCTCGCACCGAACACATTGCCGGCGCTGGCCAAGGCCGGCGCGAATTACATGAACTCGCAACTCATCAAAATGGAAGCCGAAGCCAACGGCTATCAGGAAGGCATTGCGCTGGATGTGAATGGGTTGGTGAGCGAGGGATCGGGCGAGAACATCTTCATCGTGCGCAACGGAGTGTTGTTTACGCCGCCGCTGGGGAGCTCGGCGCTGTCGGGAATCACGCGTGACAGCGTACTGACGATTGCACGGCACCTGGGATTCACGGTGACCGAGCAGGCGATTCCGCGGGAGCTCTTGTACATTGCGGACGAAGTGTTCTTTACGGGGACGGCCGCGGAGGTGCAGCCGATCCGGTCGATCGACCGCATCGTGATTGGGGACGGCAAGCCCGGAGAGGTCACGAAGAAGATCGCGGACGAGTTCTTCGGCATTGCCAATGGGTTGAAGTCGGACCGGTTTGGCTGGCTCACGCCGGTGAAAGTGGACGCGAGTGAGGCAGTGACGGCCTAGAAAAGTAGCTTCCAGCTTGAGACAAAGGCCCTTCGGCGATTGGCGAAGGGCCTTTTTGTATTCCGCTCAAGGTTCAACGTCACGGCCGCATACGAAGAGCATATTGAGCCTCCGACATTCCCGCGTTAGCGGACGGCGCGCCAATTATGATGAATCGGAGAGCCGCGCCCGCGACGCACCAGGCGCGGAGCGCTGTCGACCCGCTGGAAAGGAAGATTACCGAGCCGTGAAACCAGACATGAGAGTCTCGTTCGCTGGACTGGAGCTGGTGAATCCGGTGATCGCCGCCAGCGGTACCTTTGGATACGGCATCGAATTTGAAGAGATCGTCTCGCTCGACATGCTGGGCGCGATCGTGACCAAAGGGATCTCGCTCGAGCCGATGGCTGGGCATGCGCCGCCTCGCATTGTTCAGACAGCGGCGGGAATGCTCAATGCCATCGGGCTGCAAAACGTAGGCGTGGAAGATTTCGTCGAGCGGAAGCTGCCGCCGATGAGCCGGCACCCAAGCTGCAAAGTGATTGTGAATGTGTTCGGGCACACGGTGAACGACTACATCGGGGTGATCGATCGGCTGAACGATGCGGAAGGAATCGCGGCCTACGAATTGAACGCATCTTGCCCCAACGTGCATGAAGGTGGAATGACATTCGGCGCCGATCCTTATTTGCTGGAAGAGCTGGTGGATCGTACGAAGAGAGTGGCCATACAACC
>Ga0265316_10001503_pt1 | contig 24986 bp, 18 predicted proteins | sample 4522metaG_FD_202092 | JGI IMG/M metagenome (GOLD analysis project Ga0265316, IMG submission 202092) | Rhizosphere microbial communities from Carex aquatilis grown in University of Washington, Seatle, WA, United States - 4-5-22 metaG | ecosystem: Host-associated > Plants > Roots > Rhizosphere >... | reverse complement strand
GGCGCGACGGCGGGCTCGGGGATTGCCGCAGCAGGCGGCGGAGCCAGTGGCACGGCAGGAGGCGGAGCCGCCGTGGGTGGCGGTGGTGGCGCGACCGCAGGCGGAGGCGGGGCGACTGAAGGCTGCGTCTTGCCATGCGAGAGGGCGAACCAGGCAGCAATCGCGCCGCCCAGGACAATGCCAACGATGACGAGAACCAGGGTCTTGCCACGCGAGACAGGTGGCGCGGTCTGCGCTCCCATCTCGGGACTCGACAAAGCGGAATCGACGGTCCCGCGCGAAACCCGCGAGGTTTCGCTTGCGGTGCCCCTGCTGCGCAGGACCTTCAGCGCCGCCGCTGCGTGGGCACCCCCCATTTCCACGGTTTGTCCGCCCGGCGGCAGCTTGGGTGTGGCGCTTTCGGGGCCAGGACAAACCCCGACTGCCTCCAGCAACTCGGCCATGGACTGCCAGCGCTTGTCGCGATCTTTTTCCAGCGCCTTGAGCACCAAGGCGTCCATCTCCGGCGTGATCACTAGGTCGGGCCTGCGCGCGCTGGGCGGGACCGGCTCTTCCATGAGGTGCTTGGTCAGCATGGTCATGAACGATTCGGCCACGAAGGGCGTCTGCCCCGTGATCAGGTGGTACATGATGCAACCGACGGCGTAGATATCGGCTCTGTGGTCGGTGTCTTTTCCTTCGGCCTGCTCCGGCGCCATGTATTCGGGCGTTCCGAAAATCATGCCCGTCCTGGTCAGGCGCGGCCCATTGGGATCGAGGCCCATGACCTTGGCGATGCCGAAATCGAGGATCTTCACGAAATGAGGCTGGCCCTCGCGCTGGATGAGGAAAATGTTTTCGGGCTTCATGTCGCGGTGGACGATGCCCTTGTCGTGCGCGGCCCGCAGCGCCCGGCAGATCTGCAGCACGATACCGCGCGCCTGCGGCCAATCCAGGGCGCCGCCTGTCCGCACGATCTCGCCCAGGTCCTTGCCGTCCAGGAACTCCATCGCGATGTAGACCAGGCCATCCGGCGATTGCCCGAAGTCCATAATGTCGATCACGTTTTCGTGGCCGATGCGCGACGCACTTCGGGCTTCTTGCAGAAAGCGTGCGACTAGGTCCGACCGCCGAGCCAGCTCGGGCGCCAGAACCTTGAGGGCAAACTTCTTTTCGATCACGACATGCTCGGCCAGATACACCGACCCCATTCCACCTTCGCCAAGCTTGCGGATCACCCGATAACGATCTGCGACAAGCTGCGCCAGAAGAGGATCGACAATTTCGGGCGGACTGTCACCAACACTCATTCTTCTGCACTTTACCACGGACGCCGGTACAATGGCTTGCGTCTCGCATGGCCAGCATCGTCGCCTATATCGAGCTGCGCGAAGGCGCGATCACCCGCCCATCGCGGTTTGTCGTGGCCGAGGCGCGTCGAATTGCCGATGCCGCTGGTGCGACCGTCTTCGCCCTTCTGACGGTGGGCCCACTCGCGCAGGTGGAAATGGACAAGCTCGCGTCCGAGATCAGCGCGGCCGGAGCCGATCGCATCCTGTGCTCCTCGGCCGACACGCTCGACGGACCCGCCCTCGATGTAACGCATGGGGCGCTCCTGGCCCAGGTGGCCGACCACCTCCGACCGTTGCTCTTTCTCTTCCCAGCGGGAGGGAGTGGTGCGCAACTCGGACCGCCCCTGGCAGTGCGCATGGGCGCAGCCTACATGTCCAACGCCAGCATGGACGTGTACGCTGAAGATCGCACGCCAGAGCCTGCCTCGCAGCGGGTGATTCTGTCCCGGTGGCGAGCGGCGCGAGACGGCCGGCGCAAGATCGACGTAGGCGATCTTGAACGGCCGGTGGTTGCCAGTCTTCTTTCAGGCTGTTTTCCACCGCCAGCGGGAGATCCCTATGCCGAGGTGGAAATGGTCCCTTGTCCAGACACCAAGTATCCAGATGCCCGGGTGATCGGATCCGAGGTGGACAACGCCGCCGGGCTCGAGCTGTGCCAGTCCATGATTTTGTCTGGGAGGTCCAGCGTTGCAGCCAGCGACGCGTTCCAGGCTGGGTTGCCGGACGGTGTGTGCCTTGCGACCGCGGACGAGGCTGATTTGCAGGCCATCCAAGGGTCGGCGCCGCATAACGTATTTGTTCTGCCCTCGGCCCAGTCCAAGCTGGATGCGGGTCGGCCCTGGTTCGTGCCCGGAACGGCGATCTTACGCGTGGAAGGTGTTGCCGGCTCAGAGGACGCGGATGCGGACTTGGCAGAATTCACAGCAGCACTCGGCCGCGCGCGATCTCAGGGAGACGCATCGTGATCGTTCTCCTGTGCCTGGAATCGCCGTCGCCCAGCCCTGCCAGTCGCGCGGCCTTGTGCCTTGCCAGCACCTTGGGGGACAAGGCCGAGGTGGTGGTGCTTTCGGCCGGCGGGGCAACGGGTAGTGCCTCGTTCGAGTTGGCTCGCCAGTCGGCCGCTGTGCGCCGCATCGTCCACCTCCAGGATACCGGGCTTCGTGAGCCGGATTTTTTCACGCTGGGCATGGTTCTCGCCGAAGCCGCTCGCCATCTGGAAGCGCGCGTGGTCGTTGCCGGTCAGCATACCGACATCGAAGGGCAAGGCTTGGTGCCGGCGGCGCTGGCCCACCATCTACGCGCGCCACTTTTTGCCCGAGTCCAAAGCGCAACATTGCCACCGTCCGGCCAAGGGGTCCTGAAAATCACGGTCCGTGCAGGTGGAAAGCTGTGCACCGTCGCAAGCCCCCTGCCCGTCGTGCTGAGCACGTCTGAAGGCGAGCTTGGCAGCATGCCGCCAAGGGAGGCCGGCCAGTCCGCGCCGACCGTCGAGACGCTTTCGCTCGCCCAACTTGGCATGGCGGCGAGTCTCCTCGTGCCACGCCCCGGTCTTCTGGGCATTCTGGCACCGGCGCAAGGCCATGGCATCGAGAGCAAGTCTTTCGACGAATCCGCCCGCATCCTTCTGCGAGGACGGTAGGTTCCATCCCACCGGTCCTGGCCAGGTCTTCACGTGGCAACCGACCCAGCAACCCATCAGCCCTCAGCCGAATTAAGTTGGCTACGCCGCCTTCAGCTGCGCGGCTCGCGTCTGCCTGTCGTGGGCTTGGTCGCCGTCCTTTCGTTCTATGCGCTGCTCAAGCTCTATTCGCTGAACTTCGTGAGCGGCGACGAGCACATGTACTTCTACATGAGCCTGCTCGTGTCCAAGGGCAAGTGGCCCTACCGCGACTTCTTCTTTTCCCATCCGCCCCTGCAACTCTATCTTGTGGGCGCTCTCTACAAGATCTTTGGTTATTCGCTGGCGCTCTCGAAGTCGGTGCCCAGCGTGGCGGCGCTGGTGTCTGGCGTGCACGTGTATCTCCTCGGCAAGCGGCTGGTTGGTCGGCTGGAGGGCGTGCTGGCCACGGCCCTGTTTCTTTTCACCTTCGATGTTCTGCGTGGATCGTCCCACTTCACAGGGGCCAATTGTGCCCTGGCGTTCGGTCTTGCCGCTGCCTACCAGGCCGTGACTGCCCGTCCGATTCGCGCCGGGATTCTGTTCGCGATCGGCACTTTCATCGGCGTCTACGTGGCACCACTCGCGCTGATGCTTGCGGTGATGCTGGCTTTCCGCTCGTGGAAGGAATCGTTGCGCTTGCTCGCCAGCTACGCCGTCGCCTGCGCGGTCATCTGCGTGGTCTTCGCGTCGGCGGCTGGCGCACACGCCTTCTGGTACCAAGTCTTCGGGTACAACCTCAACAAGATCGCTTTCCGCTACTCCTGGTTCGCAAAATTCAGAAATGTCGCCTACCTCAATTCCCTGGCCATGATCGGATTCTTGCCTGGGATCGTCTGGGCGGCCTCCCTATGGATTCTGCGTGGCCGGCCAAGCGGCGAGCGGATTCTCCCTGGCGTCTTCGGCCGTCTTGGCGCTCGTCTCAACCTCTGGAACGGCGACCGCGTGGCGGCGCAGATGATCTTCGCCACGTTCATCTGCGGGTATTTCTACTTCTACTCGACCCGTGTCGACTATTACTCCTACTACTTCATGCTCATCATGCCATGGATGGGCCTGATGACCGCGACCGTGGCGGTCGAGCTCGTGCGCTACCTACGCGAAGGCAAGGGTGCGCCCAGTTTGGCGGGAGCAGTCCAGCCTGCCCTGCCCCGCGCGGAGCGACGCCGGCGCGAGCATGGGGCGCGAAAAGGCGCCGCTGGCCGAGCCTCACTTCGGCCGGCTTGGTGGCCACCTATACTTTGCGGCGCTGTCCTGGTGGGTGTGCTGTTCTACCGGCAAGGGATTGGCAGCGACCGGCAGGTCGAGATGGGCGACGAGTCGTCTCGCTACACCTGGTACGACAGCCCCTACCTTCCCCAAAGCCTGAACGCTCTTGTGCGCACAATCTTCTGGTCGCCTACCAGCGACCCCATCCATCCGCCGGGCGCCATCACTTATTACTTGCAACACGAATCGATGCACGCCACGACCATCGACACCTTCGTGCGCGCGGTTCGCAACGAGTGCCGCCCCGGGGAACGCATCTTCGGCGAATACTCGCTGGGGCCTTTTGCCGGGGCGCTCGGACCTTGCGTTCTGGGCGCGGATCTAGCCGACACCAACCCGCACCGGTTCAAGGTGCACGAGAGTACGCCCGAAGACTGGGTCGCTGCCCTCGAACGCGACCACCTCGACATCGCGATTGTCGTGCCCGGGATGACCATGCTCAAAGAGCGCGCTCTGCGGGACTACTTGACGGGAACTTTTTCACGCATCGTCTCGACCTGGGACGATCCCTACGCCGGCCACGTCGAACTTCGGCGCCGCGCGAATTGAAGTGTTTTTCACCACAGAGAGCGCGGAGAGCACAGAGGGTACGGAAGAAGAAGGGGGTTCGGATCCCAGATCCGAAAACCCTTTTTCCCCTTCCGTCTCTGCGCTCTCCGCGCTCTCTGTGGTGAAACTAGCGCATCTCACGCACGAGAGCCTCGAGAGCGTCGCGGTCGTTGAGCTTCGGGTCGTCCAGGACCTTTTCCAGGAGCTGCTCGAGGATCTCGCCCACGCGTCGGCTGGGCGGAATGCCGAGGACGCGCATCACGTCCTTGCCGTCGATGGCGAGATCGGTCACTCGCAGGGCTGCGTCCTCGGCGGCTACCTTGGCGATCCGGTCACGCAGGTCGCGCGTCTCGCACTGAGGATCTTCGCCCTGCCCTCGGCTGGCCACGTCGGCCTCGCGTAGGGCAAAGAGCGCGGGAACCAAGTCTGGCCCCACGCGCTTGACGAAGCGGCGGACGGTTCCGTCGGTCCACCCGGGCGTGTAGAAGAACATGTGCCCACCCACCAGCGCACAGATCGTCGTGCGCTCGGCGGCGGAGAGCTTCAGGCGCGTGCAGATGGCTTCCGCGATGTCGACCCCGACGTGCTCGTGGCGAAAGAACGAATACTCGCCAGGCGCGTCCTCGCGCGGGGCTTGGGTCTGGGGCTTGCCGAGGTCGTGCAGGAGCGCAGCCATGCGTACGATGAAATCCGCGGCCGCCGCATCGACGGTGGCCAGGATGTGCTGGTACACGTCGTGCTTGTGGAAGCGATTCTGAACGCAGCCGATGGTGGGCAGCATCTCGGGTAGGACCTCGGCCAGCAGCCCGGTGACTCGCATGAGTTCGAGTCCCAGCGAGGGCTTCGGGGCAAGAAGCAGCTTGCGCAGCTCGTCCCGGATGCGTTCGGCCGAGACCTTGTGGAACGAAGCGAAGGTGCACGGAATGGCGGCTTGCGTGTCCGGGTCGAGAGCAAATCCAAGCTGGGCGGCCTGGCGAACGGCGCGCATGGGGCGCAAGCCGTCCTCGGTGAAGCGCAAGACCGGGTCGCCCACGGCGCGCACTATCTGGCGCGCGAGGTCGCCCTGGCCGTCGAAAGGGTCGAAGATCTCGCCCGACACCGGGTCGAACGCGATGGCGTTCATGGTGAAATCCCGGCGCGCCAGATCCTCGTCGAGAGTCGCACCGAAGGTCACGCTGGAGGGCCGGCGGCCGTCGAGATAGGCGCCCTCGCCACGGAAGGTCGTCACCTCGACATGGCGTTGCGCCTTGCCTGCCAACACGGTTACGGTGCCGTGCTGGAGCCCCGTCGGGATCGCATAGCGTGAGCCAAAGATAGCCATGGTCGCCTCGGGCAAGGCGCTGGTGGCCACGTCGAAATCGCCCGGCGCACGTCCGATGAGAAGATCGCGCACGCTACCGCCGACGATGAACGCCGCGTGTCCGGCTTCCCGAAGCCGCCGGCAGATGCCGAGGACGTCAGGCGGAATGGCCCCGGCGTCGAACATGCGCGTGGGCTGCTACGAGCCCTCCATGATGGCCAGGGCGCGCTCGGCGGCGTTCTGTTGCGCTTCCTTCTTCGAGCGCCCGAACGCCCTACCGTATTCCTTGTCGCCGATGGAGATGGCCACCTCGAAGGTCTTGGCATGGTCCGGCCCCTGCTCGGACAGCACGGCGTACGAGGGTGCCATCTGCAGCCTGGCCTGCGCGATCTCCTGGAGGCGCGACTTGAAATCCTTGCTGGCCGCCGAGGGGACCTCGGCGATGATGGGCGAGAACAGACGCTCGGTGACCTCGAAGGCGGCCTTGAATCCACCGTCGAGGTAGATGGCGCCAATCAGCGCTTCGAAGGCATTGGCCAAAAGCGAGCGTTTTTGCCGCCCGCCCGCCTGTGCTTCCCCTCGCCCGAGAAAGATCCACTGCCCAAGTGCCAGGATCTCCGCCACGCGCGCAAGCCCCGCTTCATTCACGATGGCGGCACGTGCCTTGGACAGATCGCCTTCGGGTTGTTCGGGAAACCGGCGCATGAGAAGGTCGCTGGTCACCAAGGCCAGGACTGCGTCGCCCAAGAACTCGAAGCGTTCGTTGTCCGTGCGCTCGGTTTCCTGGCTCTCATTCATCCACGACTTGTGCGTAAGCGCGGTTTCGCACAGCGAGGCGTCGCGAAAGGTGTAGGCGAGCTTGGCTTCGAGAATGGCGTAGGGCGATGGCTGCGGAGTGGACGGCATCGGAGGGTGGTGGAACAATGATAGCCTTCACCCATGGACGGGGCCAGTCTCAGTAACTTCCGACTTCTGCAGAGATCCCTGACCATTCTTGCGCTCGTCCTCGGCCAGGGGCTGCGCTGGGCGATCGGCTGGCTGGTTCTTCTCGTGGCCTTCGCCGGGCCGGCCCGGCGAAGAGCGTGGTTTGGCCAGTGTCTTCTCGATCTTTTCCGTCACCTGGGCGCCACCTTTATCAAAGTGGGCCAGATCATGAGCACGCGCCCCGATCTCGTGCCCGAACACATCACGGCCGCCCTGGCCCACCTGCAGGACGATGTCGGCCCTTTTCCCTTCGAGTCCGTCGCGCGAACCATCGCGGAAGACCTGGGCCGGCCCATTGAACAGATCTTCGCCGAGTTCTCGCCCCGTCCCATCGCCTCAGCCTCCGTGTCCCAGGTACACAAAGCACGCCTGCACGACGGCCGCATCGTGGCGGTCAAGGTGCGGCGGCCCGACGTACTCGAGATCTGCTCCTTCGACCTGGCGGTCATGCGCAAGGTTGCGCACCTGTTGGGCAGGATCCCGTCGCTGGCCGCCATGTCGCCAGAATCCACGGTCGACCAATTCGGTCGCGCCGTCTACGCCCAGCTCGATTTTCGCGTGGAAGCCAGGAACAACCGCCGCTTTCGCGAAAACTTCCGCGACGAACCTGACGTGGTCTTTCCCGAGCTCTTCGAGGAATACTGCTCGGAGCGCATCCTGTGCATGAGCCATGTCGATGGCATCAAGATCCTGGATGCGCGCAAGGGGCCGAGCGATCCCAAACGCATCGCCCGACTTGGCCTGCGCGCCCTGATGAAGATGATCTTCGTGGACGGGTTCGTTCACGCCGATCTGCACCCAGGCAACATCTTCGTCCTCGAAAACAACCGCATCGCCATCGTCGATCTGGGCCTGGTGGGCGAACTCGATCCGCCCCATCGGGCGACGTTTTCGCGCTTCTTCGCGGCCTGGGCCAGTCGCGACGCCGACACCATGGCGCATCTTCTCTACTCGGTGGCCGTGAGCCCGATCGAAGGCGCCGAGGCCTACGAGCGCTTTCGCGTCGCCGTGGTGGAATTCATGGCCCGTACCTGGGGCCAAAAGATGGCCGAGGTTCACGCCGGCAAGTTGTTGCTCGACATGCTCGGTCTTTTACGCCGACATCGCATCCGCATGGCGCCCGCCTTCACCATCGTCAATATCGCCATCGCAGTCACCGAAGGCATCGGCCGCCAGCTCGATCCCGATCTCGATCTCATGGCCGAAGCCATTCCCTTCTTCATGAGCCACCCGGCCCTGTTCCAGGCGGGATAGCCCCAATGCGGTTAGCGCAACGTCAAAACGAGCTGGTACCCGTCGCGGACGAAGACCAGTTGCCCGCCGGAGCCGCGCGCAAGTTTCTGCTCGAGCGCCTTGAGCAGGGCCGTCGTCGCCACCTTGGCCTGCGGGCCGGCAACGACGTGTGTGATGACGTCTCCAGGCTGCAGGGAGCCGCTCGCCGGACTGCGACGGTCGATGCTGGCGACCTTCAAGCCGGCCACCCCGATCTCGGCGGCCTCGGATTGCGAGAGCGGCACAAGTTGCATGCCAAGAATGTGCAATCCGGCCAAGGCGGGGTTTTCTTCCAGCTGGACCTTGGCCACGGCCCGACGGCCGCCACGCAGATAGCCCACGTCGACAGTTTCCCTGGGAGCGCGTGACTGCACGACCTGCTGAAGCCCGGCACTGTTCTCGATGCGCCGGCCGGCCACCTCGACGATGATATCGTTCGAGCGCAGGCCAGCCGCCGCGGCCGGCGAACCGGGATTCACCACATTCACCAGGGCTCCCGCCTCGAAGGGGATACCCAGGCTGGCGGCCTTGTCTGGATTCATGTCCTCGGTGCCCACGCCGAGATAGCCGCGCGCCACCTTGCCCGAGCGCTGGATCTGCTCGGCGATCTGCCGCGCCAGGTTGATGGGAATGGCGAATCCGATGTTCATGGCCACCGCCGGATTGAGGATGGCGGAGTTGATGCCGATGACCTCGCCTTTGAAATTGAAGAGCGGCCCGCCGGAATTCCCCTGATTGATGGCGGCATCGGTCTGGATAAAATCCTCGTACTGGGTAATGCGGCCGCCCAGCATGCGGTTCTTGGCGCTGACGATGCCCATGGTCACGGTCTGTCCCAGGCCAAGCGGGTTGCCGATGGCCAGCACGTAATCGCCCACTCGCACTTGCTCGGAATTGCCGATCTGCACGGGTCGCAGGTCGCCCGGCGGACGGGTGAGTTTGACCACCGCCACGTCGGTCGACGGGTCGCTACCCACCACGCGCGCCTCGAACCGTCGCTCGTCGGAAAGTTGGACCCAAACCTCGTCGGCGCCGGCGACCACGTGGTTGTTGGTGAGGATCACGCCCGACTTGTTGATCACGAAGCCAGAACCGAGGCCGCGCTGGGTTTCGCGACGTGACGGCGCCTGCCCGAGCCCGAAGCGTTCGCGAAAGTACTGCATCGTGGGGTCTTCGTTCACGACCCGCGGAATGACCTTGGTGCTTTGAATGGTCACCACCGAAGCCTTGACCCGGTCCACGAGCGGGGCCACCGAAGTGCCGAGGTCGGTCGGCGTGGGCGCGGTCTGGGCGAGCAGGGATAGCAGAACGACAGAAGCTGGCGACATGAGCGCTAGAGAAAGCCCGGACGGACCGGCGTCAAGCGGATATCAGCCGCGGTAAACGACAATTCCGCGCGTCGGATCGTAGGGCGTCAAGGCCACGGTGACCTTGTCCCCAAGCACGATGCGGATGCGGTGCTTGCGTAGCTTGCCCCCGAGGTGGGCCAACACTTGATGGCCATTTTCGAGCTCGATACGAAAGTTGCCTGCGGGCAAAACTTCGATCACGCGGCCTTGAAACTCTATGTGCTCTTCTCGTCCCATCGGGGGACCAGAGGCTACTCGCTCACCCGTCGCTGGTCAAATCGAGAATTCAGTCTTTTGGACTGCTGATACACTGATTGGTACCTTGTCCCGACCGACGCCCATCGGACTGCCTTCCCAGGCCCTGCGCTATATCGAGGAGCCGGAGACGCTTCTGTGCAACAACGCCGTCCGGCTTCTGCGCAATGGCAGCGAGGCGTTTCCGGTCTGGCTGAACGCCATCGCGGCGGCCCGCAGTCGCATCTCCATGGAGATGTACATCTTCAACGACGACAAGATCGGCCGGCGCTTCGCGGACGCGCTTTCGCAGGCCGCCCGGCGTGGGGTCGAGGTGCGGCTACTCTACGATTCCGTCGGCTGCCGCCACGCCGCCCCCGGATTTTTCGAGGCCATGCGCGAGGCCGGCGTGTGGGCCATGCCCTACCACCCCTACCGCTTCTGGCGGCCCCATTTCTGGACCCTCATCCGGCGCAACCACCGCAAGACGCTCGTCTGCGATGGCGAGGTGGCCTTCACCGGCGGCATCAATATCTCGGACAAATGGTCGCCCGAGAGCGAGGGCGGCGATGGCTGGCACGACGCTGCCGTGCAGGTCCGCGGCGCGGCGGTTGCGACCATCGAGGCGGTCCTCCTGCGCACGTGGAACTGGCGCGTACGACGCCGCCTGCGTTTCAAGGCGAAACGTCTGGGCAGGTCGCTCCCAGCAGGGCACGTCCCCCTGGCGGTCATCGCCAACCGTGAAGTTGTCGACCGCTTCGCCATCCGTCGAGCCGCCCTGCACGCGATTCGGGCCAGCCTGAGTCGCGTCTTCCTTGCCAGTCCGTATTTCGTGCCCGACCCGGGCTTTCTGCGCAGCCTGGCCCATGCCGCCCGGCGGGGCATCGATGTCCGCGTCCTGGTGCCGAGGCAGAGCGACACGCACAGTGTGGATCTGGCTTCGCGGGCAACCTTCAGCCGTCTCTTGCCGGCCGGTGTGCGCATCTTCCAGCACCATCCGGTGATCCATACCAAGGCCTTGCTGGTGGACGATGGCTTCGTCTCGCTCGGCAGCTACAACATCGACCACCGCTCCCTGGTCTATAATCTAGAGCTGGTCGTCAATGCGCTCGACCGCGACTACAACGCCGAGGTCGCCGCCATGCTAGAGGCCGACATGGCCGCCGGGCAGGAGATCCACTGGGAGACTTTCCGCCGGCGCTCGCTCTTGACGCGCGTGCTCGAACGCCTGGCCTACAGCTTTCGCCACTGGTTCTGATTCGCAGAGTTAAAGTTCTACTTGAACTCTGCAATGACCGGTGCGTGATCCGACGGGTCCTTCCCCTTGCGCGCCTCTCGGTCGATGGCAGCCTGGGCAAGGCGGCTCGACAGCGCGGGCGAACACAGGATCATGTCGATGCGCAACCCGTGATTCTTGGGGAAGCCGAGTTGACGGTAGTCCCACCAACTGTACAGACCAGGCTCGGGATGGAGCTGGCGAAACACGTCCACCAGGCCAAAGCGGCACACCTCGGCCAGCGCGGCCCGTTCATCGGGATGGCACAGCACCTGATCCTTCCAGCCTATCGGATCGTAGACATCGCGATCGTCGGGCGCCACGTTGAGGTCGCCGCAAAACGCCACCTCGGCACTGCGGTCGGCGTGGGCCTCGAGCCATTGCCGCCATCGCGCCAGCCAATCCAATTTGTAGCGAAACTTTTCTGATCCAACCGCTTGGCCGTTGGGTACATACACCGTGCCGACCCTGACATGACCAAAGCTTGCCACCAAAAACCGCGCTTGCGCATCATCCACGCCATCTCCGAATCCACGCACGGGGTCGCGCGCCGGTTCGCGGCTGAGCAGCGCCACGCCGTTGTAGGTCTTCTGGCCGTGGCAAAGGACGTGGTACCCGGCCGCCTCGAGCTCGGCCCGCGGGAATGCCTCGTCCTCGACCTTAGTTTCCTGCATGCATAAAACATCCGGCCGATGTTGGGCGAGCCAAGGAATAACGCGATCGAGTCGCTTGCGAATCGAGTTGACGTTCCATGTGGCAATCTTCATGCTGACTCCGGGAGGGAGAAAAGGACACCGTGAGAGTCTATACGGGGAGCGATCATGCGGGCTTCAGTCTACGCAAGACTTTGGTGGAACGCCTGCGTTCCCTGGGTCGAGAAATCGTGGACTTGGGGACGGATTCGGATACCGCTTGCGACTACCCGGAGTTTGCCTACGCCGTCGCCAATGCCGTGCGCGGCAATCCAGGATCGTTGGGCATTCTCGTGTGTGCCACCGGCCAGGGCATGGCCACGGCCGCGGGCAAGGTGCGCGGCATTCGCGCGGTCGTGCCTGCGACCGTCGAAGCGGCGCGGCTTTCGCGCTTCGACAACAACGCCAACGTGCTGTGCCTGGCAGGTCGTTTTCTCTCCGACAGCGAGGCCTTCGCCATCGTCGACACTTGGCTGACCACGGGGTTCGCGGGCGGCCGGCACGCCCGCCGCATCGCCAAGGTCGCGGCCATCGAGACCGCCTCCGCGGTGGCATTCATGACCGAGAGCGAGCGGCTTGGCATCGCGGCGCTGGGCGTTCCCGCTCGAATATTCGACCAGGATCCAACGCTGTTTTCGGAAAAGGTCCACGCGCACGCAAGCATCCGGGATTCGCTGGGCTGGGTTTCGTTGCCAGCGGACATGACCGAACGGCTGCCTGAACTAACGACCTTCACGGCGGAAATCCGCCAGGCACGGTTGCGCGATCTGGTCCTGGTGGTCGACGACGTGAAGAAGTCCGCCGCCGCGGCCGTGGCCCGATTCTGGGGCTCGGGTTCGGGCGCCTTGCGCTTGCATGTGCTGGGCGGCGAGGAGCATTCGGCGCTGGCCACGTTGGAAGAATCGGTTCATCTCGATACCGCCTTGGTTCTCGCTGTCGCCGGAGCAGGCACCTGCAAGTCGGTCGAAGGCAGAGAGCAGCGACTGTGGTCGAGAATGCTCGAACTTTGTGGCGGCGATGCCGCGCGAACGGGCAGCCACTTTGCGGCCGTCACGCCTGCGCAAAGCCGCCTAGCAGAAATCGCCGAGGCGCACCACTACCGCAAGGTTTTTCCCGGCGCGCCGGGGATCAACGAAGCCTTCACCGTCCTTGGCTTCGAAGGTTTGGTACCCGCGGCACTGCTAGGAATCGATCCAGCTCGTCTGCTGGTACGCACGCGGGCCATGGTCGAGTCGTGCCGGGGCGACCGGCTCGAGGAGAATCCCGGCGCCAGCCTGGGCGTTCTTCTCGGCGCCTTGGCCAAGCATGGCCGCAACAAGTTGACCCTCTTGCCGTCCAAATCCTTGCTCCCACTTTGTCCTTGGATCGCGCAGGTTCTGGCAACTGCCACGACCAAGATCGGACAACCCATCGTCACGCTGTGGGGCGAGCCCATGCTGCCGAGCTATCCGCCCGATCGGATCTTCGTGCACCTGCAAGCCGACGACGACGTCCCGGCTATTCCTTCGGAACAAATGGAGGCGCTGCACATCGCGGGACAGCCGTATATGCAGATCGCCGTGCACGACCGATACGAATTGGGCGCCGAGATCTTCCGCTGGGAAATCGCCGCGACGGTGGCGGCGCTGGTTCTAGCTGGAATGCCCTCGCTGGTTCCCGAGCCCGCCGCCGAGCGGGGCGAACCCGATCAGGCGATGCCACTGGCCTGACGGCTGGCGGGCCGGCCGGCGCGGCAAGCGTCCGGTATTCGGACGGCTGGTCTGACCCACGGTCGATCGCATGCGGAAATCCGCGGTTTGGCGTAGGCACGCGGGTTGCTCTGAGGCAGGGCATGCGTACATACATCCTCATCGCGAGTCTTTGTTTCTTCCCCCTGCCCGCCCAGGCGGCCTTCGTCCCAGTCTTGTCGGGTTCGATGGAACGCGTGGTTGCCGCTGGGGATCATGTGGCCGTGCTTTCCGGGACGACGGTTTTCATTCTGAACGAACACGGAGCGCTGCTTGGCCGTATCGGCAAATCGGGCGACGATCCTGGACCTGCTCGGCCGCCCACGCCAAAGCAGGAAGCCGAACACCTGCTCGATCTCCTCGACGTGGCCGAGATCGACCGCGACACCGACTTCAGCGACGACTTGCTCGACCAGGAGCAGCGACTCGCACAGCGGCGGCGCGCCCACCCTGGGGCTGTGCAACTGCCCGAGCTCTCCCCATCGCCGCCAGCGCTGGCCGCGAGTGCCAGCGACATCTGGATCGCGCACGAGCGCGGGATCTTTCACGTGGGCGCCGACGGCGCCGTGGCGCGCATAGCTGGCCGCGAGGGCTGGGGTGCGCCGCTGGCAGCCGCCGGACAAGGACTGCTCGTCGCGAAGGAAACCAGTTTGGCACTCCTCGCGGGAGTGGCAGGACCGCGCCGTCTTTTTCAGCTTGCCGCGCCCGCGCGCAGGGTTGCTCTATCCGCAAGCGGACAACGCCAGGCATGGACGACGCCCGCGGGAATCGCATGGGCCAGCGACTCGGCAGGCCCGCGAGACTTCGATCTCGACCGCCCCGTCGCCGACCTGACCTATTGCGGGGAGACCCTCGTCGCCCTGCTCGCCGATTCCGTGCTCGTCGTACCGCCCGATGGGCAGCCAGAAACACGAGCCCAGGACATCCAAGCGAACCGATTGATCTGCCCCGAAGGACAGGCCATGCCGTGGCTGGCCTTGGGTGAAGGCCTTTGGGCATCCGCGGATCAGGGACTGCGCTGGCAGGCCGTGGCCACGCCGGTGGGCGAGGCACTGCTCGACATGGCGGTCTCCACGCATCGCCTGTGGCTAGCGACGCGCGATGGTCTTTATGCTTCGGACGATGGACACGCCCCTGCGGCGAAACCAATCAATCGGCGGGCGCACAAGACTCGCGGCGCGTGGTTGTCATGGCTGCCAATGCCGAAACTGTCGGTGCGCGCGGCCGCGACCGTCGCCCCTGGCAGCCATCAATTGGAAGCGCTTGCGTTCGCGGCCTTCCCCCTAAGCAGCCGAGGGCTGCCATGGGTCGCGGCCGCGCTACCGGAAGACGCTCCGTCTGAACCCGAGAGTGTTTCGCCACAGCCACGTCGTATGAACCGCGCAGCGGAGCTTCCCGATCCCGACGAAAGTTGCCTGCCTCTGGCCAGGCGCAAGGCCATCGAACTCGCGATGTCCGAACCCGAGCGGGCTCGCTCCTACGTAACGCGAGCGGGCCATGCCGCCTGGTTACCCGAGCTTCGGGTTCTCGTGTCGCGCCGCTACGGCCGCAGCGAGTCGCTGGATGTCAACAGCTCGTCCACGGCACTTACTTCACCTCTTGGGATCGACACCGTAAATGACATACGATACGAGGCGCGAGCCACCTGGGATCTTGGCAAACTTGTCTTCGCATCCGAGGAGCTCGCAGCACAGACGCAAGCAATGCATATGGCTGAACTCAGAAGAGACATTGAGGCAACCATGAATCGGCTCTACTTCGAGCGCCGAGGTTTGATGCTCGACGTGTCGGATGGCCGACGCGAAAACGTCCGCCACCATCTGCGCGCAAGCGAGATCGAGGCCGAGCTCGATGCCATGTCGGCCGGCGCCTTTGCCGCGTGCGTGTCCGGCAAATCGGGTTCGCGTTCCGCAAGCCTTGGCCAAGCGGAGATCTCGGCGGGGGATCGCGAATAATGTCCGAACCCAGCGAGAACCTGCGTCGCTATCCGCGCTTCAACGTCGACGTTCAAGCCAACGTCCGTACCGTGGATGGTCGCAAGTTGATCGCAAGGACGCGCGACCTGTCCCGATCGGGCATTTGCCTGGTCACCACCGAAGACCTGGAATCGGGCGCTACCCTGGGCATCGAACTCGTGTTGCTACTCGGGCCGAGTTCTTCGTCGGAACCGCTGGCCTTGCACGCGCGCGTGGTCTGGTGCACGGCGATTGCCGGGGCCTATCAGGTCGGCGCCATGTTCGACGGCCTCTCCGCGAAGGATTCAACCTTCCTCGACATGTTCCTGCGCTATCTCGACGGTTCCATCTTGCCCGCAGGTGCAGAGATGGACGCGATTGAGGACGCCGACGAACCACCAGCCGGGGAGGAAACCGCCGGAACGCCCTCGCCCGACGACAAAGACGATCCGTTTCGTTCGTAGCGTCGACTACGTTTCACGCGCCAGGATTGCTTGCGCCACGCGGACGCCGTCGATGGCAGCACTCACGATGCCGCCGGCATAGCCCGCACCTTCGCCGGCGGGATAGAGGCCGGGCAACGAAGGAGATTGCAGCGTAAGGGAATCGCGCACGATGCGCAGGGGAGCGCTGGTTCTAGTTTCCGCAGCAACCAGCACGGCATCCTCGTGCAAGAATCCGCGCAGACGTCGCGTGATGCCTTCCAGACCTTCGCGTAGGGAGCGAGTGACGAAGGCAGGGAAAATCTCATCCAGGGCGCGTGCCACAACTCCAGGATGGTAGCTCGTCGCCCGCAATGACGAACTGGATCTGTTGGCGAGAAAATCCGCCAGACGCTGGGCGGGTGCCTGGAATCCGCCGCCCCCCGCAGTGAAGGCAGCGCGTTCGATCCGGCGCTGAAAGTCGATACCGGCGAGCGGGCCAAGCGACGCGGCACCGTAGTCCTCTGGCCGAAGAGCCACGACGATGGCCGCATTTGCGTGGGGCGAATCGCGCCGTGAAAGACTCATCCCGTTGACCACGACGCCATCGGGCTCGGTGGCGGCGGGAACGATGAATCCGCCAGGACACATACAGAAGCTGTACACGCCACGCTCGGCTCCGGTCGCACGGACCTCGTAGAAGGCCGGCGGTAAGTGTGGGTGGCCCGCGGCCTTGCCATATTGGATGCGATCGATCACCGGCTGTGGATGTTCCAATCGCACGCCCACCGCGCTGCCCTTGCGTTCAAGCGCGAGATCCGCGCTAGCCGCCCACGCATACACGTCACGCGCCGAGTGCCCGCAGGCCAGGACCACCACGTCCGCAGGAATCTCATCACCATCGGTGGTGCGAACTGCGTGGATGCTTCTTCTATCGACGACGACATCGGCCAGCGCCGAGGAGAACTTGTAAATCACGCCGCGACTCTCGAGAAATGCTCGCAGTGCCGTCAGCACCTTGGGCAATTTGTTCGAGCCCACGTGCGGTCTCGATTCGATTGCGATATCCGGTTCGGCGCCGAAGCGGATCAGGTCCGCCAGTACCTGATCGACAGCCTTGCGATCCTTGGTGCGCGTGTAGAGCTTTCCGTCCGAATAAGTGCCGGCGCCGCCCTCGCCGAAACAGTAGTTCGAATTTGCATTGAGGTGTCCGCGCTGCACGCCCGCCAGATCGTGACGTCGCGGTTGCACGGCCTTTCCCCGTTCGAGAATCGTCGACGGGACGCCGGCCTCTGCGAGACGGAGCGCGGCCCACGCACCGGCGGGCCCTGAACCGACGATCACCACACGAGGTTTGGTAATGGAAGCTGGCCACAGTGACGCCGGCGGCTCCGCTTCGCGATTCTGCGCGCGCTGCCCGTCGGTGAAGATTTCCACGCGCAAGCGATGGCCGAGCGCATGGGCCTTGCGTGCGTCGAGCGAACGGCGAAGCACGCGCATCTCGTGCAATGAATCGCGCGGAATTCCGAGTGTGCGCGAGATCAGCGACGGAAGAGGTTCATCGCTCGCATCGAGTGGAACAAAAACGTCGACGATTCTGCTCATGCAGTTCTGCTCATGCGATTCTGCCCATGATCGACCTGTGGTCTGCCGCTGAACTTAGGGGAATCGATCGTCCCCTGCTACGCGGAAAAGATTTTTTGTGGTTGACGGAATGGCAATGTCAAAGTAAAGATAATTTTTCGACCGAATCAATTCCCTCCGGACTCGCCGCTGGCGGACCGGTGTTGAGATACCGGCGACAACGCCGACGCAGTGACAGCCCCCAGGTTTTCAAGGATTCTGAGTGCTTCTAGTCTTCGGTCAAACTACGATAACCCATGCCATCGCCGCATTCGCAGGCTTGATGGCGTTTCCGCTTGCCGTCCCGACCCATGACGCGGAACCGGGCGTGGCCGTGGAAGGCAAGGCTGAAGGCAAGACTGAAGCCAAAGTCACTGCAACGGATTCGCCCAGCGCATCCTGCCTTGCCGCCACGATTTGCGAAGTGAAGGATCGCGTGCGCTGGCGAACATCCGCGTGGAAGCCGGCCTATTGCGAACGGATCGCGAACGCAGTTCGTGATTCATCGAAGCGCCACGCCGTTTCTCCGTCGCTGATTCTCGCCGTGATGATCAACGAAAGCGACATGAACGAAAAGGCGTTTCGCACGACGCTCAAGAAGGGCAGCGTCTACGCGAAGGACGGCGGGCTGATGGGAATTCGTTGCATCGTCGACAAACGCGGACATTGTACGAACGGAAACGTGCGTGGCATGGCTTGGTCGGAAGTGATGGATCCGGTCACGAACATCGACATCGGTGCGCGCGAGCTCGCCCACTGGCGCAATGGCGGCGGCATCACCAATGTGACGGTTCGTTTGCGCGGCAGCGACGGTGTGCTGCGAATCAAGCAGAAACACGTGCCGTGCACGCACAAGACGCACGCGTATTGGGCACACTACAATCACGGCCCCCGCTACATTGATCGCGGGCCCGCACGCCACTACCCCCATCGCATCGCGGTTCTCTACTACGCGCTCGCGCGCGCGATGAAGATGGACACTACCGAGCTTACCTCGATGCGATTGACCGTCACCGATCCAGGCAAGCGACCACGCACCGCCGATCGGCCTGTCGAAGCACGCTACCAGAAGCTATGCCAAGCTATCCGCGGCGTCGGCCCGGTTTGCTCCGAGCGCTCGACCGCAGAGCTCCGTCGCGAACCATCGAATTAGTTTGACGAAAGGATCGGCGGGGGCCGGCGGTGGCTCTACGTCTTCGGCGTCAGCGTGAGCTTCTGGGTGACCACCACGGATTCGCCGGCAAAGGGCGGAAATTTCCAGCGCGCTACGGTGGTGCGAACACACTCTGACAGATCGTTGTCGACGTGCGGAGAGAGGCTCATGGCCTGCACGCTTCCCGTGGGCTTCACCGTGATCTCGAGCATCACGCCGAGTCCGGACTGCATTTGCAGCGCCGAATTCTTCTTGAGCGCTCGCTCGTAGCACTTCTGCAGCGCCTGCGCGCCTTGCCTGACCACGCGGCTTGCCTCTTTGGGATTAAGATCGCCCTTGCCCAGCACGATGTCGCCGTCTTCTCCACCACGCTTGCTTTTGATCTCGGCGATCAGATTGAGCACGTCCGGATCGGTGAGCTGCACGCGCGCCGGATTGGACATGGCCTGGGCAAGCTTCTGCTTCAGCTCGGCGTTCTGGGTCTTGAGGTCGTTGACGTCCTTCTTGCACGCAACCACCTTGTCGTTCGCTTCGTTGAGTCGGCTGGTCAGAGCTGCGTCGTCGCCTTTGCATCCCACCAGCGAGAGCATTCCCAAGAAAGCTGCGGTCAAGGTTCGTTTTGGCGTTTCCACGTGTTCCTCTTTCAGATCCGAACTGCCAGATCTAGCCTGCCAACAGTACAACGCAACCCTGGCCTCTGCGCAAGGTTCTCAAGCTTCTCAAACCTATCGACAGGCCACCGCGCTGGCTTGAACCCTCGCAGGCGAAAGGAGGCGAACCTAGCGTTGCCTGGCTTCTTCGTCGCTGAACTCGACCTTGCCGCTGTACTTCGGTCCTTTTCCGCGCAGCCAGAACTTGGTCTGTGCCAGCACGCGCGTGCCGGACTCGATGGTCATGAGGTACTGCTTGTTGGTTTCGAAGTCCGGCTTGGCCACGGTAATGGCGGCCGAGAAGATGCGGCTGCCGCGCTCCCGCGTGTATTGCTCGTCGGCGGCCACGAACTTCTGCGACCCACCCGTAACCTCCCAGAATTTGACCGTGATCTCGTTGTCGTTGAGCGGGCGCGCGAAAAACGCGATGTATTCGAATTTCCAAACGGCGACATCGTTGCCCTTCTCTTCCTGGGGCCACACCTTGTCGATGGAAGAACGGTGAATGGCTTGCACGAACGCGCCTTCCGAGGCGAATCGGGTTGGCAGGCGATTTTCCGTGATGATGATTCTTCCCTTGAAGACATCCTCCGGTTTTGCCGCCAGAGCCACTGAAGAAAACAGGACCGTCCCAAGGAGAATCGCCGTAACACGATTGAACATCAACATCTCTACCTCGTGTGATCAGTTGTTCGAAGACTAAATCTAGCTTCTTTTGGGGCGGGAAGAACAGGGCTTTTTTGACGGTTTGCCCTGCCCTGCTAGCTTGTTCTTTAATGTCGCGCGCTTTGGAGGCCCAGGAATCACCGCAAGCCGTGCTCGTCGAGGGCATGGGTTCGCCTGCCAGCGCAGACGTTCAGGAGGCCATGGCAGAAGCGCAAAGGCTGGCCACAGTGGCTGGCCGTGGGTTCACCAGCGTCCATGTCCTACTTGGAATGCTTCATGCGGGTGGCGCTGCCGCACGCTTGTTGGCCGAGCGCGGTGTCACCACGACGGCGATCGAGATCCTGGGCAGCAAAGTCCGGCCAGACTACGGCGTGGATCCAGCGGCCATAACCATGGCCAGTCAAGAAATCGCACTCGGGCTCACCGCCGCACAAACGACCTCGCTGCACTTGCTGCTGGCGCTTCTGCGTGGCGGTGGCGCCGCCGCTCTCACGCTGAAGTCAGCGGGTGTCGACCCCGCCAAATTGCGCGGCGTCGTCATGCGCATGCTCACTGGACCTGGCAATCTACGCGAGCGCCGGTTTTCGCGGGCACCGTTTGCCCAGGCGCCGGGACCATCCGCGGCCAGGGCGCCAGAAGTCGCGTTGCCTTCGCAATCGGTCGGGCAAGAAGCGGCGACCGCAGCTCTCGACACGTCTGCTCGCCCCGAATTGGTTCTGCTTCCCATAGAGCCGCCGCACGTGCCGGTCCTCTATCGGGAGCGTGAGGTCGGTCGGCTGCTTGACCTCATGCAGGCGAGGACCGCGCGCATCATCGCCATTGTGGGAGATCCAGGCTCGGGCCGTTCTGCCCTGCTTTCGGCACTGTCAGCCTCCAGCCTCCAGCCTCCAGTCTACCCCGCTGGCGATATGGGCGCACCGACTTCGGCGGGCGCCTTGTTGCAGGCTCTCCACCGCAACGCTCCTGCCCAAGCGCCCATCGTTCTCGATGGAGTGGCTTGGATCGGGCCCGAAAGCGGCGACGGATCCTTGCAGTTGCTCGCCTGTGCCGGCGCCGGGCGACGCTGGATTCTCTGTCTGACGCCCGCCGATTTACGGCGCATCGAACTCGCCACACCGGATCTGAGCCATGCGATCGAAACCGTGCAGCTCCCGGTTCCAGAGCCAGCCATGCTGCGCGAAATGATCGAGACTGGGCTGGACGCATTGGCGGGCGAAAGCGGCGTGGTTTTCGCCGCGGATGTGACGCCCGCTTTGCTGCGACTGTCGGCCCGCTATCCCTGCGAGCGCGCCCAGCCGGGGCGCGCCCTGTCCATCGCCGAAGTCGCGCTGGCACGCGCCCAGCGGATGTCCCAGGCCGAGGTCTCGGCACGCGACATCGCTGCCGTGATCGGGGATGCATCCGGGGTACCTGCGAGCCAGCTGCTGCGCGACGACGACGATCGCTTCCGAACTCTCGAAGAGCGACTCGCCGACCGTGTGGTCGGTCACGCCGAGGCCCGATCTAAGATCGCATCGGTCCTGCGCCGAAGCTACGCCGGATTTCGTGGCCGCAAGCCCCTGGCGTCGTTGCTCTTGCTGGGCCCAACCGGCGTGGGCAAGACCGAGACGGCGCGCGCGATTGCCGAGGCGCTCTTCGACGGCGAATCGGCCTTGGTGCGCATCGATCTGTCCGAGTACAGCGAAGCCCATTCCATCGCCAGGCTCATCGGTTCGCCACCTGGCTATGTCGCCCACGAAGACGGCGGCCAGCTGACCGAGGCCATCCGGCGGCGGCCAGCCGCGGTGGTTCTGCTCGACGAGCTTGAAAAAGCCAACCGGGAGGTGCTGCTCTTGCTGCTCCAGATCCTCGAGGACGGCAGGCTCACCGACGGGCGCGGCCGCACGGTCGACTTCTCGTCCGCAGCGGTGGTCATGACCTCTAACCTCGGCAGCGAATGCTACCGGCGCAAGAGCACGCCCACGGGCGGCACCATCCTGGCCTTGGCCCGCAGCCGCCTGCCCCCCGAGCTGTGGAATCGCATCGACGAGGTGCTCTGCTACGCCCCACTTTCCGAGCGCGAGCTGGCCACTGTCGTCGCGCGCATCGCGCACGATTCCAGCCAGCGCCTACAAGCCGAACGCGGCATCGCATTTGCCATCGACGACAGCGTGATCGCGGAGGTGTTGCGCCTGGAACGCGACCGCAGCCTCGGCGCCCGCCCGCTCCGCCGCGCCTTCGAGCGCCTGGTGGAAGGCCCACTTGCGAATGAGATCGTCGCCGGGCGCCTTCACCGCGGCGCACGCCTACGCATCGCCTGCAACACCGCTGGCACGCTCGACATCAGGAGCGTTTCGTAGCTACGTCCAGGCCTTCTTGAGCAGCCAGGTCTTCACTGCCTGGGTCAGTGCCACGTAGCAGATGACTGTGATAAAGAGGAACGGCCAGTAGAAGCCTGGAAGAGCCGTGAAGCCAAGCGCCCCTGCGATGGGCGAGTACGGCAAGTAGAGTCCGGCGGCCATCACGAGCAGCGTCGTCAAGCTCATGGGCCAGCTTGCGCGGCTTTGCACAAGCGGCAGCTTGTTGGTGCGGATGACGTGGATGATGAGCGTTTGCGTGATCAGCGACTCGACGAACCAGCCGGTCTGGAACAGCGATGCGTGCGCCGGGTCGTTGGCGCCGAACACGAAGTACATCAAAAGATAGGTCGTGTAGTCGAACACCGAGCTGCACGGTCCGATAAGCAAGATGAACCGGGTGATGTCGTTCATCGACCACGGCTTTGGCCGCGTGGTTTGTTCGGGATCCACGTTGTCGGCGGGAATGGGCACCTGCGAAAAGTCGTAGAGCAGGTTGTTGGTCAGAATCTGGATGGGCGCCATGGGCACGAAGGGCAGAAAGGCGCTCGCCCCCACCACCGACAGCATGTTGCCGAAGCTGGAGCTGGCGCCCATGCGAATGTACTTGAGGATGTTGGTAAAGACCTTGCGGCCTTCGAGCACGCCGTCACCGAGCACGAGCAGGCTCTTTTCCAAGAGCACGAGGTCGGCGGATTCCTTGGCGATGTCGACCGCCGAGTCCACGGAGATGCCGACGTCGGCGGCGCGTAAACCAGGGGCATCGTTGATGCCATCGCCCAGAAAACCCACCACGTGTCCCTTGCTTTGCAAAGCCAGGATGATGCGGTGCTTGTGAGCCGGCGCCAAGCGCGCGAACAGGGTGGTTCGCTCGACCACGCCTGCCAAGTCGGCGTCGGACATGCCCTCGATCTGTGCGCCCAGGAGCACGTGATCGGTGGGGATGCCGACCTCGTGGCAGATCTTCTTGCTTACCAACTCGTTGTCGCCGGTGAGCACCTTGACCGTCACGCCGTGCTCGCGCAGGGCCGCGATGGCCGGCAGGGTGGTTTCCTTGGGTGGATCGAAGAAGGCGATGTAGCCACGCAAAACCAGGTCGCATTCGTCCGATTTCGCATAGGCCGCCTTGCGATCTAGGTCGCGGTAGGCGATGGCCAGCACGCGGAAGCCATCGGCGCTCAGGCGGCGATATTCCTCGCGCAGATCCGCGATGAGCACGGTTTCCATGGGCAGAGTTTCACCGTCGTACTCGAAGTGCGCGCAGCGCGTGAAGACCTCCTCGGGGGCGCCCTTGCAGATGAGGCGGGTCTTGCCCTCGGGCGTCTCGACGATTACCGACATCAGCCGTCGGGCGAAGTCGAACGGGATCTCGTCGACCTTGTGATGGGCGGGCACCTTGAACTGGTCATGGATTTCCTCTTTGTGCGCCAGTACTGCGCGATCGAGGACGTTCTTAAGTCCGGTCTGAAAGTGACTGTTGAGGTAGGCCATCATCAGGACGTCGTCGTCCTCATCGAGCTGGACATCGCAGTGCTTTTCGAGCACCACGCGATCCATGGTCAGGGTGCCGGTCTTGTCCGTGCACAAGACGTCCATGGCGCCCAGGTTCTGGATGGAGTTCAACCGCTTGACAATCACCTTCTTCTTGGCCATCGCGATGGCGCCCTTGGACAGGCACACCGTCACGATCATGGGCAGCATCTCGGGCGTCATGCCCACCGCCACGGCCAGCGCGAAGAAGAAGGCTTCGTGCCAATTATGCCGCGTGAACCCGTTGATGAGGAACACCAGCGGGACCATCACGATCATGAAGCGGATCATCAGCCAGGTGAAGCGGCTGACGCCCTTGTCGAAACTGGTTTGCACGCGCTGGCCCGAGATGGCTTTGGCGATGCTGCCAAGGTAGGTGTTGCTTCCCGTCCCGACCACCACCGCCGTCGCGGTCCCGCTCTCGACGCTAGTGCCGAGAAAACAGATATTCTTGAGTTCGAGGGGCGAACCGGCAGCCGAGGCATCGCGGGCGTCGAACTTTTCGACCGGCATGGACTCGCCGGTCAGGCTGGCCTGGATGATGAACAAGTCCTTGCAGGACAAGAGGCGCACATCGGCCGGAATCATGTCGCCTGCCGCCAGCCTGACGATGTCGCCCGGCACCAGCTCGGCGAGCGCGATCTCGCGCGCCTTGCCATCGCGAACCACGGTCGCGGTCACCCGGATCATGGCCTTGAGCTTCGCCGCGGCAGTATCGGCGCGTGCCTCCTGAACGAAACGCAAGGCCACGCCCAGCAGCACCATCAGCAGCATGACGATGGCGGCGCGCAGATCGCCCGTGGCAGCCGACAGGATGGCCAGGAGCGACAGCAGGATGACCAGTGGGTTCAGCACGGCCATCACGAGCAGGTTGCGCCAGCTGTGGCCTTCCTCTTGCGCGACCGCATTCTGGCCGTGCTTCTCCAGGCGCTGTTCGGCCTCTTCTTGGGAAAGGCCGCTCGCGGACGTCGCGTGCGTGGAGAAGAGCATCTCGCTGTCCGAGGCGGCGGC
>Ga0265316_10001502_pt1 | contig 24993 bp, 22 predicted proteins | sample 4522metaG_FD_202092 | JGI IMG/M metagenome (GOLD analysis project Ga0265316, IMG submission 202092) | Rhizosphere microbial communities from Carex aquatilis grown in University of Washington, Seatle, WA, United States - 4-5-22 metaG | ecosystem: Host-associated > Plants > Roots > Rhizosphere >... | reverse complement strand
CACTCGGGCCTGACGGCCCTTGAGGGCTCGAAGGCGGCGGAACATTGGACGGCGGCGTGCCCGAACCATTGGCCGGCGGCGTATTTGCCGGCGGTATACCGGTTGGCGGTTGGCTTACCGACACGCTAACCGGATCGGCAGGGACCAGGGCTTTGATTTTGGCGACCTCCTCGACAAATGTTTTTGGATCGTGCAGCCGCGCGCCGTGGTCGCGCATCATGACACAAAACTGATCCCAGGGTAAATTGTAAAGGCCGACTAAAAAATTAAAGCTTTCTGTGTCGATTTTACGTAAAGCCTGGATTTGCTCTAAATAATACGAATCAGCCTGATTGCCTCTCTGGTTATATGCCTGCCATTTAAAAGCCATGGCGCGGATTTTAATTTGCATCTCAATTTCATCCGGATTATCGCCCAGCGGCTTACCGTTTTCTTTTTCGCCAAAAAACATTTCCAAATAAGCGTCACGGTCATTCGCGTGGATCACCGCCCACGCCGGCAGATCTTGCAACATGGTTTGCCAGGGCGCTCGCTCGCTATCCGAAATGCCGGTGTGCAAGTTACGCGGACAGGAAATTTCTTTATCGCTGTCGTCTACTTCCGTAAGATAATATTTAGCAATCACACGCGCTTGTGGCCGAATCTCTTCGCGATCATTTGACCTTATCCGCGCAATGATTTTACAGGCATAAGCCGCATCGCCCCTATTGGCCAACGCCTGGGCAATCACCTCCGACAACCACCGGAAACTGAGATGCCTTGAACCGCCGAAATTAACAGCCTTTTGGTAAAAACCAATCAGCCTATCAATCTCATCATCTTCGAGAATAATTTTACTGTTTTTAAGCGCCCGGAACAAAACGCGCGCCAACTCATCAAATCCGTTAGTGATTGACGAACTGCTATCGCCGATCTGAAAATAACTTTTAAGCAAGTTTTCAATGTAACGGCGCTCCAGCACGGTTTGGCTGTATTTTAAAACCGGCGCCAGCAATGCCAGCAAAAACCTGCGGCACTGCACATCAATCTTTTCGCTGCCAATAACCCGCTCGTAAAGATCCAAAACTTTTTTTACCTGCGCAGCCTCCAATTTTACCTTGCTGTTGGATACAGCCGCGGTAAGGGTAAGGGCTAAATCCGTGACAATATCTTTTTCATCCGACGTGCCCTTGCCAAAGCGCGCCAGCATCTGGTCTACAACCCCGGGTATATAAGCCGGATGTGCCGCCAGGGCCGCACTCATCTCCGAACTGAACAAATTTAAAATAGTTGAGTTAAAAAATTGAGAAGTGAGGACGGCGTAGTAAGCTTCCAGCAGAGTTTTTAATAATTCGTCTCGTTGGCCGGGGTTTAACTGCGTTTCGGCCATGCTTGCGCTTTCGGCCATGGCCCGGAATAAATTCAGGCGCGCGCGAAAAGCTTCTTGATCATCCCCAATAATGCTGCGGTAAACCGCCGGTAATTTCGCACCTAATGATTCAAGAAATTGCCCATCGTCGCCGGCAAAAATATTGGCCAAATACGCCCGCGCCGCGTTATCTGCCAAAGTATGGCCGCTAATCGCAATAAGCCGGTTGGCAATTAAAGCAAGATATTTTTGCGGCATCCGCATTTTAGCCACATCAATCTGTTGTGTCGCCGGCAAAAACGCGTCCTTTAAGGCGGTTGTTAACTCTGCCCGGGCACGATCCGCGTTCTCATCGGCCCCGGGAATCGAAATAATTTTATCCACGATCAGAGGAATATTTTCCGGGCTATCTGCCAACAACCTCGTCAAAGCGGTAGCCGGCAGGACACGCGACAGATTCGCCTCGACCGTAGTCCCGGAAATATTCACAATTTCGTTGATATTGGAAACAATCACTTCGCGAATTGTTTTTCCCATATGGCGCAGCGGGCGCGTTTTAAATAATCCGGCAAAAAAATCACCCAGCCAAACAAAAGCCTTTTTGACCGCCGCTCCGATTGCGGTAATAATCCTTGCTACCCAGTTCGGTTGTTTCGCCGATTGTTCGACGACAACCGGCGTACCGGCTGGTAGTGATGTAGAAACGGGATTTATTTGTATCGGCTCCGATACCGGCTCCGGCGCCGGGGTTCTACTGCGTGAAGGCAAAACATCTCCCATGTTAACGGGTTTAAGTACGATTGTTTCGGGTTCAGCTTGTGGCGCGGCGCTAAAGGGGTCCTGATGCGGCTTAGTCGAAGCCGCGACTTTAGCCCCTAACTCCACACAATCGACACCGCCGGAAAAATAGGCGCGTTTGATGATTTTTTTTGTTCCCACGAATTCACGCTTTACGTAATTGTAGGCGCCTTTTTCAAAGGCTTCCACGTATTGCTGGAAAATTTTATCTTTAACGTTGGCGTCATTTGCTTCGTTGCCCACAGTCTTGTTCTTGCCGACAAAAGATTGATTTAAAACATTGTCCGCGGCCTTTAATTTATTCTTCAGCCACATGGAAAAGATCAGCGAGCGGTAGATTTGCCTTAAGGGAGCAAAGTTACTCCCTTCGTTAACCTCTTTCTCGATGGCGGGGAGGATATACTGCCTGAAAGCGTTAATCGCGTCATTGCGAGCCGAATTACCATGAGGCGTGGCAATCTGTTTGAGATTACCACGGTCGGCTTGGGCCTCCCTCGTAATGACGGATTGCGCAAGATAATCCTCCTCGGTCATCACCTTCAAGGTCGCTTTCTCGATCACCGCGCTGTTTTCGTTCTCATAGATCACGATCTCGCCCGGTACGATCCAAATCTTGTTGAAGGATTGGGTCGTTTCGATACAAGCCGCCCCCTGAGTGTTCCGCCCATTGGCGGAACGTATCGAAGGGCGCGGCTCACTCAACGACCGATTGGGATTATTAATTTCACCCCAATACTTTTTTCCCAACTCAGTTTCCGGATAGGTCAAAGATGCGGCTAATTTTTTTAACAGATAATCCTGCCGCAAAAACCCTTCGCCCATCAAAGTCCGGCCAAAACCATCGGCGATCACCCGGTCGGCTTCGACCGGCGATAAGTTGACCCAGAGGTCTTGATCCGGCACGGTAATGCCGGTAATAAAGTAACGGATAAGCTCGGCGGTTTGCCGGCGGCGGTCGGCTTTGGAGAGTTTCCGGCCGCAGGTATCGATCAGCAGATTTAGCTTTAAAGGGTTTTTAGGATCGATCCTTAAGCCGCGTAAACTTACGTAGGGTAAAGCACAGGAAGCGGTAACGAAATTAGCCGGATCCGGAGTATAAGCGCCATTGCGCCATAAACTATTGGCCGCGTAGCCTGGGCTCTCTAAGACCATCGAGATACAGATTAACCCTGCCACCAACCGGTATAGTACTTTATGATTCCTCATACATCTTATATATAACTTGTATGAGGAGCAAAAACTAGTCTATTTAAGAGTAGGATTGAAAACGGTTTAGAAAATCCCTATCTTCCTATTTTTTGGACATTAAGTTTTATAACTTATTGCGGATAAAGGAAGTTAAGATTGATTATATATATTAAAAGTAAAAGTATATTAATGAGGATCGATAAAACAGCGATTTTGTTTTCTAAATGTTCCCAAAACCAGCGCCAGAAGGATTAATCCACAGGTTAGGTTAAATCCAAAAGGAAGCATCTCGCCGCCACATTTGTTGATCATTTTACCGCTCCAAACCGGCCAAAAATAGTTGAAGATCATACCACTTAAAAACGCGATAATGATGATATTTGCCAAATAGATATAAAATGACCGTTTGCCTAATTTCGCCCATACAAATGCCATGGTCACAGTATTAGTCGCCGGGCCGGCGATCAAAAACGCCAGTGCCGCCCCCGGGCTCATCCCTTTGGCGATTAACGCCGTAGCAATAGGGATCGAACCCGTGGCGCAAACATACAAAGGAATCCCGACGCCGATTGCCGCGAAAAAATCCCAGGGAAAACCGAGATAGTGCGAAAAGATATCCGCAGGAAGGGCCACCGTAATCGCGCCGCCGGCTAAAACACCGATGACCAGCCATTTGGCCAGGTCCGCCGGAATATCTACAAAAGTATGGTGTAAAAATTCTTTAAACCGCGTACGCTCATGGTGATGTTCTTTGCCGCAATGAGCGCAAGGCTTAGGTTTAGTGTCGGGCGTATACCCTTCCTTACCGGCCAGAAAATAGTCGCTTACCCCCAATGTTATCCCGGTCACTAAAGCGGCAAGGGGGCGAAAAATCGCATAAAGCGGCCCCAGCAAGGCGTAGGTAGCAAGGATCGAATCGATACCGGTAGTGGGCGTCGAAACTAAAAAAGCTAAAACGCTGGAGCGGTGCGCGCCGTCGCGCCTTAACGAATCCGCCAATGGAATGACACCGCAGGAACAAACCGGTAACGGTACACCAAGAAGGGTAGCTTTCACAATCGACCATATGCCGCCCTGGCCTAATTGACGACGCACGAAATTTTTATCCATGCAGATATGCATTACGCCGGCAATCACCATGCCCAGCAAAATATAAGGCGCCATCTCGCACCAAAGCAGTGCTGTCGCACGTAGAAAACTAGAAAGCAACGATATCATAATTTTTTAATTTCCGGATGGCTCGGACTTAAGTCGACGATTTCTTCGACTTTTACCACGATCATATATTTAGGCTGCGGTAATTTTGCCTCGGGGTGATGACCGCCGGATTTTTTTTCCAACCGGATATTTTTAATTAACCGCCGAGAAACGCGTTCCACCACCTTCTTTTCCCAAGCGGCAATAATCTTGCCGGTGATCTTCTCACGCGCCACGATCTCGCCGCGGCCTTTTAACGTATAGCCATGAAAGTGCTGCTCATCGACAAAGGTAAGGCTTACGACCGGATTAGCAGTTAGATTTTTAAAAGTACGGTTAAAATAGAGATCGATAATATAAATCTCACCCTCTTTATCTATCCCGGCGATACCCTTAGCGGAGCAATGGATAAAGCCATTCTCGTCCAGCGTGGAAATAATACCAAAACCCTGAGCGCTAATAAACCGTATTATTTCCGGAGAAAGTTTTACCATTTGTTCCTCACTAAATAGGCAGTTGCAGCAAGGCAGGCTTTTGACCCTTCGCCGCAGGCGATAATAATCTGCTTTTCGGCAACGTTGGTAACGTCACCGGCGGCAAAGATGCCGGGTATGCTGGTATTGTTATTACAATCGACAACAATTTCGTTATGCTCGTTAGTTTGAAGGCGCGAAACAAAATTCGAATTAGGAATAAGCCCGATCTCGATAAAAACCCCTTCAACTCTTATATCTTCTTCTTTCCCATATTTTTTTAATATCGCACCGGCGGCAAAAGCTTCGCCGTAGATCGTTTTGACCATCGTATCGTTATGCACCGTCACATTAGGAAAACTATTAAGCGCTTCGATCATCACGCTGTCGGCGGTAAGCGCTTCGGTCATATTGACCACGTGGACTTGAGGGCAGATTTTAGCCAGCTGTATCGCCGCATCTAAGGCCGAATTCCCACCGCCGACCACCAGCACATTTTTACCTTTATAAACCGGGCCGTCGCAGGTAGCGCAATAGGTAACCCCTTTATTTTTGAACTCGGCTTCGCCGGGAACGTTTAAAGGCCGTGGGCGTTTGCCGGTAGCAATAATCGCAGTTTTGGCGCAATACTCTGCAAGGTCGGTATTGATCTTTATTAATTTGCCTTCTTTGTAGATGTCTACCGCCCGCTCCGGCATCTTTACCGCGATACCGAAAGCATCTATGTGTTCCTGAAATTTTAAAGCCAGATCCGGGCCGGTAATGAATTGATAGCCGGTATAATTTTCGATATCACCGCTCCAGGCTGCCTGGCCGCCGATATCAAGAGTAATCACTAAAAAATCTAATTTCTTGCGTGCGGCGTAAATCGCAGCCGTAATACCCGCCGGGCCGCCGCCTAAAATGATCAGGTCGTAAATTTTCATTTATTGATCAAAGCGTCGATCTTAGGCTTATTAAACCCGACGATCACTTGATTATCGATCACAATTACCGGCACGCCCATTTGCCCCGAAACTTTACGCATCTCTTCCAGCCCCTGGGCGTCGGATGAAACATCGACATCGACAAAAGGCATGTTTTTCGCCTTTAAATAATCTTTGGCCATGTGGCAATAGGGGCAGGTTTGCGTAGAAAAAACTTTTATATTCATCACGACCTCCTTGTTAAAGACTTTTTACCGCCGTTTGGGCTAACTCTTTTAAACTATTTAACTCGTTTTCGCCGGGAATAAATTGGAAATAGGCGCCAAAAGCTTTAAGCTCCATGCCGGCCTCTTCAATACTCGCTTCCACCTCTTTAAACCCCGCACTCGACCAGCCGTAAGAACCAAAGGTAAAAGCATAACGGTTTTTAGGTTTTAACCCCTTAAGGTAAGTCAAAAGGCCGCCCATCGAAGGCAGCATCCGCGAGTTCATGATCGGCGTACCGAAAAATACCAATTTAGAAAGCATCACCTCGGTCACCGCATCGGAAATATGGCTATCCTTAAGATTGATCAGCGTCGTCGGCACACTCTCGTTCAAATAGCGATAAAGAGTTTTGGCCATTGTTTCGGTCGAATGCCACATCGTATCATAAATGATCACTGCCTGTTTGTTCGGCGTATAACTCGACCATTGTTTATAAAGCGCAATGATCTTTTCGATATTTTCCTTGCCGCGCCAGATCAATCCATGTGACGGACAGATCGTATCGAACTCGACGCCGGCTAAAGCGCCCAAAACTTTCTGAACCTGCGCGCCGTAAGGCATCACGATATTGGCGTAATATTTGGCCGCTTCGCGAAAAATTATATCCGCTCCAACTTCGTCGCAAAAGCGTTCTTTCGAAGCATAATGCTGGCCAAAGGCATCGTTAGGGAATAAAATCTTGTCCTGCGGCGAATATGTAGCCATCGAATCCGGCCAATGGACCATCGGCATGGTGAAAAATTTCAAAGTGCGCTTACCGATATTTAATTCGCTGCCGGTATCGACCACCTTTATTTTCCAATCTTTTTTAAAGTGCATTTTTAAATGTTTTTCGCCTTGAGGCGAAGCGACGACTGTAGCGTTGGGGCAAAGCGCCAAAAGCGCATCGATCGAGCCGGAGTGATCCATCTCGGTATGGTTGGAAATAATGTAAGCGATCTTCGCGGGATCGATAATATTTTTGATCCTTGAAATCATCTCCTGCGCGCCAAGATGCTTCACCGTATCGATCAGCGTCGGTTTTTCGTCGATGATCAAATAGGCGTTATAAGTCGAGCCATAAGGTGTAGAGTAACCGTGGAAATTACGCAGGTCCCAATCGATATACCCGGCCCAGTAGATATTTTCTTTGATTTGGACCATTATTCACCTTCTGCTTCAAATTGGCCTTTGGACGCACCGCAAATCGGACAGGTCCAACCGCCGTAGACTACTTTAAATTCCGCGCCGGCCGGCGCACCGCCGTCGGGATCGCCTAAATCCGGCTCGTAAAGGTAACCGCAAACCGAGCATTTGTATTTGGTCACGCTTGCTCAACTTTTTTGACTTCCGGTACCATTTCTTTTAACTTTTTTTCAATCCCCATCTTTAAAGTATAAGCGCTCATCGGACAGCAGCCGCATGCCCCGCGTAATTTCAGCTTAACCACTCCATCTTTTATATCGACTAACTCCACGTCGCCGCCATCGGCTTGTAACATCGGCCGGATCGATTCGAGCGCCTTTAAAACCTTATCCTTCATAAATACCTCCTCTGCTTCGCCTGCGCTGCGCTTATGGCTTCGCAGGAGCAAGCTGTTTTAATAACCGGTAAAATTCTCGATCAACACATTTTCTTTTTTACAATCCAGCTGAAACACTAAGCCTTGCATCGCGGTTACCATCGCCGGCGGCCCATAGATAAACACTTTGCGCTCGCATAGATCGGCCAGATTACCTCGGCAAAAGACTACATCAATATTTCCCTCGCGGCAAACCGAATCCGGCGAGCTTTTACAACTTACAGTATAACAAATTTTAAGCTTTTTAAAATTCTTTTGCCAAGCGTCAAGCTCGGCCTTAAAAGCGATCTCTTCTTCGTTGCGGTTGGCATAAAGCAAAACCACGTCGGTATCAACCTTTTTTGTAACAATATGTTCAATGATCGATATAGCCGGCGTGATCCCGATGCCGCCGGTTAAAAAAACTATTTTTTTGTAACTATCCTTAAAAATGCAATTACCCAGAGGGCGGCCCAATACCACTTCGTCACCTTTTTGTAATCTTTTCAAGCGTTGCGAAAATTCACTCTCACCCAAGCGTTTGGTCACTTCGACATAATCGCGCCCCGGGGCGCAAGAAAAGGATAAACATTTATTTAAATTGGAGTTATTTTTGTCGTCGGCATCAAAAAATAAACGGGTAAATTGCCCGGGCAGAAAATTAACCTGCTCGACCGGGAGAAAACGAAAACTTTCCACCGTCGGCGTGCGCGGGATACGTTCAGTCAGCTTGGCGCAAATCGTCTCTTCCATAAGTATAGCTATTTTAACCCAGAGCTTGAGGTTGACAATAAAAATTTACTATAACACCGCTGACGGTTTTGTTACAATAGTAGCATGGTTCTCATAAAAAGGCTGATACAAAAGTTACGCGCAAAAAGCTTAACCTTAAGCGCTGCCGAATCATGCACCGGCGGTTACCTCTCTTACCTTTTGACCCAGACCCCCGGCAGTTCGCATGTTTTTAAAGGCGCAGTGGTCGTTTACTCTTTACAGGCCAAACAACAATTCTTTTTTTTACCGAAAAGTCTGCTCGAAACAACCCAAGGCGTATCAAAGCAAGTCGCCCGGCTTCTGGCGCAAAATTGCCGCAAAACTTTTAAAACCGATATCGCCGTAAGCATTGTCGGCGCGGCCGGCCCGGAAAGCGTAAAAACCTTTAAACCCGGCACGGTTTTTATTGCCGTTGCAACATCTAAAAAAACCATTGTAAAAAAATTTATTTTCAAAGGTACGCGCGACGCGATGAGAAAAGCAGCCGCCAAAAGAGCCATAGGCGTGTTATGCGCGCGTTTATTGCCGTAGAATTACCGGATTATATCAAGGATGTTCTGGGCAGTATTCAAAAAACACTTGCGCCGGTACTGCCTCATGCCAAATGGGTCGAACCGCAAAATTTGCACTTAACCATGATCTTCCTGGGTGCTATCGATGAGGTTAAAGCCGATTACACACGCGCGGCAATCAAGCAATGCGCTCTTCAAGCGAAAAAAATTGAAACCAAATTATCCGGCCTGGGATTTTTCCCTAATGGAAGAAACCCACGGGTACTTTTCGCGCAATTGGAAAATGAAGAAGATTTTATCCGCCTTTACCGCGCTTTATGCGCAGAGCTCAAGATTATTCCGGAAAAACGGTTCAAGGCACACGTCACGCTATGCCGATTCAGGGAAGGAGGAAAAATATCGCTTACCGGCAAATTACCGGTATTCGTAAACGGCGAAACTTTTACCGCCAATCGCCTTGCGCTCTTTAAAAGCACGCTTACGCCCCGTGGCCCGATTTACGAAAAAATGTCCGCGGCACAGACTATTTAGTTTTAACGTCAAGGTCTTTACGTTCTTTCATGCTTTTTACGATCCATTCATCAAGAAGGTCTTTTTTAAAACGCCACTGCCCTTTAAGCTTAAATGTCGGCATATCCGTCTCTTTGATAAGGCGGTAAACCGTGATCTGATGCACGCCCAGATACTTAGCCACTTCGGACGCAGTCATGATCTGTGTGCGCTCGCGCTTTTTTTCTTCGTGTTGCATAAAATTCCCTCCTGCTCTGGATATAACATATTTTTAGCAGGATTGCCAACTTTTTAGCTATTTTTATATATTGTTAGTTTTTACTATTACTTACTATTGATTGCGCTAGATATTGTGGGAAACCGGCAAAACAGACTTTTAGAAGATTATTCCGCCGCCGGGGTTGTTTTTGCGCCGTAAGCGCCGTGACATCTCGGTCATCATCTGATAAAGAAGCTTAGCAACCAGCGCGGGCGCAACCGAAAAAAGCCGGTTAAATTCGTTACGGGTTATCTCCAAGATCACGCTATCTTCAAAAGCCGCAGCCGAGGCAGTACGCAGGGCATAATCGAAAAGCGCCACCTCACCGAAAAAATCACCTTCATGGAGCTCGATAATCGTTTCGCCCGAAACCTTGACGATCTTTACCGCGCCCCGCAAGATCACATACATGCTCTCGCCGCGGTCATGCTCGTTAAAAACCGCATTGCCGGCAAAATATTCATGGCTCGTAAAATAGGTCAGCATCTGCGCGATCTCGGTGTCGTCGCAGGTCTGGAAAAGAAATAGTTTTTTTAGCTCGTTAGTATTTAGTTCATTGTCCATAGGCTTAAATAAATAAACTCTGATTCTGGACATTCATGCGCTGTATGCGTTTCGCCATATCCTGAATGATCCGGTATAAAATCTTTATCCCGGCGTAAGGGTTACGTGAAATGAGCCGGGCAAAATTATCGCGGCTTAATTCGATTAAGCTTACGTCTTCGATCACGTGGGCCGTACCGGTACGCCCTACGCGCTCGAATAAAGTGATCTCCCCGAAAAAATCTCCGGCGTATAAAGTAATCACCTCTACCTCTTTATCCTGTAAACGCTTGGTGATCTTTACCGTACCGGTATTGATCAGGTACATCGTATCGCCGTCCTGGTTTTCTTCGAAGATATTTTCGCCGCGGCAGAATTTTTTTTCGACAATCGCCTCGCGCACCAGCTCTAATTCGGCGGGCGTAAGCAATTTAAAAAGCGTAATCTCATTAAGTCCCTCTATAAAATCAGCCATTCTATCCTCCTTTGTCGGCAAATGAATATATGTGCACTAAAGAATTGGAAAAAACCGCCTTAAAATACCCCGGGTTCTCCCGACACCAGCGATCTTCCACGGGAAAAACCCTTGCGTCCTCGCTCTCATTGTCGACCTCATGCGGCAAAGCGACGAATATATAATTTGCGCGTATTTTCCGCAAATTCATAAGCCATACGCCGAATTCTTTTTCTTTGCGGTAAAACCCATCGGTCGGCGCATAGGCAGCAAGCGATCGCTTATTGACCGGCACATAAAAAATCTTGTTTTTTAAACGCGTGCCAAAGAGCGGGTATATCTCCGAGCGGCCGACAAAAGCAATACGTTTGCCGGACCCGGTATTATCGTTTAACCATTGCCACCCAAAAGCCGTATCGCGCTGCGGCGCCTCTTTTTTGCTGAAGGTTGCCGGATAGCGCGCAAACTCTTGTTTGTCATACTCGATATTCAGCCAGCTTAAACTCAAAGCAGCGATTAAGACTATTATAGCTGATATTTTAAAATTAAACACTATCTTTGTCGACAAGCTATTTTTCGCGGCGAGCAAGAACAAAACAAATATTACCAGTGTTAAAACCAAAGAAATCGCCAAAAGCGGCCCGTTGGCAAATTTAGTAATCGAAGCGATTACGGCAATCACCCCCGCGCCGTAAAGATACCGCTCACCCCAATTGAATTTGCTTAAAAAAATTGCCATCGCAATAATGGCTGCGCCCAAATATGGAAAAAGGTAGCGCACCCACCCGGTCTTGATCACCACAAAATAAAGGAACGCCATCAAGATAGGCACGGTAAAAAGGAATAAATATTCACCGGCCGGTTTAGCTTTTCCCTTTATGGATTTAAAAAACAGCCAGGGAATAAATGTACCGGGCAGAACCAATAAAAGAAATTGGCCACCTAACCCCTCTTTCCATAAAATATCGGCAAAACGGATTGCGTGCGGGCTCACTATCCGGCTGTAAGCGGCACTATCGGCCAATCCACCGAAAATCTGACGACCAAAAAGGTTCACTGCAATGGGATATACGGGATTCCCGGCGTGGATAAAATTTTTTATATAAATATACCCGCCGAACAAAACGGTAGAGACCGCGATCGCGCCGATTACGTTCAACAATCCTCTCACTCCGGCGCGTTTATAATTTGTCCCTAAGCAGTAAAGGAAAAACGGCACAAATGCCGCGGCCCATACAATATCCAGAATTTTGGTGCCGACAAAGATCCCCAAACCGATACCAAAAATAAGGGCATTTTTAAGGTTAAATTCTGCTTTCAACACCAGAAGCGCGTTCAAAACGAGTAAAAGCATCGCCGCACAGATAACATCGATCTGCGAACCGTTAGCCATCTGCCGTAAAATATTCGGAATGAGCGCCCACAGAAAACCGCAGAAGATAGCCGCTTCACGCTTTAAACCGTATTTGCGTAAAATCGTATAAATCGCCAATATCCCGATAAGATAAAACGGCGCCTCAGCAACATCGGCTAAAAACGCATTTTTTAACGGCAGCATCAGCCAGGCAAAAAAAAGCTGAGCGTTGATCGGATAATAAGTAACACAGCTAAAAGCTTGTACGCCGCGGGGCGTGCCCCAGACGATCACCGGGTTAATGAGATTTCCCTGTTTAATCCAGAATGCCGGGAATGCCAGATAATATTGCTGGCTATCGACGCAGATAGGCGGATTAACCAGATTAATAAAAAACAAAGGTAAAAAAAATCCCAGGAAAACGGCGGTCACAAACAAGAGCGGTTTATTGCTCAGGAAAAAAGCGATATCAACCTCTAGCAGGCATACTTTTACACGGGAGGAAAAAAACAAAAGCGCCATAAGAATAATACAATGAGCTAAAGCTATCAGGGAAAGATAAAACATCCCCATCGTTCCCAAAACCATCTCGACCAGGATGATCTGCGCCCAGAAAAATAAAAACCCCAGGAGAAAAGAGTCAACGCCTTTCCGCTCGGGAAAAAAAGCTTTTACCAGAATGAATGCACTTAAAGTCACGATCGCATTGGCCAGCAGCAGTGTTATCATCTTCTATCTTATTTTCGGCCGGTAAAATAATAGTGCGCGCCCAGAGGTACCCAAAACAACCACTTTTCCCAAGGAACCATAAACGACAATGGCCCCGGAAAAAAAACGGTATATCTTATCTTTATATCGGCAAAACCGCACGGCTTCAATAGCTCTGAAAGATAAAAAGGCGTAAGCAAACGGGAGTTTTTATCGAATTTGTAGTCGTTTTGATAAGCCACCCAAAGGGTCGCCGGATTAAGCGGGTTAAGTTCAAAGATGAATAAAAACCCTTTGGATTTAAGTTGTTTATAGATATTCCCGATCACCTTTTTTTGCTCGCCCCGGGGAATATGATGGAAAACCCCGGCGGCGAAAATAATATCGAATTCGATATCAAAAGGGATATTCGTCCCGTCAAAAGCGGCAAAAGTAACGCCTTCACCCTTATTTTTCTCTTGCGCCGCTTTGATCGATTCGGAAGAAATATCGATCGAATAAATTTTGGCCTGAGAAAAATATTTTTTAATAAACCGCTCGCTATTACCCACGCCGCAGCCAAAATTAAGGATTTTAATCCCCTGGAGCGGGTAACCGCGGCGTTTTAAGCAAGCCAAAACCTCTTTTATCTTATATTCGTGAAAATAATCGGGAGTAAAACCGGAAGCCTTCACGGCGCGGGCATGGCCTTCGTCGTAAGTGGCGGCAAATTGATCAAATAATTGGGTATTTTTATTATCGTTCATTTGCGTTTATAAACAGTCAACAAGCCCTTTTCGTCGATTTTAACATATTTATCTTTTACCGCTTCAAAAATATTTTTAAGCAATCCGTACCGGCCAAAGCGCGTGTCACGTTCGAAATCCAAACCTTTGCCTTGTCCCACGCGCATCAAGCCAGCCCACAAATCGTTTGGTGCGGCTTCAATATCTTTATCCACATAAAAATAACTCGGTGCGTTAAGCCGAATTGCATCAACGGCTTGCTGGAAAGAATTTTTATCCAGCAGATAACCCGCCAAGCTAAAATGCGGCATAAGGCTGTAGCGGCCGGCCATAAACGGTAATAAATTATCGTACTTGGAAATGATATAAATCCCCGATTTTTCTACCGGGCTATATTGGCGCACCAATGCCAGAGAATCGGCAATTACCGCCGGATTGATTGTCGAGATGAGTTTTGCCCGTTTAAAATTCCATTGATAAATCTGGTGATTTTTAAAATTATCAGAAAAACTTTTTTTGCCCAAATCTTTATCGCAGTAAAAATAATAACTGAAGATTAACGCCGACAAAATAGTGAAACCGGCGAAAGAATAAGCGCCTCGGCGCACAAAAATAGTTGCGCGCGGATCTTTTTCTAAAATAAAAAGCATTAAAAACACCTGCAATCCGCAAAATTGCACAAAAAAGACGAGATGGCTGGACAAGCCCGCCCAAAAAAAGTAGACCAGCAAAAATTGATTGTAAAAAAATACCAATACATACAGATATTTAAACGGGTTTCGCGCCGGTTTTAAAAAAAATAAAAATCCGTAAGAAATAATAAAATAGAAAAAAGTCCAAAAGACAATGCCTTTGCCGGGAGAGGAGGAAAAAAACCCCAATAGGAAATATTTCAAAAAGGGATCAGCACTGTGAGGTATCACCTTAACCGCGCAGGTTACGAGGCCAACGAACAATAACGCCGACGCCGCAAGCCATACCGGCTTTGCTTTAAGCCCCGGACGATCATACAGATAGAAAGCCAGCGAAATAAAAAAGGCAACGCATAGTGCACCACCGAATTTTACGTTAAAGATTATTGCCAAAAATAACAAAAACAGGATTACCGGTAAAAGGAAAATTTTTCCTTTTTTGTAGTATAAAAACGCCGCCAGAATGACGGCGGCATCGAACAAATGCACGGAAGGAATAATTCCCGGAGCAAGAATAAAGCCGATAAACAAACTCCCAAAAAACGCCACAACAAACGCGCTGAATACTCCGGCAGCATATAAAAAATCGCGAAAAATCAGGCTGAGAACAAAAAGATAAAAAAGGGCATAAACAAAATAGATTAAATAACATTTATAATAATTATCGATCGATAATCCGCCCAACGCACGCATGCAATACCCCAAAAATAAAGTATTGCCGAAACCATATTGAAAATAGATCTTGTCTGCCGGCTTACCGGAAAAATATTCGTTCACCGGATTTAAAATATGGTTGATATGATCGATCTGCCCACGGGACATATCCTGGTGTTTGTACTCCAGCCAGTTTTTATCCCGAAAACCTTTCGCATCGATTGCCGGAAATCGTTCGGGTTTGGCGAGATATTCTTGATTATCAATATACCGGCCATTGATCTTCGTTTTTTCATAAAGCATCTGGTATTCATTCATTAAAAAGACCGGGCCGCGAAAAAGTTGAAATACCTCAAAGCCGATAAACGCCAAAAAGATAAACGGCAAATATTTTAGAAGAATACGGACCGCAGTTTTAACCATGACGAAATCTTGCTTTTAAGAATAATTCCGGAAAACATAAATAGAGTAACGAGCAGATTCCGGCCGCCAAAAATGAAACCAGTTGGAAAACGATACCAAAAGGTTTAGACGCCAATAAAACTGTGGTAATCAGAACTATAAAAAAAATATTAGCCGCCGGCCGGTAAGTATTCATTTTTGATTTTAAAAGATTGATAAACGCGTCGGAAAGAAAAATAAAATAAAAAATAGCAAAAGCCGCGCAGGTAAAACAATAGTTAACCAGCTTGCTCATGTGAGGGTTGAAATAACCCGCGGCCCAAGGGTAAAGATCCACCACCATTCGCTCAACCAAGTACATTTTCACAAAAGTACCGGCGGTCCAGGCGCCGATCGTCAGCAAAAAACCAAATGCCAAAAGCTGGCCATAAACCAGCTTGCTTCTCATGCCAAGGTTTTCTTTTTTTCCACTCATTCGCCTATTTTCTCTTTAATAACATAGAGCGGCCGGCGTTTTACCTCTCTATAAATTTTAGCGATATACTGGCCGATGATCCCTATTGAGATCAATTGCACGCCGCCGAAGAACAAGATCACAATGATCGTCGTCGTCCATCCTTGAATCACCAAATCCGGCCTTATGGTCTTGCTGATTAAAAGATAAACCGCATAGACAAAAGAAAATGCAGTTATGATAAAGCCTGCATAGCTTGAAAAGTTAAGCGGCTTCTCGGAAAAGCTGGTAATACCGCTTAAGGCCACTTTCATTGATTTAGCCAGCGTATATTTTACTTCTCCGGCATACCGGGGATCGCGATCAAAATAAATACCGGTTTGCGGGAAACCGACCCAGGCCGAAAGGCCGCGGACATATCTATTTTCTTCCCGCATTTCCTTAAGCATCTCTACGACTACCCGGTCCATCAAACGATAATCCCCGGTATCGATCGGGATCTCGATATCACTTATCATATTCAAGATCCTGTAAAACGCCTTGGCAAAGACCTTTTTGAGCAACGGGTCTCCCTTGCGTTTATTGCGCACCGCGTAAACTACCTTGTACCCATCACGCCATTTTTTAAGCATTTCCGGAATAAGCTCCGGAGGGTCTTGCAGGTCGGCATCGATAACGACAACTGCATCGCCTTTTGCATGGTCGATACCGGCAGTAATAGCTATTTGATGGCCAAAATTCCTGGAGAAGCTGATAATCGTTACAGATTTATCCTGCTTGCTCAAGCTCCTCAATAACTCCGGCGACCTGTCGGTACTGCCGTCATCAACAAAAATAATATCGTACGCGGCATTATTACCTAAATCATCCAAAACTTTTTTAAGCCTGGTGTAAAACTCGCTAATCACGCTCTCTTCGCAATACACCGGGACCACAATGGACAACCTAACGTTTTCCATCCTATCCTCCTGCATTATTAACCTTATTGCCCTTAAAATACATCCCGGCGGTAATTAAAAAACCTCCGATGACGCCGCGAATCCAGTTAAAATCTCTTATCGGTAAAAATATGGCAGTTTTTATTGTCGATTTCAGCCCCATGGCTTTATATATATCTAAAAATAACGGAAAATTCAGGCACCACAAAGAAAAAATACCCAGCAAAAACCAGGGCCATGGCCTAAACAGCGCAACCAATGTTAAACCGGTTACCAGCGCTTCAAAATATATAAGATATCCCTGATGCGTTTTAACTTTTTTTATCTCGGGAAAGATAGCGTACATTACGACCGTATCCCGGGCAAAGCGGTATTGCTGCGTCAAATAACCGCCAACCGTTTCGCGAAAATGATGCCCGATCCCGTTATCATAAAACCAGCGTATTTTGCATTTCCGGCTGATCTTAAATGAAAAAACCACATCCTCGTTGGAAGCCGTCGCAAACAATTCCGGGAAACCTCCGATCGCATCAAAAATATCCTTTCTTACCGAAAAGTTATTTGATGGTGCGGTCTCGACGTATTTTTTAAAATCTTTCCTTCTGCGCAATAGCTCCAGATGGGCGAAATTACCGATAAAACTCTTACCCTCATGACGGATATACCCCCCTGCCACCGCCCCCACACCCTCTTCCTTTAAGGCCTCGGATATTTTTTGCAGCCACAAGGGCGGCAAAATGCAATCGCTATCGGTAAAGGCCAAGACTTCGCCGGATGCAACAGCAGCCCCGGCATTGCGGGCCCCGCCGGCGCCTTTATTGCGGTTGTTTTTGATTACCGTCGCATAGCTTTTCGCTATTTCTACGGTATTATCGCTGCTTGCGTCATCAACAATGATTATTTCGTGCGGCGTAAAAGCCTGGGCGCGCAAAGAGAGCAGGCACGGCAATATTGTTTCCGCAGCATTATACGCAGGGATGATTACAGAAATTGTTAAACCCATAATTAATTACCAAATCTCTACGCTCTGCCGGATAACCATTTAAGATAGCTAAAAGCTTCTTTCAACCCGTGAACGCTAAACAATAAACGCAACTCTCTAAGTACAGGCCCCGGGCGCAAATAAAACCGGTTGACTGCCGATTTCCTGGCCTCAAAAAGGTCTTTCAGGGAAAGGCCGGGAGGAATATAGTAATTTTCTTCCTTTTCAAAAAAGATATCCGCTTTGTGTTCGGCAAGAAACAACTCCATAAGTTTCGTTCCCGGAAAAGGCGTAGCGATCATAAAAACCGCATAGTCGGGATTAAGTTCGATGGCGCTGGATATGGTCTGGTTTAAAGTCGCAGAGGTTTCACCGGGAAGCCCTAAGATAAAAAAGGCTTTAGTCTTTATCCCCTCTTTCCGGCAAACGGCAATTATTTCTTTGGTTTTAGATTTTTCATTAGTTTTCCTGCCGGCCGCGCGGGCAATGGTATCACTGCCCGACTCAACCCCAAAATTAATCCCCTTGACACCGGCCTGGCGCATTAATTTTAAAAGCTCTTCGTCAAGGTTATCGGTCCTCGTCTCGACCCACCAATCAAATTGCAGTTTCGCCCGGATTATCCGATCGCATATCTCTTTTACCCTCTGATGGTCAAACGTAAAGATCGGGTCCCGAAACAGGATCGAGCGATAACCCTCTTGATAAAGCATCGTCAACTCTTCCATTACGCTGTCGACATTGCGCATCAAAACCTTCGCGCCTTGCACCACATAATATGGGCAATATATGCACCCGTAGGGACAGCCTTGGCTGGTAATGATCGTTGCCAGATATTTGCGGGGAAGCGTCCTGAAAAAATAGAGATCGCGGTTTACCAGGTCTCTTGCCGGCAAAGGCAGGTCATTAAGCGGTATATTAGAGATCGTATTTTTATCCACCCCATCAATAGAGTAACGCGCCATGATCTGCTCGGCAAAAAATGAAGCCATCGGGCCGGTCGCGTAGACCAGCGGACAAACGCTCTTTATCTCCTGCGCGATCGAAAGATCATCGATAAACGACGGGTACCGGATCTCGATAAATATTTTATCGGGACTAAATTGCTTAATGCGCTGGGTCAATTGAAGCACATCCAACCTTTCGGCCGCGGCATCAACAACCTTTACTTCGTTGCCTTCGCGCCTTAATACGCCGGCGTAGTAAAGCATATTTAAAGGCGGCAATGACGACTCAGACCCGACCATCCTCATCCCCAAACCGGCCATATAGTCAGAGACAACATTACCGCGCTTGCTGGGGGGCACAATTAACATTATTTTAGCCATGATTTTACCCTTAATGCTTGCCGGCGCCGATTTGAAACGCCTTAACCGCTTTACGCAGGAAAAACCCTAAATGCTGCATCCTGAAGCCCCCTGAACGCAAATAACATTTCGCGCGCAGAATACTTCCGGAAGAATACAAACGGCCTTGTTCGGCCTTATCGACGCCGGGCAGGTCCATAATAAATGAATCATCCTTCAACCAACGCTCCCAATTGCCTAAAAGTTCGGGCTTGATCAGATTATGCCTGCGCGCAATCTCAAAAAGCTGGCTCCCCGGATACGGAGTAGTGATCGTCCAACTTATATAATCGAGATGTTTTTTATCTACAAGGTATTCGGCAAACTTCAATGTCTTTCTGGTCATCGGTACGTCTTCGCAGCGCAGCTTTCCTGCATCTTCCCAGACATTAAAAAGCATAAACAGCCCGAAGATCTTGATTTTATATTTATGCAAAAGCTTGCAGGCATCAACAACCTGGTCCAAATTTATATTTTTCTTAATCCCCCTTAAAGCCTCCTCGTTCCCGCTTTCAATACCCAGATGCACATACCAGCAACCGGACTCTGCCATCAACCGGACCAGCTCTTCCGGCAAAGGATACGCCCGCAGCTGCGCCTTCCAGGGCATTTTAAGCTTACTTCCCTTGATCTCTCTGCAAATTGCTTTAGCATGTTCAATATTATTGTTAAGTTCATCACTGTGGTCAAAGACCTCCCGGATACCAAAATCATCGCGCAAAGATTTCATTTCCGCTACGATATTTTGCGGCGAACGCAATCTGACGGCCGGCGAGCCGCTCTTCCAAACTAAATTTGAACAAAATAAACAATTATAAGGACAGCCTCTCGACCAGAACATACTGGTCTCCGGAGTTTTTTTGGCAACGAACCATCCCTTATATTTATTCATAGGAAGCAGATCACGCGCCGGAAACGGCAGCGAATTGATATCCTGTATGAACCGCGGCGGTTTGGTCCGGATAATCGCATCACCCTTGCGATACAAAATACCGTCGACTCCGCTAAAATATTTTTTATCAAAAAGGCATTTTACGATTTCGACCGCTACCCTCTCGCCTTCACCGATCACTACGATATCGGCATGGGAACGCTCCAGAGCTTCCTGCGGCAAAGCGCTGGCATGAATACCGCCCATAATGATCAACGGCGCGTTGCTGCGCTCTTTGATCAAATTTACCAATTCGTAAGCACCCTGGGCCTGGGGGGTAAAAAAAGAGACAAATACAATATCGGCGCCAAAGGCTTCGACCTCTTTACGCACCGCTTCAAAACCCAGCATCAGACCGTCACTGATCTTAAATTCAATCTGAGGAAAAGCCTGCCGCAAGGAGGCAGCGATGTAACTGACGCCTAAGGGCGGCGCAATATCTTCGCTGAACTCCGAAAGCAAAGACCGGCTCGAAGGAGGGGCAACTAATAAATGTATTTTCATTTTAATTTATCCCGGCCTCATGCCGTTTATTGTACCACTCTTCGATAAAATTTACCGCTGCTTTAACCATTTTTTATCATCCCACTATATATTTCTTTAAATTGCTCTCCATGTCGTTAAGCTCTACGGAAAAATCGCTCGCCGTACGACTCATATCAAAAGACAAATTTGTATCGGTATGGTAAACCTGCTCAACGTTTAAGGGTGCCTTCATCCCGATCTTTTTAAAAATTTCGATCGCCGTTACGAGTAAACTCACCGGGATATGGAGCAAAACGGCTTTTCGCTTTAAAACTTTGCACAATAACTTAAGCATCTCATTATAAGTAACCGCGTTTTTCCCAGCAATATCTACGGTGCAATCGGAATGATTTAAAAATAAGGCATTACGCAAAAAATCGGTTACCTCATCGACATAAATAGGCTGCTTAAGCTTGTTCCCGCCGCCAAAAACCGGCACAAACCGGTACTTCTTTATAAAATCGGCTAAACGGCATAAAGTCAAGTCTGCCGGGCCGTACACAAGGCCTACCCGCAATATACAATATTTTAAACCGCCGGCCTTAATAATGTCTTCGGCAAGAAGTTTGGTTTGAGAATAAATCCCCTTATGCTTTAAATAAACATTAACGCTACTGGTAAAGATCAGACGGCCGATCTTGTTCCTGCTACAAAAATCCACTACGTTCCTGGTACCGTCCACGTTAACCCTATAAGACTCTGCCGGGTCATCGCTGCGTATTGCTGCGGCCAAATGGACGACCGCATCGGCCTTGCCGCCTAATACAATATTTTTTATCGAATCCAGGTCCCCCGTAATATATTCAATCCGGCCGCCGGCGCGTGCGGCCGGCGGTTTACGGACCAGAAGATAAATCTTATCAATACGAGCGTCGCCGGCAAGCTTCTTAACAAAATTCTTTCCCAAAAAACCGGTCGCGCCTGTGATAAAAACATTCATAGGTTATGGCGCCTATAAAGACAAACTGCCCTCCGCGGGTTTTGAGGATATACCGCCCCGTTGTTTTAAAAATCCATCCACGGCGATTACAACCGCCATTACAATAATTATCAAAATATTTAAAACAACCGCAATACTGATGTCGCTACACCCCGAATCCGACATAATCTTAGGGAATAGATAATAATCTTTAGGTATTAATAATAACCCGAACATAACCATATAAAATAAATCAAATCTGCTTTCTTTATCGGAATTAATAAACATAAACATCGGGATAAAAAGATGGATCAGTTTATAATCGGCGGATAGTTGCGGCATCAATAAAGCGGCAGAAAACAATATCATAACCTTTTTCCACGGTTCTTTTTCGATAAATAACACATATCCAAAAAAGGGAATAAGCAATATTAGCGCTGTTTTGATATACGCGCCGAGAAATCTGGCCATATCGACCGAAGCGATCTGGTTGGTTTGTATAAAATAAATCTTGGCCAGAGTAAACAGGCTGACGCCTCTTTGCACGACATTATTACCGCATAGAAAAGCGGTCTCGTTAACGCCGAATCCGGATAGCATAAAATGAAGGTTTGGGAAAAAACCTCCCCGGTGGAACATCAAGCTTAACACAGTAAGCGCCGCGATAAAGACTATAGTAAAAATTGTCTCCTTATATTTCTTGTCGCTTAAAAAAAGTATTAAAAAGATTGCGGGGAAAACTTTCATCGCTGCCGCAAAAGATAGAAATATGGAACTTATTATAAATTTCTTTCTATAATAAAAATAAACAAATAAATAAAGAAAAATAAAAACAATATTTTCGTAATTTGCCCTATCAAGGCAGAATAGGAACGGGTAGGTCAGGAAAGTAAAAATGAGAGTATTTTTTATGAACTTACCCCTGCCTGCATCGCCTAAGTTGGATACATTAACACGCAGAAAAAATAGAATAAAAATAAAATTGAACAACAGCAAAGACACCATCTTGGGCAATAAAGTAAAAAGAAAGACCAAAATATTAAGAAAAGGATAATAATTACTCCGATAGATAAAAGTTGTAAAATATGGATTAAGCCCCTTGCACGCTTCGTATGGATTGTAAAAATCAAAAAATCTATTTGAAGGTATTAATAAAAAGGTATCATTGGGATAATGAAAACCATGAATAATACTCTTTACCAAGTGAAATAATACGGATAAAACAAAACCCCATAAAATGATCTTACCTATATATTCTATCCTGCGGTTTTTACAAGAAAAGGGAAGCGAATAAAAAGCTGCGCCTGGCGCCTTATTTTTAAAGAAATAAAACAAAAACAATGCGCAACAACCTCCCAACAATAAGCACCAAAAAAATAGCTCGCTAATTATTATTTTATAACGGCCGCTTATACTCACCCCTTTGCCCCCGGTTAAAGCGGCAGAATCGGGGGAAAGGGCATAGAGAACATTGCCCATTTTATAATAATAGTTCCCTGTTTTCAGGGTAAATTTTTCCGGGGAATTTTTTAAAAATTTTACGGTTAAAAGGTTCGGACCGTTTTGTACTATTTTTTGCGGTATATAGATACAAATTACCTCGTTAGGCCCCCTGGCCCCAACGCTCACCGGCGTTATTTTTAAACCATTCAGGAAAAATTCCTTTTCCTGGTTTTTTCCGGAAAGATAGCTAAGACGTAATGAGTAAGCATCTTTTTTTAAATCTAAATTCACATTCGCGGCGCCGTTTTCCAAACAAACCACTCTTTTATTTTGCCTAAATGTATCTTTCGAAAATGGTAAAGCCAATTTACCGTAAAGACAGGACAATGCGGCTATATACAATATGACGCCGATAACAAACTTATTTTTTAGCATAAAACAAACCCATTATTTCCTTAGATTATCCGAACCGGCGCGCGGATTCATGTTTTCGTAAAAAATACCCAGCGAAAGAAGAATGATTAAAAAAAAGTTTAAGAAAAATTCCGTGCTGATGTCGCTATACCCGGAATCCGAAATAAAACTTTTGAAAAAAAAGTAGTCCTTAGGAATAAATAACAGGGCAAAAATAACCGAATAAAAAATCGATTGCCTGGAGTCGGTCGAGTAATTTAAGAAAAAATAGACGGGAACGGAAAGAAAAACTAATTTATAATCAGCAGAAATCGGCGGGAAAATCAGCATCGCTATCGTAAGCACCGTAACTTTTTTCCAAAATTCTTTTTCTACCAATAAAGCGTACAAGGCGGCAAGAAGGCTTAATATTTTTGCTAACATTCCGTAGAGAATAAAAAGCTTATCCATATTGACCGTTTTGATCTGGCCCGACTGGATGATAAAAGCCTTAATCACAAAGAATAAGCTCACCCCCCTCTGAAGCATATTGTTGTCGGCAAAACCGGCCCAAGCGCTATAACCGAAGCCGTTGCGTACAAATAGAAAATTTTCGAGTATTCCGCCGTCAAAAAAGAAAAGGCTGAACAAAGTCACTGCTCCGGCCGTCAAGAAAACCAGAATTAGCTCTTTATACCGCTTGTCGGATAAGAAAATTACCGCATAAAAAATAGGGTAAGCCTTCATCGCAATCGCCAAACCCAGCATCACCGCGCTTAAATTATATTTTTTGTGCCCATACAGTATAAAAAATATAAAAGTTAGAACAAAAACCAACCCATCGATATTACCCCGATCGATAAGGAAAAGGAGCGGATAAGTCAAAAGGGTAAAAATGAAAATATTTTTTAAATGCTTATATTTGTCCTGCGTTTTAAGCATCAATGCGTTGCAATACGCTACGGTAAGAAACAAGAATATTACATAAAAAATAAAACTGGCCCATTGAGAAAAAACCGAAAATACCGCAAAAATAATATTACAAAAAGGATAATAACCGCTTGAAAAACCATCATTAAAATATGGATTTAAATCTTTATTCGCGTCATAAATATTAAAAAAATCAGTAAATTTCACCCCTGGGTTATCCAAAAAAGTATTATACGGGTATCCCATCTGCATATAGGTACCAAGGATATAGTGGTAACCCACCGAAAGGCAAAATCCAACCAGAATAACAAGACCTATCAAATCGATCTTTTTCTGGCGCTCGTCGTCAATAGAAGACAAAACCGACGGCGCTATAACCACTTCCCAAATATTTTTAATCAATAGCGCCGCAGCCGAGAGCATAAGAAATAAAAACAACGGGACAAACACCTTATCACGCAATAGCAGATCGTACCGGTTTTTAAAAATACTTACGGCAATAGAAAGATTGGATATTTTTTCCATGCCGCCTATTTCTCCACGCTGAATGTAATCGATGATATCGGGAAAACTATCTTTAATGTTAACCAGCCATGCCGGCTTTTTCTTATTGCTGCCGATATGGGCGCATATTTTACCGGCCTTTGATATTTTCAACGTTAAGAAACGAGTTTCACCGCTTTCATCCGCCGCCAGGACCACCTGGGTATTCTTGGCGATCATTCCTAACGATGTGCTGTATGGCAGCAAAACAAAATCTATCGCGTCTTTACCCTCGCCGATCTTAAAAATGCTGGATACCTCGGTT
>Ga0265316_10001498_pt1 | contig 25054 bp, 17 predicted proteins | sample 4522metaG_FD_202092 | JGI IMG/M metagenome (GOLD analysis project Ga0265316, IMG submission 202092) | Rhizosphere microbial communities from Carex aquatilis grown in University of Washington, Seatle, WA, United States - 4-5-22 metaG | ecosystem: Host-associated > Plants > Roots > Rhizosphere >... | reverse complement strand
ACCGGATCGTGCGCTGGTCGGACGAGGCCACCAAGGTCTTCGGCTGGACCGCTGAGGAGACAGTCGGCAGGCGCATCGACGAGTTGAATTGGGTGTACGCCGAGGACTGGCCGCTGGTCGAGCAGGTGATGGCGGAGATGCTGAGTGGCAATAGTCCGCGCAACGTGAACAAGAACCGCAACGTCCGCAAGGATGGCTCGGTGATCCATTGCGAGTGGTACAACTCGACACTGCACCATTCGGACGGCAAGTTCTCGGTCTTGTCTCTGGTGCTCGACGTGACCGAGCGCAAGCGGGCCGAGGAGGCGCTCGAACGCAGCAAGCAAAGACTGGCTGAAGTGTTGGATAGTATCGAGGACGATTTCTATGCCCTTGATCGCGACTGGACGTTCACCTTCGCCAGCGAGCACTTCACGTCAAGAATTGGGAAGCGGCCGGAAGACTTCCTTGGCCACAACATCTGGGAGATGTTTCCCAAACACCTGGGCACTGTCTATGAAGAGAACGTGCGCGCGGCGATGGACAAGCGGGAGACACGGCGTTTCGAAATAGGCGGGAAATATACTGACGCCTGGTATCGAATGACCGTTTCTCCCTCGGCAGAGGGAATTACCGTCCTCGGGACAGAAATAACCGAGAACAAGAAGATCGAAGAGGCGCTGCGCGAGGCCAACGCCCGTCTCAAAGAGGCCGATCTGCGCAAGAACGAATTCCTCGCCGTGCTTTCGCACGAACTGCGCAATCCGCTGGCCCCCATCAGAAACAGCACGTACATCCTTGAACATTCCGAGCCGGGGAGCGGGCAGGCGAAGCGCGCTTTGGCGGTGATCGATCGCCAAACCGGACAGTTGGCCCATTTGGTAGACGATCTGCTCGATGTGACCCGCATTACGCGCAACAAGGTCGAGATTCAGCGCCAGACCGTCGATCTCAATGAACTGGTCCGCCACACTGTGGAGGATCAGCGCACGCTCTTTGACCGGGCTGGCGTGCCGATCGAGTTCCATCCGGCCGCGCAGCCGGTCTTCGTCAGCGCGGACCGCAATCGCCTGGCGCAGGTCATCGGCAATTTGCTGCAAAACGCGGCCAAGTTCACCGGCCGGGGCGGAAAGGCGCGGATCGCGATCAGTACCGATGTGACGGAAAAGCGAGCGGTCATTCAGGTGACCGACACGGGAGTGGGCATGACGCCCGAGCTGGTCGCGCGCCTCTTCCAGCCGTTTATTCAGGCGGATTCCAGTCTGGACCGCAGCAAGGGCGGGCTTGGACTCGGGCTGGCCCTGGCCAAGGGGCTGGTCGAGTTGCACGGGGGCGAGATCATGGCCCGGAGTGCCGGGCTCGGCCAAGGGGCCGATTTTGTCGTGCACCTGCCGCTCGTGGTGGAGGATGCGCTGGCGCCAAGGCCGGGCGCAGGCGCCAGCAAAGGCCGCCGCCGCGTGCTCATCATCGAGGACAACGTCGACGCGGCCGACAGCCTGCGTGACGCACTCGCCTTTGGTGACCACGAAGTCGAGGTGGCATATAACGGTCCGCAGGGAATTGCGAAGGCGCAGGAGTTCCGGCCTGGCGTCGTATTTTGCGACATTGGCCTTCCCCTCATGGATGGCTATGCGGTCGCACGCGCTTTCCGGGCAGACGATGCGCTCAAGGACGTGTTTCTTGTCGCCCTGAGCGGCTACGCCATGCCGGAAGATCTCGAACGGGCACGAGCGGCCGGGTTCAACCGGCACCTCGCCAAGCCGCCCAACATCGAGAAACTGGGCGAAATCCTCGACGAGGTGCCCTGAAGCCCGGCCGACAGCTTCTTTCGTCCGCTGGCCTCAAGCTTTGGACCGCAGAAATTTTTCGCCAAATGGCGTACGATGCTGACGGATGTCACACGTCGCGAGCACAAGCCGTAAGGTGAGCAATCTTCTGCGGGCTCCCGTATTCCCGGATAGCTTCGAGAAATCCCGCATTGCTCGCCTTCTCAACACCCTCGTTCTCCTGGGAGTCGCGATCTGTGTCGTGGCGTTGGGAGTGGGTGTCCCCTTCTTCTTCTCCGACCGGGCGCTCTCCGCCGAACTTGTGGCGTTCTTCTTCGTCCTTTGCCTGCTCAGTTGGCTCACGCTGCGTAGAGGGAACCTGCCCGTCGCCGCTGCCTTTCTCGTATTGAGCGTCCACCTGGTCGTCATCTCGAACACCATCGCCAACGGCGGCATCGAATCAAAAGACAACCTCTTCTACGCCGTTCCGGTCGTCATCTCGCCCCTCTTGCTTTCCTATCGCTGGGCCTTGGTCTCGGCCTTGCTCGCCGCCTTCGAGCTGAGTGTATTTGCAATCTTGGGGTGGGCCGGCGTGCAGATTCCCCGCTATTTCCCCGGCGTTCCCCTTGGGGTGTGGTTTCTTGGGGTCCTTATCCTTGTCCTGCTCTTCAGAGCCGTTTGGTTGTCGGTGGAGGGATGGAACCGGGCCCTCGATGTGGCCCGCCGAGAGCTTGAGGAACGGAAGCGAACAGAGACGGAACGGGACCGCCTGCGGGATGCGCTTTTCCAGTCGCAGAAGATGGAGTCCCTTGGCCGCATGGCCAGCGGGGTGGTCCACGACTTCAATAACCTATTGATGGTCGTGAATGCGAACCTCTTTCAACTCAAACAATTGCCAGCCCTGGACGAAAGACTGAGAAACGATATCGAACAGACCGAAAGGGTCATAAAGAGCGCCTATCACCTGAACCGCAGCTTGATAGACTTTTCCAAAAAGCGGGAGCTGCAACTTGAGCGTTTGGACATGGACCTTGTCGTGAAACAAGCGCTTGCCGTGCTCACTCAATTGCTGGGCAAAGAGGCCCGCCTGGAAACACACTTGGACGGCGGTGGGGCGACGGTCCAGGCAGACCGGACGGGGATGGTTCAGGTGCTACACAACCTGATTGTCAACGCCAGGGACGCCATGGCCCCCGGTGGCCTGGTCACGATTCGCACGCAAGCCGCCGCCATCGAAGTGGATCGACCCGAGGCCAAGGCAGGAAGGTACTATCAGCTTGGCGTGCGGGACACCGGATGCGGCATGGATCCGGGGACAAGAGCGAGGGTCTTCGAACCCTTCTTCACCACCAAGCCGAGCGGGACCGGATTGGGCCTGGCCACGGTGTTCGGAGTGGTCAAGCAACACGGCGGGTTCATCGAGGTGGATTCCGACATAGGCAAGGGCACGGAGTTCAGAATCTTCCTGCCTCATGCGTGATGCGCTTCACTGTACGGCGAAGACCGAAAAGGCGTAGGGCGGGATGATCGACTTCCAACTGAGGCTGCCAAAATCAGAGAAGCCGTGTTCTTCCACCTCGACGCCCCACTTCACTTTCGGGCCCGGCGGAAAGCCGCCGACGCCGAGCCGCCACGTCGAATACACTAGGCCCACCTCGGGCATCACGTCCAGATTGAAGTAGAGCGCCGGACCCTGAATCACTGTGACAGGAGAATCGCTCTCGCTCATTTTTATAATGCGACCGAACTGCAGCGAATCGCCGAGAACGGAAAGGACCTTGCTCGCGCCCTCGGTCGATGCCTCCACCCCCGCGAACTCGAAGACCTTGCTGTTCACGCCGCTGACGATCAGCACGCCACCTGGCCGCGACATGAAATACAAGGGATTGAACCCTTCCGGGAGAGCCCGCGTTTCAACCACGCGCAGTTCTCCTTCTGTCGCACGCACGCGCAGAACACGGGGTATTCCGTCCAGGCCCGGGGTTTCCGGGTGGGATCCTCCAGACTGGGTTTTCCGGTTGGTCGGCGAAGCCGCCGCGGCACCCTTCGTGCCCATAAGGCGCGCGTAGACTTGGCGGGCTTTCTCGGTTCCGATGCGAACATTGGGACCTTGCAGAACCCAAACCGCAGCGGCATCGTCGGGGTCCCGGCCTATGCCGACGGTCACCGGAAGGTCGATTCCCGCCGCGACCGACATTTCGGACAGCAGGCGCGGCGCTGCCAGCGAAACTAGATCAATCAGGGCCAAGCGATTGCCATTGGTTTCGAGCAGGACGGCTTGGCGGCCGTTGTTGATGGGAACAACCTCGGTCCAAAACAGCTCCGGGGCCGCGCCGTTGGGGTCCGCGAGGACCAGTCGTCCCACGGCACTCATGCGATCCAGGTGGGAAACGTCTACCACCGCCAGCTCGCGTTCACCGAGGACGAGAACGATCGAATCACCAAGCGCCGCAACCGCCGTGGGTGGGCACGAGAGTCGGACTTGCAAGTCGGCAATGGCGCGCGGCTTCGCCTTCGCTCCCAAATGGACCACTTTCAATTGCGCCGAATAGGAAACCTGGTGAGTCACCGGATCGGTCTCCCCTTGCGGTGATTGGATGACGTAAAGGAGGCTCCCGCTCGGCGAGAAGGCATGGCCCCTCGCCCAGTCGACCGGAAGCACAGTGGGCGACCGGTCGAGGACTTCCTTCGAGTCAGGCCCGATGCGAAGAAATTCAAGCGCGTTGCCGTTGGGATCCGCCGCAACAACGTAGCTTGAGATTGGCCAGTCAGCGCCGGCGCGCCCCATCTGCGTGGTCACGGAAAACTGGTGGAAAGCGCGCGGCGAGAGTCCCCTTGGTACCCGGACCAGCAGGGATCCCCCGGCGAGAAATCCCTCCACCGGGAGCGGTTTGTTGTCGACCAGGACCGCGGCGTTTTCCCCCAGATTCTCGCCCACCACCGCAACCCATTCCCCCGGCGTGAAGATCCCATCCGATTCTCGCGCATCAATGGGCCCCACCGACGGCAAGGCCAGGCCGCCCAGATCGACGAGCCGGTCGATGCGAGGCAGCCCAGCCGAAGGCTCCGCCCGCTGCACCCGCACGAAGCCAACGGAGCAGGCCTCTGGAAGCAACGCCAGTGAAACAAGCACCAACAGGAAGCAAAACGAGGATTTCATCGCCGTGCAGAATAGCAAATCCTGCTCCGGCGCGTGGAGGTCCGGGCTTTCAGCCTACGGTTTGCCCCCGAAGGGGCGTCCTGTACCCCACCGCGCCGGCCCCGACCCGACTGCTCAGTTCACCCAGAAATTCACGACCCAGATCTTCGGCGATTGGCCCGCGAGCGCCGTGGTGTACGCAGCGATCCCCGATTGATACGCCAAGGACGATGGCGCGCTAGCTGGCAGGTAGGGCATGGTGGCGCCCACGATCGTCGTTGCCGTGGTGGAGACGGTGTACGCGAAATCATACGAAAAGCCGAACTGTGTTCCGAACAGCGCTGTAGCAACGACAACTTGGTATTCCTGCTCAATCGAGAAGCCACCTCCTAGCGTAGTGGCCTCGGTGTTGGATTGGCTGAGTTCGACCTGCAGACCACCGGCAGCACTATTCGTGAAGAAGGTTCCCTGGGCATCCCACATTCCCTTGGATCCCGCGAACATGGTCTGGATCTTGACCTTGGAGGGATAGCTCGTCGGCACCCCGATGGTGTGAGGCAGGACTGTGCTGCCGATCTGCACCGGGTTGTTGGGCAGCGCATTGAAGTCACTGCGTTCCTTGACGATGAGCTGCGGCGAGCGCGGAATATTGATGTAGTAATCGACCGGGCTGCCAGACGGCTTCAGGATGAGGAAGTGGTAGGAATCGTACGGAATGCTGGTGAAGATGACTTGATCCTGGCCGGCGTAGTCGACGAAGATCTTGGTGATGGATTGCTCCGTGCTCGACGAGATGGATGCCGTGAAATTGGCAGTTATCGTGGTCTTGGCTTCGGCCGAAGCGGCTGATCCCCAGAGCGGGGCCTCCACGCTGGCGCCAATCGACACGCCAGCATTGACCGAAAAGGTGTGGGTGGTGTCCGTGGACGTTGCCTTGGTGCCGCCGAACTCGGTGTAGCAGTTGCCGTTGTTGTCCGGGTAGGCGGTGTAGTAGGGCACCGAGGCAAGAACAGCGACCACTTGCGGGTTGCTGAACCTGAGGCTTCGGTCTACGTACTTGAGGGCATCCGATTCGCCCCTCAAATCGGCAAGGGCGATGCTTGAAGCATCGTTGTTCGCTAAGTCGGCGTAGGTGCCAAGCGCAACATTGAGAAGGCCCCACGCGCCCGCCGACGTCCGTCCGTAGACCATGAGGCGCTCCTGGCCCTCGTCGTCAGCGAAGACGATCTCATCGTTGTGATCTCGATTGACGTCGCCGACATCGAAGGTGAATCTTCGCGGTGCGTGGCCGATGTTGGCCACGCGTGTGAAACCGATGGTGCTGTCGAATGCGACGACTGAGTCGTGGCAGTACAGAGCGGTACTTCGTACCAGGTTTCCGCTCGTGTCCTGGCTGTAGTAGCGGAACGTCTTGAGCGCGATGCTGCGATTGTAGGACCAGTCGTAGGAATTGAAGCCTCCAGTCGCGACGACGTCATAGAACACGAGTCGGCCTTGGCTCCACTCCGCAGCGAGAAGCACATACTTGGACTCGTCATCGTCCCCGGCAAAGATGACCTCGTTCTGGCCGTCATTGTCGATGTCTCCAATGGCGACCGTGCAATGCTGCTCGCTCTTGCTCGCATTGGCGACGTAGCCCGAATCCAGTGACGCCATTTGCGAGCCATTCCAGCTGTAGACCCAATACTTGGCCTTGTAGGTGGCGCCCTTGTCCGCACCGTCGGCCACGACAAATTCGGCCTTCCCGTCTCCCGTCAGATCCCCGGCCGCAAGCGTCGTCGGGTGGAACTCGTAACCAAAAGAAGTGTCCCGCGCGCGCATGTCGATCGCGGCCGGGATGAGCGCGGTGGAGGTTCCAGCGTTCAGGTCGACCGAGAGGAAGGTGATCGTGTTGCCGATGGCCACCGCGATCTCGTCCATGCCGTCGCCGTTCACGTCGCCCGCAGCGATGCTCATCGCGTAGTACTGGTTCTCCATCTCGCCGATGTACAGCGAGAAGGTCCCAGCAATCGTGATGAATCTGGTGGAGTAAGACGTGCCGTTGTACGAGAGAATCCGCAGCTTCGCCGTGCCTTGGGTCGGGCTGTTCGAGACGACGCCAGTCGTCGTGTTGGTCGGGGTGAAGATGACGGTCACTACCTCCTGACGGCCGGTTCCGCTAAGGTCCGCAGCGGTAGAGGCGTGCGGCCACATGGCCCAGTTGCCGTTCGAGTTCGCATCTTCGGAGTACAGAGGAGAGGACGTGAAGGTGTTGGTCGTGTCGCTATCGAGAACGAAGTTGAAAGGGCCGCTACCGTGGTTGGTGTTGAAGAGCCCAGTCGTGGCGATCTCCTTGAACGAATAGATTCGGGAGATCTTCGACCCAAGCGGGTTGAAGTCGGAGGGTAGCGGTGTGCCGGTGTTGTCAACCGGATCGCCCAGGTTGGTGTTGATGCCCCAGTGCTGCATCATCGTCGCGTCAGCGTTGGAATTGCCGCCCTCCTCCGCGCTGTCGCGGGCATCCACCAACATGGCAGCTGCGTCCATTGATGGGCTAACCGCATCCGCCAGCGTGGCAGCCGCATCTAGCCGTGGGCTGACCGCGTCCGCCAACGCGCCCCCGTCCGCCGGCGTGGTGGGCGCATCCACCAATAGGTTGCTCGCATCGGACGACGCGATGACCGCGTCTGCCGGTGTGCTGGCCGCGTCGACCAAGAGGTTGCTCGCATCGGGCGGTGCGATGACCGCGTCTGCTGGTGTGCTGGTCGCGTCGACCAACAAACTGGTCGCATCGGGCGGCGCAATGACCGCGTCTGCTGGCGTGCTGGCCGCGTCGACCAACAGGCTGGTCGCATCCACCAGTGTGCTCGCCGTATCAGTCGATGGGTTGACCGCATCCGATGTGCTGCGCGCGTCCGCCGATACGCCGCCCGCATCCGCCGATTGAGCGCGGCTGTCGGCCGCCTCGGAGGTCGTGGAGTCACGCCCGATGGCGCCGTCCGCATTTGGGCTCGAACTCGACGAGCACGCCAGAAGAGATCCAGCGAGAAGGAGTCCAGCAAATTCAAGAAGGGTCGACGATGGTCTGTGCCGCATAGCGCGCGACGGTACCACGAAACGACAATCACGCCACTTTTACAGGGCCGGAGAGTAGGCGCCCCGAAGTTCATTGGCCAACGTGAAGAATCGCGGATCTGCAGTCCACATCTGGAATCCCCCGACCATTGCGGATGCCAGGATGTTTACGTCGATCCAGCCGACACCTCGCCCGAATAGTCGTCGCTCACGCACAAACTCCACGACTTCCTGGTGGGCAACCGTGTTGGCTTGGTGCATCTGCGCGTAAGCTTCAAGAAGATTGCTTCCTCCGCCACCTACATCGCCGACCAGCAATTCGCCGAAAACCATCTCGTGGCCAACGACCTCGTCGCGACCAAGAAGTTCGTCAAGGCCGCTGGCAAATGGCTCACGGCCGGCCAAAAACCGAATCCAGACCGAAGTATCCACCAAGACCATCACGCTGCCCTACGGCTTTTCGGCTGCTCCCTTCGGCGGGGCACGTCGCGAGCGTGTGGGTCGGCGCCACGAAGCGCGCGCAACCGTTCATAGGCGGCGTGCCGAACAAGCGCCTCAAGGCCGAGCCTAACCGTGTCTGTGTCGGTGCTGGCATGGCACGCAACTTTGGCACGCCGAAGCAGTTCCTCGTCGATGTGCATGGTCTTCTTCATACCGCTGATGCTACCATACCTAGATGGCCAAATCAGCCATATCACTCGGCAATCAGAAATTGGCCAAAGGGAGAATTGCCCATGAAAAAGCCCACCCCTTGCAAGACCGTGGACGAATACCTTGCGGGCGTGCCCGAACCTGCGCGTAGCACCTTGCAAAAGGTTCGCGCGACGATTCGGGCCGTGGCGCCGCCCGAGACCACCGAGGGCATCAGCTGGGCGATGCCGATGTTCCGCTACAAGGGAATCCTAATTGGGTTCGCCGCCTTTTCCCATCATTGCAGTCTGTTTCCGGGTGCCGCCGTGATTGCCGCCTGCAAGAACGAACTCAAGGATCTGCACACCTCGAAGGGCACCATCCAGTTCCCCTTGGACAAGCCCCTGCCCGTCGGCCTGCTGAAGAAGCTGGTAAAGGCAAGCGTCGCAGAGAATCAGCGCAAGAAACGTTAAAACGAGAGGCTGTGCGCTAGTGTCCGCCCAGCTTTTCCAGTCGGTCGACGATGTCACCGGCAGCATTGGGGCGGGACAAACTGCGCATGGCGGTGGCCATGGATTGGCGGCGGCCGGGATCGGCCAGCAATTCGGTCAGCAATTGGGCCAGATCGGTGCCGGTGGAAGTGCGTTGATTGAGCACAATGGCCGCGCCGGCCTGGGCAAAGCGGGCGGCGTTCTTGCTTTGGTGGTCGTCGGTCGCGGTGGGCAGGGGGATCAGGATGGCGGGTCGGCCGGCAATGGCGAGTTCGGCCAGGGTCAAGGCCCCTGCGCGTCCAATCACCAGGCTGGCCTGATGATAGGCAGCTGCCATGTCGTCAATGAAGGGTCGCACTTCAACCTGGTCGGCGACGCCTATAATTCGATAGCGCTCAGAACAGCGAGCTTGGTCGGTCGGCCCAGTCTGATGGACAGAGGCGGGCAATGAACCAGCCTTGGCCAATTTCTCGAAAGCGGCCAGTACCAATTCGTTGACCGCGCGGGCACCTTGACTGCCACCCACCACCAAGATGTGCGGCGTGCTTGAATCGGTGCCAGAGCCAGCCGTCAGATTGGCCACCAGCTTGCTGCGCACGGGATTGCCGATGGTCTCGGTCTTGCGCGGCGGAAAGAATCGCCCGGCTTCATCAAAGGCGACTATCACCTTGCGAACCAGGCGCGACAGAATCCGATTGGTGATGCCAGGAACGCTGTTCTGTTCTTGAATGGCGGTGGGGTAGCGCAAAAGCGCCGCAACCAGCACCAAAGGTCCCGAGGCATAGCCACCCACGCCCAAAACCGCGTCGGGACGAAAACGCCGCAAGATCGCCAGTGAGCGAAAGAAAGCCTTGGGCAGAAGAAAGAGGCTGCGCAGAGCCGCCATAAAGCCCACGCGTTTGAGGCCGCTCACTTCCAGCAGTTCCAGTGGGTAGCCAGCGGCAGGCACAGCGCGCGCTTCCAGTCCGCGTGATGTCCCTACGAACAGTACCTGGCCGCCACGCCGGACGACTTCCTCGGCGACCGCGATGCCGGGGTACAGATGACCGCCGGTTCCGCCGCCCGCAATCAACAGGCGCATGTCACGACTTGGCCTCGACGACGACCCGCACGTCTGGCCCGTCACTGCGCCGATTCTTGGACACGCGACTGCGCCCCAGGTGCAGCGACTGCCAGAGCGAAAGCGGAACGGGCTCGGGATTGCGCGCCGAAATGTTCGCCAGCACGCCCGCCATGAACAGGCTCATCACCAAAGCCGTACCGCCGTAGCTGACAAGGGGCAGCGGCAATCCCTTGGTGGGCAGAAGGCCCAGAACCACGCCCATGTTGACCAAGGCCTGCAGGCCAAAAAGCAGAGTTATGCCGAAGGCCAGGTAGCAACCAAAGACGTCGCGGGCCCGCGCGGCCGCACGCAAGCCGCGCCAAACCAGGACCGTGAAGGCCAGCAAAACCGCCAGCACACCAACCAGGCCCAGCTCTTCGCCAATGATGGCCAGGATGAAGTCAGTGTGGGCCTCGGGAAGGAAGAACAGCTTCTGATGACCTTGGCCCAGTCCCTGGCCAAAGAGGCCGCCTGAACCCACGCTAATGAGCGATTCGTACAATTGGTAGCCCGAGTCGCGGCGAAATTGCCAGGGATAGAGGAAGGCGAGAAAGCGCCGCATGCGCCAAGGCGCGCCCGCAATGAAGACCTTCCACCCAATGGGCGCCGCCACCAACACACACAACAGCAAATAGCTCGTGCGTGTGCCCGCCACGAACAGTAGCCCCAAGGCCGTGACCCCGATAATGACCGCGGTGCCGAGGTCCGGTTGCTTGAGGAGCAACGCCAGAAAAACCCCCGTGACCAACAAGGGCGGCAAAAACCCGACGGAGAAGCTCTTGACCTTCTCAGCCTTGCGCGCGAGCAAGACGGCCAAATAGAGCGCCAGGGCAAACTTCGCCAGCTCTGATGGCTGAAACGACAGGCCACCCAGGCGGAACCAGCGCACAGCCCCGTTGATCGCCGGCCCCAACTTCAACACCGCGGCCAGCAGAATCATGGACAGGAACAGCAGGGGATAGGCGAATCGGCGGTACACCGAGTAGTCGAGCCGCATGCCCAGGGCGAAGGCCATCAAGCCGACCGCGCCATAGACTGCTTCACGCCTGAGAAAGAAGGTCCAGTCGCCATAGGTCTTGGCCGCGAACGCCGCCCCTGCCGAAAACACCATCACCACCCCGAAACCGGTCAAGCCCAGTATGGTCGCAACCAGCAAACGGTCCGGCCCCTGTGGCAGCGGCCCACTGCCGGGCAGCGTCCGTTTCGGCGCGCCCCAGCCGGCCACGCGTTCACGCAGGCTCATCGACCCTCCGGCAGGCCGCCGCGCACCACGCGCCTGTGAGCAATGATCTGTTTGACCGCGGCGCGAAATACTTCGGCCCGATGCTCGTAGTTGCGAAACATGTCGAAGCTGGCGCAGGCCGGTGAGAGCAAGACAGCATCTCCACTGCGCGCCATGGTCGCTGCCTGCGCCACCGCCTCTTCCATGCTGGCGGCGGTTTCGACTGGCACGGCCGGCGCCAAGGCCTCGCGCAGCTTGGGCGCCGCCTCGCCGATCACCACGGCGCCACGACCCACTTGCCGCATGACCTTGGCCAAAGGCTCATACGAGCCGCCTTTGTCACGCCCACCCGCAATCAGAACCACGGGGCGCGGGAAGCGATCGAGCGCAGCCACTACCGCGCCGACATTGGTGCCCTTGGAATCGTCGTAGAAGAAGACACCGTCGAGCTCGCCCACCATTTCCATCCGGTGAGGCAACGCCCGAAAGGCCACTAGGGCATGACGGGCTTCGGCCGGCAAGGCCCCGGCCAGACGTCCGGCCACCAGCGCCGCCAAGGCGTTTTCCAGGTTGTGCCGGCCAATCAATCCCAGAAGATGGGCGGGATAGTATTCGATGGGTCCGCCGGCCAAGCGCACGCACAGGGCGTCGCCGTCGACCCAGCCCCCCACGCCCAACGCACGCCGGGTTGAAATCTGCACGCATTGGCTGCGAATCCCCTTGGCCATCGCTTCGACCAACGGATCATCCACGTTGATAACGGCAAAATCAGCCGGGGTTTGCGCGGCAAAGATGCGCGCCTTGGTCGCGGCGTAGGCCTCCAGCGTGCCGTGGCGATCCAAGTGGTCAGGCGAGACATTGAGCACCACGGCCACCTGTGGGCGAAACGACTCGACGGTTTCGAGCTGAAAACTCGAAACCTCCAGCACACACGCGCCCCCCGGCTCGGCAGCCGGCGTGCCCACCGCTTCGGCCAAGGGCACACCCAGATTGCCGCCCACGAAGGTCGGACGTCCATTGGCCGCAAGAATGGCGCCGCACAAAGTTGTTGTGGTCGACTTGCCATTGGTGCCGGTGATGGCGACCATGGGCGCGTCGACGAACCACGATGCCAGTTCCAACTCGCCGGTGATGGTGGCGTTGCGTTTGCGCGCGGCTTCGACCTCGGGCAAGGGCGGTACGCCGGGCGACAGAACAATGATGTCGGCGGCGAGAAAGATTTCGGCCCGGTGCCCGCCCAGCTCCTGCTTGGCAGCCGCGGGCAACTGCGCCAGCGCGGCACCGAGCTTCTCGGCCGGTTGTGCGTCTGTGACGGTGACCTGGGCGCCGCGAGCGGCACACAAGCGGGCAGCCGCCACACCCGAGCGTCCCAATCCCACGACCAGGACCTTCTTGCCAAACAGGGCGCGCTGATAGAGCTGCATCAACGGACTTTCAGTGTGAGAAGCAAGCCCAGCACCGCGCAGGAAAACGAAACGATCCAGAAACGCACCACAATGCGCGACTCGGGCCAGCCCATCTTTTCAAAATGGTGGTGAATGGGTGCCATCAGGAAGATGCGCTTTTTGGTGGCCTTGTAGTAGCCAACCTGGATTACGTCGGAGAAAATCTCCACCACGAAGACACCGGCAATGACCGGAAGTGACAGCTCAGTCTTGGTGGCCAGGGCGACGAAGCCAATGGCCCCGCCCAAAGCCAGCGCGCCCACGTCGCCCATGAAAACCTGCGCAGGATGGGTGTTGTACCAAAGGAACCCAATGCTGGCGCCGACGATGGATCCGCAAAAAACTGTCAACTCGCCTGCGCCACGCACGTGGGCCATGCCCAGGTAGTGGGCAATGTTGAAGCCCGCCAGGGTTTGGCCAGCGGCATAGCTCAACAACATATAAGTGAAGGTGCAGGCGATGACTGGGCCAATGGCCAATCCGTCGAGCCCATCAGTCAAATTGACTGCATTGGACGTGCCCATGACCACAATGACCAAACCGAACAGGGCGTAGGCAAGCGCAGGAATGATCGGGGAATGGCGTTCGAAGTTGAGCAGCGGAACCGCCAGGTGAAGCCGCACCGACGGGTCCAGGGCGTCGCCATAGAACAGCCATCCCACTGCCACCGCGCCCAATACGAATTGGACCAGCAGCTTGATCTTGCCCGGCACGCCGCGCTTGTTCTTCTTCGTGAGCTTCAGGTAGTCGTCGACAAAGCCCAGCGCGCCGTAGCCCACGGTCACGAACAAGGCCGGCCAGACCAGCGGGCTGGTCAGATCGCACCACAGGATGGTCCCCGTGACGAGAGCCATGATGATGAGGGCGCCACCCATGGTCGGGGTGCCCTGCTTGGACGCGTGGGTGGCGGGTCCGTCGTCGCGGATGATCTCGCCCAGTTGACGTTCGCGGGCGCGGCGGATGAACCACGGCGCGAGAGCAAAGGTGATGAGCAGCGAGGTCATGGTCGCCAACATCGCCCGCGTCGAAACGTAACGAAAGACGTTGAGGAATCCGAAACTGCCGCGAAAGTGCGCAAAGAGGTGAAACAGCATGATCTAGAACTTCTTTCGCAGGGCCTCTACCGCGCGTTCGAGCCGCATGCCACGCGAAGCTTTCACCAAGATCCAGTCACCCGGTGAAGACCAAGTCGACACCGCTTGTGCGGCGGCTTCTGCATCGGCAAAAACCAGGGCGCGACTGGCCGGCAGACCCGCGGCAACCGCGCCTTTCGCGATCGCGGCGCCAAGCGATCCCACGACGGCCAAACCGGCCACGCCGATCTTGACTGCCTCGCGGCCGATGGCTTCGTGCAAGGCCGCGGCCGAATCGCCAAGTTCCAACATGTCGCCCAGGATGGCGAAGGCGTGGCCAAACCGGCCAGCTGATCCCACCAGTGTGCGCAAGGCAGCGGACATGGATGTCGGGTTGGCGTTGTAGCAGTCGTCAAGCAAGGTGCGCCCGCCGAGCGAAAGCACATGCGACCGGTGCGGTGGCAGGGTCGCGTTTTCCAACGCCGTCGCCGCTGGCAAGATCGAAACCCCAAGCGCATGGGTCACCGCCAGCGCCGCCGCAGCGTTGCGCGCGTTGTGCTCACCCGCCAGCGACAGACGCACAACGACCGGCTGGTAGCCGACCGACAAGCGGACAAGCGATCCCGCCGCGCCAGCCGGGATGAATTCCATGATGCGCACAAAGGCGCGCGCCGAAGAAACGCCGGCGAAGCCGAATCGGCGCTGGCGCGCCTCGGGCAGATGGGCCACCAGCGGGTCAAGCAGCGGCTCGTCGACCGGCAGCACGGCAATTCCGTTGGGCGCCAGGCCGCCGAAGATCTCGCCCTTGGCCCGCGCCACCGCATCGAGCGATCCCAAAAGCCCGAGGTGCGCGCCCGCCACGTTGGTCACTAACCCAACGTGCGGCTCGGCGATGCGCGCCAGATAGGCGATTTCGCCCGGCGCGCGCATGGCCATTTCCAGCACCCAGAAATCTTCCTTGCCCGTGGCTTCCAGCACAGTGAGCGGCAAGCCCACGTCGGTGTTGAGGTTGCCCTGTGTGCGCAACACCGAGCCGGCCGATCCCAACGCCGCTGCGATGAGTTCCTTGGTCGTGGTCTTTCCGTTGGAACCAGTGACGCCCACCACGCGGCCGCGATACTGCTGGCGCACGGCCGCTGCCAAGGCGCCTAGGGCCTTGCGTGGATCCGCCACGGCAATGACCGGGATCTTGCGGCAGCCAGCCGGCCGGCCCCGTTCCGCAGCCACAACCACCGCGGCTGCTCCTGCCTTGGCCGCGGCAGCGCAGAAGTCGAAACCGTCGACGCGCTCGCCGGGAAGGGCGAAGAACAGGCTCCCGGTTCTCACTTGCCGACTGTCGCTGGCGGCCCCGACGAATCGGGCCGTGCCGAGGGCAGTCGGCGCGCCCACAACAGTTCCCCCCATGGCCTTGCGAGCAAACGCCAGGGTGCGCTTCGCCGGTCCGATCATGCGGCACCTCCCGGACGACTGTGGCGGGCCGCGAACGCCGCCGCCGCAACCTCGCGGTCGTCGAAGTGGATCTTTTGCGTGCCCAGGATCTGGTAGTCCTCGTGGCCCTTGCCTGCAATCAGCAGCATGTCCCCCGGCCGCGCCAGCGCCACGGCCAGCTCGATGGCCACGCGGCGGTCGGGCTCGACATGAAAGCCCGAGAGTCCTTGGCGCAACTCAGGGGCGGTTCGGCGAGCAATGCCGGTCTTCTCCACGCCCGCCACGATCATGTCGATGATGACGGCCGGATCGTCGGTGCGTGGGTTGTCCGAGGTCACCACCACCACATCCGCGCGCTCGGCCGCGGCTTGGCCCATGCGCGGGCGTTTGCCCTGGTCGCGTTCGCCGCCACATCCGAAAACGACCAAGACGCGGCCGGTGCCGAGCGGTCGCAAAACATCGAGCGCCCGTTCGAGCGCGTCCGGCGTGTGCGCGTAGTCGACCAGGCACAAGACGTCGGCGGTATTGGCCACCCGTTGCAGGCGACCCGGAACTCCCTGCACCTTGGCAAGTCCAGCGGCGATGGCGTCGCGGTCAATGCCGTGGGCCAGGGCCATGCCAGCGGCGAGCAGCAGGTTGGACAGATTGAAGTCGCCCACGAGCGGTGACGTGATTTCAAGTGACCCAGCCGGCGTGGCCAGTTTCACGCGGGTCCCGTCGAGTCCCAGCCGGCGGTCGAGCACGGCCACGTCAGCGCCGCGCGGTTGGTGAGTCAGGGTCAGCACCCTGCCGCGCACTTCGGGGCGCATGGCCAGGCCCGCCTCGTCATCCGCGAAGAGCACGGCCACGCCATTGGCCGAAAGCAACTCGCGGAAGAGAATTGCCTTGGCCGCTCGGTAGCGCTCCATGGTGCCGTGGTAGTCGAGGTGGTCCTGCGTGATGTTGGACAGGCCGGCGACGCGAAAACGACAGCCGTGCAGTCGCCCTTGATCAAGGGCGGCCGACGATGCCTCCAGCACCACGTCGGTGCAGGCCTCGCCCTTCATCTGCGAAAACAGCGAATGCAATTGCAGCGCCCCCGGCGTGGTGAGCGGTGCTTCTTGCGCCTTGCCGCCGAATCGATAGCCCACGGTCCCGATCACGCCGGGTCGCCGGCCGGCAGCCGCGAAGATCCCCTCCATCAAGTAGGTGGTCGTAGTCTTGCCGTTGGTGCCGGTTACCGCGGTCAGGGTCAAGGCCTGCGCAGCCTGGTCGCGATTGGCCGCCACTTGGCCGAGAGCCAGCCGGGCGTTGCCCACGATCACCAGCACACCTGCGCCCGCGGACGCCACGCCACTTTCTTCGGTGAGGATGGCGGCCGCTCCCTTGGTTCTTGCGTCGTCGATGAAACGCCGGCCGTCGACTTTGGTGCCTGGAATCGCGACAAAGAGATCCCCGGGCTGCACCAAGCGCGAATCGTCGCGCACCTCGCGGATCACAATCTCGCCGTCGCCGCCCGCGATGCGCGCGTCTGGAATTCCCTGCAACAGATCAGACAGCCGCAAGTTCATCCTCCGCTGCGGAACAAGACCCGGCAGGGCGTGCCGCGCGCCCCGGGGCCAGGAGCAGGGGTTTGTTTGGCGGCGATTCCGCTGCCGTCGGGCACAAGATCGACGCCCGCGCGCCGGGCGGCTCGCACCGCCTGGCCCAAAGTCATGCCGACGAAATCCGGAATGGCGGCGTCGAGCTTACTTTCGACAGAGGGTTGCCCGTCGCTAGCTGGGTCAGGCTGCTCCAGGACCGATGCCACTGCGGGTCCATCCTCGACCTGGACTTCCTCCACAGAGGCCACGGGTTCGTCGACGCCCGGACCTTCCACCTCGTTGGTGTCGGCCTGTTCCCGGCGAGCCTTTTCGATTTTTGCATCGCGTGCCTGCCGGGCCGCGATTGCGACTGCCGTGGTTGACGGAGGAACTCCCAGATAGCGCAGGGTTGCCTCGGCGATCTCTTTGAACACCGGAGCCGCGACCAGACCGCCGTAGTGTACGCCGTGTGGCTCGTCGACCATCACCGCGATCACCACGCGGGGATTGTCGGCCGGCACGATGCCGACAAAGGCGGCCAGGTACTTGCTCGGATCGTAGCGCCCATTGCTGACCTTCTGGGCGGTGCCGGTCTTGCCCGCTACGGGATAGCCGGGGATGGCGGCCAGCTTGGCGGTTCCGTCCTCGGTCACACCCTGCATAATCGTGAGCATGGTGCGCGCCGTGCTTTCGGACAGGATGCGCGCTTCGGGCCGCGCTTCGGCGGGCTGGGGCACGGGCTCACTGTGGCCATCGGCGCTGACGAAACGAACCGCGAGCTTGGGCGGATGATAGATGCCACCGGATGCGATGGCCGCGTACGCAGTCGCCATCTGCAGGGGCGTGACGGTCAGGCCCTGGCCGAAGGCGTGCGTGGCAAGTTCGATCTCACCCCAGCGTGCAACCGGGCGGATGGTTCCCCGTCGCTCCCCCGGCAGACCGACCCCGGTGGGTCGGCCGAAACCGAATCGGTCAATGACGCGGGCCAGGGCTTCCTTGCCGATGCGGCGGGCGATCTTCACCGTGCCGATGTTGCTCGAATACTTGAACACCTCGGCCGCGGTCAGCATGCCCTTGGGGTGGTCGTCACGGATGTGGAACTTGCCCACCTGCATCTGCCCCATCAGGCAGTCGAAACGATCGTCGGGCCGAAGCTTTCCCGCGTCGAAGGCCGCGGAAAAAGTCACCGTCTTCATGATCGACCCGGGCTCGTAGGCGTCCGTGATGGCCCGGTTGCGCGCACCCCGCTCGGCGGCGTCCGAGGGATTGTTGGGGTTGTAGCCAGGCACGCTGGCCATGGCCAGAATCTCGCCGGTGTGCGGATCGATCATGACCGAGGTGGCCGCCTTGGCGCCGTGCTTGGCCACCGCGGCTTCCAGCGTTCGTTCGGTCACATAGGTCAGGTACTTGTCGAGGGTCAGCACCAGATCCTTGCCCGCGCTGGCCGAGGCATCGACGGTGCCTTCCATCAACAGATCCCGGCCGAAGCGGTCGTGAATGCCGGTGACCTCAACCCCGCTGCCGTGCAGGGCCTCATCGTAGGCCAACTCGATCCCGTCGAGTCCGTGGCCTTCCAATCCGGCGTGCCCAAGCACGGTGGAGGCCAGCTCGTTGTTGGGGTAAACGCGTCGGGATTCCTTGCGCACACTAACGCCGGGCAAGGCCAGGGCCAGCGCCGCTGCGCTTTCCTGCGGCGAAACCCGCCGCTTCACCCAGGCAAAATGGCTGGTCTTCTTCGCCGCGATGGCCTTGTCGAGCTCGCGCGGATCGAGGTGCATGGCCTTGGCCAATCGGGGAATGGCGTCCGGCACATAGGCGAGCTGGCGCGGATTGCAGAACACGGAATCGAGATCCGTCGTGGAAGCCAGCTCGGCCCCGCGCCGGTCGAGAATGCGGCCTCGACGGGGCGCGATTTCGATATCGCGCAGGTAGTTGCTCTCGGCCCACTCGCGAAGCTGGTCCGCCTCGTGAATCTGAAGCTGGAGCGCGCGGCGGCCGATCGAACCACCCAGCCCGAGCAGCACCAGCCCGCACAGGACGATCCGCACACGTGTCCACCGCGTCGGCATGAGCTAGCGAGTTCCCTTCCCAGGTGCCGCAAGCGCGAGCTGCCGGATATTCTCTGGCGCGGCTGGCCGCATGAGCAGCTTGTCCCGCGCAAAGGGGATCACGCGATCCGGGTCTTTCAACATCCCGATTTCGATCTCCAGGAAGCGCCGCTGTTCGACCAGTTGGCGGTGAACGCGCTCTGCATCGCCGAGTGCCAATGCCACTTCCAGCCGTTTGGCGTGTACAGCCACGTGGCCGAGGGCGCCCAGCGTGAGGCCCAGAATGACAAAAGCGATCACCGCGAGGCTCGCGCGCGGTCGCCGCCGACCCGAGCCGAACAAGGTGGTTGCCGCCTCGGGCGCGGGAGAGGGGCCAGACGCAGCTTTCACGCAGGCAGCCTTTCTATCGCGCGAAGTTTCGCCGATCGGGCGCGCGGATTGCGCTGAAGTTCGTCGTCAGAGGCCGTGACCACGTGCTTGGTGAGGATGCGGAAGCGGGGAGCATCGGGTGCGGCGGGATCCCCGGCGGCCAGCGCCCTGAACCTGCGTTTGGCCACCCGATCCTCCAGCGAGTGAAAGGAGATGACCACCAAGCGCGCCCCGGGACGCAAACAGCCGGGGGCGTTTTGCAGAAAACGATCCAGCTCGCCCAGCTCGTCGTTGACGGCGATGCGCAGGGCCTGGAAAACCCGGGTTGCCGGATCCTTGTTCTCTCGCCGCGGAACCGTGCGGGCGACCAGACTGGCGAGCGCCCCGGTCGTGGTCAGCTCGCCGTTGGCGCGCGCATTGGCCACGGCCCGCGCGATCTTGCGCGCGAAACGCTCCTCGCCCAGGTCTTGCAGGATGCGCGCGAGTTCTTCCTCGTCCACGCGCTGGATGAGATCCGCGGCTGTCTCGCCTTGCGACTGGTCCATGCGCATGTCGAGCGGGCCGGTTCGCCGAAAGGAAAAACCGCGTTCGGGCTGGTCGAGCTGAACTGAGGAGACGCCCAGATCCGCAAGGCAGCCATCGAGAGGAAGCGCGTTGGCTTGCTCCAGCACGGAGCGAACTTGCGAGAAGGGAGCGTGAACCAGGCGCACGCGGTCGCCAAAGGCCGTCAGGTTCTCGTTCGCTAGCTTGAGGATCTGCGCATCCCGGTCGATGCCGATGACCCGGCCGTTGGGAGCCGAGCGCTCGATGATCGCGCGCGCATGGCCGCCAAACCCGACCGTGGCGTCGCAGTACTGGCCCGAGTCCTTCGGACACAGAAAAGCCATCGCCTCCTCAAGGAGGACCGGAAGGTGCGGAGCGTCAGAGTCAGCTCTTGTCATGGGTCCGTGCACGCAATCTTGAAGCGCCGCGGCAGCGGACTTGGTCTGGGCGGCGCAATAACTAATCGAGTCACCGGAATACTGCGAGCGGCCCGTGGGTTACAGCTGGGTCGCCGCGGTCGCGTCCAATCATCTCGCCCGCGATCACCCTGTCAAGTTTTGCCATCAAGATTTCCCCAATAATTGCGCGCAGATTGCCGCCGGAAGGACGAAAAACCAGCAATCTGGAGCGAGATTTTTTCGGACTAATTTTCTCTATTTTTTTGTGACCCAAATCACAGCAAGTTGAATGCCTAAACGCGCTAACCATGCTTGACTAAAGGACTCTTTTGCGCGATAACGCAGATTCAACCGACGGCACGGGCCAGGAGAAGGAGTGGTTGCCAATGGAAGCTAGGTTGTTCGGGCTGGACGCCAAAATGGATACGCTCCGGGCGAAGGTCGGGGGCTTTCCGGAGAAGTTGAAGCGAGACTACGAGAGCAAGCTCGACGTCTCCTGGCTCTTCCACGACAACGCCCTAGAAGGGGTCGTGCTCTCCTACTCAGAGCTGAAGGCCGCCATCGATCAGCGGATCATCAGCGACGTGTCTCTCATCCCCATGTACGAAGAGGTGAGGAACCACAAGTCGGCGGTCGATTTTATCCGCGAAACCGCGCGGTTGAAGAAGGCCCCCGACGTGGACCTGGAGTTCATCCGCAAGCTCTACGCCATGGTCACGCCGGACGCGGTGGCCAAGGGCTGTCCCTATCGCAAGGAAAACCCACTGCACCGGCTCTACTATCACGAGATCGCGCCACCCGAGAAGATCGGGTACAAGATGCGCAAGCTCGGGGAATGGTTGGAATCGGCCGAGTTCGCCAGCATGCACCCCATCTTGCAGGGGGTGAAGGTTCAGTTCCGTCTGTTGCAGGCCTACCCGTGGACGCAAAATTCGGGCAAGGTGGCGCGCCTTCTCAGCAATTATCTCCTCTTGCGGGCCGGCTACGTGCCTGCGGTGGTCCATTCCATCGATCGACAGCGCTACTACGAGACCCTGCGCCACGAGAACGAAGGCCTCATCAATCTCGTCCTCGAATCGCTGGAGAACAGCATGGACACCACAGCCAAGTTCTTCGACGAGCTGTCGGGCCTCCGCCTCCGCTACGCAAGCTAGTTCTTAGCTAGTCCTTCCTCTTTGCTGGACAGGGCGCTATAAGCCCGCTCAAACATGAAGAGCAACAGCGGCGAAGCTCTCAAACGGTTGGCGGGCGTTGCGGCTGCAAAGCTGGTCGTCGATGGCATGGTGTGTGGCATGGGCACGGGTTCCACAGCTCGTTTCTTCATCGAAGAAGTGGGCCGCAGGGTCAGGGAGGACGGTCTCCACGTCACCGCGGTGCCCACGTCATTCCAATCGCGCCTGCTGTGCCAGCAATACGGCATAACTCTGCGCGATGCCCAGGACTGCCAGCGGATTGACTTGGCGGTCGACGGTGCGGACGAAGTCGACCCGGATCTCAACGTCACAAAAGGCGGAGGGGCGGCCCACACCATGGAGAAGCTGGTGGCCAGCATGGCGAGGCAGTTCGTCGTCGTGGTGGACGAAAGCAAGCTGGTTCCGCGCCTGGGGACCACCATCGACATCCCCATCGAGGTCATCGTTCCGGCGCTTGGCTATGTCACCGACGTGATCACACGCATGGGCGGCCAGCCGCGCCTGCGCATGGGCGTCAAGAAGGATGGCCCGGTGGTGACGGACAACGGCCAGCTCGTCCTCGACGTCAAGTTTGGCCCCGAGGTCAATCTGCGTGAGGTCGATGCCCGCCTGCATGACACGCCTGGTGTGCTGGAAACGGGTTTGTTCTTCGATCTGGCGTCCAAGGTCCTGGTCGGCCTGTCCGACGGCATGATCGTGAAGACCCTCGAACGCAAGGTTTGAGGCGGTTCCCATATCAGAGCCCAGAGCTGCTATTCTCAAAAACCGTGACCTGCCCACGAGTGCAAGGCTTCTGCAATACTCACGCGGCGGCATGTCTCGGGACGCATGGCGAGAAAGGACCCAGATGCAAAGGGTGGTTCGGTCTTCTCTTATCCTCACGTTTTTGGCGACAGTGCTTGGCGGCGCTGGCTGCTCGTCAGCCCACAACGATGGCAACAGCAACAAGGATGCAGGCTTGGCCGCTGGGGGCATCTCGGCCGCAGGCGGCGCACTGGCCGCGGGCGGTGCGCCGGCCGCTGGTGGCACATCCGCCGCTGGCGGTGCTCTGGCCGCTGGCGGCACGCCGGCCGCGGGTGGTACATCGGCCGCTGGCGGCATCCCGATTGCTGGCGGTAGCTTGGCCGCTGGCGGCAGTTCCCTGTTTGCAAGCGGCGGCGCCGGTGCCAGCAAGCCCGATGCGGGCGACGCCGCAAAGCCCGATGCGCCCGCAGACACTCGCCCCACGGTCGACGGTGGAAACGTGGTCAAGCTTGATGCGCCGGTGGTGCCCGGCTCAGGCACAGTGCTCGAATCCAGCGTGTTGAGGCTCGAAGTCACGGCCAGCCCCTACTCCTACAAGGTCACGGAAAAATCCTCGGGCGAGGTGCTGGTATCCCAGTCAGGGTCGACTCTCACGGTCGGCGGAACCGCGTCGGCCTCAACCAGCGCCAGCGGCTTTGCCACCAGCGCCACAACCCTGGATGCGAACCTGGCCTTGAGCGGCTCGAACACAGCCCACGTGAAATTCACCTTCACCAGTCCTGAAGTGCTGCAGGTCATTGTCTCCACCACCAGCGGCACCGCGACCAATGTGAAAGAACAGTTCAACGATCAGAACGAGCACTACTACGGCATTTGGGGCTATCACCTCGGTACCAGTGGCAACCTCGACAACCGCGGGGCTGACCACGACTTGCTCGGATTGCAGACGAATTCCGACATCAACTACAGCAGTGCCCGCGCCCCGTTTTATTTGACCTCAAAGAAATACGGCATCTACGCCGAATCGATGGCCAAGGGTCACTACACGATTGCGGTGGGCGGCAAGACCAGTTTCAATTTCGATAGCCCACAATTGCAGTACGACATCATCTATGGTCCGACCTATGCGGACGTTCTGGGCCGCTACAACACTCTGGCCGGCCCTTCGTTCATGCCCCCGACCTGGGCCTTTGATTCCATTTGGTGGCGCGACGATCATCACGACGACTGGTCCGCGCAGGGTGTGGCGAGCAGCCAGGCCCTGGTCATCAAAGACGCGGACAATCTGCGGCTCAACCAGATTCCGGCTTCGGCCATCTGGATTGACCGGCCGTACGGTACCCCGCAGGGTCAGACCGGCACGGCCGGCGGCTGGGGCAACATGGATTTCGACAAGACATTCCCCGATCCCGCGCAAATGATCACGGACCTCAATACCCGGGGAATGAAGCTGATCCTTTGGACCGCCAATCGGTGCTTCAATCAGCTTCTGACCGAAGCGCAGGCCAACAAGTACAACTTCGCTGTCAACACCTACACCACCTCGCCGGCCGCGGATCTGAGGATCACCAAGGCCTATGATTGGTTCAAGTTGAAACTGGACACCCTGGTGAAACTGGGCGTGCAGGGCTACAAGATCGACCGGGGCGAGGAAGGCGAACAGCCGGATTCCGCGCAGAACGAGGACGTCTACCTATTCCACAAGCTGTCCTATGAGGGGATGTCGTCTGCCTACAAAGATGACCTTCTGATCTTTGCCAGAAATGTATTCGACAAGTCGCGACAGTATTCTGGTCACTGGAGCGGCGATCCCGCTGCCAGCTTTGCCGGCTTGATCGCTTCGGTAAAGATTGGATTGAGGGCCGGCGCCATCAACTTTCCAATCTACGGCTCGGATGCCGGCGGATACAATGGCACGCCCAACAAGGAGGTCATGGCGCGGTGGATTGAGTTCAACGCGTACACCTCCATGATGGAGATTTTGATCGGACCCAACCGGACGGTTTGGACCGACTTCGATTCGGAGTTGATCACTATCGCCAAAACGCAGACCCAGGCGCATCACGATTTGATTCCGTACAGTCGGTCGTATGCGTACGCGGCCACCCAGACCGGCATGCCGATCATGCGGGCCATGATTCTGGAATACCCGGACGACGCAAGCGTCGCCGATACCTGGAATCAGTTCATGTACGGCGGCGAGATCCTTGTCGCTCCGGTCACCACCGCGGGCGCCACCAGCCGCTCGGTCTATTTGCCTGCCGGCAAGTGGATCAACTACAACGACAAGATAACGATTTCTGCTGGCGGCACCAGCGTCACCGCTTCCGCGCCCTTGGCCACAATCCCGCTCTACGTGAAAGAAGGGGCGATCATTCCGCGCGGCGATATCCTGAAGTCCAACAACAACTGGACGACCAACTGGGCGGCAAACCTGAGGATTGAGGTCTTTCCGAGCGCGACCAGCAGCAGCTCGTTCGACTACTACACCGGCAGTGCCGTGCAGACCATCACAGCCTCCCTGTCCAGCGGCACCATCAACGTCGAATTTGGCGATCTTGGCACCAACGGAAAGCTGGAGGTGTACTGCAACGGCAATTCCGGGGTCGTGCGCAACGGCGTGACCCTCACCTCAGGAACCGACTTCACCTACGACGCGACCAAGAAGCTGCTGACCGTGTCGTTCACCGGCGCAACCAAGCTCCAGATCAACGGAACGGCCAGCATTTTTTAGGGGCTCGCGGTCTCCAACTACTTTTCCGGCAAGACCGCCGGGCAGTCGTTGAAGTGCAGGACCCGGCCCTTGCCGGCGCGCTTGCCGCACAAAAGGGCGTGGTCCGCGCGGCGGAGAAGCTCGTCCTGGTCGAT
>Ga0265316_10001496_pt1 | contig 25062 bp, 28 predicted proteins | sample 4522metaG_FD_202092 | JGI IMG/M metagenome (GOLD analysis project Ga0265316, IMG submission 202092) | Rhizosphere microbial communities from Carex aquatilis grown in University of Washington, Seatle, WA, United States - 4-5-22 metaG | ecosystem: Host-associated > Plants > Roots > Rhizosphere >... | reverse complement strand
CATTATAGTCGATTGTCTGTTAACCACCTCGTTGACGGCATTTCTTAAATTTGCAGAATTAACTACGTCTAACGGTCTGGATACGGCTTTGCCATTTCTTTCAACAATCGCCAATACCGGGGTTTTCTTTGTGCCTTTTCCCCGCCTATGTTTTGTGCCGTCTTTTCTCGGTTTGCCGCCAACGTATGTTTCGTCCACTTCGATAATTCCTTTGAGCATATCTGCCTGTGGTTTTTCGCTCATTGCCGCCCGTATCCTATGTGCAAGATGCCAAGCCGATTTATAGGAACCCAGCCCTAAATTCCTTTGCAGTTGTAAGGCAGACACGCCCTTTTTATGCGAACACATAGAATAGAACGCCTGAACCCATTGGCGAAGAGTGATATGGCTGCCCTGCATTATTGTGCCCACGGTTACCGTAAACTGGCCTCGGCAATCGTTGCATTGGATAACACCATCCCGAACCTTATCCGACTTGGCTTGTAATCTTGTTATTTTTATGCTCCCGCAATGAGGACAGGCAATGCCATTAGGCCACCTGATACCCTCAAGGGTTGCCCTTGCCTCGTCTTCGGTCAAACGTCCTACATCTATCGAAGCCATTTCGCCCAACCTATCAAATTTTGGTGGCATAAATTTCATTGTCTTTTCCTTAACATATAGGTTATTATGCCACCATTATAACCTATATATCCCGTTTTGTCAAGGACATTTTTTAAGTAACTACGCACTTGGCGGGGATTTTTCTTGACAAACTACCCCAAATATGTTAAGTCATAAGCGATATTTATTGACTATTTACGGGAACCAAATATGAGCAATTGCCCCAATTGCCAAAAAGACATACCAGAATTTAAGACAGAGCAAGCAACAATAAAGGCCGCCGATACTCAAGTGGATGGGTTAGCCATAGTTTGTCCCGAATGTCAGACCATCATTGGTGCAATAAATAACCCATCTCATACAATAGATATTGAAACACAGAAAAAAGCGCACGCTATTTTCAAAGACATAGCGCGAAAAGCATTAGGTTTTTAAGAAAATTCGCCCCGTTCTTTCCAAATTTTTCTTATTTCGCTTGACAAGTATGTTACTAATTTTATAGTTAGCCATATTATTAACCTAACCCAATTTACAGGAGTAAGATAATGGCTAAATGTCCCAAATGTGGCGAGTCAATCGACGAACCCAATGCCCCAAAGGCGACTATGGTAACAGCAAAAGGAGCAAAATTTGACGTACCAACAGTTGTAATAACTTGCCCCAAATGCGATACGGTTATTAGCGTAATTTATTCCCCTTTCGCCTTTTGGCAAGCGATGGAGAAGCGACTGAGGGATTTGGTAACAGATTTGGGTAAGTCGATTTTGAGTTAACAAGACGCTCTAATTCAGGATGTTCTTTTAGAAGCTTCTTAAGTTTCGCTGGAGTTAATCTATTAACATACTCCGAGGTATAACATCCACCTAACGCTTGAAGTTCATCTACTCTCATAGTCCTTTTCCTTTCAAAAATGTTAATTTGGGTAGTTTAGATTATTAGGTTTAGACCTTCCCCCTGCTTTGCCAAGGGAATAATTCCGAAATTTTTTAAAAAAAGTGTTTGACAAAGGTTTTTTGATATGATATCATTCCCATTATATCAGTAGGCTTAGTAGGATATACTTATATGGGACATAGGTTTAGAAAGGCAATATATGGGCTTAAAACAAGATATTAACGAACAAACGACAAATGACGCCATCATTCGGGATATCCGAAACGCGGTTGCAGGCCTTGGTTATGGAACAGTAACGATAAAGGTGCATAACTCAAAAATAACGCAAATCGAGATAACCCAGAAGAGACGCTACGATGACAGCGGTTTAGTTGAGAAAGGGGGTGGCATTTAGGATAAGCAGTATTTTGTGTCAAGCGGTCAGGCCGCGTTGACTAAAAAAGTAGTATAACGTTTGAATAAAAAATATTAATTGCCCGCAGGAACAACCAGTCATCTGGAATCCCCTGCCAGACAGTAAGGAGATTTTCAGATGAAGAAGTTAATTGTTGCAAGTTTGGTTGTTTTGGCAAGCGTTTTTACGAATATGGTTTCAGCAGGTGTTCCACTAAACAATGTTGAAGGAGTCGGGGGTATCGCATTTAACCCCCTTGCGTACACGGCGGGTACTGCCGGCGAGGCAAATACATTCTTCGGCGGAAACATCAGCAAGCCGCAGATTGGTTTGTGGCACATTAGTCTTCGCGAACCAGGTATCGACTGGACGACATTCGGCGTCGCGGAAACATTTTTCAAACGTGTCGAGCTTTCTTATGGCCACGAGTCACTCGACTTCACGAATTCCAAGACAATAAACAAAGACAACTTCGGAGCAAAAGTGCTGTTGCTTTCCGAAGGCGATATTCTGCCGGCGATTTCAATCGGAGGGGTCTTTAAAAACACCACACAAGACTTAGTACCCAACGCAACAAATTCAGGCGCTGACTACTATTTGGTTGGAACGAAGCTCATTAAGGCACTGCCATGGCCGGTGCTGTTATCCGGCGGCGTGCTTTCCACCCAGAGCCAGACGCTTGGCGTCCTCGGATTCAATAATGAAAGAAAAGAAGTGTTGTTCGGAAACGTTGATGTCCTCCTGCTGTCAAACGTTGCGGTCGGCTTCGAATACAAACAGGGAGCACATTACGACACCTGGAAAGATGCCAACTACTGGGATGGACACGTTGCCTGGTTTGTGAACTCAAACCTGACGTTGGTTGCGGCGTACGTCAATGCCGGGGACCAGGGATCAACGAAAGCATTTGGTCTCGGCGACGGACTCGTATTAAGCGCTCAGTACCAATTCTAAATTAAAAAAACTCGTATTGTAACGAAAGGAGTGTATTAAATGAGTAAAATTGACCAGAAACTGAAATCGGAATCGATACTGCTACACGGCGGGCAGGAGCCCGACCCGACAACCGGCTCGCGAGCCGTGCCGATTTACCAGACAAGTTCGTATCAGTTCAAAAACACCGAGCACGCCGCAAATCTGTTCGGCCTCCGGGAATTTGGCAACATCTACACCCGGATTATGAACCCCACCAATGACGTGCTCGAAAAACGAATCGCCCTTTTAGACGGAGGCTTCGGCGCACTGGCGGTTTCAAGCGGCCAGGCGGCAAGCACATTGGCAATTCTGAATATCGCGCAGGCAGGCGATGAGATAGTTTCCGCCGATAATCTTTACGGCGGGACATACAACCTGTTCCACTACACGCTGCCGAAGTTCGGGGTAAACGTCAAATTTTTCAAATCAAACGACCTTGCGGCGTTTCAAAAAGCCATAACGCCCCGCACAAAGGCAGTTTACGCCGAATCGATAGGCAACCCGAAATTGGACGTTGCGGATTTAGAGGGCATATCCAAAGTTGCCCACAAAAACGGCATTCCTTTTATTCTGGATAACACTTCGACGCCGTATCTTCTGCGACCATTCGACTTCGGGGTCGATATCATCGTGTATTCGGCGACGAAGTTTATAGGCGGGCACGGGACATCCATCGGCGGGTTGATTGTCGATTCAGGAAAGTTCGACTGGACAAACGGGAAATTCCCGCTGATTGCAAACGCGGACCCAAGCTACCACGGCCTGAATTTCGTCGAGGCGCTGAAACCATTGGGCAATATCGCCTACATTATCAAGGCCCGTGTAACTCTCTTGCGTGACGTCGGGGCCGCCCTATCGCCCTTCAACGCATTTCTGTTCCTTCAGGGACTGGAAACACTGCACCTGAGAATGCCGAGACATTCTGAAAACGCGCTGGCGGTAGCGAAATATCTGAGCAAGCACTCAAAGGTCTCGTGGGTAAATTACCCCGGTCTTGATTCAAGCCCGGATAAAGAAAGGGTGAAAAAATATCTGCCCAAAGGAGCAGGGGCAATTCTGGGCTTCGGGATTAAAGGCGGCTCGGAAGCAGGAAGAAAGTTTATCGATTCGCTGGAGCTGATTTCGCACCTTGCGAATATAGGAGACGCAAAGTCCTTAGCCATTCATCCGGCGACTACCACGCATCAGCAGTTGTCGCCCGAAGAGCAGATAGCGACCGGCGTAACGCCTGATTTCGTGCGATTATCAATCGGTATCGAACATATCGATGACATAATCGCGGATATCGAACAGGCATTGAAAAAGGTATGAACATAAGTAAGGAGAAATAAAATGAGCAGGATATTTAAAGATATAACCAGGACCATAGGCAATACGCCTTTGGTGCAACTGAACAGAATTACGGAAGGCCTGAACGCCACGGTATTGGCCAAGCTGGAGTCGTTCAATCCTCTTTCGAGCGTCAAGGACCGCATTGGAGTAGCAATGATAGAAGACGCAGAAAGACGAGGACTCCTTCACAAAGATTCGGTGATTATCGAGCCGACGAGCGGCAATACCGGAATCGCGCTGGCGTTTGTCGCAGCAGCGAAGGGATACCGGCTGATACTGACGATGCCCGAAACAATGAGCGTCGAAAGGAGACAGTTGCTGAAGATATTCGGCGCGGAATTAATGCTCACGGAAGGGCCGAAAGGAATGAAAGGCGCGGTTGAAAAAGCGGAAGAGCTTGCCAGGACAACGCCCGACAGCGTAATTCTGCAGCAGTTCAATAACCCTGCCAACCCTGAAATACACCGCAGGACTACGGCGGAAGAGATATGGAACGATACTGACGGCAAGGTGGATATTCTTGTGGCCGGCGTCGGGACGGGCGGAACTATAACAGGCGTAGCCGAGGTAATCAAGCAGCGAAAACCAACCTTCAAGGCAATCGCTGTTGAACCTGAGGGGTCGCCGGTGCTGTCAGGCGGAAAGCCGGGGCCACACAAAATTCAGGGAATAGGCGCGGGATTCGTGCCGCAGGTACTGAACAAGGCGGTAATAGATGAGATTATCCGCGTAAAAGAAACGGATGCTGGCGATGCCGCAAGGCGACTGGCGAAATTGGAAGGCATACTCGTCGGTATCTCTTGCGGTGCTGCCTTATGGGCTGCGATTGAAGTGGCGAAACGGCCGGAAAACGCGGGCAAGATAATCGTGGTTATTCTGCCTGATACAGGTGAGCGATACCTTTCTACGTGGCTGTTTCAGGAAGCGTAAAAAAACTCGCCCCCTGCCGTTTTGCGATGCAAAACGATACGCAGGTGTCTCCCCCCGCAAGAATTTTCCACAGGAAAATTCAAACGACTGCGGGGTCTGCGCTACGCTACGAGATTTTTAAAAATTGGAAAAGGGCGTATTTTTAGGCATGGTGGTATTTTGGGTAAAAATGAAGGTGGGTGACAAGGCCAAATGGGTTATAAGTGGTTAAAATGGGCTGTAGAATGGGTTATAAGCAAAAGTTGCGAGATGTCTAAAACATCACAAAAAATCATAAATAATCATAAAAAGTTAGTGAAAAGTAAGGGTTTTGAGTGGAAACGTGCGCTTTTTGAGTAATTTTGTACACGTTTGACACAAATGGTTTTACCGCGGAGCACGCAGAGAACGCAGAGAGTTTTTAGACGCTGTTCTTAGCCACTGATTACACTGCTTATGCTCGGCTTGCGTTCTTCGGCTAAGGGTATTCTCGATACAAGCATCTGCGATACCCTTTCGCCTTGTCCGCGAAGGCCTTTGGCCTTCATTCTTAAGCCAAGCAAAAGACACGGATTTAATTAGTCGTTAGTCGCTCGTGACTCGTGACTCGAAGACAGAAACTGGGCCCCGGATCTACGCTTCCAAATAAGATTCGTGAACTTCGTCCGGGGTCTGCGCTACGCTTCGAGGGGACTTTCGCTCCTTCGACGTTGCTCCCCCGATAAAGACATTCGAGGGCAGGCAGGACAGGTGCACTGCGGGAGATTGAAATTACTAATCTCCAAATTTCGTATTGACTATACTGAAGATAATGCATCCCAAACAGACGACACCTAATGTCGCAAGCGTTCGATAAAGAACATCCTTTTCCGCAAAGTTCCAAATCGCAAGAATGCTGACCAGCATGCTGAAAATAATACACAGGCTGACAACCGTAAAAGCAAAGGCCTTGACCTTTTGGCCATCAAGAAACCCCCGGACTTTTTTCTTTTCCACTTTTTCTGTTATCTTATCATTGTCAGACATAATGACCTCGCTAACTGTCCCAATTCTTATGATACAAAACCTTAACGCCGGATGAATGTTTTTATAGTACGCCATCACGACGTTTCTGATAAATGAATTATACTGCATAACTGCGGGAAAAACGACCAATTACAGGCAGAAAACCGGATTGGAATGTCCAATGTCCAATATTAAATGTTAAATATCCAATGCGCCGTGGCAAGCACTCGATGCTTGAAGGCAGAAGTTAAACGCGCAGGTTGACGCGAGGGCGGGATAACAATAAGATTGGGGTATGGGAAAACTATCTGTGCCCAGACCATCGCTGGAGCATCTTCATCGGCTGACCGATGATACGGGGCTATTTCAGCACGCCAAGTTCACAATACCGCTTCGCAGCGAGGGCTATACAACCGATGACAACGCAAGGGCCTTAATCGCGGCAACAAAACATTACGCCCTTTACCACGAACAGGAAACGCTGCGACTAATCGACAGGTATTTGGCTTTTGTTCTTCATGCATGTAATGACGATGGAACTGTCAAAAATTTTATGAACTTTGACAGGAAATGGCAGCCGGCAGAGCCGGTTAGTGATGCGATGGGGCGAGTAATCTGGGCATTCGGGGCTGTTTTGGCACAGCCCCCTTCCGAGATATATGTGCCGATAGTTCAAGAGCGAATTGATATAGCGATGCCACTTATCAAGAAGCAATACCCACGGGGTATGGCGTATTCGATATTAGGTTTAGCAGGTTATCTAAAGCAATTTCCGAATGCGGAGAACGTAAAAAGCTGTATGGCGACCACGGCGGATTCAATTGTGTCGCGGTTTGAAGAAAATCAAAAGGCAGAAGACAGAAGACAGAAAACAGAAAACAGAAAACAAGAGACCCGTCTTCGCTGCGCTTCGCCGAGGCAGGCAGGAGACAGGAAACAGATTTGCTGTCCTCCGGAATACTGGCTGTGGTTTGAGAACATTCTCACTTATGATAATGCTATGCTGCCTTGTGCGCTTTTTACGGCCGGCATATCGTTGGGTAACAAGAAGTATATTGAGCTTGCAAAAAAAATCTGCGATTTTGTCTTAACCACCATATTTACCGCTGAGCACGCCGAGACCGCAGAGAAAAAAGGCAGGATGGGTCAAACCTCGCCAAAAGAATCCGGTGGGGTAAACCCCACCCTACAAAATATCGCGGTGAAAAACGGCCATTTCAGCTTCATTGGCTGTAACGGCTGGTTTCCGCGCAGAGGGCCAAAGGCACAGTTTGACCAGCAGCCAATCGAAGCGGCGGGAACCATTCTGATGTTAGACGCTACATATAAGGCGACAAAAAACAAAAAGTATTTGATGCTGCGGCAAAAAGCATTCAACTGGTTTTTGGGCGAGAATGACACAGGGATTCGGCTTTACGATTCGAAGAGCAAGGGCTGCGGCGACGGACTTGGGGCTGAAGGTGTCAGCTTAAATCAAGGAGCAGAGAGCACTATCAGCTTTCTGCTTGGCCTGCTGACTATGCTGGAAGGTCATAATTCATAACACAGGACTTTTACCCGAAAAACGGCCTTTGAGAGACGAATTGCATACATTAAACAACTTTAGAAGCAGGCCTTATTATATCGTAACCCCAAAGCAGCAAAGAAGTTATCTGGCGGGTAAATCACAGCATACAATAGCCCCTGCGGAACAAAGACAGCAACTGCTTGACAGAACACAGATAGATAAATAGAATCTAAAGATGATTTAAATGCGGCCTAAATTCACGCAAAACGTGAATGCGGGGGACCCGATGATTGGGGCGTATTCCTCTTCGAGGATAGGGCACTTTCAAGCCCAAGCCCGTCAGCTAACCTCGCAGGCATTTGAGAGAGCATCGCACAGAAATGAGAAAACTGCTGTTATACGAGCAGTTTTTTTATTTTTGGCCTGCCTCCTGAAAAGGAAATAAAATGAATTCCAGTTCGAATGGTCGTTTAACCATTACGGGAAAAATTACAAGGAAAATTTTCGGCAATCCACGGGATATCAATGACCCGCATATTTTTCACAAGCTGGCCCTGATACCACTGCTTGCCTGGATCGGGCTCGGTGCGGACGGACTTTCTTCATCATCATACGGCCCGGAAGAAGCATTCAAGGCGATTGGCTCCCACACATACATGGCCCTGTTTCTTGCCGCAGCAACCGCGGTCACGGTAATGGTTATTTCATACGCATACTCGAAAATCATCGAACATTTTCCGTTCGGAGGCGGAGGTTACATAGTCGCAACTCATATGCTTGGCCAAAGCGCAGGCGCAATTTCCGGGTGCGCACTGATTGTCGACTATATTTTAACCATCACCGTTTCGATAGTTTCGTGCGTTGACGCACTGTTTAGCTTTATGCCGATAGAATACCAGCGATTTAAGATTTTTACGGCGGCGGCATTAATTATCCTGCTAATCACTTTGAACATAAGAGGAGTCAAGGAATCAATAGCGATACTGGCTCCCATATTTATTATCTTTTTAATCACCCATGCGGTTATGCTCGGCTTCGGCATATTCGGCCACATAGACAAGCTGACGCATGTGGCGAATAACTTTCATAATGATTTCAGCAGTGACATTTCCACATTAGGAGGCATGGGTATCTTCCTTATTTTCCTGCGTGCCTACTCGCTCGGCGGAGGAACCTACACGGGAATCGAAGCCGTCTCCAACGGACTGCAAATAATGAGAGAGCCCAAAGTAAAATCCGGCAAACGCACCATGCTGTATATGGCCACGTCGCTTGCTTTGACTGCCGGTGGGCTTTTTCTGTGCTACCTGCTTTTGGACGTTAAGCCAGTTTTCGGAAGAACGCTTAATGCGATTCTTGCCGACGGGTTATTTGGAAAATGGCAATTCGGGTCATGGATAGCGTTGATAACGATTCTTTCCGAAGGCGCGCTTTTACTCGTTGGCGCTCAAGCGGGTTTTATTGATGCTCCCCGCGTTATGGCGAATATGGCGGTCGATTCGTGGCTCCCGCACCAATGTGCGTCTTTTTCGGAACGCCTGACAATGCGCAACGGCATCCTGTTAATAGGAGCAGCTGCGATTGCCGTGCTGTTATATACACACGGTTCAATATCGACTCTGGTGGTTATGTACTCGATAAACGTCTTTCTGACGTTCTCTTTGTCAATGCTTGGAATGTCATGGTTTTTTATAAAACACCGGAAAACAGAAACCAAATGGAAACGACAACTGAGCATTCAGGCAATCGGCCTGGTCTTTTGCGTAACAATTTTATCTATAACAACCTTCGAAAAATTCAGCGAAGGCGGCTGGCTGACAGTTGTTATAACATCGGTTTTCATATTATTGTGCTATATAATCAGGCGGCATTACTTGAGAGTAAGAACAGAGTTAATGCAACTGGATAAAATTATGGCAAGAATGCCGACATCAGGCCCGAATAATGCCCAGCCAATTGACAAAAAAAATATGACCGCGATACAGCTCGTCAGCAGCTTTAACGGTTTCGGGGTACATACGCTATTCTCAATTGTTCGCTCATTCCAGGGGCTGTATAAAAATTTCGTCTTCATTTCCGTCGCCGTAGTGGACCAAAGCTCGTTTAAGGGTAAAGACGGACTGGATGAACTGAAAAAATCCACGGAGGAATCACTAAAGAAATATGTCGAGCTTGCCCGTGCGATGGGGTTCCCCGCGGAATACAGAATGGCGGTCGGAACCGATGTTGTGGATGCGGCAACCGGCTTATGTCAGGAAGTTTCGAGTGAGTTCAGCAAATCAACGATTTTCTCAGGACGACTGGCCTTCCGCTTTGAGAAATTTTATCACAGGCTGCTTCATAACGAGACCGCTTTTGCAATTCAGCGACGCCTGCAATGGAGCAGCATAACGAATGTCATATTGCCGATAAGAATAGAGATATAAAAATCCAGGTCCGATTGCTATACTGGAAGAATAAAACAGTGAAGCATCGAGGGGGAATTTTTGATGCGTATTGCGAGTTTCAACGTCAATTCACTGCGGGCGAGAATGCCGATTGTGCTGGACTGGCTGTCAAACACCAAACCAGACGTCCTGTGCGTACAGGAAACAAAAGTTCAGGACAAGGATTTCCCGGCTGAAATATTCGATGAGGCAGGATATAACTATGCCTTCGCGGGTCAGAAAAGCTATAACGGAGTAGCAATCTTAGCGAAAAGCAGAATCGCGGACGTACAGGCCGGCTTCGATGATGAGCCGAAAGACCAGCCACGGCTAATAAAGGCCGAAATTAATGGGATGATAATTATTAACACATACATCCCGCAGGGTTATCTGCCTGAATCGGAAAAATTCCAGTATAAACTCGAATGGTTTAGACGATTGCGCAGGTTCTTTGAAGAACACTTCAAACCAACTGACCCGGTTTTGTGGGTTGGCGATTTGAATATCGCACCGGAGGCAATTGACGTTTACGACCCCGAAGGATTATTGGGAAATGTTTGTTATCATCCTGATGTTCACAAAGAGCTGAAAAACGTAATGGACTGGGGATTTATTGACGCATTTCGGCTGCACTGCAAAGAGCCGGGGCAATATACTTTTTGGGATTACAGGCCGATTAACGCCGTGAAGCGCAATCTCGGCTGGCGATTAGACCACATTATGGCGGCAAAACCGTTAACCGAAAAATGCACCGCCTGTTACATCGACAAAGCCCCGCGCCTGCTGCCCCGTCCCAGCGACCACACGCCGATTATCGCGGAGTTTGAGTGGTAGTTCCACTTATCTGCCAGCGTTGTCCATGTCAACGATATCCTCTTCCTCAACGGGCATAAACCACTTCTGGGCAATGAACGTGGGAATGACCGCGCTTGCGATTACAACGCCCACAAGGACTGAATACTGCACCTGGTCAATGTAGCCGGCGGTAAATCCGAATACGCTCGATATCGTTCCAAAGGTAAGTCCGGTGCTCATCAATAATGTTGTATATGTGCTGCCGTGGGGAATATATTTTCTGGCTAAGAAGTAAACGCCGATGAATTTGGTTATCATTTTCAGCAGGAACAAAATAGTAAAAAGCCCCCCTGCCGCGATTATCAAAGGCAGCGATATTTTAAGCCCACCCACGATGAAAAAGATGGGCGTTATGATAGCGTAAGCAACGGTGCGCAGGCGGTCTCGAACTGCTTTAGTGCCCGTTGTCTCGCTGAAATGGCCGCACATCAAAAGCCCCAGCAAAAACGCCGGCAAAACAGCGTGCCCATTGCCCAGCTTGGCGAAAAACATAAATACAAGCAAAAGCAGGAATATGTACTTTATCTCCGGCTCTATCACCTTGTTTTTCAGCGTCCGGCTATGAAACACTTTATGCGAAAATTTAGTTGCGATAATTATTACGGCAACGGACACAGCCAAAAATACCAACATATAGATACTTGGTTTGGCAAATAAGATGCTCAGGGCGAGAGCTGTTCCCATATCGGTAACGAAAGTTGCCGCCATAAGCAGTTTACCTATTTCCGTCGAGGACAATCCCGTCTCAACAAGCACCGAATACACCACGGCGAGCGATGTTGTCGATAAGGCCGTGCCCGCAATCAGCGACGCCTTAAGTGTCCAGCCCGCGACAAAATAGGTGTAAAGAAAAACGCCTAAGAAAGGAACTAAAAAAGAAAAGCCGCCTATGAGCATACTTTCCTTGAATTTTTCCCGCATCAGACGGGTATCTATTTCGGTCCCCGCTAAATACGTCAGGACGATACCCCCAAAGCCGGCCAAATATGTCATCCATTCCTCGGACTTGAGGCCGAAATACCCCCCTATCGCTCCGAGCAATATTTCGATTATCGCCACCGAAAGCCCCAGCTTCAAAGACAGCAAACTCGAAACAAACACCAAACCACCTACAACCAGCGGAACCAAATCTGCATTCATACCTTCATCTCCATAAAAACAAAAAACCTCTACCGATCCGGTAGAGGTCATCAGCTTAATCAATCGCTAAGCGGTTCAGGCGAACCCCATCGCCTTTATCAATATGAGCGATATTTTATGTTTTCCCTGATGTTTTGGCAATATAATTTAGGTTTGCACTTTAGAAAAATAGCGTTGCCGCCCCGCCATTTGGTCGGCATACGCTCTTTATCATGGGATTTGACCAATAAAATTAAAAGCTACCGGAACAAACTTTGCAATCTCATCCTTTGAAGCTTTTAAACGTCATCATCCCCACGGCTGCCAGTAAACTAATAATAACCCCGACTATCAATGCCGCGGTGCCGGAACCGATTGCCGGCGCAAGCAGCATATAAAAGCCGGCTATAATCAGCCCTATCCCAGCCAGCAAGACAAGCATAATCATCGCCAGAAAGCTGCACCAGATGTAAATACGCTTGAAACAGCATTCCATAGCTTTAGTTTGCTCTTCGATTTTGAACAGCAGGGATTTCGCCTCGTATTTAACCACGCTCTGGAGCAGTTCCGCTGTGGTGCAAACAATATTCGTCAGCAAGCTCATTAGCTCCTCCGCCCAATCAGAATGCCAACCAACACTCCCACTCCCAACGCAGTAAAGACGGCCGTAAGCGGTCTTTCTTCTATCTTCTTCCTGCTCAGCTCGACGGCCTCTTTGCTGTGCTCACGCAAGCTGTCATAAGCTTCGCCGAGTTTCTCTTTTGCCTCTCCGCGGAGGGCTTTAATGGCGGATTGAAGCCGTTCTTTGCTTTCTTCCAGTTTTTCTTTTCCTTGTGCCCCGGCAGCATGAAGGACGTCTTTGAGGTCGTTAGCCAATTTCGCAACGTCGCCTTTGAGCGTCTCCAGTTCGATGGCCTTGTTCGGTTCCATGCTCATAATGTTCCCCTTTCATTAAGTAATAAAATTTTTCCGTCTCCGTTTTATAATTCCCGACTCTTCAGAGTCGCAGGAAAAAGCCAAACCACCGAAAACATTTTAGCCGGAATCACTCAGCTAAGTCGTGGTCATTTCAGAAAAACGCATATACTCGCTTTATATTGCGCTTTTTTTTAATCTCGCGTCTCAATTCATACCAAGGTGATGGTAATTATACTATTAAACACCATCGATGTTCAAGAGGGTAATAAAAATTTATATGGCGGATCCGACAAAATTATTCGAAACAGGGAGATGCGACCTTTGGCTGAATCCAAAAGACAAAGAAAGGAAAACCACTGGGGTACTAGGATTCGGACCTAGACTAACTGATCCAGAGTCAGTTGTGCTACCATTACACTATACCCCAATAAAAGTATTGACCGCAGGTGCGCATCTAATTTACACTGATTGCTATGGATTTGCAACTATTTTCAACCGACGTCAAAAACGCAACAGATGTTCTCAGGAACATCCTGTTATCGTTCATACCGTTGTTCGTGGCAGTCGATGCAATCGGAGTGCTGCCGATATTTGTTTCGCTGACGGAAGGACTCGACAAACAGCAGAAAAACAAAATCATCGTCCAGTCAATGGTAACTGCCTTTTTGCTGGCAGTCGGGTTTATCCTCATCGGCAAACTGGTATTTAAGCTGCTCGGTATCTCAATCGGTGATTTTATGGTCGCAGGCGGTGCACTGCTTTTCTGCATAGCAATTATGGACCTGATGAATCCCGCCAAGGAAAGACGTATGCCCGAAAAAAACCTCGGCGCCGTGCCGATAGGCACTCCGCTGATTGTAGGCCCGGCGGTGCTGACGACTTCGCTGGCAATAATCTCTCAATATGGGCTGTTGCCGACGATTATTTCGGTTATTGGAAATATCCTTGTTGCGGGACTTGTTTTCAGCGGCTCATACTGGCTGATAAAAGTTCTTGGCGAAGCGGGAACAAAGGCGCTTTCAAAGATAATGAGCTTGCTTCTGGCGGCGATTGCAGTGATGCTGATGAGAAAGGGCATCATGCTGTTTATAGGTCATGCCTAACGAACCATCAGGCATTGACGAACACATCGTAATTGAAGGTGATATTGCCAAACGGAGACAAATACTATGGCGCTTTCAAAAGCAGGACAATCGTGGGAATTTAACAGTTGCCTTTTAATCGTCGCCCATCCCGACGATGAAATACTGTGGGCAGGCGGGCTTATGCTGCTGCACCCGCAGACACGCTGGACGGTGATTACGCTTTGCCGAAAAAGCGACCCCGACCGTGCGCCGAAATTCAATCATGTAATGGAATTTCTCGGCGCAAAGGGAGTTATGGGCGACCTTGACGACAGCCCGGAACAAAAGCCCCTTGCCGAAAAAGAAATCAGGAAAACGATTCAGTCGCTGCTGCCTATGGACAAATTCGACCTGATTCTTACACACAGCCGATGGGGTGAATACACCCGGCACTTGAGACATGAGGAGGTAAGCAGAGCCGTCCTGGCACTGCACACAACGGGCGAGCTTCCGAACAAATTGATATGGATGTTCGCGTATGAGGATGGGGGCGGCAAATACCTGCCAAAACCCAGCCGGGACGCTGATATACAGATTTGGCTGCCCGACCCAATCTGGCAGGAGAAATACAGAATCATTACGGAAATGTATGGTTTCGGAGCCGACAGCTTCGAAGCCAAATGCTGCCCGAAACAGGAAGGGTTCTGGCAATTCGGCACAACTGTTACGCCCAACAAGGGAGTTAAAAAATGAAAGTACTGCTGCTTTATGATTATCCGCCTTCGCCTGCGGGTCTGGCAACACAGGGGCATTTGCTGCACCGGGGCCTGACGGAGCTTGGCGTGGACGTGCATTCGGTAAATTTCGAATCGGCACAGGAAAAGGAATGGTATTACCGGTGGTTCGAGCCGGACATTGTTGTGGGCGTGGGATACTGGGGGCATACGCCTAACCTGGTGCTTCACCCGCAAAGGTATGGCGTTCAGCCCGTGCCGTGGTTAGTCGCAGATGGCTATATGGGTGATTATCACGAGATACTTGAAAAACTGCCGTTGATACTTGTTACAAGCAAATGGGTAAAAAGCGTTTATGTTCGCGACGGCCTGAGCGGCAAGAATATCGAGGTGCTGCCCGTCGGCTGTGATACCGACGCATTCATACCGCGGGACAAAAACGACCCAAAGGTTGTGGCGGTTCGCGAATCGCTCGGCGTTGCACCCGACCAGATAATGATTATGACTGTGGGCGGCGACGCAACATCAAAAGGCGCACAAGAGGTTATGCAGGCGCTTGCCCTGATTGATACAAAGGCGCCTGACTGGAAATACGTCTGCAAGGTCTGGCCCCAGCCGAGGACTGAAAAACAAAATTCAATCGATATGCAACTGGCAACCGACCTGGGAATCGAAAAAAATGTTACATATACGACGAACGTTACGAGCCGGAATTTTATGCCCTATCTCCTGGCTGCCTGCGATATTTACGCTGCGCCATCCCGGCTGGAAGGATTCGGGATGATTCAGGTTGAGGCGGGCGCATGCGGCAAGCCCGTCATAGGCATAAAAGCAATGGGAATGCTCGACACTATCGTTGACGGTGAAACCGGCTTTCTGGCGGAGGTCTCAACCGAAATCCGGCTCAGGGAAACGATTCTCAACGACGAATCAGGGCACAAAATAAGCCGCAAAGTGGTCTTCAAAGAGCCGCGAATCGTCGATTACAGGGCAAGTGTGCACGACATCGCTAAATACCTGATGGAGCTGATGACCAACGCGAAGCTGAGGAAAAAAATGGGTGAGGCGGGCAGACAGCGAGTGGTCGAGAAATTCGATTATCGCGTAGTCGCAAAAAGATTTGTCGAGATAATCTCAAAGCGGCTGGGAATTTCGTAAGTTTTACCGCCGAGCACGCGGAGACCGCAGAGAAAAACAAAAAATGAATCATACCAACACAGAGCTGATTGGCCGGGCGAAAGAGGCAGCAATAAAAGTCCTGCTTCACAATGCTCACGGCTCATACAAGGGGCTGCCCCGAACAGCCGGCTGGGGATATCCTGAACCATATACGCGCGACCTGATGGTATCGTCGCTTGGTGTCCTGCTGACGGAAAACACCATGTTAATAAAGTCCCTGCAAAAAACACTTGAAACCGTCGCCCGTAATCAAAGTCCACAGGGGCATATCCCGTCATTAGTTCACGACCAGGATGACCGGGGGTCAAGCGACTGCACCCCCTTGTTTTTGATGGCCGTCGCCCTGTTCAAGCAGGTAACGGGAAAGAAAAATTTCCTAGAGCAGCCAATCCGAAAAGCGATTGTTTGGATGGAACATCAAAGCCCCACAAACCGCGTCCTCGTCGCCCAACTGCCGACAAGCGACTGGCGTGATGAACAATGGGTCCTTGGATACGGGTTATATGTAAATACACTTGTGTATGCTTATCTGCATTTGTTCGGGCAGCACAGGCGAGCAGCAGAACTTAAAGAACAAATGGGGCAATTTTTCGTGCGCGGCGACAGACAAAACAAGCACATACACGAAGGGCTTGTGTTGCCGAATAAACCCTACTATGCCTTGTGGGCTTACAAGGTCTATAGAAGCGAACGCTTTGACCTGTTGGGCAACAGTATTGCGATTCTTACGGGGCTGGCATCGACCTCAAGGGCGAGAAGAATAATATCGTGGGTCGAGGCGGAATGCCGGTCAATGAGAAAAAATGGTGATTTGGCTGTGAATCTGCCGCCGAATTTCTTTCCGTATATCAGACCCGGAGACCCTGACTGGGTTGCCAGATACGCAAAATACAACAAGCCGGGGGACTACCATAACGGGGGAATATGGCCTTTTGTTTGCGGGTTTTATGTGGCAGCGATTGTGGCGGCAGGCAAATACGAGCTTGCTGAGAAGAAACTCCTGGCGTTGACGGAACTTGTGAGGCCTGCCCGCAAGGCAAAGGTTGAGTTTGGATTTAACGAATGGTTCAAGGCACAGGACGGCATTCCCTGCGGCGAGGACTGGCAAAGCTGGTCGGCTGCGATGTACTTTTACGCCGCCCAGTGCGTAGAGCAAAAACGAACGCCTTTTTTTGACCGTATTCGGCAATTCACCGGAAAATAATCCCTGTGCCCTTTCGATTGACAGATATTTCCTGACCGGCTAACCTATACTTATGGCTCGTCTGTTCCAAATCTTGTTTGTCTGCTCGGTTGCAATGTTGCCTGCCGGCTGTAACAACGCTCAGAAAAGCGCAGATACCAAAGGCATTAAAATAGGCGACCTTGCGCCGACCGGCAAGCGTGTTCAGCCAAAGGCCCTGCAAACGGCCCATATCGAAATCATAAGTTATGAGCTGTCTGTGGATAACATCACATCCATGGAAGACATCTGGCAGATGCTGAAGCCGGGGACGCTGCGATACAACGACCTTGGCGGTTTTGCAGCAAACGGGTTGCGAGCCGCTATGGGCAATTTCGCTGCGTTTAATAAAGTTACCGAGATATTAAAAACCGCAAACGCGAAGAAACTGCCCGCAAACTCGCTGTTAATATCAAACAACCAGCCGGAAATGGTCAATATCACCAGGATACCGCACAAGACCATCTCCTTCATAGGTCGGCATGGCGTCGTCGAAAACGCAGATATCGGGCCTGGAACTATCGGGCTACAGGTGCTCTTGAGACAAATTATCAGCGATTCAACTTCACCCAGGACAAGCAAGCCACCTGAATCCGACGCTGAGGTACAGGCGAACAAACAGCAATTAGCAAGCATCCAGATAACGCCTGTAATATTTTCCTCGACCGAAGGTGTTGCGCTTGCGCTGGCGGAACGAATCAGGGAAAACGACTTACGAATTTACTCAGCAGGATTTTCCGCAATGATGAAACCGGGCGATTTTGTCCTGCTAAGCCCGCGAGAATACAATCCGGATGAAACCACGGCATCGGGCCGATTCTTTACTAAAAGCGATCCTGAGCCGGTCATTATGGTTTATTTGCTGGTCTGCGTATCAACTTCTTAGACATGTCGATAAAACCGATAGTAGCGCTGACACACTGCACCGAATACAGGGAACCTGTCGTGGCAAAAGCCATCGCCAGGCAATTCGAGCTGTTAGGCGGAATCGAACAATTTATCAAAAAGGGTGACAGTGTCCTGTTGAAGCCAAATTTTATTGCCCCGAAACCCCGTCATTGCGCCACACAAACCGACCCCGCGGTCATAATAGAAACCGCCAGGATACTTAAGGATTTGGGCGCAAGACCGTTTGTCGGCGATTCGCCGGCGTGGGGAGATGTTTTTAAATGCGTCAGCGTGCTGGGACTCGAAGAGCCGCTGAAGAAACTGGGTGTCCCCGTCAGGCAGTTAGATAAGCCGGTGAAGCGCCAGATAGCCGGCGTCGATGTCGGCATAAGCTCGGCTGCCCTTGATGCCGATAAAATTATCAACCTGCCGAAATTCAAGGCACATCAGCAGCTTGTGGCAACGTTCGCGGTAAAAAACATGTTCGGCTGCGTAAGCGGCAAGTGGAAGGCGTACTGGCATTTCGCAAAAGGCGGCAATGAAAAGAAATTCTGCAAGCTGCTCATCGAAATATACAAATTTATGAATCCTGCCCTGACCATTATCGACGGCGTAATCGCGATGGACGGCCCTGGGCCAATCAGCGGAAGACCAAGGGCTTTGGGCTGGCTAATTGGAGGAACAGAGCCGGTTGCCTGTGAAATAGTATGCAGCAAGCTGATAAATTTATCGCCGGAATCACTGCCCATCGTCAAAACCGCCAAACAAATCGGTTTCGGCTCGACAGCGCTCGCCGCAGGTGGCTGTGCAAATTACGATGATATAACAATCGTTGGGGACCCGTTTCCGCAAACCGTCTGCACCGACTTCGTATTAGCCAAGCCGATTCCTATCAGATTTTCATTGCTTCACGTCTGCAAAAGTGTCTGCAAGCAACTTCTTATGCTCGCCCGTCCGCGTTGACAGCCCCCTGCCGTTGGGCTAATATCCCTTTATGCCTGAAAAAACGATTAACATCCTGGGTATCGAGACGAGCTGCGATGAGACAGCCGCGGCGGTTGTCGCCGACGGCAAAACCGTCAAATCATCGATTGTAACCTCTCAGGCCAAACTGCACGAAAAATACGGCGGGGTCGTTCCGGAAATCGCATCCCGCGCCCATATTGAAAATATCTACCCCGTGATAACCGAGGCACTCAAAACAGCTAATGTTAGCAAAGACGATATCGCCGCAATAGCGGTCGCAAACCAACCGGGATTAGCAGTCGCACTGGTTGTGGGCGTAACAGCAGCAAAAACACTGAGCATGGCCTGGAATAAACCATTGATAGCGGTCAATCATCTCCACGCACATCTGCAATCAGCGATGATAGCAGAGCAGGATTTGCTGTTGCCGGCAATCGCGCTGATTGTATCGGGCGGGCACACCTGTCTTTACGAATGCGAATCGCCTCTCGAATTGAAATTGATTGGCCGATGTATTGACGACGCGGCGGGCGAAGCGTTCGACAAGGTCGCCACGATTTTGAAACTGCCCTACCCGGGAGGCCCATCAATTGAAAATGCAGCCAAAACGGGCAACCCACGCGCGATAGACTTTCCGCGTTCGATGCTGGGGGCTGATTCGCTGGATTTTTCTTTCAGCGGCCTCAAAACTGCGGTGCTTTATCACTGCCGGGGACAGGAAATGAAGGGACAATCCAAAGTTGATTCTATGAGCAAACAGGAAATAGCCGATATCGCAGCGTCTTTTCAATCGGCGGTGGTTGACGTGCTGATTGAAAAAACCCAAAGGGCAATCGATAATGTAAGGGCAAAAACCGTTTTATTGGGCGGGGGCGTCGCGGCAAACAGCTCGCTGCGGGCCGCCCTTGCGAAGATGTGTGAATCATATACGCCGGCGAAAAAGCTGCTGGTGGCCCCGAAAGCATATTGCACCGACAACGCTGTTATGGTAGCTTCGCTTGCGTATCATAAATATAAAGCGGGTCTGTTCGCAGACCTGACGCTTGAACCAAAGGCAAACGGTTAATTTACCGCAGAGCACGCGGAGACCGCAGAGAAAAAACATAACTTAAACTCTGCTAATTTAGCGGTCTCTGTGGCGAAAAAGATTAAGGAGTAATAATATTCAGCCGGAACAGTTAAAACAGTTGCTGCAGCAGGTCAAAACGGGCGATGTCACAATCGATGAGGCGGTCGAGAAGCTTCGCCATTTGCCTTATGAGGACCTCGGTTTTGCCCGTGTTGACCATCATCGCCAGATTCGCCAGGGTTTTCCTGAGGTTATTTACTGCCCCGGCAAGACAAACGAACAGATAATCAAAATTTTCGCTGCGCTTGCGGCAAAGGGCAATAACGTTTTGGCCACAAGGGCAGGAGAAGACGTCTTTGAAGCAATCGCAAAAACGGGGCAATTTCCGCTCGCCCGATATGAAAAAGCAGCAAGAGCGATAGTTCTCGAACAAAAGAAGCTTACGCCATCGAAATCCGTCCTGCCAATAGTAACCGCAGGCACGGCTGATTTGCCCGTCGCCAGCGAGGCCCAAGTTACCGCAGAAATTATGGGCCAGAGAACGGAACTTGTTTGCGACGTAGGCGTCGCGGGCCTGCATCGATTGCTTTCTCACGTGCCAAAACTCCAGCAAGCCAACGTCATAATCGTAGTGGCAGGAATGGAAGGCGCGCTTGCCAGCGTAGTGGGCGGACTTGTGAGCTGCCCTGTAATAGCAGTGCCGACAAGTGTTGGATACGGCGCAAGTTTCGAGGGGCTTTCCGCCCTTTTGACAATGCTCAATAGCTGCTCATCGGGCGTTACGGTTGTAAATATCGACAACGGTTTTTCCGCGGCTGTTACAGCCACACTTATAAACAAAAAAATTGACGAAAAATAAGATTGAGGTAATTATGCGGACAATAACGAAAATCCCCCGGCTAAAACCACGTGCGGCGGATACCCACAAGGGCGATTTTGGCAAGGTTTACATTATCGCAGGCAGCAGATGTTTTAGTGGTACTATGGAGATTGCCGCAAAAAGCACCTTTCGCGGCAGTGGTTCGCTGCAGCGCACTTGCTAGGCAGTAATTGATTCAGGTGCCCTAAGCTTTCTTCGCCGTATAATCAAACCGCCAGCACCGAACGCCAAAAACACACCGCCCACACCCAGCCCAATCCATGTTCCGCCATGAATTCCCGTCTCCAACACCACAATTTCCGGATTGCTTGGAGAATAAAAGACCGGGACCTTTTTGCCCGCCGGATAACGGTCCACAAAACTTTGTGCGTGCGATTCCGACGATTCCTCCATGCCAAAAGCCACGCGTGTGCCCGTGTAAGAAACACCCGAAACTTTGTAATCATACGAAATGTTCACACCCCAAACATCACCGGGGTGACGGCCCGTGCTATGCTCGATGCTTGACAACGTGATGACTCCATCCGTATGGGGCCAGATTTTGCTTTGAGCACCCTGCCATAAGCTTACGCTACCAAAACCAAGGCCGATCACACCAAACAAAATGAACAGCACAAAAAACAGCCAAGTGAACTTCTTCTTTTGCGACGCAGCCGGAACGTCCGCCATATCAATCGTCTCCAGACTTTGGCCGGAGTAGCTGAGGATTTTTCGACAATTGCCTTTCTCCGCTCAAGACCTGTAACATCAATGGTCTGAGTATTTGTTCCCTTAACACCTCCGGCGAACGACCGAATCGCAATGCTAACTGCCATCACCACAGCCGCCACAGCCAGCACCGCAAAGCCGGGCACCAGACTGTGAGAATGTTCGTTTTCCAGCACCAGCAAACCGCATCCGCCCGCGAAGCCCGTCAGGAACACGGAAGCCAGCAAATCGCTCACATCCATCGCGCTCACACCCGACGTCGAGTGCAGCATAACGACGATTTTTGCTATCAACGAAAAAATGCCCAGCGCCAAGAAGAGAATAATAAAATAAAAAATGGGATGCATATGCTATACCTAATGACCAAGTTCGGTGCGTGTCTCTGAACACACCATTCGTTTGTGATTATAAATCCCGCGACCTGCCTGTCAAATCTTTTATTGACCCTATCCTGCGTTATTTGTAACATACGAACCTGTATGCACTTAATAAAAACGATACCAAAGCTAAAACCGAGGGCAAGTGACGCTCACAAGGGCGATTTTGGCAAGGTTTGCATTATCGCGGGCAGCATCGGCATGAGCGGAGCGGCTGCTCTTGCCGGGAGGGCTGCGTTGCGAGCCGGTGCGGGATTAGTACGGGTAGCAACCCCCAAAAGCGTCCTGCCTATTGTCGCGTCAATCGAGCCATCCTTCACAACCATCCCTTTGCCCGAAGACAATGCGGGCAGAATCACTGCAAGTGCCGTAAATACAATTCTCAATTTAATCCCCGATAATGGCTGCATCGCCTTCGGACCGGGTCTTGGTATTACGCAAGGCGTATGTGCGGTACTCCAGCGGCTGCTGGAGCAAAAAGGATTGCGTCTGATTATCGATGCCGACGGACTGAATAACCTGAGTAAGATAAATGACTGGCATCGTCAAAATAAAGCGGAAATTATTTTGACGCCTCATCCCGGTGAAATGAAACGGCTCTGGATGGGACTTTTCAGAACCCCCCTGCCCGCTGACAGAAAAATCCAGGCAATACAAATGGCAAACAAAACAGGAACGACCGTCGTATTAAAAGGGAAAGGCACGGTAGTTACTGACGGGAAAAAACTATATGTGAATAGAACAGGTAACCCCGGCATGGCTACGGGCGGAACGGGCGATGTACTGACAGGAATAATAACCGCTTTAGTTGGTCAAGGGCTGAGTAATTTTGATGCTGCGGTGCTCGGTGTTTACGTTCACGGACTGGCCGGAGACATAGCGGCAAAGAAATTCGGGCAAATAAGCTTAATCGCCACAGATGTTATTGAGTCGCTTGGCGAGGCGTTTAAGAAAATTTAATTACTAAGGATTAAAATGGACAAGACAAGAGAATTTTTCGCGAAGTTCAAAACAGATATCGACAAATTAAAAACCGAAATTCCCGACACATTGCAGGGCTTCGGCGGGCTATTTCAAAAAGTGATGAAAGACGGCGCCCTTGGCGTAAAGGAAAAGGAATTAATTGCCCTTGCCATAGGCGTAGCTTCACACTGCCCGCCCTGCATCCGTTCACACGTGCAAAAATGCTTAGAACACGGAGCCACAAGGCAGCAGATTCTCGAAGCCGCATCGGTATCGGTAGTTATGGCGGGCGGCCCTGCTTATGTTCACATACCGCTGGTTCTCGAAACGCTCGACGATTTACAAAATGCAGGTTCCGATAAGAAATAAGGTTTCAGCTGCACAAACCTCGTTATCTGAGCATAGAACAAATAACCCGCACAGTGTCTATTTGTCGGGCCGATTTTTCTGGCAATTTTCACTTATCGCTGGTAGATTACCATCACTTACATAGCCATGTGCTGTAAGTCGGAAAGTATGGATAATAACCAGACAAATTCACATTCAAAGCCGGATAAAGAAATGACGGGAAGCGATACGGCCGTGCAGAAAGCCGAGTCGTCCTCGCATTTCAAGCGGAATCTCGTCCCCCTCGATGAGTACGCCACACGAGAGGGAATTTCAAACGACATAGTTGAACAGCAGGGTCAGCTCGGCGTCATTCAGATAAGAAAATTCAAGGGGCAAAAATTCGTCGTAGATGTTTCCCCTGAGGAGTTGAGCGAATTTGAAAATGAGAACACCGCGGAAACCGCCCGCAAACCCGTTGTGCCTCGCACAACAACCTCCTCCAAAATTTTCGCCATAGTTCTGGCTTCTGTTACTATGGTCATCATAGTCGGCCTCTTTTGGCTTTATATGTCCGCAAAAACCAGGATGGACGACCTTAACGTCGAATACAAAAGCATCCAGAACAGATACAACGAAATGACCAGCACAAACCAAAGCTTAAAAGCGATGCAGGAACAGGTTGTAAGTGCAAAAACAGAATTTGCCCGCATTCAGAATCGAATCACCGCGTCGAGAACCGATATGGAAAAAATTCAGGGCGACCTGAACAAAACGAAAAAAAACCTCGATACTATTCAATCGGAACTGACAATCTTTCAGGGACAAATCTCGCTGTCCAAAGTCGAATTAGAAAGCGTCCAGAATAACCTAAACGAAAGCAAAAACCAGCTGGATACGCTGTATCGGCAAAACTCCGATGCAGAGGCAAAGTAGTCGATTTGTCGTTTTCCGCCTGTTATTGCGTGCTTTTGATTTTCAGGTAATTCAGCAGTTTCCATCCGGCCGGCAAAACAGCCGCGGCAAGAACCACCTTGAGAATATCCCCAACGATAAAAGGATAAAGGCCGACCGTTAACGCAATCCTGATATTGGTCATAATCGCAAGCCAGCACACGCCAAACGTATATAACACAATTTCGCCCGCAAGCATCGCGGCTATGGTTGTGCTGACGCGCCTGTCCCAGCCCATTTCGGCTAATTTGCCGACCACATACGCCACTGCAACAAAGCCGACAAGATAACCGCCTGTCGGACCAATCAAAACCGCCAGACCCATTCCGCCGGCAAAAACGGGCAGCCCCAAAATCCCTTCGACAAGATAAGCGAGAACCGCCAGAACACCACACCTTGAACCGAGCAGCGCAGTCAGCATCAAAACGGCAAAGGTTTGGCCGGTAATCGGCACCGGGCTAAACGGAAGATAAACTTTCACCTGCGCGCTGAGGCCAAGTATCAATGAGCCGCAAATGATAACAATCACATCATAAAAACCAGCCGAAATCTTTTCATCGGGCCGAAAAACATCAATAACCGTATTTTTAATCATAATTCAATGCGCCTTCCAAACGTAAATTACTATTGTGCTGCCGTTAATACCGCTGGGATTATAACTGATGAAACCAACCGAGTCAAACACCGCAGTTTTGGGTAGTGGGTCAGTTTGAAATATAAAATATTTTATCTTGTTAAACGCTTGCCCGATAAGTAGTATATGGATATGCGTAAGCGGTCAAGCAAAAAAGGTA
>Ga0265316_10001491_pt1 | contig 25086 bp, 17 predicted proteins | sample 4522metaG_FD_202092 | JGI IMG/M metagenome (GOLD analysis project Ga0265316, IMG submission 202092) | Rhizosphere microbial communities from Carex aquatilis grown in University of Washington, Seatle, WA, United States - 4-5-22 metaG | ecosystem: Host-associated > Plants > Roots > Rhizosphere >... | reverse complement strand
CTGGTTCAATATTCGAAATTTTCCTGAATGACATTTTAAATTAACTCTATTACCTTCAATGGAGGAATCGCTTCGATTTAAGAATCAGCAGATTTTTCATATATCACTTCTTTTTTAAATTGTTTTGCAGCCATGCAATAATTGAAGCAAAAAAAATCTGATTTTTGTACAGCAAAAATTATTGTAATTCAAATTTTTCTTATTTATATTTACTCAGTTATGCTAAGGCGAAAAAACCAGTATTATATAAATTAGATTTGTAATTAATCGCAATACTTAGAACCTGTTTGGGATTTAATAATAATTTTAACACACAGATACTATTTTAGTCGCTTTTGAAAATTATGGAGAACCTATTATGATAAAAGCTATTTTTGATATTCAATTATTTTGAGAAAACACAGGGAACACAGAGTAAAAAATCGCTTGCGATTTTTTAAATCTTTGTGACCTCTCCCGATAAAAGATCGGGACAAGTTGTGCTTTCTATGTTTACAGAAAGTCAATCAAAGCTAATGTTTTTAAATGTACATAGTAGGCAGATTAATATGATAATTATCTCTCTGTGTTTAATTTTTTAAAATTTCAAAATAGTCTATAAGATTCAATTAACCAAATGGAGCTCAGAAACCATTTTAAAAAACGGGGCAAATCCTAAATGCCTTAATATTGGGAAACTAAACTAAACTTATAATTATGAACTGGTATTTAACTGTCTTAAGAAATTATGCCGTCTTCAGTGGAAGAGCCAGGCGAAAAGAATATTGGATGTTTGCATTATTCAATATTATCTTTCTCATTGTTGCAGCGATTATTGACAATATTTTGGGCACAAAATTTGAAATGAACGGCATAACTTTACCTTATGGTTATGTATATACTCTTTACACTTTAGCGATTTTGGTCCCAGGGTTGGCAGTTATGGTCCGTCGTTTGCATGATGTGGGAAGAAGTGGCTGGTTCTTTTTTATTGCTTTTATTCCTCTTGCCGGCCCAATTTGGTTGTTGGTGGTATTATGTACCGATAGCGACAGGGGTGTAAATAATTACGGACCAAATCCAAAAGAAGGAAGTCAACAAGTTGGAACTTCCGGAGCACTTGACAGTGATATTAAAATTTAATAAATATTTTTACCTAGTAAGGCTCACATAATCCTTTATCAGGGTATTTAAAAATAATGTCTTATCCTGAGGGGCAACTATTCTAAGTTGCCCTTCAATTTTACCAATAAGCAAATCCAAGGCTTCCAGATGATTTTCGTTAGGATATTTTATTGACCTGTCCAGTGTTTCTTTTATCATTAACATTTCATCTTCAGTAAACTTAATTACTTCAGGATATTTTGGCGTGTAGGTCTTCAGTTTTTCCATGGATAAAATCCTGCTTAATGAAAAGGTGTTGATATTTATTAGTCGTACAACCGTTGTATCAGCAAAAAAATCACCTAAACGCTGACCTTTTCCTGATGATGATATTGTTATTAAAGCCAATGTACCTAATGAAAGTGTTATATCAAGCAATCGAAAGGCGGTACGCATCATAAAATCAAAAAATTCGGGACGCTCGCCTGTTGTTTTTACAACCCTTATTTTCATTACCTTTTTACCCGGGGTTTGGCCATGATTTAAAGTTTCAAACAGCAAATGATAAAAGAAAGAACCTGGAATCCATACATATAAGTAATTAAAGTCTTTACCAATATTGAAAACTGAGGCCAGGAGTGCAAATAAGATTAAACTTCCAATTGCAATAATTGCTGAATCAAGCACTGTTGAAGTTGCTCTTTCCTGAACCGTTGCAAGTTCGTATTCTATAGTAACGTTTTGTGTAGTTGTAATATCTATTTTTTTCATTAAAACAATGAATAGAATATAGTTTTTGAATAAATTGCAAAAGGTTTAAAAATAGATGAAAGAATCGAAATTCATAGAACAAAATAAGGAAAATTGGCTGGAGTTTGAAAAAAAATTGCTCCATAAGTATAACCAGGCTTCAAGACTTGACCGTTTGTTTGTTCAGATAACTGATGATTTATCTTACGCACGCACTTTTTACAAAACCCGATCGGTAAAAATTTACCTAAACGGAATAGCACAAATTCTTTTTAATAATTTGTACCGTAATAAATCAGGGAATTTAAAGAGCTTTTGGAATTTCTGGAAAAAAGATCTGCCTTTATGTATTTACGAAGCTAGAAAAGAATTTAGAATATCTTTTGCTATTTTCTTATTTGCTTTCGCCATTGGTATTCTTTCAAGTATTTATGATAAAGATTTTTCCAGGGTAATTCTGGGTAAAGACTATGTTGAAATGACCCTTGAAAATATCAAACATCATGACCCGCTTGCTGTATACAAAAAAGCTCATGAAACCTCAATGTTTATAGGAATAACAATTAATAACCTTTTAGTCGCCCTTTCAACATTTTTGTTCGGGGCCTTTTTTTCTTTCGGTACTGTAATTAGTTTAATACGTAATGCAATTATGGTTGGCGGATTTCAATATTTCTTCATTGAAAAGGGCCTTTTTAGAGAATCTTTTTTAACTATATGGCAACATGGTACCCTTGAAATATCATCTATTATTATTGCAGGCGCTGCTGGACTTACCATGGGAAATGGATTGCTATTCCCCGGTTCATTTTCCCGCATAGATGCCTTTAAAAATTCTGCACAGCGAGGACTAAAAATATTTACAGGCATTTCACCCATTATAATTCTGGCTGCATTTATTGAAGGCTTTGTCACAAGGCATAATGATGTGAGTGATTTTATCCGGATAATGGTAATAATTTGTTCCCTGACATTTGTTTTGGTTTATTTTGTTGTTTATCCTTTGCATGTGGCGAGGAGAAATTCATTTGTTCCAATTAAAAAAGAGAGCCAGAGAAATTCTGAAAACTATCTTTTGGGTTTTAACAAGATTCTCTCGGCAGAGGAAATATTAGGTCACGTATTAAGTTTTACAAAAAAAAATATTTTCTGGCTAATCTTTCTGATAATAGCGATATCTTTTATTCATGCTTCCGGTACTGTTATGAATGAAGTAAGTTCAGGTTTATCAAATCCTTCTTTCGGAAGCCATTCGGGATATACATTTTTTAATATTACCGGCAACTTTTTCCAATTTTGCCTGGCTACAACCACTTTAGCTTTTTTAATTATTGTTACCTGTATCAGGATTAAAAAAAACGTGGAAAAATTTTTAAAAGAGAAAATCAAAAAAATCGTGTATATCAAATTTATTATAAATTCATTGTTTATCGCCGCGCTTGTTTGGCTTCCTTTCCATTTTGGAATTTTTTGGGGCCTGCTTTCTTCCGTAATTATTTCCCCTTTAATGTTTATAGCCGTTTTTTACAGCTTTTTCAAACGAACGAACATAATTGCTGCCATGTATCAGTTACATGATTATCTGAATTTTTCATGGAAAAAGATATTCTGGAATAGCTTGAAGATAACGACTTTCTTATCAATTCTGTATCTGATGGTAAATACACCGGTTTTTTGGTATAACGTTGAAAGTATTTACATGAACTTTAATTATGATGATAAAATAATGCACTTAATCTCATTATTTATAACATCGTTTTCGGGCACAGCCATTTTTGTTCTGTATTTATATCTACAAATATCTGTTTCAGTTATCACCACGTATAATTTAAATGAAACGGTATTTGCTGAAAATTTAAAAGAAAGAATTGATCGGCTTGGAGAAAGAAACAGCTTATTTGGATTTGAAAAAGAGTGACAATTGTTTTATATACAGATGAAATTATTTAAAGTTATTTTTATTATCCTTGCAATTATAATGGTTTCGGGGCATGCTTCTGGAATTGAAGAGAAACATATATTTACTTCGCAACAATGGTATGAAAGTGCAAAAAAATATGATTATAGCGAGAATTATAAAACTACCAAACTGAAAAATACCCCTAATAAACATTCATCAGGATTTTTGAATGCTTTATTTTCTAAATTTTCAAACATCAAATTCATTTTTATCTTGGTGGTAATTGCAGTTCTCGTATTTTTATTAATTCTGTTGATACTGGGTTTATACAAAGACTCAGGTGAAAAATTTAAAAATAACACAAAAACCAATTCCCTGGACATAGATAATATTGATACTGCCGATCTTGAAAACCTTTTAATTCAGGCAATCAATGAAGGTAGTTTCAGGGATGCAGTTCGTTACAGATACCTTATTTTAATAAGAACATTAAACGAAAACAAACTTATTGCCTGGAAAAAAAATAAAACCAACGGTCATTATATGAAAGAAATGTCAGAAAATAAAGGGTTTGAAATTTTCAGGTTTCTTACTTTTAAATTCGACTGTTTCTGGTATGGGGAATATAATGTTAAAGAGGCCGATTATCAAAGCTTGATTCCGTTATACGATAAAATCAATAACCTGATTACAGGCTATGAAAAATAGCAACAAAAAAATATTGATAACGTTATTAACCCTGGCACTAGTAGGAATGGTTATTTTTTATTATGGGAAACAATACATACCTAAATACCATTGGGACGAGAATTATATAAACACGAATGATCAACCTTATGGATTGAAGTTTCTATTTGATCTGTTTTCAAAATCCCGCCCAAAATCAAACTTTATCGTAATAAATAAAGAATTAAAATATGTGGACTTTTCGGATACATCTTCCCTCTACGTTTTTATAGGTGGTAAGTATTATATTGATGAAACAAGTTCTTATCTTTTAATTAATTTTGTAAAAAGAGGAAACAATGTATTTATTTCCAGCAAAGAATCTACTCATAATATTTTTTCAATTCTTACTCAGGGGAAAAAGCCGATTATTTACTGCAAATATTATAATGACTCACTGGTTCATATTAATTTAAATAATGGACCGGATACGGGAACTTTTCAGTTCGACTATAAACTTTTGAAGAAAAGAGCCATTAATAGTTGGTATTGTTTTGATAGTCTGTATTTTGCAGACACGCTTTCATTTCTTGGTTTTGAAAAGATATCATCAATTCGTAATTGCTATGTCGATTGTTTTAGAATTAAATGCGGTAAGGGTTGGTTTATTTTTCATTTTAACCCTGTTTTGTTGTCAAATTATGTTTTAACGGGTAAAGATGGTTACAGATATATTAATTCTTTGTTTTCGCAGTACAATAAAAAAACTATAATTTGGGACGAATATAGTAAATTAAGTCTGTACAACAGGGGTTATGGCAATTCTCACGAGACACCTCTAAGGTTCATCCTTTCCGAAAGGAGCTTAAAATGGGCATGGTACTTAATTTGCATTTTTGTTCTGATTTTTATAGTGGTTAATGCCAAACGTAAACAAGCCTTCATACCTGTAATGCAAATTAACAGGAACACAACAATTGAATATTTAAATTCCATCTCAGTTTTATATTATCAAAATAATTCACTGGAGTTTCTTGCTGATCAAATATTCAAACAATTGTCAATTTTCTTAAAACATAAATATGATATTTCAGTGGATGTGAAAAAACAGGAAACAGTAAAATTACTGGCTTTGAAATCAAGTGTTTCTGAGGAAAAGATAAATGAGTTATTTACTTATTATTCATATGTAAAATATAGCTTTGACAGAGAAAAAAAAGAGTTAATCAAATTTTATCAACTAACAGAATATTTTTATAAAAACTGTAAATAAAACATGGACGAAAATGTAAATCATGAAGAGTTGATCCCCGACAACAAGCCGGAAGAACAACGCAATTATTCCGAAATTTCAGAGGTAATGGATTTTGGTTTTAGAATTAAGTCCGAAATACACAAAGTTATTATTGGAATGGATGATACCATTGATATGCTTATTGTCGGATTGCTTACCAACGGACATATTTTGCTGGAGGGCGTACCTGGAATTGCGAAGACCTTATTGGTGAAGCTGCTGGCTAATATACTCAATATGGAATATAAGCGAATACAATTTACTCCTGATTTAATGCCCTCTGATGTTATTGGTACCAATATCTATAACATGAAATCTGCTTCATTTAATTTTCGTAAAGGACCTGTATTTAGCAATATTATTCTGGCTGATGAAATTAATCGTGCACCTGCTAAAACACAGTCTTCATTATTCGAGGTTATGGAAGAAAGGCAGGTTACTGTTGACGGAGAAACGTATAAAATGAAATATCCGTTATATGTTATAGCTACTCAGAATCCTATTGAACAGGAAGGTACCTATAAGCTGCCTGAAGCTCAACTCGATCGTTTTCTTTTTCGTCTCAAAATCGGTTATCCATCCATTGAAGAAGAGAACCTCATTTTGTCGAGGTTCAAGTCCGACTTCTTTAATAAATTGGAACAAAAGGTGGAAAAATTATTTGGGCCTGAAGATATTTTACGCTTGACCAATATTACAGAGAAAGTTTATATAAAAGATGAACTATTGAATTATATTTCTCAACTAATACAACATACACGCGATAACCCTAATATATTTCTTGGTGCCTCACCCAGAGCTTCTATAGCAATTATGAGGTCTTCAAAAGCTTATGCAGCAACTCATGGACGCGATTTTGTTACTCCGGATGATATTCAGAAAGTCGCTAACCCGGTTTTAAACCATCGTTTAATACTCACTCCCGAGCGTGAAATTGAAGGCGTAAATACAGCAGAAGTTATTAACGATATTATTAAAAAGATAGAAGTTCCGAGATGATAAGCATATACAGGCAGTTATATTTGCAGACAAGGTTTTTTATAATGGCATCGGCTGTAGTAATTATATTTGCCCTAAGTTTTGTTATTCACTGGCTGTTTCCAATTGGTCAATCCTTATTGCTGTTATTATTTATTGTTGCACTGGCTGACTCATTTTTATTATTAAGCAGAAAGCAAATTATGTACGCGGAACGAACGGTACAGGCAATTATATCGCTTTATGATGAAAATAAAGTATTAATCAGGATAAAGAACTTAAGTGGTTTGAATTTAAATATTACCATTTATGACGATTTACCCTATCAACTTCAAAAAAGAGATTTTGTAATTCATTCATCGCTTAAGAAGGACGAGGAAAAGCTTTTCGAATATTTCATAGTACCAAAAAGACGCGGTGAATATGTTTTTGGAAACATAATTATTCTGGTTAGTTCTTCTTTAGGATTTGCAAGCAGAAAAATTGAGTTTTATCAAAAAACTGCGGTTCACGTGTACCCGTCCGTTATACAAATGAAAAAATTCGAACTGAAATCTCCGCTATTGGCTGCCCAAAATGAAGGTATTAAAAAGATCAGGCGCATCGGACACACCTATGAGTTTGAACATATAAAAGAGTATGTGATGGGCGACGACAGCCGGACCATAAATTGGAAGGCAAGCGGCAGAAGGGCCACGTTAATGGTTAACCAGTATGAAGATGAACAATCCCAACAGATATATTCTATTATTGACAAAAGCCGGATAATGCGAATGACATTTAATGATTTGACATTGCTTGATTATTCAATAAATACATCACTGGTACTGTCAAATTTAATTCTTCAGAAACATGACAAAGCAGGTTTAATAACATTTTCCGATAAAATTGGAACTATAATTACAGCAGAAAAAAGCAAGCAGCAACTGAAAAAAATTTTTGAAGCTTTATATAATGAGAAAGAGAATTTTCTTGAAGCAGATTATGAACTGTTGTATCATATCATAAGGAAAGTAATTAAAAATAAAAGTCTTATTTTTTTGTACACTAACTTCGAAAGCATACAGGCATTCGAAAGGATACTGCCCATATTAAGGCAAATTAGTAAATTGCATTTGTTGGTTGTCATATTCTTTGAGAATGAGGAAGTAAATGAATTGGGCAAAAAAGCTGCATCCAGTTTATTAGATATATACAACCAAACCGTTGTGCGCAAATATTTATTTGATAAGAACCAGATTAAAACGGAGCTTATTAACCATGGTATTCACTGCTTTAAATCTGTTCCGCGGGAATTATCCGTTCATACCATAAATAAATATCTTGAACTAAAATCAAGAGGTTTAACATAAATTTTAAATTTTTTACCCCGTCCAATAATATAAATGTAAATGCAAGGATTTCACTTGGTTAAATCCAGGCGAACTTGAAACAACCTTCAACTAGACAAAATAAACTTATAATTTTGACTGATGATTGATTACTGATACGCAAAATTCAATATTTATAAAAGGAGAATTAGTTAATCTCAACTTAATGCTATTGCAATATGTAGCTTCATTCGCAATCTGTTTTATAATTTATTGTCATCCTGGTTAGGCAACAATAATCTAGGTTTCGGACATGTCAACATACAGCTTTATTCTCAACTATTCGATAGAATAATAATAAATTATTTATTTTTCATGTTAATTGCTTTTTGAAATCCAATGGATCTATAGCCAAAGACTGCATGGCTGAATTTGGAAATGCACCAATCATGATGTCGTCATTTTTTAATTCGTTCATCCAGTCTAGGAACTCACCAAGTCCCATACGGGCAGGTGTATAGCCTTCCCAGTCATCAATGGCAAAAGGCATTGTGGATTCTTTGTCCGGCCACACTGAAACATAGCTATGTCCATTTGTGTCTTCAAACATTGCGAATGATCCATCAGATGATTGCAACATCCAAACTTGTTTATTTAGCAGGATGTGATCAACTAAATACTTATATCGCTCCTGGTCTGACTTATTATTGCTGGTATTAATATCCATAACATATGGTTTTAATAAGTAAAATTAAGTGTACAAAGTTCGATAATTATTCTTTAAGTACAACACCAGCGCTTACTCCATAATCCTGTCCTTGCAAAATTCTTTTCTTAAACATTTTTTGCAATGAATTCCAATCCAAACCTTATCAAATTGATCTATGGCTGAATTCACCAATGTAGGTTCACTGGTAAGTATTCCTGCTTCAAAATTGCGTTTGTTATCGCCCTTTAATCCCAAACCTGCACCGGTAAGATTTGCAGAACCAATATATACCATTTTGTTGTCGAATAATATCAACTTAAAATGAACCCGGGGGCAAAGCATGCGTTCCAAACCTTTCCATAAAACCGGATATTTGTCAAAATCATTTCTGAAGTTTGGACCTGGTTCCTTTGCATGAATAAGACGAACAGATACTCCACGTTTTATTAATCCGGCGATATTTGCCAATAACGGAATTGCAGAAGCACCGCATTTTACATAAAGGTCCTTAATATCAGCTGTGCCAATCCATAAAGTTCGTTTAACTGAAGAAATGAGTTGGATTACTTCAGTATAATGCTGATGGTTTTGAATGTATTGTATTTCATTCATGTAAATACTTTCACTACTGTTATCTGATTATAGTGGTAAAAATATATTCTAATAACTTCAATGATGCATCATATTGCATTTAAAGTCCTGGTGTACCCTAATTAAAGTAACAATTGCAGCACCATACTTAATTTTTTTTCCTCTCCTTTTATAGCACTTGAAGATAAGTCTAAAATTTTTTATTCATAAAAAAATTACCGGTTAATCAATTTTGCAGCACCTTCTGAATATCTTCCACCTTGTGCTGTAATTTTTGAAGAACCATTGTTAATTTCCTGCAATTCATCGGAAGAGAGTTCTAATGCTACTGCTCCTAGGTTTTCATCCAACCGTGACAGTTTTGTAGTACCTGGAATTGGAACTATCCATGGTTTTTGTGCCAGCAACCATGCAAGCGCAATTTGGGCAGGCGTAGCGTTTTTGCGCTGTGCCATGGAAGCAAGCAAATCAACAAATACCTGATTTGCCTTACGGTTCTCAGGCGATAAACGGGGAACTGTATTTCGAAAGTCGGTTTTGTCCCAGGTTGTGTTTTCGTCTATTTTTCCGGTAAGGAAACCTTTACCAAGCGGACTATACGGTACAAAACCAATTCCCAGTTCTTCCAGTGTTGGTAATATTTCAGCTTCCGGTTCCCGCCACCAAAGTGAGTATTCGCTTTGGAGTGCAGTTACGGGCTGTATGGCATGCGCACGATGAATCGTTTGCACTCCTGCTTCGGAAAGCCCAAAGTGTTTCACCTTGCCTTCTTTTATAAGATCTTTCACAGCACCAGCCACATCTTCGATTGGTACGTTTGGATCGACACGATGTTGATATAATAAATCAATGACATCTACCCTCAGACGTTTGAGCGATGCCTCAGCTACCTCTTTGATATGTGCTGGATGGCTGTTTAGAGCTGATATACCACTAGCCGTATCGAAGCCGAATTTTGTAGCTATCACCACACTATTGCGAAAAGGTTCCAAAGCTTCACCCACAAGCTCTTCATTAATGAAGGGTCCATAAACTTCGGCGGTATCAAAAAAAGTTACTCCACGCTCAACAGCTTTGCGGAGCAGTGAAATCATTTCTTTTTTATCCGGTGCTGGACCATAAGAAAAACTCATGCCCATACAACCTAATCCGACGGCAGAAACTTCAAGGCCGCTGTTTCCGAGTTTTCTAGTTTGCATTTTGCTTTTCATAATTTTGCTGTTAAAAATTTACGAGTATCTGATTTCATGTCTAAATAATTTTATAAAACGGCATTTATAACATTAAGCAGAGTAAATCCTTCGACTCCGCTCGTGATGACTTATTGAGTAATTATAATTTTCAAGAACAGGGTTTCTAAAAATTTTTGATACGAAATTAGAAAGTCCCTGGCATAAAAAATAATAAAGTACAAAGAATTTATTGCCAGATTTAAAAATTACGATAATTTAACGATCCGCGTCGGCTATGCTTTTAAAGAAGTTGATAAAATGATAACTTCTCTGAAACCGGGAACGTAAGTTATTTCAGGGAAATTATATTCGCTTTGCTTCAAAAGCTTTTTTGTAGCAGCAATTTATGGTACTAAATATACGAAATAACCAAAAAAGCAATCGGAAGTAGCATAAATAATTCTTGTGGAAGAAGGCCGTTATTTGCAATACCAGAATAAGTAGCGCCTATCAAATCAAATGCTAATCCTGCATAGGCCCACTCTTTTATCCGTGGATAACCTGGAATAAGTATCGCAATAATACCTAATACTTTTGCTATATCTAAAAATATTGTTTAATTCGATATAAAGCAAAACTAAACTCAAGATAACATAGGAGTTACTATCTGCTACTGCTGCATTCCTTTTTTCGAATCGCTTTCAGTTTCAGTGTTGTGAGTAACTTTCTTTACAGCTTTACCTTTAGTAAACTTATACGCATAAGTGAGCTGGATAAAATACCTTCCATCAAAACTGGCCGTGTTATGCAACGTAAAATTAGGCTTAGTTACAATATTGTCAAAGACAGTCAAATTTTTTATTCCCGGAATAAGCCAGAACAGTCCAATTGAGTGATTTCCGATTTCTTTGCGGGCGCCGGCACCATAAAAAAATGGGGTTATTGAAGTACTTTGTGCATTTACAGTTTTGCTTTGGTAATTGGCAAAAACAAAAACACTTATTTTTTTTGGTAATGGGGCAAAAGCCCAGCCTGAGATTGAAAATCCTGAATATGTGGTATCCTTTGTTAAGGAATTTGGTGTACCATTAATATGAGTATTGAAATATTTGAAATTAATGTTGATAAAATAAATAAGCGCGTTCAATCCAATTCCCTTTTCATTACCCGTTAATAGATTATTGGAAATAGCAGTAATTGCTGTTTTATTTAAGATTGGAGAGGGTTCTAAAATGTAATTAGCATCAATTTTCTGTTTATACAAATCATAATAAACATAAGGCGAAACGTAGCTTTTTGCTATATTCATTGTATAAGTAAATTGAAACTTGTCGTGGATATCTGGCTGCAATGAAGGATTGCCAACGCTAATAGTATTGTAACTATTGATAGATTGCATGGGGCTTAACTGTGTCAGGGAAGGCCTGTTGATGCGGCGGTTATAAGTCAATTTTACATTTTGGGTAGGCGTAAATTTATACATGATATTGGCTGAAGGCAGAAATACAAAATAATTAAATGTGGAATCAGGAAAAATTTGCTTGTTTATATAATCAGTATTTATCTTGATATTACTATGCTCTACTCTTAAAGTAGTTTGAAAACTTAATTTATTAAAACCAGTTGTAAATCCCATATAAGCGGCCTGTCTCAATTCTGTGTAAAGAAAATTGTTTGCAAGTACAGTATCTTTGGGTTCAGGAATACCTATGGATGTATCCTGGTTTATAGAACCATTATAATTGATTTGCTGCAAATAAAGCTGGACTCCTGCTTCAAGCTTGGTATCCATTCCAAATGGCTGGGTATAATCGACTTTTAAATTTCCTGAAGTTCTCCTGCTTGTTGTATTTTCTTCTCTTGCATTTAAATTGCTCAGACTTTCGTTTAATAAGTAATCTTTTATATTAGTTTTGTTATCATCAGTTTCCTGAAAATGATAAAAAGTTCCTTCAATGGTTAGTTCTTGTAAAGGTTTAACATATTGTTGCCTGTAAAACACAGAAGAGTTCAACTCTCCGCTTTGGGTTAGGTTATTTGTGTTATTTGTCTCATTCATCGTTTTTATTTGATTCAAAAAAATATCAGCATTTGAATTGACATCTATAGTATTGGCAAGCGGTTTGTAACTGGTATTAAAACTAAAAGTACGGTACTTATCGTGATAATAATCAATACCCATGTTGATAGAACCTACAAAAAATTTATATCTTCCGGGTCCTGAAGAAATATACATGGAATCGGGTTTAGTTTGTTTAAAGTCGTTAATGCTATTAATGTTCAAATCATTAAACCAACCATAACCAGTCGCGTACACAGTTGCCTTGCCCATTGCATAATCCAGCGAACCATTCAAATTCCCGGAAGTTTGTGCTCTCGGAATAGCACCAGCGTTAATATTACCGCTTACTCCATATCTGGCTTCCTGTTTGAGTTTGATATTTATCACCCCGTCGATATTACCTTCATATTTTCCTGAGGGGTTGGTAATAATTTCAATGGTTTCTATGTCTGAAGGCAGAAGCCTGGCTAAATATTGAGCGTCACGTTCTTTGCCATCTACCTGGATGATAAAGTTGCTGCTTCCATTTAGAGTTATTTTGTCATTATAGTCTACCTGCAATGAAGGGACTTTTTTCAACAAATCATAGGCGTTTGGAGAAGCTTTTGAAACTTCAGCAGGTATAGAATAAACAGTCCTGTCAACCATTTCTTTTCCTTCAATTTTAGCGCCTTTAACAACAACGTCTTTGATTTGGGTTGAGCTTTCACTAATAAAAATTGTGTCTGCAGACACAATTTTATCTTCCTGTTTAATCTGTAACTCTTTACCGGAATTAGAGAATCCAACAAATGAAGCTTTCAAATAATATTTTCCCGGTTTAATATTTTCAAAACTGAATTTTCCGCTGTTTTGTGATCTGGTCCCCGCAGCAATTGAAGAATCAGGTAAATGTAAAAGGGCAACAGTAGCATAGTCAACCGTAGATTTATCTTTTGCATTTGCAACAATACCTTTAATTGTTTGGGCTCCACCAGCCAATGACTGTGCGATTAACAATAGAATAAATATTTTTCTCATTTTTTAAAATTTAAACATAATTATCACATCCGTGTATTTGCATTTTTCAAAACAGCGGCAAAAATTCAAAGTTTAAGATATTAATTCTGGCTATTTTACTGCTTCAGCTTCAAAATTTGATTCGATGTTCATTGGCATCGCGTTGCCGCCGAATGTCATACTGCCTTGCATTTTCTGCCTACCTTTACTTTTGATAATCCAGCCTGTATTTAAATCTACTGTAACTTCACTGGTGCCCATTCCTCTTAAGTCATAGGGAACTTGCATGCCATTCATTGTCGTTACTCCATTTTCTGGTGATTCAATTGCTATATCACCTGTTAATTCAGCATTGTTATTGGTAATACTTTTGCATTTGTATTTCGTGTCAATTGACAATTCCATTCCGTTTGGCTTAATTGTATTTTTCGCTTCCCATTTATCACCGGAAGAAATCATGTTTCCGGACAAATAGCCGAAAGATTCCACCATCATTTTCAACATATCCAGGCTAATTGCACTTTCAACTGCTGGTTTCATTTGTGTTTTAGTTGCTTCAGGTAATGAATCAATTTGTTTCATGGCGCTATCTGATATAGCTTTTAAGTTCAGAATTTCAATTATTTTACCGCTATAACTCAATTTCACTTTCATTGGATTCTTTACCAAAACAATCATAACGTTAGTCATTAAATCATCCGGATTCTTAGGATTTCCTGGTTTGTTGGTATTGATTTTTGAATTTTTATAAGGATTTTTTACACTTGAAATTATACTGTCGAAGGTTATCTTTACTATCATATAATCTGTTTTAAGGCTGTCGGCCAAAAATTTTACAGACGAGAAATTGCTCACTTCAGTAACAAATTGCGACCCGTTCATAGTCATTTCCACAGTTTGCACATTAGAGGATTTTAATTTGTATTCCTTGCCTTTTTCTAAATTTAGTTTTAACAATGGAGCGGCTTTCAACGAAACTGAAGTAACGAATATTGCAACCGAGAGTAATAACATTAATTTTTTCATAGGTTTTAGTTTTAGTTTATTGCAAAAATTATAAATATTTCTTTTTAAAAATATTTCAAACTTACTTTAAACAATTTTTAGAGCCGTTATATTTTAGATAAACTGAAAAACATTCCCGGTGAATGTCGAAAAAGCGCCGGCGAATAAAAAGTAAACGGAACATATTATTTAATAAAATTGTCAAATAACTTCTGTCCTTAGCTTTTTGTTGCGTTTTCTTTCTTTCAATCAATAAATCTTATTCTGTTCACAAAAATAGTTATTTGATGTAATATCTTATTCAACATATTTAATGATTTTAATAATATACTCTAAATAGGATGTAAATATAAACAAGTTTATAATATAAACTAAATATTATGTTATATTATTTTCCAATGTCGTTTAGTTAAACTCAAAAAACACTTCGACTACGTTCAGGGTGACACTCTGATTGTCTGTCAGGCTGAGCGGAGTCGAAGCCTTTACCTGATAAATTTTCTAAACTAAACAAGATTTTACTATTTTCTTAAAATTTTTTCTGCAATGATAGTTACAGGTATTCAATTTTTTTAAATAGAAGTAGGAGAGATGATCCAGTAAAATTAACTATTATTCTTTAGATTGATTTTTTTATTTTGCTGCAAAAAAGGTATTATTTTCCTTATGATTGTGATTGAAAATAGTGATTTATTTCATAAATTCAAGCATTTCTTTTTTATAAATCCCTCGTCTGATTAATTCATGAATTGTTGATGAATCTACAACTTCAAGTTCAATAAAATAGGAAGGGATTTCTATTTTCCCTGTGCTTCCAAAAGCAGGTGTAACACCGTTTGTTTCAGGTATCTTACCATCAACGCATTGAATTGCCATAAGAGCAGTTTGTTCAGCAATTATTCTTGAGTTTTTTAAAACGGACATCGTTTGTTTTCCACCCATTATGTTCCGGCATGCTGTAAGAGAACCATCCTGACCAGTAATAAGTGGCCATTTGGAAGGCTTCAATTCTTCCAAGGCTCTAATGGCACCTGTAGCCATATTATCACTTGAAAGAATGATTACATCAATACTTGCCTGGGAGCTAAGATTGTAATAGTTTTTAACTTCCATGTATACTAATTCCGCGTTCCATTCTTCAATAAAATTATTGTAAACTACATTTATTTTCGCGGACGAAATACCAGGTCCCAAAATTTCCATTTCTCCACTTTTAATCAAGGGGGCATTTTCATTTCTTCCATCTCCACCCATAATCATGTAGTTGCCCTTAGGAACGTATTTAATTGCATAAGAGGCCATCATTTTACCTACCTCTTTATCAGAGAAACGGACGCAATAATTTAAAAATTCGCTTCCAATGAAACCGTCATACATGATGGTGATGATACCATGTTCGCTTGCCTTTTTAATTATCGATTTTCCAACACTATTGTTGACCACAGAAATGATCAATACGTCAATTCCTTCTTTAAGTAATTCTTCGAACTGTTTTTCCTGAGTGAGTGGGTCATTTTCTGCATTTTTTAAAAGATAAGCTCCATGTCTCTCCTTGATAAATTGCTCCATAATTAAATTTTCGTTTTGAAACCTTTGTTCGTTCAGGTTTGAAAACATTACCCCAATCCTCTTTTTATCATTCTGCCTGTGAACACATCCTGCAGCAATGATGATTATAGTCAATAAAATTAACAACTTTTTCATACTAATTTCTCTGAGCTTTGGAAAATGAATATTTATTTTGACTTCTCTTAGGGATGTACATTTAAGCTAAATAACTATTGTCAGCTTAACAAAGTTAATAAAATAGATTACAGGTTCAAATAATGTTTTATTACCTTCTGAACTCTTATTCAGTATGACATTCCAGGGTTCCACTTAGGATTTGAAGTAGTTTAATATTGATATCTGATTGGTATAATAAGGTTTTAAATTGAATGATTGTATTTTGTATCTTTATGAAAATTCGGATATTAAAAACATAAAAAATTCAATAGGTGTATTTTAACTAAAAATATAAGAACTGATGGGTAATTTAAGAATGAAAAATAATTCAAAATCCGGTTCATTGCCTGGACATAATGCTGCTGAAGATCATCTACAGCCAATTAAACTTTTAAAACCAAAACTAGCTCAGGGGAAATCTGTATTAAAAGCATTACAACTGAGAAAAACAATCCGGGAAATAGGTGAGAAAAAACTGACTTTACAAGTAATCTCAAATCTGCTTTGGGCAGCATGCGGAGTAAACAGAAAGAAAGGCCCGTTTGGAATTCCAGGTAGAACAGCAGCAACGGCTAGTAATTCTCAGGAAATTGATCTCTATGTTGCTCTTAAGGAAGGCACCTACCTCTATGATGCCATACATAACAGGTTAATCCCGGTCGTATCAGGTGATCTGCGTTCATTGGCAATTGGTCAGGGACAGTCAGGCTTTGGTGCGAAGGCACCCCTACGTCTAATTTATGTCGCGGATGTGAATAAACTTGTCAATACTTCCGGTTACCAGGAACCCGGATTGCAAGATCCGGAAATTCAGAAATCATATTATTTTGTCGATACTGGTCTTATTGCTGGCAATGTATATTTATATGCTTCGTCCCTGGGACTGGCTTCTTGGTTTCATAATTGCAATAAGCCGGGACTTTCTGCAAAATTAAAATTACGTGATGAACAGCTTGTACTTTTTGGACAAACAGTGGGGTATCCGGTTAAGAAATAAAACAACAAAAATGCAGCAAGATAATTTTGAGATTATCAAAGTACTGTTTCAAAAATAATAATCATCCTGTTTTTTGTTCAGTTTAATAAGCTATTTCTTAATCTATAAACCAAAATCGGGTCTATTGGTTTAATTAATCTGATTTAGATTAAAAGAATTGATTCTGATTTTTTACCAACTCAGGCTTTTGTATTTTTAGATATTTGTGCTAGATTACATCAAAATATAATCATTAATTTATGCATATCAGAATTTTGATTACCATAGTAATATTTGCAGTTAGTGACCTGTATGTTTTCCAGGCAGTAAAAACAGTCACTGCACGATTGAAAAAAAAATGGAGACTTATTCTTCGTTGGAGTTATTGGATAATCGACATTGTTCTTGTCGGCATCACAATATATTTTGTAGCTACCGGTAAATTTGGCATGAATCATTCTAAAAGTGTTTCATATCTTATTGGGCTCATGTTTGTTTCTCTTGTTCCTAAATTAATTATAACACCAATTTTGATAGCAGAAGACTTATTTAGGATTTTGAAGGCATTTGTAAATTTTCTTATAAATATTTTCAGATCTAACAGTACCAGGCATAAACCATTAATGGAGGAGAGAAGAAAATTTGTCAGCCAGATAGCAATTGGTGTTGCTGCTATTCCTTTTGTGGGACTGATTCATGGAATGGTTATAGGAAAGTATAATTATAAAATACACCGTGTGAACTTATTATTTAAAGATATTCCTTCAGCATTTGACAATTTCACGATAACGCAATTGTCTGATATCCATTGCGGAAGTTTTGATGATGCTAATGAAGTAGCGCGTGGGATTAAGCTAGCAAACAGTCTAAATAGCGATATCCTTTTCTTTACCGGCGATTTTGTAAATAATCTTGCAAAGGAAATGGAACCATGGATGGATATCTTTTCTAAGTTAAGGGCTCCGTTTGGAAAATTTTCGATTTTGGGCAATCACGATTACGGCGACTATTCCAGATGGAAAAGTAAAGAAGCCAAAGTAAGAAATCTTGAACGTTTGAAAACAATCCAAAAAGAATTGGGATTTCGGCTTCTTTTAAATGAGAATCTTAAAATTGAAAAAGAAGGCCAGAGTATTTCTCTTATAGGAGTTGAAAATTGGGGTAAACGCGGTTTTGCCAGGTATGGTGATTTAAATAAAGCATTGGCAGGAGTGGATGAAAAAAGTTTTAAAATACTCCTTTCACATGATCCATCGCATTGGGATGCAGAAATACTGAAGCACGAACAACACATACACCTGACTCTTTCAGGCCATACACATGGTATGCAGTTTGGAGTGGAAATACCAGGTTTTAAGTGGAGTCCGGTGCAATATTTTTATCCCGAATGGGCAGGGTTGTATGAGAAACAAAATAAATTTCTTTACGTAAACAGAGGTTTCGGCTTTATTGGATACCCGGGAAGAGTAGGCATATATCCGGAAATTACTGTTATTACACTTCAAAAGGCATAAACATATTATTAGATAGATAAAACTATATGAAAAATAATAATTTCTATTCCATTTCTACTTCTTGTAAAACCATTTATTATCGAAATAAAAGTACTCTTCAACTTATTTTATTATCTTAATCCCATTATTAATGCGATATAGAATGGTACATGATTTTTTAAAAAAGAATTTTAGATGGTATGTTCTTATTCTTGTGATGAATGTTCTGAATGCCTCCGGACAAGATAAAAAATTATTCTCAGATGCTATGTCGAAATTTCAATCTGAAGAATATGATAAAGCTTTTACCCTGTTTCAAAAAATTCTGACAAAAGATTCAGATAACTGCAACATTAATTATTTAGCCGGCTTATGCTTGTTCAACGAAACTCCTGATAAAACAAAATCAATAACCTACTTTCAGAAAGCCATTAAAAGTGTTTCAAAATCCTACAAAGAATCAAGTTATAAAGAAATCAATGCACCTATAGATGCTTTATTTTATTATGCAATGGTTTTGCAATTAAATAATAGAGTAAAAGAAGCCAAAGATTATTTTATTCAATATCAATCACAGCTTGATAAAAAAAATATAGAAAAAGGAATAGATTTGAACCAAAAAATAAAATCATGTGATATTGCAGAAGAACTGCAAAAAAAACCAATTTTTTATAAATCTCAATTATTGCCAGAACCAATTAAATCAAAAAAATCGGAAGACAGAGCCGTGCTCAATGCAAATGAAACTTCAATAGTTTTTGAATCCAACAGAAGTGGCAAACCTGGTTTGTTTTATTCCCAGTTGAAAAATGGCAAATGGTCCAATCCTGTTGAAATAACAAGAGATTTAGATATAGATATAAAATTTGATAAGTTTTCATTATGTTCTATGTCTGCTGACGGAAAGAGACTGTATACTTTAATACGCGATGAGTTTGAATCGAATCTTTATGTATCAACTTATGGAAATAATAAGTGGAGAAATACAAAACTATTAAACAGAAATATAAATTCAACGAATTTGCAAACATTTGCATCTGAATCACCTGATGGTAAACAGCTGTATTTTACAAGTAACAGGAAAGGTGGATTTGGAAATTTAGATATTTATGTTTCTACCTTAAATGAGAAAAATGACTGGGGTCCGGCAAAAAATATCGGAGAAAATATTAATACTCCATTTAATGAAGAAACCCCATTCATATCATCCGATAACAATACTTTATATTTTAGTTCCGAAGGTCATAACAGCATGGGTGGTTATGATATATTTATCTCAAAACGCATCTCAGAAACAGAATGGGGTAAGCCTGAAAACATTGGGTATCCTATAAATACAACCGCTGATAATTTGTTCTTTGTACCATCCAAAGAAAATAATAAAGGTTATTATGCTTTAAATACTGAGGGAGAACCGCATATTGCGTTAATTGACCTAACTAAAAAAATTGAAGAACCTGTTGCAGAAGTCCAGCCTAAAGCAGAAACTCCAATTGATCAGGTCACAAAACCTTTAACAGATACAATTTCCAAGACAACAATTGATACTCTTTCCAAACCAATTATTAAGAAAACAGAAAAGCCTGAACCTAAGCCTGAAGCTAAACAGGAAAATTTATTACATAGTATTTCAGGTACAATATCGTTTTCTGATAATAAACCCTATTTAGATAATGCCTGGGTAATAATTAAGGACAATTCAAACAAAACGCTTAGTAGTTTGAAATTATCAAATAGCGGCAGTTATAGAACCCACTTGAAATGTGGTTCGTATTTTTTTATATTTACTGCTCCCGGTTATAAGATTTTTAAGAAGAAGGTACTTATTGCCAATGACAATAGTAAAGATTCTATTGCAAATGCTATTCTAAACCCTGAAATAATTGTAAAAGAAAACACAAAAATAACAGAAGAGCCAAAAATAATAAAATCAAATTCTGTGAATAGTGATCATTATACAATTCAAATTGCAGCATTTAATAAAATTGTTTCTTTATCTGCCTTTAAAAATATTGACGATGTAGAATACTTTTCTTGTCCAGACGGTTTGGTAAGATATTTTTGGGGTAATTTTAGTACAAAAACGGAAGCATATTCAAATCTGAAGAACATTATAAACAAAGGCTATGAATATGCTTATGTTGTACCTCTGTCAAAGTTTAAGAGTGATACAATAAACAAAATATCTTCAGTATATACTGTCCAGGTATTTGCGTCATTTCACGAAATCGATACTTCATTTTTTAAGTCATTGAGTGGATTAAGAATGTTTAAATGTAATGACCATTATATAAGGTATACTTCTGGAAAATTTGGAAACAATAGTGAGGCATATAATTACTTGCAAGAAGTAATTGCAAAAGGTTTTAAGGATGCCTTTATTCGTAAAATGGATATGCTTTCAAATAACTGAGTTGAATTTATTTGATTATCCAGGTAACTTATATATTCTTTATCAGATATAATTTTATTTATTAATTCCGGTCATTGACCTTAATTCCTATTACCAGGATATCATCAATTTGCTCGTAATGTGCCTGCCAGGAATAAAATGTATTTTCCAGTTTTTGTTTTTGCATATCCAAAGTCTCTTTATGAATATCGAGCAAAAGCTGGTAGAATTTTTTTACATTAAATTTTTTGCCTGATTGCCCGCCAAATTGTGATATAAAACCATCTGAAAAAACATATATCAAATCCCCCGGAAACAATTGAATCTCATGGTTCGTAAAATCCACATTGTCTTTGGGATGCATACCTATAGGCATTTTATCTGTTTTGTAAATTTGAAGCTCATTATTTCTAATAACAATCAGAGGATTGTATGCTCCTGAATATTGAAGTTGCTGCGTTTCGGTATCATATAAACACAATGTAATATCAATACCATCATGTGAAGCTGTATCCAGTCTGTCCTGATTTAATGATTTCTTTAATCTTTTGCGAAACTCATTTAAGACCAAAGCCGGCGGATTTAAATCTCGTTTGCTCACAATTTCATTAAGAAGCGAAATACCAAGTACGCTCATAAATGCACCTGGTACTCCATGTCCCGTGCAATCAGCAGCAGTAAAATAAACATAATTTTTTATCTGCCTGAACCAATAGAAATCACCACTGATAATGTCTCGTGGTTTAAAAAATATGAAATTTTGAAGTTTGCACTTATCGAGAATTTCGTGGTTGGTAAACAATGCCTGTTGAATAATTTTTGCATACTCCATGCTATCGGTTATGTTCTTGGTTTGTTGTAAGAGCAATTCATGCTGGGTCGATATTTCTTCGGTTTTATCTTTTATTTCAGCATACCTGTCGGCTAGTAAAAGATGAGAATTATGTTCTTTTTGTCTACTTCGTAAAAAAAATAATGTAAAAAGTGAAAGCAGGATAAAACCACAACCAAACACTAATTTATAGATACGTTGTCTAAACTCATTTTGCTTGCCGAGTTCTTTTTCCTGTTCCAGCAACCTTTTCGTTTTTGATAAAATTTCAATTGTTTTTTCTTTTTCGGTGCGCTCCAGGCTATTCCTCCTAATTGCAAGGGTTTGAATAGCATTCTGTTGATTTAGAATTAATATTTTTTTCAATTGCCTTTCAACCTCAAACTTCTGTTGAGAGTAAACTAAATCCTGTATTTTATTTTGATTTGCAGCCTGTTGGGATTTTATTTGAAATTGGTAAAATTGTTCTTTTTTCTCTGCTTCTAATTGAACGTTTTTTACATCGAATTCGGCAATTTCTTTTTCAATGGATAAAAGCTTTAATTGATTTTCGATATTTGAAGTTTGAATCAAACGATCCAATTTTATTTTATCCTCTTTATTAGCCAATAAGATTAAAGAATCACTTACCTCCTTGTACTTTTGATAGGACTTTAATGCCAAAACATTGTCTTTTTGATTTTGATATATTTGTGAAAGCAATAAATAAACGGCTTTTAAAACTGTTAAGTTGTTATTCGATTTTGCAATTAATTCTGATTTACTACAATATTCTATGGCTTGTTCTTTATTGTTTTGAATGAAACAGATATTAGCCTTGATATTATAAAGTTCAGCCAGATTGTTTTCTTTCTTATTCCTGATTAAAATATTTTCCAATTGATTTAAATAGTCGTTTGCATTATTATAATCCTTGGTATTTTGATAAAGTATTCCCAGGTTCAAAAGTGCTACCTGGTATTCATCACTGTCTTCTAATTTGAGCGACTTAAATATTTCAAGTGCAAGTTTAAAATTAGTAATAGCATTGGTGAAGTCATTTAAAAATTTATAATTAAAACCAATATTGTTTAATGAAATTCCTATATTCCTATTTTCTTTCAGGTCAGTATTTAAATTGAAAATGTCAATATTGTAATTTAAAGCTTCTTTATATCTTTTTTCGTCAAGATAAATAGAGACAATTTTTGACATGGTAACTATCTCTTCGTGCTTTAATTCTAATTGTTGTTGATAATCAAGGAGTTTATTATAATAGAAAAGAGAACTGTCTTTGTCCTGAATTAAATAATAAGTTAAGGCCATATTGTTAATCAATTGTTGAAATATTTCTTTTTGTTTTAATGGCAAAATATTACAAACAGTATATGATTTAAAATAATATTCATTGGCCTTTTCATATATTTTCCAGTCAAGGAAAAGATCTCCGGTTTGTTTAAACAGCAGGCATAAAGAATCAGGCTTGTTTTGTTTTTCCAGCCTCGAAATTTTTATCAGGTCATTTTTAAACGATGTAATATATTCTTCATTAGATTTATTTTTACTACTACTTAATAGCATGCTTTCTGTTTGTGAAAACATGGGAATATCCGTAAAGAAGAAGATAATTACAAGAAAATATGATGAAAGATGAGACATTTTTATTAATAATTTAAAATTTCAAACTAGTTTCGAATCTTATTGATCTTGCTTCCATTAGATAATCAAAGGGATAACTCCAGCTTTTTGCCAAATATGATGTCGTGTTAAAAATATTATCAATGAATAGTGATGTTGTTATATTTCTTGACCAGAAATATGAAATTTTCATGCTGTGCCTGAAAGTCTGAGGAATTATTACAGGGCGGTAAATAGAAAGATCCCCGACCGTATTATATGTATTATCTTCCGGACGACGAAGAATGTCTCCTCTGTATTGGATGTTATATGAAACCATCAATTTTTTAAATTGGTAAGCAATTCCAAAATTAGCAAGCTGACTTGGTGTCCAGGTAATTTTATTTACGGCTAAATCAATTGTGTCATTTAGCAAAGTTTCTTTAATTCTTTTCACAAACATATAATTTAAAAAAATCGATAAATTGTCATAGTTAACATTCAATTCTGCTTCAAAACCAATGTCGGTAAAGTTGAAAGTATTGATAAGTGAAGAATTATAAGTAATCTGGTTTTGAAAATCTGTTCTGAAGAAGTTGGTACTAAAATTATAATTCTTTGAAATCTGATAGCAGAATTGAGCTTCATAAGTGGTGACGTATTCTGGTTGCAAATCTCGCACATTGACCTCGTTTACATTGTACGACGTGGTTGTCCAGGTATTGGTGTATGTGAATAATTCATCAGGCGAGGGAGTACGAAAAGCATTTCCAACCAAGGCTTTAATTGTCAATTTTGACAAAGGCATAAATACCAATGCAAATCTCGGACTCACGTGCTGAAATTTCCTGCTTTCTATATTACTTAAGATATCTGGTTTATCAATGGAACTAAAATTAAAGAATTCACCATCATATCGCAAACCCAAAGTAATCTGGACTTTCCCGGAAAATAGTTTAGGAGAAATATATTGCGCAAAAATACTTGTGTTGTAAACAGGATGATTTTTTATGAATGGCATCCATGTCCCCTGGTCAAGAAAACTGTTATTTGGGTTGTTATCTTCATTTACCAGGTTAATATTTGACAAATGATATTTGTCACCATTGTAAATAAAAACGCTATTTTCTGCTCCCAGAAGTATTGAGGTTTTATCATTAAAAAGATATTTAATTTGACCTCTTGCAAAAATATTGTTTGCATAAGAATTTACCATTTCATTCACTCCAAAAGGATGGTAATTAAAGAACTCATTAAGTTCAGTAATTGAATCTACAACCGGTAAAAACCTAATGTTCCAATCAATTTTATGCCTTTTGTATGCAATGACATATTCTTGTTGAAGCTTATCGGTTATAGAAGGTGTATTATATTTTAGAATGGCATTAGTAAATGATTCTAACATATTTTCAGGTTGATCGGGAACCAAATTTATAATACCCAGGCCAGTATTGTAACGCCAGGATTGATTATGAAACTGAAGAGAAAAACCTTTCAATTGTTCTTTACCTTCAAGTTTTAAGAAAAGGTAGTTACTTTGTCGTTCGTCATTA